>Ga0080006_1101933_pt1 | contig 171456 bp, 158 predicted proteins | sample RS3BMetagenome_FD_69209 | JGI IMG/M metagenome (GOLD analysis project Ga0080006, IMG submission 69209) | Ferric oxide microbial mat and aquatic microbial communities from Rainbow Spring, Yellowstone National Park, USA - RS3B (SPADES... ...
GCCTCCAGGGTCCGCAGGTGCGAGAGGGTCGGTCCAGTCAGATTGGGTAGCCGCCAGTCCGGCACCGCAGTCAGAAAGGGGCTAGTCAGAGCCATCGGGCCTCCGTTGCTCACTGCCTCGTAAGCGATCAACCTAACAACATCTATCCCAACTGAAACAAGGCCATCGGCGAACGCCAAAGCGCGGTGAAGGCTGCCCGCCGATTTCAACGGATACTAGAAACCCATCAAGTGCGAGGCGCTAAACGCTGGTTGTACTCCGCGGAAAGTAGTGCATGGGTCTTGAATGATCGAGGATTGGCATGTGCAGACTCATTGAGTTTCTGTTTCGGATTGGTTGACGTCGCAAGCCGGCAGCGGTTCCCTATTCGCGCGGTTTCAGATATTGTAGATAGGAAGATTCGCGGTCCAGACTTGAAGAAACCGGGAGGCACCATGCCGGGCAGCGAGCACCGACGGCAGAAGGCGGCTGAGAAGAAAGCCGCGAAGGTCAAAGAGCGAAAGCGGGAACTGGCACGCGCTGGCAGCGGTCAACCGAGCAGTCGTCGGGGGACGCTCCGCGCCGCGGCGCGCTGGCCTTTGTACCAGGTGTTGATCTCCGAGGGCTGGAATCAGACGGCCGAACTGCCGGGTCTGACCGAGATTCTCATCGCGCGGCGCTCCCCTTTGGGCGAAGTCGGGATGGCCACCATTCTGGTGGACCTGGGCTGCCTGGGGGTCAAGAACGCCTTGGGAAACGTTTTCTCTTCGGAGGGCGAATACGCCACCTGGCTGCACCGACTCGAAGCGAACACCCAGCCAATGATTCCAGCCGACCTCGACCTGGCCGCGAAGGTCATTCAGGAAGGCATTGCCTATGCCCGCGAACTCGGCTTCAGTCCGCACGCCGACTATTTCCTGGTCGCTCCCTTCCTCGAAGGCGCGCACCCGGAAGCCTGCGCGGAACCGGTGCCGCTCGGTTACCAGGGCAAGCCGTTCTACGTGTCGGGTCCGAACGACAATCCCAAGCAGATCGTCACCAAGCTGGCGAAGAACGTCGGCATCGGCAATTTCGACTACGTCGCTTTCGGTTCAGCCACCGAACTGGGGACTGATGTCGAGTAGGTAGTTACCTGGCGAGCCAGGCCAGCGCGCCAGGAACCTGTTGCCAGGCGTCCAACTGCTGCACGGTGGCGTAAATTGCTTCGTTTCGGTCGCCCCAGCCGACATACTCCGGCAATTGAGGGGGAACGCGTTTCTTTCCGAGCAGATACTCCGGCACGTGGGGATTTTGCTGCCTTGCCGTGGCGCGCGACTCGCGAGAGCGCTCGGTATCGCCCTCGGTAGCAAAAGCGTGCAGGGCGCGGGCGTAGTTCCACATCGCCGCGGCATCTTCCGGATAGAGTTCGAAGAGCCGCGCCACCTGAGCCAGACCGAGCCGCGACCGCATGTAGGGACGGGTTTCGGTGATCCCCCAGAAATGTCCCACGTTGTCGTGGAAGGCTTCCTCACCCAGGGCACGCTCTCCTGCCTCGACTCCCTTCCGGTAGAGGTCAGCCGCTTTACCCGGAGTGCGAGCGGTCTGTTCGGCGAGCAGGACGTAGGCATCGGCGCAGTCCGGCGAGATCTCCAGCGCCTTTTGAGCGAGGCGGATTCGCTCCTTGGGGCTTGTCGCTTGCCAGGCGTCATACATGAGGTCCTGCGCCTTGTCGAGTGGCGACTCTGCCTCCCGGTGCGGCACCCCGCCACCCGCCAGAAGGTCTTGGATAAAGGCGTTAAGGTCGTCGGCGGAGGCAAACTGTTGTTGCTCGGCGAGGGCCGCGATGTCGGCCATGGCACGCTCCATGACCCGGCGCTGGGTGCTGAGGGCAGCCGCATCGATCAGGTTCGCCTCGGACTCCTCCGCGCCCCCCAGTCCGAACAGATCCCCAAAACGCGCGCGGTCTTCGATCACCGCCCGCAGGTCCGGGCCAACGTTCTCCGCCAGCGACCAGAAGACGAATCCGGTGGGGACGAAGCGCGCGTCCGCGCGAAGGATGTTTTCGATAGCGTCTGGTGGCACCGGAGACTGGTAGAGTCCGCGGGCGAGGAGCAGTTCCACCAGATCCCAAATTGGCCGCTCTACCGCCCCGGAGTGGCGCATGATCTGGTAGACCGCGTCGGCAAGTTGTCGGTCACGCTCACTCACCGCGGCTTGAGGGCGTTTTCGCTTCGGCTCAAAGGTCATCTCGACCGGCTGACCGGCTCCCTTCGGAAAGTGTAAAATCAGGGAGTCGCCTTCCGCGGCAAAGTTCTCTACGAGATACCGGCGGAGCGGTTCAGGCATTGAACTTCCCCATCGCGATGGCCCCAAGAATTCGAGCGGCAGCGAAAGCTCGGCGCCATTTGGCAGGCGCGCGGGAATTGGTTGGCGGTTGCTCCGCTTCTGGGTCTCGAAGAAGCTCGGCCAGAGCGCCCCTCGCACTTCGTCAGTCCAGACAAGAGGATGGTTTGCCGGCTTCTTCTCGGTCAACGGCAATCGGAGCACGCTGCCTCGGAGCAGGTGGGGAAGGTAGCCGTACCGGCCGTCGCCAAGGTTTACCAGGAGGCGGGCTTGACTAAGGGCGTTGCGGATCGTTCCCTTGGGGTTGCGCGTCGTAATCGGACGCCGCTTGCCCACCGCATCGAAGATCTCCGCGAACGTCAGCGGTGACTCCGCCGACTGGAGCACGTCATAAACGATGTCGGTGTAACTCGCAACATCTGCTTTCGCCACGGCTCCCTCCCGGTCTGGTTTGGACCCGTCTACGTGGATACCTCAGGCACTCCCTAACTTAGAATATAGCACTGTAGGCAAGAGCGGTCGCTTGTTTGGACCACGCGCCAGACTATCGCACGAAGGGCAGCAAGGACCTGCCACGGCACATTCGAGTCGACGACCGCCGCGAACGCGTTTGAGCTTTGCTTCGATGGACTCTCCAGTGTCGCGCCGCACCCGGGAGGATCAGCGAGTGGATATCCTCGTAGTCTTTCAGAATACTGTTGAAGCAAGAATCAAATAACTCCGATGCAAGCGGAAGGTGTTCGGTCGGCAGCCCCGTTACGGACGGAGCGACATCGTAGGACGCCCCCGCGCCAAAGATGACCATAAGCATGATGGCTAGCCTCTACTTGGTGGACCACTCCTCACATCCGTAGCGCCGGCGCCGTGGACGCTTGAAACCAAAAGCCTGCTGGATCATTTGCCCTTGATCCAGCAGGCTTTTCTTGGTGGGCCATGTAGGACTCGAACCTACAACCAGACGATTAAGAGTCGCCTGCTCTGCCAATTGAGCTAATGGCCCGGGAATGGGCGACCAAAATTGGCCGCAACAGGAAAAGTATACGGAAATGCTCGACTGGTGTCAAGGAAGGCTTGCTCGCTTCTAGCGATCAGGCATTGCTATGCCTACCTGTCTTTTGCCACCTTCGGACCAGACTGCCGGGACGTCGGCGTTGCGTTTCGATCAGGTTTGCGGAGCGGTTGGGGCATCTGTTATAATCGCTCTGATTGTACGCAAGCCACTGGCCAGTTTGGCTGGTGGCTGCTTCTATGTTGGCGTTCCTCTCCGAGAACGCCTCGCGCGCATCCCGAGCCGGCACGCGCGCCGCTAACGGTCCGAGGCTGGTTCGTTGCATTGCAAAGTCAGGTGAAGGAAAGGCAGCCAGATGCCAAAGCTCAAGACACACAAGGCCGCGGCCAAAAGATTTAAGGTCACCGGCGGCGGGAAGATTCTCCGGATGAAGGGCTATCGTGGCCACCTTCATCGCCATCGCAGCAAGCGCACGACGAATCTCTACAGCAAGATGCTGAACACCTCGCCCGCCGACCAGAATCGCTTGAAGCGCCTGCTGCCGTACGGCACCACTTAATTTTCGCCGGGTCTCCGGCAGGAGAAACCAATGCCTCGCGTAAAACGTGGCGTGGCGTCACGCGCCAAGCACAAGAAGGTCCTTAAGCTTACTAAGGGTCATCGGGGAACTTCGAGCACGCTCTTCCGTCGCGCTCACGAGTCGATGCTCCACGCCCTGTCGTACCAGTACGCGCACCGGCGCGAGCGGAAGAGCGACATGCGCCGCCTGTGGATTACCCGAATCAATGCCGGTGCTCGCCTGGTGGGCTTGTCCTACAGCCAACTGATGCACGGCCTGCAAATTGCCGGCATTACCGTCGATCGAAAGATCCTCGCCGAGCTTGCCTTCAGCAATCCCGCCGAATTCGAGCAAGTGGTGGGCAAGGCCAAAGAAGCCCTCGGGTCCGCGTCGGCGGCTTAAGTCGTCGCTCCAATTCAATCCCCCGGTCGGCCGGGTACGTCAATGGCTGGAACGAAACAGTTCAGTCTTCGTCCAATAGGAATCGAGGCAACATCGTGTCGGAGCAGCGGCATTACGGCCCCCTGATCTCGAGCTTCGCCAACGAGCGCGTCCGCTTCGTCAAGTCTTTGTATCACACGCAGGTTCGCCGTAAGGAGGGCCTGTACGTCATCGAAGGGGTACGCCTGGTCGAAGAGGCCCTGCTCGCGCATTTGCCTCTCGAACTGGTTCTGGTGGCGCCGGAGCAACTCGAACAGACTCCAAGGGGCCAGGCGCTCCTGACCCGACTGGCGGAGTTCCCGACGGTACGGGTCACCGAGAGCGTGCTGAAAAGCGTGGCCGACACGGTCACTCCACAGGGAGTGATCGGCGTTCTGCCAATTCCGGCGCAGCCAAAGAATCCCGTGCTTGGTCCGCTGGCGTTGATCCTCGACCGGGTGCGTGACCCGGGTAACGCCGGTACTTTGCTGCGTTCCGCCGACGCGAGTGGCGTCACCAGGACGGTCGCCTTCGTCGACTCGGTCGACGCGTACTCGCCGAAAGTCGTCCGAGCGGGGATGGGCGCGCACTTCCGACTGACCATCCTCGACAACCTCCCCTGGGCCAGCCTGCTGCCGATACTCGGCTCACGGCAAGGCTACCTCGCGGTCGCCGACGACGGTCTGCCCTATGATCAGGTGAACTGGACCCGCGATTCCGCGCTGATCATCGGGGGCGAGGCCGAAGGCGCCGGTGCGCTTGCCGAAGAGTGGGCGCGCCACCGGGTCAGCGTTCCCATGAACGGACCGGTCGAGTCGCTCAACGCGGCGATGGCGGGAACGATCATTCTGTTCGAGGCGAGCAGTCAGCGGCGGGAGTCTCGGGGTTCCCGCGAACCGATGCCGTCGGAAACGCGTACTCCTCCCCGGCCGCGACCGGCGGTCGTTGTCCCGCCCACCGTCGCCGCATCCCCGAGGCCACGCCCGGCTCCCAAACGAGAAGGTGGCCCACCCGCGCGCCGGCCGCGAAACGCCACCGATCGGTTTACCCGGGCTCCTGCCCGGGGGGAACCGAAAGGCGAGCGGCGCGAGGGTGATCGGTTTACCCGGACCCCGAGCCGGGGGGAACCGAAAGGGGAGCAGCGCGAAGGTCCGCGAAAATATCCCGGCACGCCGGTCGGTAAGCCGGAGGGGAAGCCGGAGGGAAAGCCGTTCCGCAAGCCCGTCGGAAGATCGCCGGGCAAGCCGGAAGGACGGCCTTCCCGGCAACCGTCGACCAACCTACCAACCGAGCGACCTCCGCGTCGCTCTGGCGGGAAGCCTCCTCGTCCCAAGCTCTAAAACTGTTCCCTCTTGGTACAATTGATCTGCAAGCGGTCGTCCCGGACCAGGGAGACGGCGCGCCCGACTGTTTCTCTGATGCGGCCGACCGCCGCGACGTCGGGATCGCTCCTGACCGGTCGGGGCAGGGGGCGTTGCCAAGACTGCCCCTTGGTTTTGCACATAAGGCTTTGGGGAAGAAAACGTGATCGAAGAACTTGAAGAGCTGAGAAAGCGCGCCTTGGAGGATCTCGGACGCGTCCAGGATCGCAAGCTGCTCGAAGAGTGGCGGGTCAGTTATCTCGGCAAGCGGAGCGCGCTCACCTCGGCGCTTCGCGGCATCGGCACGCTCACGCCGGACGACCGCAAAATCGTCGGGCAGTTGGCCAACGACGTCAAGCGCGACATCGAAGAGGCATTCGATGGTCAACGGCAATCGCTCGATCGCCAGGAGCGCGAGGCGGAGCTCGCCCGCGAGCACGTCGATGTGACCCTACCCGGTCGGCCACTGCTCGCCGGGCAGTACCATCCCCTCACAATCACAGTCAACGACATCGTCGGGGCGTTCCGAGGCCTGGGTTACGACGTCGTCGAAGGACCGGAAGTCGAGTGGGAGCGCTACAACTTTTCCCTGTTGAATATTCCGGCCGAGCACCCGGCGCGGGATCGTTGGGATACCTTTTACGTAAAGCCCACCGAGGGACTCGCCGAGGGTTCGGTGGTGCTGCGCACTCACACCTCGCCGATGCAGGCGCGGGTGATGGAGCGCACGAAGCCGCCGATTCGGGTCTTAGTCCCCGGTCGCTGCTTCCGGTTCGAGGCGACCGACGCGACCCACGAGAGCGAGTTCACCCAGATCGAAGCCTTGGCGGTTGACGAGGGCCTCAGCTTTGCCGACCTCAAAGGCACCCTCGACGCCTTTGTCCACGCGGTCTTCGGCCCCGAGCGGCGCACCCGCTTCCGGGTTGACTACTTCCCCTTCGTCGAGCCGGGTGCCGAGATGGCGATCGACTGCCACGGTTGCCACGGCACCGGCTGTCGCATCTGCAAGGGGTCTGGTTGGCTCGAAATCATGGGCGCTGGCATGGTCCACCCCCGGGTGCTGGAAGGCGTCGGGATCGATTCGAGTCGTTACTCCGGCTTTGCCTTCGGCATGGGGGCCGAGCGGGTCGCGATGCTGAAGTACGGCATCGACGACATTCGCATTTTCCAGCAGAACGACCTGCGCTTCCTGAAGCAGTTCCGCTAATCGGGAGAACCAGTGAAAGTTTCTTTGAAATGGTTGCGTAGCTACACGCCGGCCAACCTGCCGACGGACCGGTTGGCGCACCGCTTGACCATGGCCGGGACCGAGGTGGCGGAGATCTACCGGTACGGCGAAACCTGGAATAACGTCTGCGTCGGCGAGATTACCGCGCTCCACCCGCACCCCAACGCCAACCGGCTCCAACTGGTCGACGTCAATTTCGGGCCGGAACGTACCATTCAGGTGGTCACCGGAGCGACCAACATCGCGGTCGGCGATAAGATCCCGCTGGCGCTCGTCGGCGCCCGCCTCCTCGACAGCCACGCCAATCCACCGGAGATTCGCGAGCTCAAGCCGGTCAAACTGCGGGGAATCCTCTCCGAGGGCATGGTCTGTTCCGCCCTCGAACTCGGCCTGGGCGAGGACCACGCCGGAATCCTCATCCTCGACGAGTCAGCGGTTCCCGGCACGCCGCTGGCCGAGGAGTTGGGGGACGTGATCTTCGATCTCGACATTACCCCCAATCGCGTCGATCTCTTTTCGATGATCGGCGTTGGGCGCGAGGTCGCCACCCTGCTCGACGAACCCCTCGCCATTCCATCAGTCGCCTACCCCGAAGCCGGCCCGCCGGTCGCCTCGCTCGTCGACGTCGAGATCGTCGATTCGGAACTCTGCCCGCGCTATATGGCTGCGGTGATCCAGAACGTCCAGATCGGACAGTCGCCAAAGTGGCTCAAGGAGCGGCTAACCGCCGCCGGTCTGCGGCCGATCAACAACGTCGTCGACGTGACGAACTACGTGATGCTGGAGTGGGGCCAGCCGCTCCACGCCTTCGACTACGACAAACTGCGCGGTCGACGGATCATCGTGCGACGCGCCGGCGAGGGCGAGACGATCACCCTGCTCGACGGTTCCGAGCGCGGCCTCACCGACGCGAACCTGGTGATCGCCGATGCTAAGGGCGCGGTCGCCATAGCCGGGGTGATGGGTGGCGCGAACAGTGAAGTGAGCGCGGAGACCCGGAATATTCTCCTGGAATCGGCCAATTTCAACCCGATCAGCGTGCGGCGGACCGCTCGCGCGCATCGCGCCCTCACCGACGCCGCCCACCGCTTCGAACGGGGGCTGCCTCGCCAGTTACCGGAGCCCGCGCTCCGCCGAGCGGTTCAGTTGATTCTCGAAACCGCCGGCGGAACCGCGGCGACCGGCGTCGTCGACCGCTACCCGCTCCCGACCGAACTGCCGGAGATACTCCTGACCTCGGCCGAGGTCAAGCGACTGCTCGGCATCGACCTTGGCCACGAACAAATCGCCACGCTCTTCACTCGCGCTCGCTGTCAGGTTACCGTCGAGGCCGCGGGAGTCAAGGTCGTGCCGCCGATGCAGCGGACCGACTTGCAACTGCCGGCGGACCTCTGCGAAGAAATCGCGCGCATCGTTGGCTACGACGGAATCCCGTCAACGCTTCCCGCCGGTCGCCCGCCGGAGCCAACTCGGAACGCCGAGTGGCAGTGGAAGGATGCCCTGCGCCAATCGCTGGTCGGTCTGGGTTTGAACGAGGTCGTGACCTACGCTCTCACCAGTCGCGAGCGCATCGGCCGACTTCGACCTCGGGAGTTACCACTCGGCGCGGAGAGTTTCCAGGCTCCCGCGCGCCTCACCTCTGGTTACGGCGCGGCGGACCTTGGTCAGGCGGTGACCGAGCGATTCGCGCCGCTGGACGTCGAACCGGTCGAGGTTCTCAACCCGCTCAGCCGCGATAGCGAGTGCATGCGCACGACCAGCTTTTCGAATCTGCTGGAGACGGTCCGCGCCAACCTGCGGGTCACCGACGAGAACGTCCTGCTCTTCGAGATTGGCCGAATCTACCTGCCTCGTCCGAACAACCTGCCGGAAGAGCGAAACGTCCTCACCGTGGCGACCGGCGCGTATCGCAGCGGCGCGGCCTGGGGACAGCGCGCCGAGAATGACTTCTTCTGGCTGAAAGGGATCGCCGAAGCAACGCTCGATCGGCTGCGGATCGCTAACCGGATCTACCGCGCGCTTCGCCAGCCGATCTTCCACCCGACCCGCTCGGCGGCGATTCTGGTTCCCGGCGAGCCGGACCGGCTGATCGGCGTGCTTGGCGAAGTCGAGCCGGAGGTGCGCGCGGCGTTCGACATCGACCAGCCGGCCTTCCTTTTCGCCCTGGATCTCGACGCCGCGCTACCGCTGGCGAGCAGCGTCCGCCAGTGCGTGCCCATCCCGCGCTTCCCACCAATCGGGCAGGACCTCGCGGTGGTCATCCCCACCACCGTCAGTTCCGAGCAGATCGAGGAACTGATTCGTGAAGTGGGCATGCCTCTGGTAAAGGACATCGAATTGTTCGACATCTACCAGGGGCCACCCATTCCAGCCGGCAAGATCAACCTGGCGTATCACATCACCTACCAGGCGCTCGATCGGACCCTCACCAACGAGGAAGCCGCGGCGGTCCAGCGCCGGGTCGAACAGGCCCTGGTGGCCAAACTCGACGCGGAACTACGGGGAAAGGGGTAGGGGATAAGGGGAAAGGGGGACCGGACCTAACCCCCTTCCCGCATCGGGAAGGGGGAATAAGCTGCCACTTGACTTGCCCGTGGTAAGCTTGTTCCCTCTCCTGCTGGGAGAGGGTTAGGGTGAGGGCCGTTCCTGGCCCCAGTCCCCGACCCCCGATCCCCTTACCATGCGATTAGGTAGCCTCGTCCTGAACTTCCTCTACAATCGCCTCTACGCGGAATTAGCGTGGAGTTACGACGCGGTCAGCTGGCTCGTCTCCGGGGGACGGTGGTGGGACTGGCAGCGCCAGACGCTGCCGTTCCTGCGGGGACGAGACGTGCTCGAAATCGGCTGCGGTCCGGGTCACTTACTGGCCGAAACCCGGGCGCGGGGATATCGGGTCGTGGGGGTGGATCGCTCGGCCGCGATGTGGCGACGGGCCGCCCGGCACGGAACGGTCGTCGCGGCCGATGCGCGGGCGCTGCCTTTTGCTCCGGCTAGCTTCGATAGCATCCTCCTCACCTTCCCCGCCGGCTACATCTACGGGGTCGCCTTCTGGTCGGAGTTGGCCCACGCCCTTCGGCCGGGCGGCCAGGTCGTCATCCTCGAAGGTGCGTCCTCCGCAACCCGATTCTGGCCCGGCCCCCTCGAACGCTTCACCGGGTGGCTTAGCGGGACGCCGACTAACTCATCGCTTCCGGACGACGCGAATGCCGTGGTGGCCCTTCCGGTCGCCGGTTTCCTCGCCCGGCGAGTTGCCCTCCAGGGACCATGGGGAACGGTCGTGCTGCTCCTAGCCGAGCGTTTGCCAGCGCGCTGAACGGCAGGTCAATTCAGGGGAGCGCGGCTCGGAATTCCAGAACAGCCTCATTGAACACCTCCGGAGCTTCCAAACTGCCGATCGTCCGATAAGTATCACGGTCCGGGCTCTTGACATCCGCGATCAGCCGACGCAGAGTGAACCCATCGGTATGCGGTAGGTGACACAGTGATTCGAGTGGGTTTTGTCGGAACGGGCAACATCACCAAACGGCACTTCACGGCGCTGAGCCAGTTGCGCGAGCAAGCCGAGGTCGTCGCGGTGTGCGACGTGATCGAGGAGCGAGCGCTGGCCGCGGCGCAACCGGTCGGCGCGAAAGCGTACCTGAGTTTCCACGAAATGCTCAGCCGCGAGAAACTGGACGCGCTTTACGTCTGCCTGCCACCGGACGCGCACGTCGACCAGGAGTTGGCGGCAATCGACCGCGGCATTCACCTCTTTGTCGAAAAGCCGCTGCCGCTGGACCTGGCAAAGGCCGAACACATCGCTCGACGGGTCAGCGAAAGCGGCATTGTAACGTCAGTCGGCTACCACTGGCGGCACTGGGACCACGTCAAAGCGGCACGCGCGGCGCTCCCCGGTGAGCGGGTTGGTCTGGCCCTGGGCTATTTCCTCAACGCGCTGCCCGGCTCGCCCTGGTGGCGGGTCAAGTCCCGCTCCGGCGGCCAGATCGTCGAGCAAGCGATCCACATCGTGGACCTTGCGCGCTACCTCGTCGGCGACGTCGAGCAAGTCTCAGCGAACTACGCCACCCGCGGCAATTTCGACGAGCCCGGTCACGCCCAGGACGACGTCTACACGGTCAATATTCGTTTCCGCGATGGCGCGATCGGCAACCTCTCCACCTGTTCGATTCTCCATCGTCGCTTCAACGTTGGTCTGGACGTCATCTGCAAACGACGGGTGTATCGCGTCCGCGAGGACGCTACCGAGATTGACGGTCCGGGCGGGATCGAACGCATCGAACGGAGCAACGACGCCGGCCTTGCCGAAAACGTCGCGTTTTTGACGGCAATCGCGACCGGCAACCGCGAAGCGATTCTTTCGGATTACCGCGACGCGCTCCGCACCCAGCGGGTCGTCCTCGCGGCAAATCGCTCCGCCGAAACGAACCAGCCGATCTCCCTATCCGAGGAAACCTGACCGGTATGGCGCGACTGGGAATTAACCTCATGGCCTGGTCCGGACGCGTCGGGCCGAACGAGCTGAAGCTTTTGCCGGGCATCGCCGGACTGGGCTACGAAGGCGTCGAATTGCCGGTGCTGGCGCCCGAGACGATCGACGCACCGAGGGTCCGGGCCGCGCTTGCCGAAAGCGGTCTGGCTTGCACGGCGTCCGGCGCGCTGCCCCGGGGAGCTAGCTTGCTGGACCCGGCCGAGCGAGACGCCGGTGTGGCTTTCATCGATCGCTCGCTCGCGATGGCCGCGTCCTGCGGCGCGACCCTCCTCTGCGGACCGTTTTGCGCGCCGGTTGGAGCGATGCCCGGCCGCCCGCCCACCTCGGCGGAATGGGATTCGTGCGTGATCGGCCTGCGGGAAGCGGGTGTCCGAGCGGCCGACCGCGGGCTCGTCCTCGCGATCGAGATCTTGAATCGCTTCGAAACGCACTTCCTCAATACCGTCGACGACGCGCTTCGCCTCGTCGCGGAAGTCGATCACCCGGCGCTCGGACTCCACCTCGACACCTTTCACCTGAATATCGAAGAGAAGGATCTCGCGGCGGCGATTCGCCGGGCCGGCCGCCACCTCGCCCATTTTCACGTTTCGGAGAACGATCGAGGCACGATCGGTAGCGGACACGTCGACTGGGTCGGTGTCCGCGACGCGCTGGCCGATGTCGGCTATCTGGCGACCGACCGCTGGATCACCGCCGAGACTTTCGCCGGATCGGTGCCAGAGATCGCGGCGGCCACGGCCATCTGGCGCCCGATCGTTTCGGATCCCTGGAGCTACGCTCGGGAGAGTCTGACCTTTACGAGACGCCTCCTGGAGCACCATTAGTTTGGAGGACAACCCGGCATGACCGAAAAGCTCACTCTCGGCGTCGTGACTGACGAGATCGATCCGGACTTCGAACACGCCTGCGCCGTCGCGGCGGAACTTGGCATGCAGGTCGTCGAGATGAACAATCTCTGGGGCAAACCGGCCGATCGCCTGGAGGCCGCCGACATCGCGCGAGTCCGCGATATCGTGCGGCGATCCAACCTGCGGGTAGACGCGGTGGGCACGCTCGCCTTCAAGGCGGTGGAATTCAGCAAGAATCCGAACCTCCACACGTCCAGCGAATACCGCGAGCACCTGGAGACGATCGGGCGCGCCGCGCGCATCGCGCGCTCGCTGGCCGAGGTTTCGGACGAGCCGGCGGTGCGCATCTTCTCTTTCCGCCGCGAGCCGATGGAGGGCCTCGGCAACCCTTCGCCGATTTTGCCAGATGGCGGCGGACTGCCCGACGACATCCTCGAAAGGATCGTCGGCGGCTTACACGCCGCCTGCGATCTTGCCCAGCAGGAGGGGGTCCGCCTGCTCGTCGAAAACGTGCGCTCGTGCTGGGGAAATACCGGCCTAAACACCGCGCGAATTCTCCAGGCTGCCAACCGGCCGGAACTCGCGATCATCTGGGACATCGCCAACGACTTCGTCTCCTGCGGTCAGCAGTATCGCGAGGGTTATGTGGCGACGAAACCCTACGCGACCTGCGTTCACTTCAAGGACGCCCGGGTCGTCGACCCGACCATCGGCCTCACCGCCTGGATGCCCATTGGGCAGGGCGCGGTCGACGTCGACGGGCAAGTCGCGGATCTCGTGGCCGATGGCTTCCGCGGACCGGTCCTCCTGGAAACCCACTGGCGTGGCGACGGGTTGACCAAGGAAGAATCCAGCCGCCAGTCGTTCACCGGCTTGCTGAACAGCATTCGACGCCAGACCCGGACGGTAGCTGGCTAAGCGTCAAGCAGCGCGACCAGGAGGTTCTTCGGTCGCCCAAAGGGATTGACTGGCGCGACTGACCAGCTTACAATCTTGGCGAACTGAATAGCGGCCGAGTCCCTCCTGGTGAGGGAGCGGGGGAACCACTTTCGGGGCGCATCCGCCGGATTTGGCGGTAGGGTACCTCTTCGACCCGAGCCCGTCAGCTAACCTCGTAGGCGTGCGAATGAGGCGTCGCCGAGAAGCCCGGGGCGATTGCCCCGGGCTTCTGCGCTCGCGTCTCACCCACGGTAGGATTGTGAGGACGAGATGAAACTGGTCGTGGCGATCGTTCAGGACAAAGATGCCGGTCGAGTCATCGACGAACTGGTAAGCCACGGTTACGGGGCGACCCGAATCAACACTGCCGGGGCGTTTTGGAAGCGTAGCAACGCGACCATTCTCACCGGAGTCTCGGATAAGGACACCAGTCAGGTGATCGAGCTATACCAGAAAGTCTGCAAGGCACCAGAGGGACACCCCACGGCGGGTATCCTGTTCGTTCTGCCGGTCACCGGGTCGCTCAAGTTCTAAGAAAACAGCGCGCTCACCGACTCGTCGCGATGGATGCGCTGAATCGCCTCGGCCAGCAACCCGGACACCGAAACCGTCGTCAGCTTAGGAATCCGCCGATCCGGCGCGACCGGGACCGTGTCGGTCGCGATGATCTCGTGCACCAGGGGGTGCTCACTCAGGCGCGGGAGGGCTTCGTCGGTGAACACGCCGTGGGTGCAGACGACGAAGGCGCGTCGCACGCCGTGCTTTTCCAGTAAATTGAGCATCTCAATCACCGAGGTGCCCGTCGCGATTTCATCGTCGGTAACGATGGCTGTTTCCTTATTGACGTCCCCGACGATGCCGTCGATGACCACCCGTCGGTCGTCGATGCGCCGCTTATTTCCGGCGGCGACCGGCAGCCCCAGACGGCGCGCCAGGTGAGCGGCACGCTTGGCATTGCCGATGTCCGGTGTTACCACCATCGCCGGACCAATATCTCGGTCGCGCAGCGCGTCGGCGAGCACGAGTTCCGCGGTCAAGTGATCGGCGGGCATCGGGAAAAAGCCGTGGACCTGCGGGGAGTGCAAATTGATCGTCAGGACCCGGTTCGCGCCAGAGGTATGCAGGAGATCCGCGACGAGGCGGCCGGCAATCGAGATGCGCGGCTCGTCCTTCTTGTCCGACCGGGCGTACGAGTAATAGGGAATAACCGCCGTGACCCGCTCGGCCGAGGCCGAACGCGCCGCGTCCATCAGCATGAGCAGTTCGAAAAGATTCTCTTGAACTGGCGGCGCGAAGGTTTGCACCACGAAGACATCGGCACCGCGGACGTTGTCGCAGAGGCGGACGTACAAGTTGTCGTTACTGAAGCGCGACGACTGCACCGGCGCGAGGGGTATGCCCAGGCACTCGGTTATCCCCTGGGCGAGCGCGGGGTGCGAGCGGCCACTAAAGACGACTAACCGGCTCATGTGATTTCGGCCCCACCTATCTCGACCGGCCCGACGGCGGGTGGACAGCTCCGACGGACCAATCGGCACTTACAGAACGCGGACAACCGTCGTTGCCTCACTCCAAACCCGTTCGAGATGATAGAAGCTGCGCAGCGCCGCGGAGAAGATGTGAACGATCACGTCGCCGTAGTCGAGCAACACCCACCCGGAATCGGCCGTTCCTTCCTGATGGAAGAGTTGGACCCCCGCTTCATCGGTTCGTTCCCGGATTCGGGTGCTCAGCGCGCTCATCTGTCGTTCGCTGGTGGCGCTGCAAATGACGAAGTAATCGGCCAGATAGGTGGCCTTACGAACGTCGAGCAGAACGATGTCTTCCGCTCTAGCCTCAGCAGCCCAGTCAGTGATCTGCCTGGCAAGGGCTAGTGACTCCAGATGTTCCTCCTCCGACCAATCAAGCGCCGCCGACCGACACTGGTCCGCTGGGATTATAGCACGCGAAGCCGTACCGTCGGCGCCTCGCGGGCTTCCGGCGAGAAACTTCGCGGGTTTTTGCGAAGTAGATCCGGGGCGACTATACTGGGAGCGGAGTGAGAGACCGACGATGAATGTAATCAGCATCACCCCACGTGGCTTCTGTTACGGCGTTGTCGACGCCGTGGAAATCGCCAAGAAAGTGGCGCAAGATCCGAACGCGCCCCGACCGATCTACGTTCTTGGCCAACTCGTTCACAATCGCCACATGGTCGAGCGACTTGCCCAGTACGGGATTGTCTCCCTGGAAAACACCTCGAGCCGGCTCGACTTGCTCGAAGGAATCGAGTCCGGCACGGTAGTCTTTACCGCTCACGGCGTGTCGCCACTGGTGAAGGAACGCGCCCGCCAGAAGGGCCTGCACTGCGTCGACACGACCTGCCCGGACGTGGACAAGACGCACGTCCTGATTCGCCAGCTCGTCGCCGACGGTTACGACATCTTCTACATCGGCCGCAAAGGCCATCCGGAACCGGAAGGAGCGATCGGCGAGGCCCCCGGGCACGTCTTCCTCATCCAGGACCGCGAGGACCTCGACGCCGTCGCGTTGCCCCAGACCGCGAAATTGGCGGTGACGACCCAAACAACCTTGTCGCGCTGGGACACCGAGGACCTGATCGCCGAGATTCGCGCCCGCTTCCCCCAGGTTCAGGTCTACACCGAAATCTGTACCGCGACGCAGCTGCGCCAGGAGGCGGCGGTCCGCCAGTCGGTCGGCGCCGATGTTGTCTTCGTCGTCGGAGATAAACACTCCAGCAATTCTAATCGTCTGGTCGACGTCGTTCGCAATCAGGCCGGCAAGCCAGTCTACCTGATCGACAACCTAGCAGACATCTCGCCGGATATGCTGGCCGGAGCCCAAACCGCTGGAGTCACCGCCGGATCCTCCACCCCCAGCGACCTCACCCGCGAAGTGATCCGCTTCCTCCAGTCGGTCCAGCCGGCGGCGGTCGGGGCCGCGCGATGACCGAAGAGACCGTACCCACCTTCGCCCCCCCTGATCACGTCGCTCGGGTCGAGCCACACCTTCCGCCCCTGCCTCGGGAAAGCTTTGACGGGTTGATGATTCCGGGGAGCACGGTCTGGCGGGTCAACGGCGAGGTCGCTCTCCTCCTGGGCTGGGGACGCGCGATTCTGCTCCAACTCGCGCATCCCGGGGTCGCGGCGGGCGTGGCCCAGCACAGCCGATTCGACGCGGGCCCGCTCGCGCGCTTCGTCCGCTTACAACGAACGCTCGGAACGATGCTGCAGATCAGCTTCGGGACGACCGACGAAGCCGTCGCCGCCACGCGACGCGTCGACCGGATCCACGACCGAGTCAAGGGTATCCTTGTCGACGAAGTCGCCGGTGCCCAGAAGACAATTTCGTACGCCGCTCAGAATCCGGCGCTCTTGCGCTGGGTCCACGCGACCCTAGTTCACTCCTTTCTCCAGACCTACGAACTCTTCGTCGAGCCCCTCGCGCCCGCGGAAAAGGACCGCTATTGCGCCGATCTCCAGGCCATCGGACCCTTGCTGGGGGTTCCCGACGGATACTTGCCAACCGGTTACGCGGAGCTGCTCTCCTACATGAACGGCATGTTGGCGAGCGGTGACGTTCAAGTCGGCGACACGGCGCGCACGCTGGCAGGTCACCTTCTCGCCCCTTTGCCAGTTCCCATGGTTAAACAACCCTTGACCGACCTGCTGACCCTTCCGATCGTCGGCCTGCTCCCGGAGGACATCCGCGACGCTTACGGATTTCCGTGGGACGACCGCCGCGAGCGGCATCTTCTGCTCTTGGCCAGCGCCTCGCGGATCCTCCATCGACGACTTCCCGCTCGCCTGCACCGTTGGCCCCAGGCTCGCCGAGCCGCCGAACGCTTCGAGCGCTCGTTGGCCGGATAGAAGAGAGTGAAAACATGACCGAGATGTTGGAAAAGGCTTTTGCCGAGGCTGCAAAGCTAAATCCGGCCGAGCAGGAAGCTTTGGCTGCGTGGATTCTTGAAGAATTAGCGGCCGAGAAGCGCTGGCAAGCAGCGTTTCAGCGATCAGCTAAGGAACTTGGCAAGTTGGCCGACGACGCCGTAGCCGAGCATCGAGAAAATCGAACGCAACGGCTGGACCCGGGTAGCATGTGAACTCTCACACGACCGCAAGATTCCGCAGTGCGTTCGAGAAGTTGCCTGAACACGTCCGTCGCCAAGCCAAAGAAGCCTATCAATTATTTCGACAGAATCCTTATCATCCGAGCTTACATTACAAGCAAGTTCATCCGACGAGGCCGATCTATTCCGCTCCTATCGGCACAAATTATCGCGCAGTCGGAGTACGGGACGGTGAGGATATGATTTGGTTTTGGGTCGGCTCACACGCCGACTACGATCGCCTGCTCTCCGAGCCTTAGCAGTGATGCGACTGCTACGCGTCAATGCCTCGGCGATGTGGAACGCCTGCCGCGAGGTGGAACCTAAATGGTGACAAGTAAGCGATATCCGGTCGCGCTGATTTTGGATCTCGACGATACCATCTTGGACGACAGCAGTAGCGTTCAGAGCGCCTGGCGCGACGTCTGCGTCGACGCCGCGACGACGCAACCGAGCCTGGCTCCCGAACGATTGGTCGAGACGATCTTTCAGGTGCGCGACTGGTATTGGTCGGATCCGGAGCGACATCGCGTGGGTCGTCAGGACTTGCGCGCGACGAGCGCGAAGATTGTCCACCTCGCGCTGCAAAAGCTCGGCATCGACGACGAGAAGCTCGCCCGCGCCATCGCCTTTGCCTATCGCGACCGCCGCGACGCGGCGCTTCGACCCTTGCCGGGAGCAATCGAGACTCTTGCCGCGCTGAACCGGCGCGGCTTCCCACTCGCTCTGTTGACCAACGGCGCCGGCCCGGCTCAGCGCGCCAAGATCGACCGCTTTGACCTCGCGAAGTATTTTCGGCTGGTCTTGATCGAGGGCGAGTTTGGCGCGGGCAAACCCAACGAACGGGTCTACCGGCACGCGCTGACGACCCTGGAAGCCCGTCCCGACCAAACCTGGATCGTGGGCGACAACCTCGAGTGGGAGGTTCTCGCTCCCAGCCAGCTCGGGTTGTGGACGGTCTGGGTCGATCGAACCGGCAATGGGGTACCGGCCGACTCACTGGCTCGGCCAGACCAGGTTATCCCGGTGCTGAGCGACCTGCTCGCGCTGCTGGACGGCTAGCCGGCGGCCAGATTGCGCCACTCGGGACGACGACTCCACGGTTCGTCGATAAGTTGCCGCAGCGCGACCAGGCTATCCACGATTCGCGCCATCTCGGCCACGAAGGACGCTCTTCGGAGTTGCGCGTCCGTGGGGAGACTAACCGGCGCCGCTTCTGAACCGAGAGACATCGCGAGAGTCCGCAGATCTCGACGCAGGTCCGGCGCCTCGCCAGGCGGCTGGGTCGGATTCCGGAGATGATCGGCGAGCAACCGTAACGAGCGGTCCACGTCCGCGACAAAGACCCGGGTCACCAGCTCTCCGAATCCGGCCGGCCTGTCGTACGATTGGGCTTCCAGCGCAATCGCGGCGCGAATCAAGCAATTCGTGACCGCGAGAACGGCGACCGCGCGGTTGAGTTCCTCGGCGGTACGCGCGGGTTCGCCACGAAGGCGCTCGACCGACGCCTCGGCGTTCGTCCGGGCCAGGCGTGCCGCCATCCGGAGGGAGCGCAGCGTAGCCAGGTTGTTGCTTCCGAAGTTTTGAAAGTTGGCCATCACGGCGTCAAAATAGCGCTGGTACGCGTCGAGCAGGTCCGCCAGGATGTCCAGCGTCCGCGTCCGTTCCCAGGTCGGCCACGCCGCGTAAATCGCTAGCGCCAGCATTCCTCCGATCAGCGTGCTGACGCCCCGGTCGACGATGGCGGCGCGCGGCTCGGTTCCGGCGATGCTCAGAAGAATCACGACGAGCCCGGTGATCCCGACCACCGCCAATCCGTAGTTTTGAGCCATCAGGCGTCGGATCGCGAAAACGAGCACGCCGACGCAGAGAACCTCTATCCTCCAGTGTTCCAGAACGACCGCGACCAATACGGTGGCCAGAAGAAGCCCGAGCAGAGTACCAACGACCCGCAGGATACCCCGGACGAACGTCGCGGAAAAGTCCGGCCGGAGCACGAACGTCGCGGTCAGCGGCACCCAGTACCCGTGTGGCAGCTGAAGACCAAGATAAACGGCGTAGCCGACGCCGATCGCCGCCGCGAGCCGGAGGGCGTGGCGAAAGGCCGCGGAATCGAAGGTCAGGTTCGCCCGCAGCGTGGCGATTGGAGCCCGCGGTTCGACCGCGGTGGGTAAGCGAGGCCCAATCGGGACAGCCCGCCACCGAATTGGCCGCGATAACTGGCGCGCGGTGTCCACGGCAGCACGCAACTGAGCGACCAAGATTCCGGAGAGGAGTCGGACCTCTTCCTGAGCGGCGCTCCCCGCCGGCCAGCGGCTCACCGGACCCAACGGCTCGTTCCGCCATTCCAGGTCGTCCAGAGCCGCGGCGCGACGCCCGGCGATGACGGCACCGGCAATCTGGTCGAGAACCCCGCCCGCCGCTGTCCACAGGACGTCGACCGAGGCGCGGACCGACTTGGCGCCGGGCTGGCTGGTGAGCCGGCGACGGGCGTCGTTCAACGCGATGAGCACCAGTCGAATCCGCTCCACTTCGTCGAGCAAATCCCGCAGCGCCCGGCCGGTCGTACTCTCGCCAACTCCGGAGAGGATTGCCTCGGCATCGGAGATCTCGGTTGTCAGCGGCGGGGCAGCGCTGACCGATTCCGGGGCGCGGGTATACCGAGCAAGCGATCGATAGACGTTGGCTACCGCGGCGCGCTCCGGGCCGAACCGCCAGAAGGGCCAACCAGCCGTGGCGAGGAGCGTTTGAAACGCCCCGCCAACCAGGACCAACGCGCCGGCGGTCGCCGCCTGGGCCGGCGAGAGAGGGCGCGCGCTGTAGACGATCAGGAGAATGATGCTCGCAACCCCGATCTGGCCGATCTCCGGCCCAAACACGACCAGCAATCCACCACCGATTCCCCAGACTACCGCGAGGAGGATCAAAAGCACGTCGTTCGACGCCGACAGCGCGCCGACGATCGCCGAGAGTGCGCCGACCACGCTCGCCAGAAGCATTCTTCGCAGGCGGGTAGGGTAGGAACCGGGCAAATCCGAAAAAGAGACGATCAACGCGCCAACGGCGACGTTCAGCCCGCTCAAGCTGGCTCCTACGGCGAAGCCAACCGCGAGCGGCACCGCGACCCCCACCGCGTCGCGGAAAGCCGTCGCCCACGATACCTCGGGAGGTTCGATCCGGACCGTCGCTTGGAGGATGGCGCGCCATGGCGAGTTGAAGTTCACTGCCTACCGACCCGGCGAAAGGCTCGTCGCGGCTCCGAGCGGCCACGATAGGTGAAATTCAGCGCAATGCGTGGGCCAGGAGGCACCGTTGCGCGTGCCGCAGATGATTGAGGGATCGACATCGGCGGCGTCGGAGTCGAGTGATTGCGGTGTTATGGCGAATCGTTTTGGCGGGTTGCTATTGGGAGCCATTTGGCTCCATCCGGATTCGCGTTGCTACGTTCGTGCTTGAAGCACCCATCGGCGCGCACGGTCAGCACGTAGCCGGAGGGCACGTAAAGCACCCACTGTTCGCTGTCTTCGTCGGTCGGCCACGTAAGGAGCGACCCACCGAGATCGAAGTCGAACAACCACCTCCCATTTGACTTCGACGATACCTGGGTGAGCGCCTGGCCATTGATCACGCGGACAGCGCGCAGAATACGTAAACGCGATGACTCGCTTTGGGCGAGTTGCTTGCCATTCAGACGGATGGACCAGGCACAACAGTAAATCCAGAGGTGCCACTCGCCGTGGACGCAGGCTATGCGCTGTAGGGCGCGTCCGCGCAACTTGTCGGAAATAACGTAAAGCAACTCACGAGGCTCGGAGATCTCCAGTCTTGGCTCGCCGAACTCAAAGGCCAGAAAAGATCCGTGTCCCTGTTCAGCTTTCCACGAGGGACGACCATAGACTGGTCCAAAGGCTCCCTGGATGGCACCGTCACTACTCAATCTCCCTCCTCTTGGTCGCGTGCAAGAGGGTAAATGTGAATATGGGCGGGAGGCCCACTTCAACTCCGTCGCTTACAATTGGGTCGAAGGACACCGGCACTCAAGCATCCACCTAGTCCCGCGGGGGTCTCGACTGGGACTTATCACTGGTCAAGAGTCATACTAGCCGGTAATATCTACGACGGCATCGCTAGGGAGGAACCGCAACGATCATCCATGTATCTCACTGACTTGCTAATCCACAACACTGGTCCGATCCTCAGACTGAAGATCAATCCGTCCTTCAATCCAGAAGGCTCGCCGAAACCGCTTGTACTCGTGGGATCAAATGGGTCCGGAAAGACAAGTGTTCTGTCAATTGTCGCCGATGCCATGATTGAACTCGCAGCAAGCCACTTCACGAATGTAGCACCGGGGGGACAGTTAGCGCGCTCGTACTTTCGAATTCTGAGCGGACGTAACCACCCTGTGTCAACCACTTACGAACTCGCTGCCGCGCGATTCATGACCTCCACCCAAGAATTCCTGTTTCGGTCGAAATCGGGGAGTCTGTCCCCGACGGCCGTCGCCCTCGAGATGCAGCAATTCGGTCCAGTTGCCAGTTGGTCAGACGATGCAAACGAAAAGAAAGTGTTTGGATCATCCGATGAAATCGGACGCATATTCGGAAGCGGCGTCTATGCATTCTTTCCGTCAACGCGCTTCGAGCTACCGCATTGGGCTAACGTCGGATTTCTCGAGCGCGATCCCATCGCTGATTTTACCCCTTCGTTTCAGAAACGTCTCGCCAAACCAATTATTGTTCAGACCGGTGTGCAAGGGCTGAAGCCGTGGATTATCGATGTTTTACTTGACAGATCTATCGACGCTTACGTTGTCGATTCCGCAACCAGTTTGGACGAAATCAGATCGCAATCGAGTCTATTCCAAAATGCCGCGACGTACGAAAATCTAAACAAAATCGTATCGACGTTATTAGGGAAGACCGACGCGCGAATCGTGAGGCTCGGACGCGCGTACCGCGAGCGTCGCATTTGCATCGCATTCGGTGGTGCCCTGGCCATTCCGACACTCGACAACTTGTCGTCAGGTCAGTCGTCCCTTCTCTCTATATTCGGTACAATCCTCAAGTACGGCGACTTCGGGGATGCTGCGTGTGAATTGAAAACTATCGAGGGTATAGTTCTCATTGATGAAATTGACTTGCACCTTCATGCAGATCTTCAACATGAAGTGCTGCCCAGGCTGATAGGACTATTCCCACGCGTTCAGTTTGTCGTGACATCGCACGCCCCGCTGTTTCTTCTCGGAATGCGAAAACTCTTTGGCGACGATGGATTCACGCTAGTTGAACTGCCATCCGGCAACACCATAAACACCGAACGGTTTACCGAGTTTGAGGCGTCCTTCGCCTTCTACCAGGCAACCAAAGCCTTTGAGACCCGCATCCAAGGTCAACTCATGCAGGACCGCAAACCCCTTGTCATGTGCGAGGGAGAGACGGATCCAAAGTACCTAAGGACTGCTGCAGAGTTACTCGGGATGTCGGATCTGGCTGCGAAGGTGGACTTTACTTGGGTCGGACGAAGGGCACACGAGGGGGCTCAGGGAGGCGGCAAGGACAACTTGAGCGCAGCTTTGAACTTCTGTAGAAATAACCCAGATCTGATTTTTCGTCGCACAGTTTTTGTCTTCGACTCGGACACTCAAAAACCTGAAGAGGACCACACAGATTTATTTGTGAGAACACTTCCGAAGAACCCTGAAAATACTCTGCGTAAGGGAGGGGTCGAGAACCTCCTACCGGTGGCGGCATTTGAGGACAGGTTCTTTGAGGATCACTCCTTTAGCAGGGGGGACGACCAGGGAACAATCCGTCGCCTCGACAAAGTTGCCCTGTGCGACTTCCTATGTGACAAAAGGAGGAACCCGGACGACTTCGCAAAGTTTCGTCCGTTCCTTACCACCTTGGCAGGCCTACTGATTCCAGAGATCGATCCAAGTTCGCGTGTTAGCGCCGATACTACCGTACTCTAAAAAACCTCTCGAAAATACTCACCTAAGCAGCGACAAACCGCGACCCCGCTACAATAACCGATCCCGACGCTCCTCGCGTCGGGATCGGAGTTAATCGGCTCTTTGACAAAGCCATTCGGGTGGGCGATACTGGACTCGAACCAGTGACCTCCACGATGTCAACGTGGCGCTCTAACCAACTGAGCTAACCGCCCCCGGAACGAATAAATTATACCCGGACCCTTGCCCAATGTCAAACCTCAATCAGGCTGACCTTAATCAGGCAAATCCCAATCGCGTCCGGTACGGGACGACCTATGACGACCAACCCGCTTCTGCCAACTGCCCACGCCTGCGTGCCAATCGGCGACTATGCCCTGATCGGCAACGCCCGCACCGCGGCGCTCGTCGCCCGCGACGGCTCGATTGACTGGTGGTGCTGGCCGCGCTTCGATAGCCCGGCCGTCTTTTGCCGACTCCTGGATCTGCAGAACGGCGGTACCTTCCAGATCCGCCCCACCGAACACTTCACCACCACTCGCGCGTACCAGGACACGACGAACGTCCTCGTCACGACATTCGAGACGTCACAGGGCCGCGCGCGGGTGACGGATTTCTTGCCTTACGGAACGCTCGCTTCCGGCGGTCCCGAGACGGATCGACCAATCGACAGCGGCATCATCCGGCTCGTGGAAGGGCTGAGCGGCGAGATCGATCTCGCGATTCGCTTTCGCCCTACTCTGGACTACGCCCGCGATCCGGCGACCGTTACCCCAGATCCCGGCGGCGCCATCGTCCAGGGTCAGCACCTGACCGCCGCGCTGCGCTGTCCCGTCCCGCTCGAACCGACAAAAGATGGATCTCTCGTCGGGAACACTCGGCTAAGCGCGGGTCAGAAACTCTGGCTCGCCGTCACCGCGGGTACCGACGCCGCGTCCGTCGCTCAGCCGCTGAACGATGCGGATCTCGAAGGGCTGCTCTCTCGAACCCTCGCGAGTTGGACCCGCTGGACCAGTCAGTTCGAGTATGACGGTCCCTACCGCGATCTCGTCTTGCGTAGCGCGCTGACCTTGAAGATGCTCAGTTACGAGCCGTCCGGTTCGATCATCGCCGCGCCGACCACCTCGCTCCCGGAGGAGCCGGGTGGCGTGCGAAACTGGGACTATCGGTACACCTGGATTCGCGATTCGGCGCTCATTCTCGAAGCCATGGAGGCGATTGGCTTTCACGACGAGGCGGTAGGCTTCTTCAACTGGCTGCGAACTGTCTGGGAACGCCATCCCGGTAACCTGCGGATCATGTACGGCCTCGACGGCGGCCCGGTTCCGACCGAAGAGATCCTGGGCGGCCTCACCGGCCATTGCGGAGCGCGTCCGGTGCGCGTCGGCAACGCGGCCGCCGACCAGACGCAACTGGATGTCCTCGGTGAGGTTCTGGACGCCGCTCATTTCTGTCACATCGGGATGGCGGCGCCGAATCCAGAGTACTGGTACGTCTTCCAGACCATCGCCAATCAGACCGCCGCTCGCTGGCGAGAGCCGGATCAAGGCATCTGGGAAATTCGCGGCGAACCTCGCCAGTTCCTCTACTCCAAGCTTCTCTGCTGGGTTGCCCTGGATCGGGCGATCAAGTTGGGCGAGCTTCAAACGCCGCGTCCAGATCTAAGCTACTGGGAGCAGGAACGCGAAGCCATCCGCGCGGCGGTCCTCTCGGAGGGATTTAATCTAACGAAAGGCGCCTTTACCCAGACCCTCAACGGCTCGGCACTCGACGCCAGCGCTCTGGTGGTGCCGATCGTGGGATTCCTACCGGCATCCGACTGGCGGGTTCTCTCGACAATTCAGAAGATTCGCGACGAACTCGTCTCGGGCGGCCTGGTGTACCGCTATCGAAACGGCGATGGTTTGCCCGCCGGAGAAGCCGCCTTCGTCATTTGCAGCTTCTGGCTCGTGGACAACCTCGCGCTTAGCGGACAGGTTGACGAAGCCCGGCGGGCCTTCGAGCACATCGTCGGCTATGCGAATGACGTTGGGTTGCTCTCCGAAGAGATCAATCCCCACACTGGCGAACTGCTGGGCAACTTTCCCCAGGGATTCTCGCACCTGGCGCTCATCCGCTCGGCGCTACACATCGAACGGGCGGAATTGCTCGGGCCGGAGCGCCATCCCCGCACCCGCGCCGAGCGCCTCCTGGAGGTCAAGCATTTACGACGGAGGAGATAGGACTCCTGTCTCCTATGCGATGGAAACGATCTTCTTCTCACGCATCGACTCGTAGGCAGCGAGGATCACGCGCAGCACCTGGGTACCGTGCACGTTGGTGTTGATCGGCGCGGTGCCGTTGGCGAGGCAGTCGGCGAAGTGCTCCAATTCGGCGGCGAAGGTATTGGCCGGCTTCAGTTCCAGGCTGGCCGGTTGCCAGCCGAGCGGCTTGAACAGCAGCTTGTTCCCGCGGCCGAAGAGTTGACCCTTCTCGCCAATCAATTGGAACTGCCAGGAACCGTCCGGCCAGTCCCAGGCCCAGCTCGTCAGCACTTCACCCATCGCGCCGTCGGCGAACTTCACCGTCATGAGCGCGCTGTCCTCGCCATCCAGGGTATGAATGAAGTAACGCCCGCCAATCGCGGACACTTCGACCGGCTCCTGGCCAACCAGGTTGAGCAGCAAATAGCTCGGATGATAACCGGTGTCGATTAAGCAACCGCCCCCCATGGTGTCCGCGGCTGCCCGCCAGCCCCACTCCGAGAGCGGCTTGGTGTGGCGAAAACAGTCGCAGGTCCGGGCGAAGAAGATCTTCCCCAGGGCGCCCTCGCGAACCATCGCCAGCGCTCGCTGGACGGCCGAATCAAATAACTGGTTGTGCGCGCACATCATCGTGACGCCGGCCGACCGAACCGCCGCGCCAATCTCCTCGGCTTCGTCCAGCGACAGGCAGAGCGGCTTTTCGCAGATCACGTGCTTGCCCGCGCGCGCGCCAGCCACGATCGCGTCGCGGTGCAAGTGGTGAGGGAGACAAACGTCAATCGCGTCGATATCGGCGTCGGCGAGCATCTGGCGGAAGTCGGTGTAGGCGTTCGCTGCCCCGACCTTCTCCGCCATCGTCCGGGCACTCGCCTCGACAACGTCCGAAACCGCGGTGATAGCCGCCTTGTTCGGAATCGTCAGCCAGGCGTTGGCGTGGGCGCGAGCGATGTCGCCGCAGCCAACCATCCCCACTTTCAGCATTGCAACCTACTTATTTCCTAGGATTCCTGACCAACCGCTCGACCGTCATTTCACGGCTGAAGCGGTCAAACAGTGGGGAATTCTATGCTCGCGCGGACCGACTGTCAAATTAACAGACGAGCAGGCGCCAATCGGGGAACGGGCATCGGGGACAGCGATGGGTGAGTGCTATACTGAATGGGATGGAGATCGGGCAGTCAATGGCACGAGAAACCTGTCACATCGCCGGCTGCGGGCGTGACGCGACGACCTTATGCGAGCGGTGCCGGCGTCCGACTTGCGATCGGCACCTGGTGACCGATTACCAAAATCTTCCAGGTGGCCAACGCCCCTATTGCTCCGCCTGCGATGACGAGCGGCAACAACTCTATCAGGCAATGCGCCGCCAGGGTCTCCGGGCAATCCTCTGGAGCGGCGGCGGCGGAATTGCCGGCTCGGTTATCGGCGCGGCAATCGGCGCGGCGGTCTTTCAAAACAGCTTCGCCCACACTGTCACAACCGACGTTGGCTTTCTCCTTGGGCTGGGCGTCGCGTTGCTCCTGGCGATCAATCCGCGGGGTCGGCGATTGACCTAGTGTCCCGGTCGCGAGGCCCGTTGTTGTCGTTGCAGTAGTCGGCATTGACGCGGAATTTGACCTTCCGCTCGCTTTCGGTTTAGGCTGAGTCTCCGAACAGAGAGGTCGCACCATTCATGAGCCGGATCATTCTCTACACGGGTAAAGGCGGGGTGGGAAAAACGTCGGTGGCGGCGGCAACGGCGTTGCAGTGCAGCAAACGTGGCGAGCGCACCCTCGTGCTAAGCACCGACGCGGCGCACAGCCTGGGTGATTCCCTGGATACCACCCTCGGGCCCGAGCCCAGCGCGGTCGCGGACAACCTCTGGGCCCAGGAGACCGACGTCTATTACAGCATCGATCGTTACTGGGGCACGATTCAAGACTGGCTGCAGTCGCTCTTCGCCTGGGAGGGACTGGACACCGTCATGGCCGAGGAAATGGCGGTCGTGCCGGGCATGGAGGAACTCGCCAGTTTGCTCTGGATCCTCGAACACCAGCAGACCGGGAACTTCGATACGATCATTGTCGACTGCGCGCCAACCGCCGAAACCTTCCGATTGCTCAGTCTGCCCGAATCCGGTCGCTGGTGGCTCGAAAAGATCTTTCCGGTGAGCCGACGCGTCTCCGGCCTGGCTCGCCCGGTTCTCCGTCGCTTCACCGACCTGCCGATGCCCGACGACCACGTCTTCGGGGCGATCGAGAATCTCTTCGACCGCATGAAGCGCGTTCAGGGATTGCTTACCGACCCGACGGTAGCGTCGGTCCGCCTGGTCGTCAACGCGGAAAAGATGGTCATCAAGGAAGCGCAGCGCGCCTACACCTACCTGGGCCTTTACGGTTATCCGATCGATCTGGTCGTCTGTAACCGCCTGATGCCCGACGACACTTCTTCCGGCTACTTTGCCGCGTTCCACGAAAGCCAGCAACGGTATCTCGAATTAGCCCGAGAGACTTTCGCGCCGGTGCCGGTTCGGGGCGTCCCCTTCTTCGATCGCGAGGTCGTCGGTTTGGCGATGCTCGACCGGGTCGGCGACGCGCTCTTTGAAGACCACCGGCCGTCGGAATTTTTCTACCAGGGCCGGACCTTCACGATTCAAAGGTCCGGCGACACCTACGTTCTCGAAACCCCGGTGCCCCTCGCCGACCGGCGGGATCTGTCTTTGCTGGAGGCTGGCGAGGAGTTGGTCATTAGTGTTGGCCGTTATCGCCGCAATCTACTCTTGCCGCGGGTACTGGTCGGACGACCGGTGGTCTCGGCAAAACTCGACGCTGGACGACTACGGATCGAGTTTGGAGGGAATGTCCGTGACCGAAAGTAACCGTGGCGATGCCACTTACGAAGAGAACGAGAAACTGCGCGACCTCGAGGAACGTCTGGCGCGACTCGAACGCGAGCAGGCCCAGCACCTGCCCAGCCTGACGGAGATAGTCGATCGTTTTGTCCCAGCTGACGTGCGCGATCATCTCCGCGCGGCCCGCCGCGAACAACTGCTCGCCGCGCGGGCCCTTCTCGACGATATGCTGGAACGCCTGGCGGATGGCAACCCGCGCGAAGGCAAGCGGCGGCGGATCGAGGTCGAGTAGCCCGCGGCTTGGACTATCGGGCCTCGCAGAACTCTTCGCGCAGCAGAATTGCTCGGAGCACGCGCCGACGAAGGTCGTAGACTCGCCGCGCCCGCGGGATATCGCCGCGACGCAACGCTTCGCGGTACTGGCTTCGCAGGCCCCGGTAGTAAGCACGCAATTTTCCGAGCGCGGTTGGTCGTGACGGATACACCGCTGGCCTCCTCAAAGGTAGTCATCCAGGCACAATCGAGGCCAGGCCGGCGCGGTGGCGATCCGCGCCGGTCGTGGCTTCCGGATCACCCGCCCTCGGTAGGCAACCTGGCGGGATTCCGTTACAATCGTCGGCAGCGAACGGGTAGGCGCGTGGCGACCGGGCGACGAAATCTCGCGCCGCGAGGTGACGATATGGCAGGACCAACCAAAATCGGCGTCATGGGCTGCGGTCAGATCAGCGGGATCTACTTCGAAACGGCGCGCCGGATGAAGGACATCGAGATTGTCGCGTGCGCCGACGTCGTCTCGAATGCGGTCACGTTTCGGGCGGATATGTACCAGATTCCTCGTCGGTACACTCCGGAGCAACTCCTCGACGACCCGGAGATCGAAATCATCGTGAATCTGACCAGTCCGGCGGCCCACGCCGAGGTCGCGAGCCAGATTCTCGAAGCCGGCAAGTCGGTGTATGGCGAAAAGCCTCTCGCGACAACTCGGGAAGACGCGCGAAAAGTGCTCGACCTCGCCACTCGCCGGGGGTTGCGAGTTGGCTGCGCGCCGGATACCTTTCTCGGCGCGGGCATTCAGACCTGTAAGAAACTGATCGAAGATGGGGCGATCGGCGAACCGATCGGCGCGGTCGCCTACATGATGAACCACGGTCCGGAAGCAGCCGCGTTCCGCGAACCGCGCGCCGAGTCGCCGTCCCGCCAGAGTGTGACGTCGAAACCGATGGGATTCTATTTCACACCCGGTGTCGGGCCGATGTTCGATATGGGGCCCTACTACCTGACCGCCCTCGCCGTGCTCATTGGTCCCTATCGGCGGGTGACCGGCTCGGCCCACGTCACCTGGCCGGAGCGACCGGTCGGAGATCCGCAGTACAAAGTTCTGACCCCCAGTTATATCGCCGGGGTGATGGACCACGCCAACGGCGCGGTGAGTACGATTATCACGACCACCGACGTCTGGCCGACGGACCTGCCGCGCATCGAGATTTACGGAGAGACGGGCTCGCTGAACGTGCCCGACCCCAACTTCTTCGGCGGACCGGTCCGCCTCCGCAAGGCCGGCGAGACCGGCTGGACGGACGTCCCCCTGACCCACGCCTACGACGCGAACAGCCGGGGCATCGGGCTGGCCGACATGGCCAGGGCCATCCGTCTGGACCGTCCGCACCGAGCCAGCGGCGATCTGGCCTATCACGTTCTCGACGTGATGCAGGGGTTTCACGACGCGTCGAGCGAGGGACGCCACGTCGGAATCAGCAGTACGTTCATCTCTCCCAAGACCTTTCCGGTGGGGCTGCCGGACGGGGAACTGGACTAGCAAAAAGTCCGAAGGATCGGATCTAGGAGATGCCCTGCAACAGACGCTCGCGCACCCCAATCACGGTGATGCCAACAACCTCGTGGTTTGCCTCGTCGTAGCGAACGATCACACCATCTCCGATATCGACGCCCACGGCCGCGCGCGGTGGGCCAACCGAAATGTACAGAACGTCCGCTTCTTCGTCATAATCCCAGTTCAAATTGGCGGACTGTTCCAAAATCTTTATCGCTTCCAAAGGGTAGTTCTCCTCTGTGAGGGACGGCTCGTGAAATATGCCGTTAGGACGAAACCATCGCTCGGACCCGTCTCGCGATACGCGACTACCAGAAACTTACTGGTTAGCGGTGTCCGGTCGTACCAGCGGACAGCGAGAATCTCCGCAAAGTCTCCCTGTTGAAGTAGGTCGGGATCCTCGACAGTCTCCAGGACGCGCTCACGCTGCGTCGCCAATTCGGGATGACGAGTGGCAATGTGCTCCCAGCGTTCCGTGGTAAGTCGAATCGGGACCTCGTTCCTCGAGTAAATAATCAACATCGAGCGAATCCTCGCCCCGATCGAACTCCACTAAATTAAATGGTAGCACAGTATCCTTGTCCGTTTTGTCACGCAGCCGTTCGCACTCAGCCGGATTCCCCGGAATCGCCCGCTTGCCCGGCAATCGGCGGACGACGGCGGTGCCAATTTGTCGCCGCTTCAAATGCCGAGGCGGTACGCAGCACAGTGCCTTCCGCGAAGGCGCGGCCCATCAGCATGAGGCCAACCGGCAAGCCAGACTCCGTGAAACCGGCCGGAAGGCTAATCGCCGGTAGGCCAGTCAGGTTTGCCAGGCGGGTATTGCGCGCGAGCGGAGGATTTTCCTTCAGCAGAGAGTCGGCGGTCGGCATCTCGGCGTCGGCGACCGGGTAAGCCGGCGTAACGACCGTGGGCATCGCCAGAACATCCACTTGCCGAAGCACCGACGCGTACCGTTCGGCGAGCAATCGCCGAACCCGCAATGCCGTCGCGTAGTCGCCAGCGGGAATCAGCTGGGCCGCGAGCAGACTGGCTTGAACGTCCAAGCTGTAATCGGGCAAGCGCGTCCGCATCCAGTGCCCGTGGTACGCCAATCGCTCGCTGTTGAGGCCGGCGACACCGTCGAGCAAGACGGCGTGGTCGGGGACTGAAACGTCGACCAGCGTCGCGCCCAGCCTTCCGAGTTCGGCGATCGACGCCCGTACCAGAGTTTCGTGCTCGGCAGCAAGCCCGTCAAAGTAGTGCATCGTGGGGATTCCGACGCGCAGGCCGGCGATCCCTCCGCCGAGGTCGAGGTCATTCGGCAAGCGCGGAACGCCCTCGGTCGTCGGGTCGCGGGGATCCGGGCCGGCGATTGCCCGCAACACGAGCAGAGCATCGCCCACCGAACGGGTAAGCGGACCAATATGGTCGACCGTCGGGTTGCTCGCGCCGAGGCAACCGCGGATCGGAACCAGGCCGTGGGTGGCTTTCAGACCGACGACCCCGCAGAGCGCCGCGGGAATCCGCACCGAGCCGCCAGCGTCGGTTCCCAGCGCCGCCAAAGCCATTCCCGCCGCGACCGCCGCCGCCGAACCGCCACTCGATCCGCCGGTAATCAGATTCGGATTCCAGGGGTTACGGGATGCCCCGTAGTGGGGATTCACCGAGGTCGCGCCCATCCCAAATTCGTGAAGGTTGGTCTTACCCACGATGATCGCGCCGGCCGCGCGCAACCGCGCCACGACCGGCGCGTCTTCGGCCGGTAGGTAGTCGGCGAGGATTTTCGAACCGGCGGTACTGCGGATTCCGGCGGTTTCCAGGTTGTCCTTGATAGCGACGGGAATGCCGTGAAGCGGTCCCCGATAGCGTCCGCTTCGAATCTCAGCCTCGGCCTGGGTAGCCTCGACGAGAGCGGCGTCGGAAAGCACGGTGATGTAGCAGTTGAGTCGACCTTCCAATGTCTCGATTTGTCGGAGCACCGCGCGAGTCAACTCGACCGGCGACATCTCACCGCGAGCAATCGCCGGGGCTACTTCCTCGATGGCCGCGAATGCCAGATTCATGGCTCGCTCCGGATTGCTCGATAGACCTGTGCCGGAAACACCTCGCGCACGTCGATTCCGGCTTCCCGGAAGCGGCTCATCCCCTCCTGATGCTCTCGCACGGCCAGCAGCACCCGCGGCAGCAACTCAGAGGGAATCGCCACTCCCCCTTGCAGGCGGATCGTTTCCTCGATCCAGGCAGCGGTGACGTCATTAGTCTCCGGCATCTCGTCCTCGCTTTACCGATCAGTCGGTCCGGGCAGGAATAATCCGCGCCCGCCGGCCTTCCAGGCGCACGCGGCCCTCGGCAAGCAGGCGAATGGCCTCGGGAAGGGCCTTGTGCTCCTCGGCCAGGATCCGAGCGGCCAGGGTCACTTCGGTGTCATCGTCTCGGACTGGAACGGCGCGCTGGAGGATAATCGGCCCGGCGTCCAGGTCGTCGGTCACGAAATGGACCGTGCAGCCACTGACTTTCACCCCGTAACGTAGAGCCTCGGCCGCGGCGTGGAGGGTGCCGCCAAACGCTGGCAGCAGCGAAGGATGAACGTTGATAATGCGGTCGTGGAAGCTAGCGATGACCGCGGGTGCGAGAACCCGGTCGTAACCGGCAAGCACGACCAGATCAATCTCGTGGTACCGGAGAAACTCCGCCATGGCCTCATCGCGGGCCCGCCGCGACGGATAGGCTTCTCGCGAAAACACGTACCACGGAACACCCGCCCGTTCCGCGCGGTCCAACCCGAGCACGCCAGCGTGATTGCTCGCCACGGCAACCACTCGCGCCGGTAACACGTCCCGAGCGATCGAGTCCAGGATCGCCTGGAGGTTGCTGCCGCGCCCGGAGATCAGTACCCCTAGGCGCAGGCAGGCGGTTGGAGAGACCTCCGGCGCCAGCGCGGTCTCCGGCGACCGCAGGTCGACTTGGGTCATCGACCCGCCGGGTGCGCCGCGAAGGTTTCGAGGTCTGCCTCGGCCGATTCACAGCCGGGGCCCTCCAGGGCGAGCTTGTCGATGTTGCTGAACAGTGGAATCGGATACCGCCCGGTGAAGCAGCCGGTGCAGAGCACCGAGCGACTCACCGCGACCGCCCGAACCATGCCGTCCAGGCTGAGATACCCCAGTGAATCCGCGCCGACGTACTCGCAAATCTCGGCCACCGTCTTTTGAGCGGCGATCAACTCCGACCGGCGCGCCATGTCGACGCCGAGATAGCACGGTTCGCGAATCGGCGGCGCGTGAATCCGGACGTGCACTTCCTTCGCACCGGCTTCGCGGAGCAACTTAACGATTGGCCGTGTAGTACTGCCTCGGACGATTGAATCGTCCACCATCACCACCCGTTTGCCGGCGAGAACCTCCGGCAAGGGGTTGAACTTCAGGTGAACGCCCATGTCGCGGAGCCTTGGACTCGGCTGAATAAACGTCCGACCGATGTAGCGGTTTTTCACCAACCCTTCGACGAAGGGGATCCCGGACTCCTGGGCATAGCCGATTCCCCCGGGGACCGCCGAGTCGGGGACCGCGATGACAATGTCGGCGCTGGCCGGATGTTCTTTCGCCAACTCGCGGCCCATGTTCTGGCGTGCCATGTAGACCAGGCGGTTGTTGATGACGCTGTCGGGGCGCGCAAAGTAGATGTATTCAAAGGCGCAAGTCGCTTTGCGTGCCGCGGCCGGAGTGCTGAAACTTTGCAGACCGTTCTCGTCGATCACGATGACCTCGCCCGGCTCGACTTCGCGGATGTACTCCGCGCCGACCGTCGCCAGCGCGCAGGATTCCGAGGCGACAATCCAGGAGGAATGGAGACGACCCAGGCAAAGCGGGCGAACGCCGAGCGGGTCACGAACCGCCACGAGTTGATCCTTGGTCGCGATAACCAGGCAGTAGGCGCCGATGAACCGAGGCATCACCGCGGTGATCTTCTCGACGATGTCGCGTCCCGGAGATTCGTAGATCATGCGGGCGATCACTTCGCTATCGGTGCCGGTTCGGAATTGCACCCCCTGACCGATCAACTCCTCGCGGAGCGCCGGCGCGTTGGGGAGGTTGCCGTTGTGTCCAAGCGCCAGTTCGCCGTTGCTGCCGCGAATGACGATTGGCTGAGCGTTGTGAATGACCGAGCTACCGGTCGTCGAGTAGCGCGTGTGACCGACCGCGATGTGGCCACGGAGTCCGAGCAAATCCTCTTCGGTGAAGACCTGAGCCACCAGACCCATCCGAGTGTGCGCGATGATTCGCTCGCCGTCGGCGGTCGCGATTCCCGCGCTCTCCTGGCCCCGATGCTGCAGCGCGTATAGGCCAAAGAAGGTAATCCGGGCGACATCCTCGCCCGGTCCATAAATCCCGAACACGCCACAGGCTTCGTGACTGAACTGATGCAGTTCGTCGTGGTTATGGTCACCCATACCGTTCTCGTCACCCCGTATTCCCGAATCAAGGGCGTCGGCCCCCACGCGATGGAGACCAGCCCTCCCCACCCATACCCGGCTAGTTCGTGTCGAGGATCCAACTTCGACGCAGGTCGTCAAGGGCAAGATCCAGCGTGTCTTTCACACGCAGGCTCTCGCCGCCCACCGACCCGAGAAGAGCGCAGGACACCCCTTCCGACCGCGCTAGAGATTCGAGCGCCGCGGCGTCCGCTGGGCGCACCGTGACGACGATCCGCGATTGCGCCTCGTTGAAGAGCCAGCGGTACGGATCATCGGCCAGGGCATCCCCATCGAATCCAATCCCGCCAAGCATGCAGCACTCGGCGAGCGCGATCCCGAGCCCGCCGTCGCTCACGTCGTGAGCCGAGCGGACGAGACCACGTTGAATCGCCGTCCGACAACCTACCTGAACCGCGCGCTCGCGGGCAAGATCCAACCGCGGAACTGGCCCGACCACGTAACCGCGCTGGGCAAGGTACGCGCTGGCACCCAGCCCGGCATCGGCGTCCGTTCCAAGCAGGTACACGAGGTCGCCAGCGTCCTGGAACCCGGCGGGCGTCCGCCAGGTCGCATCTTCCAGCAACCCGAGCATCCCGACGACCGGCGTCGGATAGATCGCTCGTCCATTCGACTCGTTATATAGGCTGACGTTGCCGCTGACGATCGGCGTTGCCAGGGCCCGGCAGGCGTCGCTCATCCCGCGAATCGCCTCTTCTAGCTGATAGTACACTTCGGGCTTTTCGGGATTGCCAAAGTTCAGGCAGTCCGTGGCGGCAATCGGTTCGGCGCCGCTGCAGGCGACGTTGCGCGCTGCCTCGGCAATTGCGATCTTTCCGCCCTCGAAGGGATCGAGATAGCAGTAACGACCGTTACCGTCGGTTGCCAGGGCGATCGCCTTTTTGGTGCCTTTGAGTCGCAGCACCGCGGCGTCGGCCCGGCCGGGGGAAAGCAGGGTGTTCGTTTGCACCGACCAGTCGTAGCGGCGAAATACCGTGGACTTGTCGGCGATATCGGGGTAACCGAGGAGGCGCAGCAGGGCCTCACCGGGGGTCGCATCGTCCGTCGGGATCACTGGCGGTGGGGCCGCGAGCCAGGATGGCCGTCGCCCAGCGCGGCGATAGGTCGGCGCTTCGGCCAGGAACTCGGCGGGAATCTCCGCGACGACGGCTTCGCCGTCCCGTACCCGCACACTTCCGTCGTCGGTCACCACGCCAATCACGTCGGCGTGCAGGTCCCACCGCGCGAAGATGGCTTTGACTTCGTCAATGCTCTCCGGCGCCACCACGACCAGCATGCGCTCCTGGGATTCCGAGAGCATCACTTCGTACGGGGTCATGCCGGTCGCCCGCCGAGCGACCTTCTGAACGTCGATTTCGACGCCGCTGCCGCCCTTGCTCGCCGCTTCGACCACCGCGCTGGTGATTCCCGCCGCGCCGAGGTCCTGCATACCGACGATTTTGCCGCTCTGGTGCAATTCCAGACAGGCCTCGATCAGCAGCTTTTCCAGAAAGGGATTCCCCACCTGCACGGTGGGCCGCTGATCCTCGGCGGTCTCGCTCAACTCGCGCGACGCCAGGCCGGAACAGCCGTGGATGCCATCGCGGCCGGTATCCGCTCCGACGAGCACCAGCAGGTTACCTACCCCGCTCGCCTGAGCGCGAACAACCTTATCCGCGGCGATGATCCCGACCGCCATCGCGTTGACGAGTGGATTCTCGCCGTACGACGACGCGAAGCAGACTTCGCCCCCAACCGTCGGAACGCCGATCGAGTTGCCGTAATGGGCGATGCCGGCGACGACACCGTCAAAGAGGTACCGCGTCCGGGCATCGCTCAGGTCGCCGAAACGCAGGGAGTCGAGCACCGCGATCGGTCGCGCGCCCATTGTGAAGATGTCGCGGATGATCCCGCCCACTCCGGTCGCCGCGCCCTGAAAGGGCTCGACCGCGCTCGGATGGTTGTGGCTCTCGACCTTCATCACGACCGCCAAACCATCGCCGACGTCCACGACCCCGGCGTTCTCGCCGGGCCCCTGAATGACCCGCGAGCCGGTCGTCGGAAAGCCTTTCAGGAGGGGTCGCGAGTTCTTGTAGCCACAGTGCTCGCTCCACATCGCTCCGAACATGCCGAGTTCGACTTCGTTTGGCAGTCGACCGAGCAGTTCGAGGATTCGGCGATACTCGTCGCGACTGACCGCGATCTCGTCCAGCGTCTCCTGACTGACCGAAAGGTCGTCGAGAATCACCGACCACCTCCGACCGAGGCGAGCGGAGCCGTCAACGCGGTGTCCAGAATCGATTGGAGGATGACCGCGCCGTCGGTACCGCCAAGTTCCGTTTCACAGCAGCGCTCGGGATGGGGCATTAATCCGAAGACGTTGCGGGCCGGATTGCAAATCCCCGCGATCGCGTCGAGCGACCCGTTCGGGTTTGCCCGCGGGGACAACGTACCATCCGGCGCGCAGTAACGCAGAACGATCTGATCCTGGTCGCGCAGGCTGACTAAGGTGTCGGGATCGGCGTAGTAGCGACCCTCGCCGTGGGCAATGGGCATGCGGAGAACCTGGCCCATGCGGGCTCGCGAGGTAAATGGTGTGTCGGTCGATTCGACCCGAACGTGGGTCCAACCGCAGCGAAATTGCAGGCAATCGTTGGGAAGCAGCGCACCCGGGAGCAGGCCAGCCTCGCAGAGAATCTGGAAGCCGTTGCAGATGCCGAGCACTAACCCGCCCGCCGCGGCGAAGCGAGCGACCTCGTCCATAATCGGCGCGAACCGAGCAATCGCCCCGGCGCGAAGATAATCTCCGTAGGAGAATCCTCCGGGGAGGATCAGGCAGTCTACTGAGGGAAGTTGGGTCGAACCGTGCCAGATGTACTCGGCCGAAGCGTGAAAGACGCGTTCGAGGACGCCTCGGGTATCCGCGTCACAATTCGTCCCGGGAAAAACGACGACGCCAAAGCGCACCAAGGGCCCCCCATCCCGCGAGTACCTTCATTCTACCACGCGGGAGGTTACCGCGGGCAGTATAGCGCGCTCGGATCGCCGTCCGGCTACTCGACTCCAATGCCGGTCCGACCGTCAATCGAGACATCCCCGGAACGCCACGATTCTCCGGTCTTGTCTCGGTTACCCGTGGTCCGGTAGACTGAGCGTACTACTGTTGGAGTAAGCCACGATGAAAGCTGCCGTCCTGTACGCCGCGGGCGAGCCACTCGCGATCGAAGACCTGTCGATTCAAGATCCGCGGCGAGGCGAAGTCATGGTCCGCGTCGCGGCGGGCGGGGTCTGCCACAGCGACCTGCACGTGATGCACGGCGACCTGGGCGCGCCACTGCCGGTCGTCCTGGGGCACGAGGGGGCCGGTATTGTCGAGAAAGTCGGCGACGGGGTCACCGATTTTGCTCCGGGCGACCACGTCCTGCTCCTCTGGCGGGCGAGTTGCGGCCACTGCCCACACTGCCAGCGCGGTCGCCCGGCCCTCTGCGAGCTCGGCACGGGCATCCGCTGGTCCGGCCGCATGCTGGACGGGACGAGCCGGTTCCACCGCGGCGACGACGAGATTCGCCACTTCAACGGCGTTTCGTCATTCAGTGAATTGACAGTTCTTCCTCGTGAAGGCCTGGTCAAGATCGATCCGACGGTCCCGCTCGAGAAGGCGGCAATTGTTGGCTGCGCGGTCATGACCGGCGTCGGAGCCGTCGTGAACACCGCCCGGGTGGCTCCCGGCGACTCGATCGCGGTGATCGGCTGCGGCGGGGTCGGACTGAACGTCATCCAGGGCGGCGCGCTGGCCGGGGCCGAGAAAATCGTCGCGGTGGACGTTCTGGACAACAAACTCGCCTACGCGCGACAGTTCGGCGCGACCCACCTGATCGACGCGCGCAACGTCAACACCATTGAGGCGGTGAAGGAAGTCACCGGAGGCGGCGCGGACTACGTTTTCGAGGTCATCGGCAATCCGGCGACGATGGCCCAGGGCTATCAAATGGCACGGCGCGGCGGCACGCTGGTGATCGTCGGGGTCGCCAGGACCGGAGCCGAGGTAGCCTTCCCAGCCCTTTCGCTGATGCTCGATGAAAAGACGGTTCGCGGCTCGCTCTATGGCTCGTGCCGACCCCTTCTCGACGCGCCGAAGTTCCTGAATCTCTACAAGGCCGGAAAGCTCAAACTGGACGAACTGATCAGCCGCGAATACCCGCTCGCCCAGATCAACGAAGCGTTCGACGCCCTCAATCGCGGTGAAGTGGCGCGAAGCATTATTCGCTTCTACTAGTGAGTGTTCACGCGACCAAACACCACTCATTCAGAGAGTTAGTTCCTCGGCATCCGATAAGGTCACGGCGTTTTCCGACGAACCCGGACGCATCCAACTCTGTAGCCTCAAAATCAAGTCCTTAACCTCGTGCACAAGTTCGCCTTCAGTATGGCTAAAGCTCGCCAGGTAGACCTGAAGCGCGCTGTGCACGAGCCAGAGATCCCGATCCGATAGTTTCAGCGACACCGGGGACCTTGTTCCGGGCGTGCTCGCGCTCGGATCGGGCGTAATGCCGCGATTGATCATTGTCGTCTCCCCGATACTCTATGCCTACCGCTCGGTTGCGCAAGTTCCAAGCCCGGTGATACACTCGCCCACGAACTCGCGGTCGCGCGATTGACCTCGAGCGCCCAAATCGGACGTGATTGGTACGGTTAGTGACCAGCAATCGACCGCTCTCTCCTCTGATCGATCGTCCGAAGCGGCGCGCCCAGCGCGCCGCTTTCCTCGTCAGTCTGACCCTGGCTTTCTTTCTGATGGCGCCAGTCGCGGTCTTCGCGGCTCCGTCCGGTCCGTCCCCAACGCCAACCCCGGCCCCGCCCATCGCCGCGGTGAATGGGATAAAATCTCTGAGCGTCAGCCAGGACGCGAGTGGCGTCGTGCTGGGGGTTCCGATGCGCAGCCAGTACGATTCCAGTCCGTATCAGTACGCCAATTGTGGTCCGGCGTCCCTGGGCATGGTGCTGCAGGCGTTCGGATTACCTGTGCCAACCGCCGACATTCGAGATCTGGCGAATCATCTCCAGGGCACCTACGGCTACGACGACGGCATTGCCCTCGACTACCTGCAAGACATTGGTCGACAGGCCGGCCTGGGTACCGAGGGGCTCTACGGATCAGACGGGCGCTACCAGCGGTGGTCGACGAGTGAAATCAGCCAGGAGGTCCAGCAAGGGCATCCGGTGATTACCCTCGTTCACTACGCGTCGCTGCCGAACCACCTGGGCGCGGCTACGCCGAGCGATCATTACGTCGTCGTGGTTGGCGTGACAACTCGGGGATTCTTGATCAACGATCCAGCCTCGGTTGACAACGCGGGCTTCCGCCAGCTGGTGACGCCAAACCAACTCCTCGACGCCTGGAACGCGTCGAGCATCCCGGAGCAAGCCGTGGCCTTTTTGCCACGCGCGGGCGGTCTCGCGTCGCGGCTCGGCGTCTCTGAAACGGTTCGTCAAGCGCCGACGCCTCAACCATCCACGTCGGAAACGCGGCTAGCCGCGGCCCGCTCGCCAGCGGTCGCACCGCCGACGAGCACGGCTACTCCGGCGCCTAACCCGACGCTCGTCGCCTGGGCGCGCGAACTCGCGACCTGGAATCCGACGACCAGCCCGGTGGCAACCCCCGGGGATCGGTCGCTCGCCACGGCCGCGTCCACCCCGACGACCTTTTCGCCGCCGCGGCCGAGTCCAGTTTCGCCGTTACCGCTCTTCGGGGTGCTGACGCTGATCTTCGTCGGTACGGTAGGCGTTCTGGCCGGTGTTCGCTCGCACGGTATCTGAGCAGTCGGTTTGTTGGCAACTCACGACATCCCAACCAGGAGGACACGAACGTGCCGCCCGAAACCACCTTGATCGTCGGCGCCAGCCTGGCCGGTGGCCGGGCCGCCGAGACCCTCCGGCAGGAGGGGTTCGAAGGCCGGATCGTCTTGCTCGGAGCGGAGGCCGAGCGACCGTACGATCGCCCGCCCCTGTCCAAAGGTATTCTGCGTGACGAGGTCGCGGAAAACGACATTTACCTCCGCCCCGTTGACTACTACGCCGAGCAGGCGATCGAGTTGCGCCTGGGCGCTCCCGCGATTGCCCTGCGTCCGGCCGAACGCACCGTGGAGGTTTCCGGTGGCGAACGGATTACTTATGACAAGCTTCTGATCGCGACCGGCGTCGCGGTTCGACCGCTCGCCGTCCCAGGTGCCCACTTGAGCGGGATCCACTACCTTCGAACGCTGGACGACGCGCGCGCGATCAAGGCCACGGCGGGCCGGGCCAGTCGCGCGGTGGTCGTCGGAGCCGGCTTCATCGGAGCCGAGGTCGCCGCGTCCCTACGGGGAGCGGGACTTCCGGTAACCTTGCTCGAAGTACTCCCGGTTCCCCTCCAGCGGGCCCTGGGCAATCAGGTTGGGGAAATCTGCGGGGAGATTCACCGCGAGCGCGGCGTTGATCTTCGGCTGACTGAAGGCGTTAGCGAGTTCCGGGGAGCCGAGCGGGTCGAGGAAGTGGTCACGACGTCCGGGGCAACCATTCCGGCCGACCTCGTCGTGGTCGGGGTCGGCGTGCGGCCGAACGTCGACTGGCTTGCCGGCTCCGGTCTGGCTATCGAGAACGGGGTTCTTGTGGATGAGTTCAGTCGCACCAATCTCCCAAATGTCTACGCCGCGGGCGACGTGGCAAATTGGTGGCATCCCGGTCTCGGCGAGCGCCTCCGGGTGGAACACTACGACAACGCGCAGAACCAGGGAGTGGCCGCGGCAAAGAGCATGCTGGGAAAAGGCGAGCCTTACGCGCCGGTCCCCTACTTCTGGTCCGATCAGTACGATCTGACCCTGCAGTACGTCGGCCACGCCCGCGGCGACGACGAGTGCGTCTTCCGCGGCGACGTCGGAACGCGCTCGTTCGTCGCCTTCTATCTCCGCGACGGCGCGATTCGCGCCGCGCTCGGTATCAATCGACTGCGCGAGGTCAACGCGACCAAACGCCTGATCCGCGACCGGGTTCCGATCACCGCCGAGCAACTCGCCGACGAAGGGGCAGATTTGCGACGGGTCGGCCGGGACCGATGACCGGGCACGCGCCGACCGTGCTTTGAGAACGTGGCGAAGCCATGCCCGACCTGACTCCGATTCGGTTTCGCCTACCTTTGCCGCCGAGCACGAACAGTCTTTACGCGACGGTTGTCCTGGGCGACAGCGGAACGCGTACCCGGAGGATCTCCTCGGCGGCCGCGCGCCGCTTTCGCGTCGCCGCGCTGCCGGTTCTCGACCTCATCGAAGGCGACGCCGAGAACGCCGCGACCCTGGCCATCGCGCGCTCGGCGTTCTGGGGCATCTCCGTCGCGGCCTACTTCGCGTCGCCGCGCCGCCGTGACCTCGACGACGTGTTGAAAATCGCGATCGACGTAATCGGCGAAGGCTTGCGACTCGCCGATAATCGCCTCGTCGACCTCCACGCGAGCAAGTACCTCGCTCCCCTGGAGCCGCGCCTGGAAATCGAACTCGAAGCCCTCGAAGACTGGTCTTTCCGCGACGAATTCGACGTGCTTCCGGCGAAGCCGGTATAATCCCGGTCACGGAACATTCACCACCGAGGAACCGAGAGGTCCGGGAGAGGACGCCGAGAACGTGAGAATCCGGAATTAACATGCCCGACACGTCGGTGAGGGCGAGCGCGCTATCGTCTGCCGAGAACCCAACCAAACTCGTTACCGGTATCGGGTATCTGGCTCTCGGGGTCGGACTCGGGATCGCTTTGATCGCCGGCCGACAGTTCATTTACGATGTCGAAGGTGGCATGTCGTCGGTCGCGACGTTGCTTCCTCTCGGCTACGCCTTCGCCGCGGGAATGGTCGCCACGGTCAACCCGTGCGGGGTGCTGCTTTTGCCGAGTATGGTTGCCTTCTATCTCGGTCAAAACGGCCGGACCGAGGATGGCTGGACTCGCGCCGAGCGCGCGCTCGAACTTGGGGTGCTGTCCACCGTGGGCTTCGTAGCAATCTTCGCGGTCGTCGGCCTGGTCGTCGGCGCCGGGGGGCAGGCGCTCGGCAGCGCGTTCCCGATAGCTGGCACGGTAGTGGGCGTTGGTCTGTGCCTGCTCGGGGCCTATCTCGCCTTGAGTGGCCGGGCGCTGGGAATTCTGGCGGCGAGCCAGACCATGGGATACGTCCGACTCACCGACGAGCGTCGCTCGATGTTTCTCTTCGGCATCGCCTACGCCGTCGCGTCGCTCGCTTGCACTCTGCCGGTCTTCCTCGTCGTCGTCGGCGCGGCGCTCGCGAGTCGCGGAGTTCTCGCCGCCGCGCTGCAATTCATCAGCTACGCCCTCGGGATGGGCCTGGTCCTGACGCTCGTGATCCTCGGGGCGACCTTCTTCCAGGGCTTTGTCCGTCGCTCCCTCCACCAAATCGCCCCTCGCGTCCACCACCTCTCGGCGTCTTTCCTCATCGGCGCCGGCCTGTACCTGGTCAACTACTGGCTGAGCACGAAATAGAATCCAAGAGTCAGAATCCAGAAGCCAGAAGGAGAACGGGCCGCGGCCCAGTCCTAGCCAGCGAAAGCTCGCCCCACGGACCCGTCGCACGGGGAGCGCGAGGGCCTGGCGGCGTTGCGCGCCGCCAGGCCCTCGCATTTTTCTTTCCCCCTCTCCTGGCAGGAGAGGGGGAAGGGGGTGAGGTTATTCCCTAGCTTAGAGCCCGTACCTTGAGTCGCCGCGCGATGTCGATCAGGCCAGACCGTACCTCGGACGGCAAACAGGCCGTGTACGGCGCCCGACACGCCTCGCAGCGAATGATTCCTGCCTCTTTGAGCAGAGCTTTCGTCGCGCGTAGCCCACAGACCTTGTTCTCGTAGTTCAAGAGGGGCAAGACCCGCTCGTAGCGAGCAGTGGCTTCGTCCACCTGTCCCGCTAAATACAGGCGCACGATATCGCCCAGGAGGTCCGGAATCATGCCACCGGGGATTGTGCCGGTTGCTCCGGCGCCGAGATCGTGAATCAGGGTAATCCCCTCTTCGCCGTCAAACGCGCCGTCGATCGAGGTACCGGCGAGCCGGATCAGGTCGCGAATCTTCACCGTCGTTCCGGGGACTTCAATCTTGAAGTACGTCACATTCGGAATCTCGGTGGCCAGGCGGGCGAGGAACGGCGCCGAGAGGGTCACCCCGCTGACCGGGGCGTCTTGAATCATGATCGGGATCTGAATCGCCTCGGCTACGCCCTTGAAGAACTCCGCGATTGCCCCCTCGTCGGCGCGAATGGTCCCGTGAAACGGCGGCATGAGCATGACCATCGCCGCTCCAAGGTCCTGCGCCTGGCGACTACGTTCCGCCGCGACCCGAGTGCTGTAGTGGGTCGTCGTGACGATGACCGGAACCTTCCCGTCGGTGTGACGGAGTATCAAACGGGTGAGGGTCTCGCGTTCGGCGTCGGACAATGAGAACTGCTCCGAGTAATTCGCGAGGATGGTAAACCCGTCCACGCCGGACTCGAGGAAAAAGTCCACTGCTCGAAGTTGGCTCTCGGTATCGAGATTCCCAGCTTCGTCAAAGGTAGTAGGAAGAACCGGAAAGGCGCCACTGTACCGGTGGGACATCCCTTTTACCTCCAGGCTAGGCTCCGGAGAGCAGCGCTCGAATGTCGTGGACCAGATCGGTCGTCGCGAAATCGGATTCCATGATCTCGCGCACCTGCCCGGAGGGATCGATGACGTACGTCGGGGTGCTGTGCTGAACGATCGATCCGTCCGTCACCGCAGCCACTCCGTACGAACGCCAGACTGGCGACAGCTGGTTCGCGGTACCGATCAGGTAGTGCCAGCGAGTGAGCATATCCTTCTGCTCGCTGTAAGAGCGCACGTCGGCGAGGGTATCTCGGGCAGGATCCACACTGACGGCGAGGATGCCAACCCGCCCGCTATCCGATCCCAGATCCAATACGGTCTGGTGTAATTTCGCGGTGATCAAAGGGCAGGTATCCGGGCAGTGGGTGTAAAGAAAGGTGAGGACCACAACCTTGCCGCGATAATCCGAAATCGCGACCGGGTTATTGTTCTGGTCGGTCAAGTGAAAGTCCGGCGCGGGGTACGGCGTCTCCATAATCGTGCCACGCAGCGTCGGAGGGGGACCGATGTGGATGATGCCGGCCGAGGCCAGGCCAACGGCGAGGAGCACGACGCCGATGAGAGTCATCACCGTCGCGGCCACCCACAATCCGGAGAGGTTCCGGCGTTGTCCGGTTGGACGGCCAAGTTCGCTTTCGAGTGCCAAGGGCTTCCTCCCAGAAGATCGTCAGCCCCTAGGATAGCCCTTTCGAACTGCGTCCGTCAAAAGTGGCTGGTTTGACGCCGGCCGGATCGCCGGGTACAATTAAAGGTGTCCCCGCGGGAGTGGCGGAATGGCAGACGCGCATGACTTAGGATCATGTGCCGCAAGGCGTGAGAGTTCGAGTCTCTCCTTCCGCACCAGGATTCCTCAAACCAGTCGCCACCTGGACGATTAGCCGCGCCGCCGTGCGCCCTCTAAGCACTCGTCAAACAACAACTTCCCGATATGATGCGTCGCCCGGGGCTGCCTCACCCCTCGCCCCTCTCCACCTCGACGGTGGAGAGGGGAAAATGCCCTTGTCCTCCCCTCTCCATCGCGATGGAGAGGGGTCGGGGGTGAGGTAGGCCGGTCCGGGCCTCCCGACAATGCGGGAACTTGTTCCTTGACGAGCCCTAAGCCAGGCGCTACCGCTGCGACCGCCCCTCAGATGATCCCCCAACGGCGCCGCCCACCTCGCACCAGTGCATACCAGTTGCCCTACGGCCCGGTGGCACGGTTCGTGTCCGCCGGTCGGCAAGCCCGCGCTTACCTGCCGCGTCGCGGGCACCTATGAGGATACGGAATCGGGATGAGCCGCCTAGCCCCGGGTCTGAATCCGCGAGCACCCGTCGCGCAACTGGATCGGTCGTTTCAGATTATCGTGTTCGACTGGGATGGAACCGCGGTTACCGACCGCGCGGAGGATGCCTCCGCGTTGCGTACCCGCCTCGTCCCACTACTGGAAGCCGGCGTCTTCGTCGTCGTCATCACCGGAACGAACTTCCCGAACATCGATCGCCAGCTTTCGCGGCACATGACCGGTCCTTACAAGCGGCGGCTATTCGTGTGTACCAACCGCGGGTCCGAGGTTTTCGGGTTCGACGCGCGGTCTCAGCCAGTCCGGCTCTGGCAGCGCGTCGCGAGTCCGCGGGAAAACAACCTGCTCAGCGAAATCGCCGCCTCGGTACAGCGCCTGGTTTCCCAGCGCACTGGCCTGCAAACGCGGGTGATTTACAACCGCCTCAACCGACGCAAGATCGACCTGATTCCGATTGCCGAGTGGGCGCATCCGGCGAAATCGGACCTCGGCCCTCTCCTCGAAGCCGTCCAGAACCGCTTACGGCAGGCTGGTCTGGCCGGAGGGCTGGGCGAGGTGTTCGATTGGACGCGGCGGATTGCCGCCGAGAAGGGCCTAACCGACGCGAGAATGACGAGCGACGTCAAACACGTCGAGGTCGGACTGACGGACAAGGGCGACGCGATTGATTGGCTAATGCGCGAGGTCGCGGCTCCAAACGACATCCCACCGCGAGACGTCCTGGTGGTCGGCGACGAGTTCGGACCGATCGCCGGATTCACCGGAAGCGACGCCCGGATGCTTCGCCCGTCCGACGAGGGCGCGACCTTCGTTTCCGTTGGCCCGGAGCCAAATGGAGTTCCGCCCGAGGTGATTCGTCTCGGCGGTGGGCCAGCCACCTTCCGCGCCCTCCTCGACCACCAGACTGCCTTACACCCGGATCCAAAGTCGGAAGACTCTCCCTCCGGCTGGGAGATCGTCGAAGCAGAGTTGACGCCGGCTCGGGAGCACGAGATCGAGAGCCTCTTCACCGTCGCGAATGGCTATCTCGGCACCCGGGGCACTCTCCACGAACACCTTCCCCTCGCCCAACCGGCAACCTTCATTGCTGGTATCTTCAAAAGAGAACCGGAGGAGATTCCCGAATTAGTCGTCGCGCCGGACTGGGCGGACTTTCGCGTTTATGTCGATGGCGGCGAGTTACAGGCGGGGGCGGACGTCACGCTCCACCACTGGCGACGGTTGGACCTGCGGCGCGGCGCGTTCGAGCACGTTTGGCGGTGCAATGACGCGTCTGGTCGCGTCACCCGGCTGCACTTCCGCCGATTTGTGTCCCTGGCCGATCGCCACACTCTGGTCGAATCGATCACTCTGGTACCGGAGAATTACAGCGCGCGCTTGCGCGTGGAAAGCCTCGTCGACGGCCAAATCGCGACTGGCCGGGTGCAAGTTCTCCCGCCGGCCGATCTGCACCTCGCTCGAGTGGACACCGGGCTAGCCTCGGGCCGCGCCGCCTGCCTCACGCTCGTGACGCCGAATCCAGTGGGGCCGACGGAGGTTGCATTTGCTACTGGGACGATCCTGTGGTCGGACCAAACGGTCGAGGCGAGTTCGGCTCTGCTGTCTGGAGAACGCTGGGTCGGCGAACGTTGGGATTGGTTCGGCAATCTCGGCGTCGCCTACCGGGTCAGCAAGTTCGTCTCGGTGTTCTCCTCGCGCGAAACTCCCGACCCACCGGTAGCGACCATCGAACACCTGGCGGATGTGCTGGCACGCGGTGAAGACCGGCTGTTTGACGCCCACGCCGCCGCCTGGGCGACTCGGTGGCAGACCGCCGACGTCACAATCGTCGGGAATGACGCGATCCAGGAAGCAATCCGCTTCGCGACCTACCACCTGATCTCCGCCAGCAATCCTGACGACGAGCGCATCTCGGTCGGCGCTCGCGCGCTTACCGGTAATTCGTACAAAGGGCACGTCTTCTGGGAGACCGAAATTTATCTGGTTCCCTTTTTCACGTTCACGAATCCTCCGTCCGCGCGAGCACTCTTGATGTATCGTTTCCACACCCTGCCGAGCGCCCAGCGGAAGGCGCGGTCGTTGGGCTATCGCGGGGCGCTGTACCCCTGGGAATCGACCGACACCGGCGAAGAAGCGGCGCCGCCGTACGCGATTTATCCGGATGGCCAGGTCTTGCCGATCGAAACCGGTCAGCAGGAGCACCACATCAGCGCGGACGTCGCGTATGCCGTCTGGCAATACTGGCAAGCAACCGGCGACGACCGGTTTTTTCTGGAAGCCGGCGCGGAAGTTCTCATTGAAACCGCGCGTTTCTGGGCCAGTCGGGTCACCCTGGGCAGCGATGGCCTCTATCACATCGAGCGGGTTATCGGACCGGACGAGTACCACGGCACCGTCGACGACGATGCCTATACGAACGCGATGGCGCAGTGGAATCTCCGGCGCGCGTCAGAGGTGATCGGAGTACTCCGTCGAGACTGGCCAGAACGTTGGGGAGCACTGGACGAGCGCCTCAAAGTGTCGGAAGGGGAATCCGCGGAGTGGGTGGCTATTGCCGAGAAGATCTACCAACCCTTCGATCCCACGACTGGATTGATCGAGCAATTCCGGGGATATTTCACTCTCGAAGACATCGACGTCGCGGCTTACGTGCCACGCACCGGGCCAATCGATTTGCTACTCGGACCGGAACGGGTCGCTCGATCGCAAATCATCAAGCAACCGGATGTTGTTATGTTAATCTACCTGCTCTGGGATCAGTTTCCGCCGTGGGTTCGGGCGGCCAACTTCCGGTACTACGCACCGCGCTGCGCCCAGGGAAGTTCGCTGAGTCCGAGCATCCACGCCCTGATCGCCGCGCGTCTGGGCGATCACGAACTCGCTCAGCGGTATTTGGAGCAAGCGGCGACCATCGACCTCGCCAACAATCTGGGCAACGCGGCAGGTGGGGTACATATCGGCGCGATGGCTGGACTCTGGCAAGCCATCGTCTTCGGCTACGCGGGAATCCACTTTCGACAGAGCGAGATTGCCGTGGAACCGGCCGGGGCCACGCCCTGGGACCGACTTCGCTTTCCTCTCCTCTGGCGAGGCCGACAACTCAAATTCGACTTCGAAACCGCATCGCGATCGGTCAACCTGGCGGTCGAGCGAGGAGACGCCATTCCCGTGTCGGTCGGAGAGTCCAACGCGGTCCGAGCCGTCGTGACGCCGGGTCACCCTTTCCGCGCGGAGCACCGCGACGGCACCTGGCAATCGCCGCCGGAGGTCACCCGGTGAGCGACCAGACTTCGGCGTCCCGCGAGCCGGCGCAGGCGAGTTACCCAAGGTCCCCTGTCCGCGCGCCCAACCGCTTTCCCCCGATCGTCGTGGTCCCGCTAGACGGGTCGATCGAGGCGAAAGCGGCCCTGCCGGCGGCGAGGCTGGCGGCGCGCATTCTCCAGGGCACGGTCCACGTGGTTCAAGCCGTGGATTCACCACTTCCCGGGGGAGAACTGCTTCGCCGGATGAATCTCACCCCCGACGAAGCCGCTAACCTCGTCGTCGATCAGGTGGTGGGTCCAGCCGTCGAAGCGATCGTTCGGTTTGCCGAGCAGCAGCACGCGTTCCTCATCGTCATGACCACTCGCGGGCACACCGCCTACCGTGGGCGCACCGTTCGGCCGGTCGTCGAGCGCGTCATTCGGGACGCTTGTCGTCCGGTCCTCCTGGTTCGGCCGGAAATTGTCGATCGGGCCGAGGCAACAACCCGCTTACGACAAATTCTTTTACCGCTCGATGGGGCGCCGTCGTCCGCCGCGGTCATCGGCCCAGCGTTGCACCTGGCCCAGGAAAGCGGGAGTGACGTAGACATTCTCTACGTCGCCGAGTTCGCCCAGCCGCCGGCGGAGCCGGGCAGCCTCACGACCCCGCTCTACGTCGATCAACCCCAGTACGAATGGCCGGAATGGGCAAAGGAGTTTGCTCGTCGCTTTGGCACCGCTATGGGCGAGTATCCGTTGCAGCTTCATACCCGAATGTATCTGCGCCGCGGCGAACCTGCCAGTCAGATCCTCCACTTCGCGATTGAGCATCGAGACGATTTGATCGTCTTAGAGTGGCGCGGGCGGCTCGATCCGGACCACGCCCGGGTCGTAAGGACGGTCCTTAGCGCCGCGCCCTGCCCGGTCCTCTTGATTCGAACCACCCGGTGCTGACTCGGCTAGCGCGATCCCCGAACCCGTGCCGGTGCATGAGGCATAATGTTTGCTGCAGCCGGGTAATCCAGTACCCTTGAAGACCAGTGCTTGGGGTCAGCTAGCCTGAGGTCGAGGTCATGGAAGAACCGGCAGCGCCTTGGTTTCAACTCTCAGTCGAAAGCGTCTTCGCGCAACTGGACTCTTGTCCAGAGGGCCTCACCACGGCCGAAGCAACCCGTCGGATCGAGGAATTCGGCCGGAACGAGCTACCGACCGAGCCACGGCCACGCCCATTCCTCATCGTCCTTCGCCAGGTTCGCAGCCCGCTCATCTACGTTCTCCTGGCAGCCGCTCTGGTGAGCCTGGCCCTCGGAAAGTACGTCGACGCTGGATTCATTATCGTCATCGTGGCGATCAACGCGACCGTTGGATTTTTCCAGGAGTACAAAGCCGAGCAAGCAATCCAGGCGCTAGGGCGAATGACGGCTCCCAAAGCCCGAGCCCTGCGAGACCGCGACGAAGTAGAGTTGGATCCTCACTGCCTGGTTCCGGGGGATGTCGTCCTTTTGGAGGCTGGATTTACCGTCCCGGCGGACGTTCGGCTCTTCCGAAGCGTCGACCTCCAAGCGGACGAGGCCATTCTGACCGGCGAATCGCTCCCCGTCGCCAAATCGACCGAGCCGATCTCCGGCTCACAGATGACGCGCGACTCGGTCAATCTGGCGTTCATGGGAACGAGCATCGTTCGAGGTCGAGGCGCGGGAGTGGTGGTCGCGACCGGTCTGCGAACCGCACTGGGGAATATCGCGACGGAATTGCGGGACATTGGCGAAGTCGAGGCGCCATTCCAGAATAGAATGGCGCAACTCGCGCGACTCCTCGCCTTGGTCGCGGTCGGCGTGACCGTTCTGGTTTTCCTGCTCGGGGTCTTGCGTGGCGAACCGGTAACCGAGATCTTTCTGAGCGCCATCGCTACCGCGGTCGCCGCGGTTCCCGAGGGTCTGCCGATTACGGTCACGATCGCCCTCGCGGTCGGCGTCTCCCGGATGGCCCGACGCAACGCGATCGTTCGCCGGCTCGTCGCGGTGGAAACCCTGGGGAGTTGCACGACAATCTGTTCCGACAAGACCGGTACGCTGACGACAAATCAAATGACCGTTACCACGATTGCCGCCGGCGGGCGAACTTTCGAAGTCACCGGCGCCGGCTACACCCCCGCAGGAGACTTTCTTCTCGACGGCCAGCCAGCTCGCCCCGAGGAATTCCCCGCGCTGCTCCTCGCATTGCGTATCGGGATGCTCTGCAACGATTCGGACGTCTACGAAGAGAACGGTCGGTTTTACGTCGACGGCGATCCAACCGAGGGCGCGTTGATCGTCGTCGCGCGCAAGGCTGGGCTGCGCGAGGAGCACGAACGCGACGACTACCCCCAGCTCTACGAAATTCCGTTCTCGTCCGAACAGCAGTACATGGCGACGCTCAATCGTCACGACGACGAGAAGCTGATATTCGTTAAGGGCGCTCCGGAGCGCATTCTGGGCATGTGCAGCCACGTGTACGTCGACGGTTTGACCAGTCATCGCATCAATCACAATGCCGAGCTGGAAGCGTTCTACCATCTGGCCGCGCAAGGTCTTCGGGTGCTGGCGATGGCCTTTCGCCGAGCGCCAGCCGACGCGAGCGAGATTGGCTACCAGAACGTGGAGCGCGGCCTGACGTTCGTGGGATTTCAGGGAATGATCGATCCGCCATGGCCCGAGGCGATCCCGGCGATCGAAAAAACCCGGCGCGCCGGAGTGCGAGTGCTCATGGTGACCGGAGATCACCAGGTCACCGCGCGAGCGATCGCTTCTACGATGGGAATAATCAGTAGTTCGGACCTTCCGGTCGTCGAGGGCCAAGAACTGGAGAGCATGAGCGATGAGGAGTTGTTTCGTCGGGTACAAGAGGCAGTGGTATACGCGCGAGTCGCCCCGCTGCAAAAGCTGAGAATCGTTCAACAGCTAAAGCGCCACGGCGCGATCGTCGCGGTCACCGGCGACGGCGTCAACGACGCGCCGGCCCTCAAACAAGCCGACATCGGAGTCGCGATGGGTATCACCGGTACCGACGTCGCGAAAGCAGCGTCGGATATGGTCCTTGCCGACGACAACTTCGCGACGATCTACGCGGCCATTGAAGAGGGTCGGGTCGTCTTCGACAACGTGCGCAAGGTGATCGTCTTCCTGATTCCGACCGGACTCGGACTGGTTCTCACCGTCATCGCCAGCATCGTCCTGGCTCTCCCGCTGCCGTTTCTTCCGGCCCAGGCAATCTGGATCAACCTGGTCACGAACAGCACCCAGGACGTCGCGATGGCCTTCGAACCCGCGGAGGAGAACGTCGGACAGCGCCCACCCCGGAATCCTCGCGAGGGTGTTTTTACGCGCTGGATGATCCAACAAACGATCCTGGTCGGCGGCATTATCGCCGCGGGCAGCGTCGTCGCCTTCATCTGGGCGCTCGAAAGCGGCGGTGGTCTCACCTACGCTCGCACGGTTGCCATGACAACGATGGTCCTCTACCAGAACTTTCACATCTTGAATAACCGCTCGTTCAGCCGGTACTTTTTCCAGGTTAATCCGCTGACGAATCGGTTTCTGCTGGTATCCGTCGTCGCGGCGCTCGGCATCCATATCCTGGCACTCTACTGGGAACCGCTCCAATTCGTCCTGAACACCGAACCGCTCAGTTTCCAGACCTGGCTGCTGATGATCGGCATCGCTTCTTCCGTACTCTGGATCGTCGCCGGTGTCAAAGCAATTCAGAAATTGCGCTAACCGAGCCGTTCGATTTCCTCTAACCACGAGCGCGCGATGGCGTCGCTGGGCATACGCCAGTCGCCGCGCGGTGACAAAGCAACCGTCCCCACCTTTGGACCATCGGCGGTGCAATCGCGCTTCCACTGGTTGCCGAAGAAGCGACGGAAAAAGACGACCAGCCACTTCCGAAGCTCAGCCTCGGGGTAATCACCGTCGAAGGCGGCGCGCGCGAGGGTCAGAATGCGTTTCGGTCGGGTACCGTGGCGGACAAACCAGTACAAGAAGAAGTCGTGTAATTCGTACGGCCCGATGGTGCTCTCACTGAGCTGAGCGATTTGCTTGTCCGCCCCCAGGGGTAGAAGTTCCGGGGTAATTGGAGCCGCCAGGATGTCCGACAACGCCTGACGCAAGGCGGCCGGGTCGCCACTGGTCCAGCGCTCGGTCTGTTCGTTCGCCACCCACTCGACGATAAAGCTGACCAGCGTCTTGGGGATACCGGCGTTCAAGTCGTACATTGAGATCTGGTCGCCGGCGTAGGTCGCCCAGCCGAGTCCCTTCTCGGAGAGGTCGCCAGTGCCAATCTCCAGCCCACGATAGCGATTCGCCAGCGTCATCAACCGAAGGGTCCGCACCCGCGCCTGGACGTTCTCAAACTCCACGTCGGCGTGATTGAGATGACCGACCGCGTATTCTTCGAACGCGGCGACCGTGGCGGGCCGATGTTGCTCCTGACGCCAGCGGGCGAACCCCTCAGCAAGAAGGTGTCGCTGCGCCTGCAGGATGAGCAGGCACTCTTCGCGGATATCCTGCTCGTCAAAACTCGCCGCCAAAGATTGGGCCAGGCGCCGCGAGGCATCGCGGGTATGCTCCGACGTGCCGAAGCCCGGCATGGACAGACAATGGAGCGACGTTCGAGGAAGTCCGAGTTGATCCAGCGCGGCCACGCACGCCAGGGCCGCCAGGGTCGAATCGCGCCCGCCGGAGAGCCCCAGAACGAGGTGATCGGTTCCCATGTGTTGCATCCGGCTGATCAAGGCGCTGGTCTGAATCTGAAACACTTCCCAGCAGCGAGTGGCGAGGGTAGCCGGATCCTTTGGCACGAAGGGGTGGCGTTCCACCCGCCGCGACAAGAGGGCCGGCGATTCGGGCTGATTGGCGGGAAAGGATACGAACCGGAACGGGCGCTCGTTCGCGCGGGCACATTCCCCGAAGCTACCGGTGCTCAAACGCTCGTGGAGCAGCATCTCGAGATCAATGTCGGCCAGCAAAAGCTGTCCGTCCCGGGCAAAGCGCTCCGTCTCGGCGAGGCAGCGGCCATTCTCGTAAATCAGCGCGTGCGCGTCGAACGCCAGATCCGCCGACGATTCGCCCGGCCCAGCGGCCGTGTAAACGTAGGCGCACTTGCCGGGATCGGAAGCCTTCCAGCACAGGCGATGACGGAGTTCACCTTTGCCCAGGGTAAAGTTGCTCGCCGAGAGATTACCGCAGATCGTCGCGCCGGCCGAGGTCTGAAAAGCGTTCGGCGAGAACTGGACCCAACCGTCCTCGCAGATCTCCACCCCGACGACCAGGCCCGGCTCGTTCTCCGCGGAAAACAGCAAGTCCGTGCCGAATGGTACTCTCTGTCCGAGAATCTCGATGGTCTGGCCCCCGGGGACTTCCCGTCCGGGTCGGAACTGCCGTGGCTCGTAAAACTCGCGATAGTTTGGAAGGTAGGTTTTTGGGACGATACCCAGAATGCGCCCGCCCTGAATCGCCACCGCGACGTTGTAGAGCCCGGGGTGCACGAAGAGCGGCAATCCCACGAAAGCCAGCGTCCGCAAATCGTGCCGCTCGCCCTCGCGAAGCAGATCCGCCAGCGATTCCAACGCCGCGCGCTGCAGGTGCGTATCAAGGTGCAAATCGCCAGCAGTGTAGGAACTAAGTCCAAGCTCCGGGAAGTAGACGACCGCGCAACCGGCGTCGCTGGCGCGCTGCCAGAGGGAGAGGGTCTGTTCTCGGTTGAAGGCAAAGTCGGTTACCCGGACCCGGGGAACCCCGGCCGCGATTCGCACGAACCCCGCGAAAGTATCGTCGCCCATTCTCCTCGCTACCTGCCCCGTCCGATGTCGCGGCGACCACGTCAAACCGCGCCCGACGACGACGGCCGCGTCACGCATCATGATTAGCATGGAATATTAATCAGGGAACGTCAAAAGGTCAACCGGCGGGGCAAGGTGGCGAGAGCAGCGTTTCGACAGCCGTCTTGACCTCGCCATTAGCCCCCGCAGGTGGCTAGTAGCGGGGCGCCCAGCGAGCCGTAGTGACGCTGGGCAACGGCTTTCCAAACGACCGCGCCGCCCTGTTCGCCCCAAAACTTCTGGACTCCCGCTGCGTCGACGATGCTCCGCGGGACGCCGTCGGCACTGAGCGTCCCAATCCAGGCAGCCAGAATCACCTGGGAGCCGTAGCCAACGGCGTAGCTGGAGGTTTCGGTCGTTCCGGTCTTCGTGGCCAGGTTGCGTGGCACGCCAAGTTGGCCGGACACCCTGCTCAAGGTACCACCAATCCAGGTGGCGACCGGGCAAGACAGCACGCGATTTGTGCCACTCGTTGGCGCCAGGTACAGCGTCTGGCCGGTCGCCGAATCGATTTCCTTGACCGGCCGGGCCGGGTGAAATGTCCCACCGGTCGCCAGCGGCGTGTACGCCTGGGCAAGTTCGAGCATGGGCATGGCCGCGACGCCGAGGCTCAGGCGAACCCCGTTCAACTGGGGTTGCAGATCGGCCTGAACCGCGAACCTGTCGCGCAGGCAGTTAACAAAGCCAACGGGCGTCAGTTGATTGATCAGTAGTGCCGCTTCGACCCTTCGCGATTGGGCCAGGGCCGCCCGAGGAGAGATCTCGCCAAGTGACTTGCCGTCCCGGTTGGCAATGTACTGCCCCCCGATGACCCGCTGGGTGTCGTCGAGTGCTGCGTCGGTCCGCAACGTGCCCGCGCGAAGCGCGCACGCGTAGAGTAGGGGTTGGATCGTGCCTCCAGGCTCGACCGGAACCTGATTGACCACGTCCCAACCGTAATTCGCCGCCGGGCCAATCCCCACGTTTCCTACCCACGCCTGAATGTCCCCGTTGCGCGGGTCTAACTCGACCGCGCCACCATAATTGGCCCCCTGACTCGCGAGTTCCTGAACCGCCCGCGCCACCGTGCTTCGGAGACGGGCGTCCTCGGCGGGATCAATCGTCGTCGTGACTCGGAGACCACTCGTAGAAAGGCTATTGTAGCCCTGCCCCGCGAGCCAGGGGACGAGTCCCTGGGAGATAAACGTATCATTGCTGTCCGGGTAGCGTAGCGGCCGAGGCAAGACGCCGAGCGGACCTTCGTCGATTCGCTGCGCGTCGGCGGCGGACAGATAGTGCTCGCGGACCATCGCCTGCAGGACTTCGTGGCGGCGCGCCCGCACCAGGTTTGGGTTCGTCCAGGGATTGTAGGCACTCGGCGCCTGGGGCAATCCGGCGAGCATCGCCGCCTCCGCCGGGGTAAGATCGCGGGCAGGCTTCCCGAAGTAGGTATATGACGCGGCCTCGATACCATAGACTCCCTCGCCGAAATAGATTTCGTTGAGGTAAAAGGTCTCCGGCGCGCGATCGAGGGGGAGTAACCGGGCACTTCGCTCGAACGCCCAACCACAGGGAAACTCAAAGACCAGCTTTTGGACGACCGTCGCCGCCATCACCATCAAACGCCGCCCGGGAACCCAGCCCGGAAGGTTATCCGCGCTGTCGGCCAGGGATCGACCGACAAAGTTTTTGCAACTTTGCGTCGCGATGCCGCTTCCTCCGGACAAATCCGGTGACCCGCCCAGCGCGTCAGTCGCCGCGGTAAAGATACTCGCGATGCGAATGGGATTGAGTGGCGCGTGCGTCAACGGCGACGAGTAGACCCCGGGGTCCTCGGTTGCGTCGATGGCCAAATACATCCACGGGGAAATCTCGGTCGCCGAGTCCAGGATGCGAAGCTTTCCGTACGGGTGATAGACCGTCATCAGCGAACCGTTGCTGGCCATAAATCGGCTCGCCGCTGGGAGTTGATCGCCGACGGCCAGCCAAATGCCGGTAAGAACCGGCAAAACGAAGACCGCGCACCGCAGAAGCAGTCGCGCCGCCGGCCAAGCCTCCACCCGCGCTCCTTCGCCGGTGACCGCCTGGAGCTCGCGCCAATCCGCGAGTCCGGCCTCGACCACGAGCAGTACGAACGCCACTTCCACGGTTAGCAGAGTGCACTGGACGACGATGCCGTCGACAATGTTTTGGAAGGACGACGGCGCGGGCGGGAGAAAAATATCCGATAGGGACGCGACGCCCCCCAGTCCGACAATGACCGGTGCGAAGATCGCGACCGACCGGAACGGCTCGGCAAGAATCGGTCGACTCGGCCGAGGCGACACGACGGTCGCGGCGCTGCCGAAAAAGATAACGCTAAGCAGAAACGGGACGCTGAAGATGATCGCGGTCCCGTGCAAATAAAACCGCACGAGAAGCGAATCCGGGTCGACGTGCAGGAGGAGATAGATCGAAGCAAGGACCGGGGCCCAGGCAAACCCGAGCAGCCGGTGGTAGACCACCACGCTCCCTTCACCGAGCACGGCGTGGATTCGTGGGCGCGTGAGGATCCAGGAAACCAGCCCGACGCCCACCGCGTAGGCCAGGCCAACCCCGGCGAGGAGCCGAGTCGTCTTGGCGATCAATTCTGGATAGAGCAGTGCCGCCCACGGCGTGAGAATACCGCGACTGAGCGCGAGCCAGTCCACCAACCCGCTACGGTCGGCGAAGAAGAGGATGATGGCGCTGACCGCCATCCCGAGGGCAATCCAGGCCAGGGTCGCCTCGGCAAAACGACAGACCGCGCGCCAGGTTACAACCGAAAGGAGGGTCTCACGCCAGTTGCTGGGCCTCCGCACGAGATGAAAGAGCCCCATGTCCTCTCTTTTCTCGGTGCAAAGTGCAAGCTGCTTACCGCGTATCGCGGCGTCATTCGGCAACCCGCGCGGCACACAACTTGCTCCGTCGAACGCCCATCCTAAGTGCGGGAGGTCGGTATGGCACAGCACACGCCGAGCAATCAGCGAGGGGCGGAAGATTCGGAGTTCAAATACCCCATCAAGAACACATTGTACGACCTTGTGACGGTGATGTCGCATTGTGGGAAGTCGATCGAGGTTCTCGACGAGTACCTGCAGGACGCCCGCAAGACCAACGAGACCGAGATCGTCGACTTATTCGAGCGGATTCGCGACAGTGAAGTCAACAACTGTCGCATGAGCAAGGATCTCCTCGACCGCATGGTCAAGTCGGGGAAGTTCTGAGCGGAGAGGAGATAGGAGACAGGAGTTAGGAGTCAGGAGGGGACATCCCTCACCCCAACCCTCTCCCAGAGGGAGAGGGAGCAAGTCCGTGTCTCCTGTCTCCTGTCTCCGTGTCTCCTACAAAATGTACCGCTCAATCGCCTCGGCGACTCCTTCGTCGTCGTTGCTGGCGACGACGGCCCGGGCAGCCTCGCGGACCGCGGTAGTCGCGTTCCCCATCGCGACGCCGAGGCCCGCCGCGGCCACCAGGGAGATATCATTGTCGTAATCGCCGACCGCCATGGTGTCTGCTCTGGCCACCGCCAGTCGCTCGGCCAGCCAGGTCAGGGCCGCACCCTTACTGGTATCGCGAGGAGAAAGCACGAGCGTATCCGCCTGATAGCCGTTGGGGGTCGGTTTCCACACGCACACCGACCACCGCTCCTCGGCGCGGGCGCGCTGGCCGGCGCGCTGGACCCCAGCCGAACCACCCATGGCGATCATACCCACGATCCGTTCGACGAGCGGGAGAACGTCGTCGGAGAGGCGCAGCACCTCGTCCCGCCTTCCCAGGAAGGTGCGCACCTCCGGGGTGTCGCGTTCCACTGGCCCGGCCACCACGCGGCCGGACAGCGCGGGCGACTCAAACAAAATTGGCCCGAGCGCGTTCTCCCGAGCGATCTCGATCGCGACTTTCAGGTCCATTGCGCCAAGCGTCCGCTCGAAAACCGCCTCGCGGCGCTCCAGGTCGTAGACAACCGCGCCGTCGACGAGAATCACCAAACGAATCCCGAGCCGTCGCGCGATCGGTTCGACCGAACGGAGTTGACGACCGGTCGCTAAGACGACGGTGCAATTACTCTCGATTGTCGCGCGAACCGTCGCTTCGACCCGCGGCCGAACCTGACCGCGCGAATCGAGGAGCGTTCCGTCCACGTCTAAGGCCAGCAGGCGAATGGGCATCTCTGGTCTCCCGACAGAAAAAGCCGGGGCAGTCGCGCAGCAACGCGACTGCCCCGGCTCGGACCAATCGAAGGAATTACTCGGCGCGAGCCGCGCGTAGCGCCGCGTCGAGGCCACTGAGGCGGAGATCCCGGTCTTGAACGAATCGCTCGATTCCCTTGAGGATCCAATCTGGCGAAAGGTGGGCTTCCTCGATCACCTCGTTGAGGTTGCCACCGGTCCGCCAGCGGTTGTCCCAGTCGGTCGACATCGAGTACTCTTCGCTGACTTTGTTGTGCAGCCAGTCGTGCATCAGCCGGCGAGCCCCGTTGGTGATGCACATCGAGTCGATCCAGTCGGCCGGGGAAACCGTCTCGTCCTGGTAGCTCTTCGGCTGTCGCTTGAAGAGCTCGGGGCTGACCGCGGCGACGATCTTGACATTCAGCCCGCGCTTGTCCAGTTCCGGTAAGACCTTCACAAGATTCGCGGTACTCATGGTGCCATTCACGAAAATCGTGCCCATGCGCTTCTGATCTGGGTGATACTGCCGCATCACATACGCGCCACGCGCCGCCGCGAAGTGCGAGGGCATACCCAGCGCCGCGCGATCCGGAATCTGGACCGGTGGGCGGGTCAGGTGCAACGCAATCACGTGAGCATCAGTCTGGAACGCCGCGCCGAGCAGCACCGGAACCTCATTGTGCTCCCAGGGGTACAGGTTGATCGTCTTCCCCTCCGGGAACAACTGGGTCACGCCCGGAGCGAACACCCCGAAGTGGGTGCGACTGTCGTCGGCCGTCTCGGGTCCGGAGTGACCGGCCACCCAGAGAACCTTACCGACCTGGAGTTGGCTGTCCTGAGAAAGCTGGCTGAAAAGGCGCATCAAGCCGTACTTCAGGTAGCTGAAGGAGCCATAGGTCGAGTGCGCCGCGTAGAAGCCATCAAACTCTTCGAAAGGATTCTCCGAAAAGTTGACCGTGGCGATGCCCGCGCAGATTCCGGAGTTCGTGAATTCAGTAATCTCCTGCGGAAGGAGCGCGCCGTCCTGGTTGGTGTTGCGGTCGTACCGCCCCCAACCTTTCGTCTCGCCAAAGCCGTGGGCAAAGCCGGCGATGTTCGTCGACTCCGCCAGGTCAGCGGAGCAAGCCAGAAACAGCGGGCGCCCGTAGCCGCGACGACCGAGCGAGTTGATCCACGCACCCCACTTCGCGAGGGCCGCGCGGTTTGGCACGCTGCTGCCCGGGGCGACGTACAGTTCGCGCGGGTACTTCTCGTAGTCCCAGAGCCGCTCATCTTTCCAGGGATTCTTGGTCGTATTAAGCTTGAAGGCCGAGATCTGGCTCGGGACACTCTCGCCAACTTCGACGAGGCGATTCGCGAGGTACTCGCAGAGGGCGCGGTCTTCGCGCATCGTGTCCGCGACGGCTTTTAAGTTCGCCAGGCATTGCTCGCGCGTTGCTTCGTCGGTCGTCGGAGCCGGCTCGTCCTTGCCGACCCACTGGGTGCCGTACTTCCGGGTAAACTGCTCGCGCAATTCCCAGAACAATTCGTTGTTCAGTTTGTGCGGCACACCGTGCGACTTGTAATCGTAAACGAGGTAATCGCGACCTTTGCGGGTCTTGAACCAGGTCATGCTGGGCACGCGAGCCTCGTTAGGCGTCAAGTGGGTCTGCAGGAGAGCCCGCAGGACCGGCCCGAACTCGCTGCCGTCCTCGGTTCCGTTTACTCGCCAGCCGTGGGGCGCGAACCAGGTCTCCGGCGTGCCGTTGACCACGCTACTCGCCGCGAACTCGTCGATTCCGTAGTCGTTCCAGTCGATCAGGTAGTACAGGTTGTCCAGGCCAAGGCCCCAGGCCGAGTTCATCGTTTCGTGAGCGGCACCCGGCGTCAAGCCACCTTCGCCTTCCACGGTAAAGACCTTGACCCCCTCGGCGCCGGCTCGCTTGAGCGCCATCGCTTCACCCGCCGATGGCGGCGAACCGTGCCCCGACGGACCGGTGTTGAACTTGAGGAAGAGGGTTTTGCCTTCCATCTCGGCGTGGCCGGCCAGGCCGCCCCGCCGGCGCAGTCGCGAGAGGTCCCGCCAGGTCAGCTGAAACTCTTCGGCATTGGGAACCAGATAACGCGCATCGCCGGTCCAGTCATACATCGCGCGGAGGGCTTCGTTGAAACAAGCCAGGGTCGCGTAGATCAAGGGGATGCAGTGCCCGGCTGATAGGATAAAACGATCGCCAAAGCGCTTTTCGGGATGCCGGATGTCCCAGCGCATCACGCCCGAGAGCAGTAGCGACACAACCGCGTGCACCTTGGATCGGGAGCCGCCTGGGTGGCCGCTCTGGCGGTAGTTCAGTTCGATGTCGATAAACTGGTCGATGATGTCCTTGATTTTTTCCCACTTGGGAAGATCCGGTTCGAGTTCCCGGAAGCGCTCATCGACGGTCGACGTGACGATGGATGCCACCTGTACCTCCTAGTTACTACGGACACGATCAACATATGCTTGAAGCATTTTAGCAGACGCGACGAATCAACCGCGCCTTGTCGCGCCCGGTTGGTGCCAGTATACTGACTTCGGCACACATAAGCTAGACGCTGCCCGCTCCGGTCGTCGTCAATGGGGGTGCGATGCTCGCCTGCCATCCCATTCCCCGTCGCCCCCGACCGGTTGATCGATTTCCCGAGTCCCGTCACGACCGGCCAGAGGCGTTGGATGCCACGAAGACCTTCACTCACCCTGCCCAGAAGCTCGAAGCGTCCGACGACCCCTTCGCGATTTGCCCTCATGTCAGACGTTCACGGCAACCTCTCGGCCCTCCAAGCGGTGGCCAGCCGTTTGGCCCAGGAAAAAGCCGTCGATTACGTGGTGGTAGCCGGCGACCTGTTGCAGGGCGGCGCGCACCCGCGCGAGGTGTGGGACTTTCTGACCTCTCACCCCTGGATTCTCCTTCGGGGAAACGAAGACGATTCGCTCTTTGACGAGGGCGCAGTTCAGAAGCCGATGCTGGCAAGTCATCCCTATCGGAACGCCTTCCTGGCCGGTCGCGACTGGACTCGGGCGCGAGTAGGGAAATCGGTACTCGACGAACTCGCGACGTTACCCACCCAGTGGCGCATCCCCACCTCGGCCGGCGACCTGCTCGTGGTCCACGCCAGTCCCCGTTCCGTCGACGACCGGGCCGGCGGTCCGCACAACACACTGTCGGAAGTATCCGAGGCCTACGGCGGAACCGGCGCGGCGGCGATTGCGTTCGGCCATTATCACCACCATTTTGTGCGGGTAACGCCGCTAGGTCTCCTGATCAACGTCGCCAGCGTCGGCCTGCCGGTCGACAATCGCCCACTCGCTTGCCTTACTATTCTGACGGCCGGCTTGGACGAGTGGATCGTCGAACAACACCAGATTCCCTACGATCCGTCGATTGAAGAACGCGAGGCCATTCGCCGCGGCATGCCGCCGTGGGTTCCGGATGAACCGTAGGTTGTTCTGGCTGGAAGGTGACCCCGCCCCTCTCACCCTTCCTCCGTCTCCTCGTCCGGAACGGTGTGTTTCGCCGGCCAGATGCGGACCTTGGCGATGCGAAGACCGTCGAGGGCTTCGACTTCAAAGCGGGTGTTGTCCGCGACCACGACGTCCCCCACCTCCGGACGACGGCCAATCTCGCCGAGAACGAAACCGCCGACGGTGTCGTAGATCTCGCTTTCCAGGTTCAGGCCGCTCTGCTCGTTAAGCTCATCCAGACGCGCCAGCCCGTCGACCAACAGCGAACCATCGGCAAGCACGCGAACCGCCGGAGGGGGTTGTTCGAACTGATCCGGAACTGGACCGGTTATCCGCTCGATCACGTCCGACAGGGTCACCAAACCGGCGGTGCTACCGTATTCATCGAGCAAAATGGCCAGATGAGTCCGGTTCAGTCGCATCTGCTCGACCAGAACGTCGACGGTGACCGTTTCCGGTAGCACCAGCGCTTCGCGAACGAAGGGTCGAATCGTCAATCGCTCGACGTCACCGCGTCCCAGGCGTCGAAGGAGATCCACCATGTAAATCACTCCGACAATATCGTCGGGAGTTGTTTCGTACACCGGAAAGCGCGAGTGACTGGTTCGACCAGCTAACTCCAAAACCTGGCCAACCGTTGCTGTCGCCGGCACCGCCACCATCTCGGTCCGCGGTACCATCACCTCGTGGGCGTGGATATCGGCGAAGGTAAAGAGGCGTTCGATCATATCCTCTTCACTTTCTTCGAGCACCCCGGCTTGCCGACTGGCCGTCACCAGCATCTTAAGTTCGTCAACCGAATAAACCAGTCCGTGTTGGGGCAACGGGGCCAGCCCAAAGAGGCGGAGGCCAACCGCGCCAGCGGCGGTGAGGCCCGCGACAAAGGGACGCAGAATCGCCTGGAAGAGCAGCAACGGTTCGATAATGACAAAGCCAACCGCCTCCGGCCGCTGAAGGGCCAGGCTCTTCGGAATCAACTCTCCCAGGACAATCGTCGTTCCGGTAATCACAAAAAAGGCGAGCGCCCCGGCGAGGGAAGAGGCCGTGATCAAGACGGTGCCCAGTTGAAAGGTCGGAAGGAATGGCTCGAAAACAACCGCGAGATAGGGCGCGCCAACTGACCCGAGCGCGAGGCTCGTCATGGTCACGCCGAGTTGCGTCGCGGCGATAAACGGCGCCGGGTTATCCACTGCCCGTCGAAGGCTACGAGCCAGCGGATGACCTTCGTTGACGAGTTGTTCGACCCGCGTTCGGCGAACCGTGACAACGGAGAATTCGGCGGCGACAAAGAAGGCGTTGACGAGGACAAGAATGAGGACGACGACGATGCGCAGCAGCGCTTCTAACACAGCCGGCTCTGCGCCACGCCCGTCCATCATCACGCGACGGCGCGGATGTCGTTGCAGTCGTGGCTTTATCCCATTATACCAGCGCCGCGACCGGCAGGTCAATCGAGATAACGAGCGACCGGCAGCCCGCGCAAGCTACCGTCAAACGTCGACGGTAGCTTGCCCCAAAACACGGGTTGTGGAAGAATACCGGCGACACCTGTCGCGCATCAATTCGTCGGAGATGAATGACATGCCAAAACTGCGCGCCGTCATCGTCGGCATGGATCACTGGTACGCCGCGCTGGGCGAATTGGAAAGCGTTCGCCGGAGCGAGCGCGTCGAGGTCGTAGCGCTGGCCCATCGGGATCCGATGAAAGCCGAGTCCACCGCGAAACGCTACGGGGTTGCTCACTGGACGACCGATTACGCAAGTCTCGTCGATCGAGAGGACGTCGATATCGTCGTCACCGCGTGCACGACCGCCGAGAATCCGGCGCTTTGCCGCGCTGCCGCGGCGGCGGGAAAGCATATCGTCAGCGTCAAACCCACTGCCCTGACCGTCTCCGACGCGGAGTCAATCGCCGCCGCGGTAAAGTCGGCGAGCGTCCGCTTCGTTTCGTTCGAGTCCTACTGGAGGATCTCGCCGATCTATCGTCGCATCCAGGAGTGGGTCAGTGAAGGTCGGATCGGCTCGATCGTCTCCGCCTACACGATGCTTCGCTCGCCCCTGCCAACCCAGGTTTGGCCGGGCGAGCACGGTACTACCTGGTGGCTCGACGCGTCAAAGGCGCCCGGTGGCGGCTGGCTCGACCACGCGATCTATCACATCGACTATCTCCGCTGGCTGCTCCGCGACGAAGTCAGCCGGGTAAGTGGCGAGGTAGCCAATCTCAAGTTCCCGGACCTTCCGTTTGAAGACTACGGCGCGTCGAATCTGACGTTCAAAGGCGGCGCTCGAGCGATTTGTGAAGTGACCTGGAGCGCGCCGAAGTCCGGCGGCATGAGTCAGGTCCACCTGACGGGGACGGAAGGGCAAATCGTTTACGACCCGTCAATCAGTGGAAAACTCGCGGTCAGCGGCAAGTTCGCCGCGGAGGGTGGACCAACCGGTTGGCTTCTCAGCAATCCGCCGTCCGGACCGTCGTCCTACCTGGAAAACCTGGCCGCGGCGCTCCAGGACGGCACGGAACTTCCCGCCGGGGTGGACGACGCGGTCACGAATCTTAAAGTGTCCCTCGCCTTCTACGAAGCCGCGCGCTCCGGCAAGAGCATTCACCTCGCGTAAGAGCAAGATTCGGGGACCATGCCGGTCGTGGTCCCCTTCCCCCGCTCGATGACGCTTGCCCCGACGCGGTGTCAGCTACTGCTGATTGAAGACAATTCGACTAGGTCGCCACACCTGGTCGCCGATACAGCACAATCGCGTACGAGCAGAGCGCCACGCCACCGACGAGCGCGATAAATCCCAGCCACCACAAAACGCCGGGTCCCGCGCCGACAACGACGACGTACAAAAGCAGCCCGCCGAACAATAAATGCAACAGGTTGCCCAGGGCGGCGCTCCAGCGGATGCCGTGATCACCATACCCGAGCAACGACTCCGCGATGCCGAGAAAGCCAATAGCCACTAAAGTGACGCCGAGGATCGCGACCTGTGTCGAGGTGCTCACCGCAACGAACAACGGCAACACGAAGACCAACAAAGCCGCGACGACGCTGATTCGTCCGACCAGCGTGCGGTTCGCGGCGGTGCCGGGCGGCAAGGCGCCAAACCGCGCGATGTAGAGGTCGAGCAGGCCAGTGATCAGGACGTAGGCGCCAACCAGCACGACCAGCCATTGGCCGACGGACTGTGGTCGCGCCAGGATGAGCGCCCCGAGCACGAAAGCGGCGATTCCTTCCAGCAAGACGGCCCACCACGGAATGCCCCTTCGCCAGGGAGCTACCGTACCCAGCCCGGATCGGTTGTTTTCTGTCATAGATTGTCCTCTCGACCGCAACATCGCGCTCGCAGGCATTTCTCGTGCCAGCGCCAAGCGCCGCTCCGGGCCTCGTGGTGGCTCTCGGCGTGCTGTTCCAGCCAGCGTTTAACTAGCTATTGGCAGTATGCCGGGCTGGCGAATTGCACAGATATTGCTGTGATTCCGAAGATGAACTATAGTAGTGCTCGCTTGCTCACCATTGTTTGACCCACCGAATAGGAGATACAGTATGGCGAGGGACGAGGAACTCGCATTTTGCCGGCGTCAGTTCCCCGAATTACTCTGCCCTTTTGACACCTCACCATGGATGGGTCATGCTGCGGCAAAAACCAATGGTTAGTGCCGAAATCAAGCTGGAGACCGCAACCGCGGTCCTGCGTGGCAGATTTAACCCAGCCATTTTCCAACCGCGATGGTTCTCAGCTCAGGGCCTCATCGCCGACCCGGCGGCAGACGCTGCTCAAATTGAGATCATACACGGGCAGATCTGTCAGTTCTCGGTGGACAGCTTCGAGATTCAGGTGACCGAGGACCGCTTCATAGTGGTCACGAGCGACGCCGCGCTCTACGATCCACTGCGCGACTTAGTACTGGGAACATTTTCCATTCTGAAACATACTCCCCTTCAATATTTGGGGCTGAATCGGATTGCTCACATACAGGCTAGCTCTGAGACTGCTTGGGACCAGCTTGGGCACACGCTGGCCCCCAAAACGTTCTGGGAGCCGCTGCTTGAAAAGCCTGGAATGAGGAGCCTAACTATCCACTCTGTCCGGCCCGACGGCTACAAGGGAGCGTTGAATGTGAAGGTTGAGCCGTCGACTCGGATTGAACATGGGGTGCTTGTGGACATCAACGACCATTTCGAATTGGAGTCTAGATATCCTGACGAAGGCTATCGTGCCTTTCACGAAATCCTGGAAAGTCAGTGGGAGATCAGTCTCTCACGAGCGGCGAAGATACTTGAACACGTTCGGACGCGGATATAGTAATGGCTATTGACATGCTGCCAACTGTCGACACTTTGGCCACGCAACTGGGCCTACCGTCCTCCACAGAACACGTGGATATAGACACCGAAGGGCGATGGAAATTGGGACGCTCAGTGTGGAGACCGGAGCGAACGTTGGTCCGCTCACAGATCATAGGCGTTGGTCCGACGGACGTTAGCCAGAACGGTGGGTCCGTGCACCAGGATACGGCGGAATTTGTTCGTCCGCTCGCCCCCTCTCCAGGTCGAGTTAAGCCAACAACCCTTCGACTGGAACGGTTCCGAACGCTGGCAAAGTGGATTGGACGCGTGCAGCGGGTCAATGACGACTCGTTCGTTGCTCTCGTGCAGGACCAGCTGGAGGATCGGCCGGAGGAGGAAGTCGAGTTTCCTACGAGCGAAGTGGCTCAAGTTGATGCAGCGCTGTTGAAGCCCGGTGCGCTCTTCTACTGGTCAGTTGGCTACCGAGACCGCCTTGGCGGCCAGAGGACGAGGGAATCGATAATTCGGTTCCGACGTTTGCCCGGACCGTCACTGACTGACATCGCCGAAGCCGAGGAGTGGGCGAGAGGCATTCAGGCCCTTGTGGATCATGGGTGAGGATGATCGGGCGCCCGGGGCGAATGAAATTGAGCTATCGCTTTTCGGCCCCGGCTTTGGTGAATGCTTGCTCCTTCACCTGGGATATGGCGAGTGGTTGCTGATTGACTCGTGCATCGATCAACAAAGAAAAGAGCAACCGGCACTCGCCTATTTAAATCAGATCGGCGTCGACCCAGCGCAGTCTGTCAAGGTTGTCGTCATTAGCCACTGGCACGATGACCACGTTCGCGGGCTTGCCCAGGTGGCGTCGGTGTGCTCGTCAGCTAAGTTCTTTTGTCCGGCGGCGTTACTAGAAAAAGAAACTCTCAGCCTACTTAGATTGCGTAGCAAAGGCTTGCTTCCCGAGTATTCAGGTACGAAAGAAATCATTGAGGTCTTCGAGACATTGCAGGACCGAAGGAAGGGAAAGACACCGCCTATCCGTTTTGTTGTTCCCACCATTCCGTTATTTGATCAGCCCAGAGGCGGCCTTGGGCGAGTTCGCGTCGTGGCACTCTCCCCGAGCGATGCTGTGGTGATTCAGGCAGCGCAGTCAGTGGCCTCGAAGGCATATGACCCGGAAGGAACGGCTATCATCGCGCCGTCACCTAACCTATGCTCAATTGTGCTGCATGTCTCGTTCCCTGGGGTATCGCTACTTCTTGGCTCGGATCTCGAAGAGACAAGAGACCCGATGGTTGGATGGTCAGCCATCCTTGACCTGGAAGACCGTCCTGACGCCAGAGCGCAGGTGTTTAAGGTGCCTCACCACGGATCGGCGAACGGCCATCACGATCGTGTGTGGTCAGAAATGCTCACGCCTCCGATCTATTCTGCCCTAACGCCCTTCGTCCGCTTGCGTACTCCGCTTCCTACAGAGAGTGACATTTATCGGATTAGCAAGCTGTCCGATTTTGCGTACATCACTTCCATGCCTAGAAAGATTAGTGCACCGAAGCGGGATCGAGTTGTTGAACGGCAAATCCGAGAAGTAGCTGTTCTAATGACTCAGGCCGAGCCTCCCATGGGCCAGATTCGTTTCCGTCGGCCGCTCGACGCTGACCCGACAGTCAGGTGGGTAGTCGACCTCTACGGCGCGGCACAGAAACTGACTCCAACTGGTTGAACAGTCCGAAACGTCAGGCCCTTCAGGCCAATGCACTTCTGGAATGCCGCTCTCTCAAGTGTTTGAAGTAACAAAAAAGCCGCGATTTCTCGCGGTTTATCTGGCACGAGTGGAGGGACTCGAACCCCCAACCGGTGGTTTTGGAGACCACTGCTCTGCCAATTGAGCTACACTCGTTTGCCTACGTAAAGCCTAGCAGAGTCGTGCCGGGATTGCAAGTCTCGTCCGCTCGGCGGCGTGAGCCGGAGCTGGACGACGCTTCGAGTCCGCCAGTGACCCGCGGCCGCCATGCTATGATCGGCACACCGTCGGCGACTATCGGGCCGCGGGGCCGACGGTCGAGCCAGGTTCATCGCCTGTGGTCAAGTTATGAGGAGGCGCCCAATGATCTTTCCCGGACGTATGCTAGCCAGCCGGACCGGCCTGACGATTTGGCAAAAGCACCAGGGGCCGGGTTATCAACTCCATTTTGTCAATCGTGGCGTGGTGATCGACCTGAGCGCCGACGAACTTGCCGCGCTGGCCGAGGTCGCCGCGGAGGCAGTCCAACGCGCTCAGACACCCGAGGCCCCCAAGGATCACCTTCGCCGCCTGCAAATTCTCCAGGCGCGGGTAAACGATTACATCCGCCGCGAGCACGGCAGCGCCAGCGATGCCTAACGAACTTTGTCGACCACAGCGCGCACCTGGACAAGTGAGCCCTCTTTTGCTACGTTACTCTTTGGGATCTGTATACCGTCTTTTGTCCGTAGTGCAGGGGACACAAAGGGGAGTTTGTCGGGACGCTCTTTCGGCGGTTGACGCTGCATCCCGACGAGCCTACGTTCCGTGATGGGCCCGGTCTTCGGGCCCATCACGGAACGGCCGTTAGCGATTTCTCGCCTACTTTGAAAGGAGAGAACCGAGTGCCCGGACTTAACCAAGCGCAACGCGAGTTCTTTAACCAGCAGGGGTATCTGGTCGTGGAAAACCTCATCGACGTGGTCGAGTACTTGGATCCGCTGCTCGACGAGTACGCCGAGCGTCTCGACCACCTCGCCGAGGACCTGCACGCCGCCGGTAAACTCGCCTCCACCTACGACGACCTGCCGTTCGGCCGACGCTTGACGCGCATTTATGCCGAGACCGGACAGGTTTTCGCGCAATACTTCGACTTTTCGTTGCCGTTTCGCGGGATCACCCCGGAAACTCCGTGCCACTTCGGTCCAGCGGTCTTTCGCATGCTCACCAATCGCGCAATCCTTGACGTCGCCGAATCGATCATCGGTCCGGAAATACTCTCGAATCCGGTCCAGCACGTTCGGCTCAAGCCCCCGGAAAAGTATGTCCCGCGCGATGAGAAAACCGGTCACGTCTTGTTGGGCGCCACGCCCTGGCATCAGGACGCCGGAGTCGTCCGAGAAGAAGCGGACGAGACAAACATGCTGACAGTCTGGATTCCTCTCGTAGACGCCACGGTCGAGAATGGCTGCCTGGCGGTTGTCCCCCGGAACCACCACTCTGGCCTTCTGCAACATTGCGCGTCGCCCACCCTGGGAACCCACCTGCCGGATCATGTCTTCGCGGTGGATCGGGCGATTCCTCAGCCAATCAAGCGCGGCGGCGCCCTGTTTATGCACAAGCAGACTCCCCACTCCTCGCTATCCAACGAGAGTGAAGACGTGCGCATCAGCATGGACCTGCGATACAATCCCATCGGCCAACCAACCGGCCGAGAAGATTTCCCGGGCTTCGTCGCCCGCAGCCGCCAGAATCCCGGGTCCGAACTTCACGACCCGACGGTCTGGCGGCACCTCTGGTTGGACACACGTGCTCGGCTGGCCGGCGACGAGGCGCTCGTCCCGTTCCACCGTTGGCAGGCAGGCGCGCCCGGCTGCGCGTAACTCCGGTGCGGGGGTGGGAATGGCGAGTCCAACTCCCATTTCCCACTCCCGGCCTCTTCCCCGACCTTCGCTCCAATACCGAGGTCAACTGGCAGCAATTTCCGGTCGAAGGCGTTACAATACGGGGCAGAAAATAACCGCCCCAAGGGCTTCAAACTTCGACTAAGTGGGGAAGATACTCGTGGCAACGACTGTTGAGCGCTGGCCCCGTGGGCTATTGGATCCACCGGAATGCCCGGTGTGCGGCGGCAAAGAGCGTGATCCGGAAGCTGTCGCGTGCTGGCATTGCAAAGCCGGCCACTACGCCGACTGCCAGTGGATTCGCGATGTCGCCGAGCGCCTGCCCTCGTTTTCCGCCGATCAGAAAAAGGTTTGGCATCGCCTTACCCAAATACTCCCCGACGACGAAGTCCTCCGTCGTCTCGGTACGCTGCGTAACCGTTAGGTCGAGTAGCTGACCACGATCAGGCGGCCCGGGTGGCTAAGCTACCCGGGTCGTTCGATGTCGGGTCAAGAACGAGTGCACCCCCCGGAATTCTCCGCGCACTCTCCCCCGTGACTTGGTGCCTTGGCGGCGATCCCACTCCCTCTAAAGTTCTCCAATTCCAGCGTTGACGCGTTCCGGTCGACGGTGGTAGAATCATCCCGAACGACTGTTCGAAAGAGCAGCCAGGGGCTGCGGTCGGATAGTCGCGCAAAGTGGACGAAACGACCACGACGCATCGCCGCGCACATCCGAAGAGCAACGCTCTCAATTCGAGGAGGGGGCCATGGTGGAGACTCGCCGACTGACGACTCGACAAGCCAGTATTCTGGAGTTCTTACGGAAGTACCTTCAAGATCATTCTTATCCTCCCACGGTTCGTGAGATCGGAGACGGGGTTGGCATCTCGTCGACCTCGGTCGTGGACTACAATCTCCGGGTTCTGGCTAATCGCGGTTTGCTCCGGCGAGATCCCGCCATTTCGCGCGGCATCGAGTTGATGGACGAGGATGGCGACGCGCTCGCCGGCCAGGTGAAGGTGCCGATTCTCGGTCAGATCGCCGCCGGTGCTCCCATTGAGGCCATTGAAGGTCACCCCGAACACGTCACCCTGTCCCAGGATCTGGTTCCCACGGAAGGAGTTTACGCGTTGCGCGTCCACGGCAAGTCGATGATCGAAGACCTGATCGACGACGGCGACCTGGTCATCGTCCGCCCACAAGAACGGGCCGAGAACGGTGCAATCGTCGTCGCCCTGATCACCGACGGCGTAGGAACTGAAGGCCAGGTAACTCTCAAGCGTTTCTACCGCGAGTCGGATCGGATTCGCCTCCAGCCAGCCAACTCCACCATGCAACCCATTTTTGTCCACCCGGATCAGGTGCGCGTTCAGGGCCAGGTCATCTGCCTGATCCGACAACTTTAACGAGAATCCAGGAGCAAGAATCCAAAGGCGGCTTCGCACCGGGAACGGGGCTCGTTTTAGACGCTCGGGCAAATCGGTTTCCCGGTTGCGGTGAGCCGGAAGCACCGGGCCGCCGCGGGATTATTGCCTAGCCGGTTAGGTCGACCAGGAGCATTTCGACGGCGAGGTCTTCGGTGGCGAGGCCGGTCTTGATCGCCTGGTCCGCGTTCGCGAGTTTGGCGTACGCGGCAATGCAGCGATCGATGGGAAAGTGCCGAGCCTGCTGGCCAATTTTTTGCGCGACTCGCGGGTGAAGCTTGAGGGTTCGAGCCAGGTCTTCCCGATTCTCCTGAGCCTCCCGGGCCAACAAGAGCAAGCGAATCTGGCGCGTCAGCATGACCAGGATGTAGATCGGCGACACGTTGTCGGCAAGAAGCAGTCGGTAGGCGGCCAGCGCGCCTCGACGGTCCCGCTCGCCTACCGCGTCGACCAACTCGAAAACGCTCGTCTCGCGACTCTCCGCCACCAGTAATTGAACGGCCCGACTCCCAATCCGCTCGTCGCCCGCGTAGGCAACTAACTTGTCCAGGTTCTGATCGAGCACGCGGGCGTCGTCAATCGAGGCAGCAAGCAGCGTTTCGACTCCGCTCCGTTCGATTCGTCCACCTTTCGCGCGCACTCGTTCCTCGATCCACCGGCTGAGCGCGTCGCCACGCGGCAGCCCTTCCAGGGACACCTCTCCCCCCAAACGCTGCACTACCTTCACCGCCGGGTGTTCCGGCGAGAAGTCGGTACCCTCGACCAGGACGAGGTCGGTCGTCGGAGGAACGTCTGCGAAGTAGGCGAGAAACTCCTTTTCCCGCGCGGCGTCGGCCTTGCCGCGTCGGCTCGCTGCCTCGCTCTCGGCGTCGACGGAGCGCTTACTGCTCAAGAGTCGGCGCACGACCACCAGTCGACGCTCGCCGAGAAAAGGCATCGCATCCGCTGCCGCCCGCAGTTCGGAAAGACTACATCGCGCCCCATCCAGGGTCGTGCTGTTCAGCCCTTGAATGTCCGGCGGTCCAAGCGCGGCCCGCAAAGCGGTGAGCCGCTGGTCGCCGAAAAAGTCGTCGCGAAGGAGATAGAGCACAGCCAGAATCCAGAATCCAGAATCCAGAATCCAGAAGACGGGCGAAGCGTGTCTTCGGAATCGGCATGGGGAAGATAAAGGAAAAGGTCGGGAACGGCAAGCGTTCCCGACCTTTTCCTTTATGACAGACCACGGAGCCAATCTTCCTTCTGGATGCCGGCTCCTGGATTCCGGATTCTGGCCCTAGGTCAGTTCCACGACCGCGCCGGCCGCTTCCAGCTTCGACTTCGCGGTCTCGGCCTCTTCCTTCGGCACGGCTTCCTTGACCGACTTCGGGGCTGCCTCGACCAGATCCTTGGCTTCCTTCAGGCCCAGAGTGGTCAGCTCGCGGACAGCCTTGATGACGTTGAGTTTGTTCGGCCCAACTTCCTTGAGGACGACGTTGAACTCGGTCTTCTCCTCAACTGGCGCAGCGGCGGCCGCGGCGCCCGCGGCGGGAGCCGCGGCGACCGCGACCGGCGCGGCCGCGCTCACGCCCCAAACCTCTTGCATCAACTTCGACAGTTGAGAAACTTCGAGGACGCTCAGGGTGTTGATGTCGTCAAAAACCTGCTGAACTCGCTCGGAAACGGCCATTGCTTCTGTCTCCTGATCATCACTTACTACGCTCGCCGGGCGAGCGACTAACTACGCGGATTCGAGTTGCTTGGCGCGCTCTTCGAGCGCGCGAGCGACCCCACTGAGCGCGGCGTTGACCGCACCAAGAACGCCGGCCATCGGCCCTTGAATGGCGCCGACGAGATCGGCTTGCAGTTGCGGACGCGGCCCGAGCCTGGCCAACTCTTCGACGTCTTCTGGCCCAAGAACCATCCGCGACACGACACCGCCTTTGACGGTGAGAATGCGTGAGGTTCTCGCGAAGTCGGTCAGCACTCGGGCGGCGGCGACCTCGTCACCGCGGATGAACGCCAGAGCGGTTGGCCCGGCCAGCAGAGGCGCCAAACCGTTGACACCGGCCTTCTCGGCGGCGATCCGGGTCAGGGTATTCTTGGCAACCTTATACTCGACGTCGGCTTGATAGAGCGCCGTCCGCAGGTTTGCCAGGTCGGTCACCTTCAGGCCGCGATAATCGGTCACGAGCACATTCGAAGTCTTTTGAAACTCCGCTTCCAGTTCGGTTACCGATTCAATGTTGCGGGCATTCGGCAAAGGACTTACCTCCTCTCCTCGACAGTTCAACAAAAAACCCTCGCACCATCGGTACGAGGGCAGCGGATTTCCACGGTCGGCGCGACAGCCGGGCGTGAATCTCGCATTGCCGCCCTCGGCAGGGTGGTGTCTTCGGCACCGTTCCCGGTGCCCCTGCTGTCTTTGGTGCGGTCCGTCTCTTCGGGCCGCGCTAGTCAGCCCGAAGGGAACGAAGATTTTCTTTGTGGTCGTATTCTAACACAGCCCGAAGAGACGTGCCTCACCGAGCACGGGTATCGCCTCGGGTTAGCGGGTCTGCAGAGCCAGAGTTGTTCCCAATTCCATCGGGACGCCAGGGCCCATCGTTGGCGCTACCGTAATGGACCGGATGTATTGCCCCTTGGCACCGGACGGCTTCGCCTGCTGAATGGCAGTCACCAGCGCGGCCAGATTTTCCATGAGCGCCTGGCTTTCGAAGTCGGTCTTGCCGATGGGAACGTGAATGATACCGGTTTTGTCGAGGCGGAACTCCACCCGTCCCTTGCGAGCATCCCGAATCGCGCGAGCGAGGTCGTTGTACGGCACGATTGTGCCCGACTTGGGGTTCGGCATCAAACCGCGGCGACCGAGAATGCGGCCGAGGCGACCGACCTTGGCCATCATCTCCGGCGTCGCGATGGCCACGTCGAAGTCGAGCCAACCTTCTTCGATGCGCTTGATCAGTTCATCCGCGCCGACGTAATCGGCGTTCGCTTCCTCGGCGAGGCGAATGCCCTCACCCGAGGTAAACACCAGCACCCGGACTTGCTTGCCGAGGCCATTCGGCAGCAACGCGACCCCTCGGACAACCTGATCAGCGTGGCGCGCGTCCAGACCGGTTCGGAGATGGAGTTCCACCGTCCCCGGAAACTTGGTGTACGAGACCTTCTTCGCGAGTTCAACCGCATCGGCCGGCGCATAGGTCCGTCCGGGTTCAATCAACTGCTGTACTGCCTCGTACTTCTTACCGTGATCCGCCATTGTTACTCCTTGTGGTGCGATCGGAGACTAATCTCCTCCCACCGATTAGCGAGTGCATGAACCGGGCACTCGGCCCAGGGGGCGCCCCTCGCCCTTCGCCTATTCGCCGACAGTCAACCCCATGCTACGCGCTGTACCTTCGATCATCCGCTCGGCAGCGGCGACATCGCGCGCATTGAGATCCTTCATCTTTAATTCGGCGATCTCACGAATCTTGGCCCGCGGAACTTCGCCGACCTTCGCGGTGTTCGGGCGCCCAGAACCCTTGTCGACCGCCGCGGCCTTCTTGAGAAGGTCGGCGGCCGGCGGCGTCTTCGTTACGAAGGTAAACGAACGATCTTCGAACACGGTAATCTCAACCGGAATGACGCTTCCAGCCTGAGCCGCGGTTCGCTCGTTGTATTCCTTCACGAATCCCATGATGTTGACGCCGTGTTGGCCGAGTGCGGGTCCAACCGGCGGAGCCGGGGTGGCCTTGCCGGCCGTGATCTGTAGCTTGACGATCGCCTTGACTTTTTTCGCCATTCCGAAACCTCGTCTACGCGTTAGGACTACAACTTCTCGACCTGGAGGAAGTCCAACTCCACCGGCGTCTCGCGCCCAAAGAAGGAAACCAGCACGCGAACCTTCCCGCGCTCGTGGTTGATATCGTCCACGACGCCAATGAACTCCGCGAACGGACCGTCGATAATCCGCACGCTCTGGCCTTTCATAAAGGCAATCTTGACCCGTGGCGCTTCCGTCTTCATCTGCTTAAGGATTGCCTTAACTTCATGATCCGGGAGCGGAATGGGCTGATTACCTGACCCGACAAATCCGGTAACCCCCGGCGTGTTGCGCACCACGTACCAGGAGTCTTCATTCATCAGCATCTGCACGAGCACGTAGCCGGGATACACCTTGCGCTGCACCGTGCGACGCTGGCCGTCTTTGACTTCAACCTCATCCTCGACCGGGATCAACACCTGAAAGATATTGTCCTTCATGTCCATCGAGGCAATTCGGTGTTCGAGATTCGTTTTGACCTTGTTTTCGTATCCGGAATACGTATGAATCACGTACCAATTGGCGTCGCTCGGGGCTTCCGGAGTCGACGTCATCCCCGCGAGTTCCGGCGCCTCGGTCGCGACGCTTTCGTGTTCCACGGGGCTACGTGTATCTTCGATCATCGACTACGCACCCCCCAAGATAAGTTGGAAAAATCGCTGGGCCGCGAAGTCAATTATCCCGACAAAGGCAGCCACCGCGAGTGACACCGCGATGACCAGCCCGGTCAAGTTAATCGTCTGCTCACGGGTTGGCCAGACAACCTTTCGTAGTTCGCTTCGGGTATCGTAGACAAATTGGTTGACACCCTCGGTGAACCGCCGGCCAATCTCAACCGGGCCCCCGCCGGACTGGTTGCGCCCCTTCGGGGACTTGCCCGACTTATTCGGACGCGCTGGAGCGGGCGAGGTTCTGCGCAGCAAGTTCATCATTCTGACTGATCCTCCTGGATCTCGCGCACCGATGGTGCGCACCATCCCGATGCGGCGCCAGCGCGCTCCTTTTTCACGCACGTTGCGAAAGCGAAGAGTCGCGGCGAGGGCAACTACGGACTTTCCGGACCTAAAGAAACGCGGTGGCACGGGCGTTCCCCGGCTACCGCGTACTACTCAAATGGTAAGGCACCCGCCTCCAGTTGTCAAGCTGCCTATTCTCCGCCAGAATAGGCTCCGCGGTCAATCGGCGCTTCGATCAGGGTTACACCTTTGCGATCGAGCGCCGCGGTGATCGCCCTCCGGGCTCCGTCCTCGGTTGTCACCCGTTCGCCGTGCGCGCCCAGGCACGTCGCTAACTCAGCCAGACGAGGCTGGGTAAAGTCCACCCCGTAAGCCGAGTAGCCACGCTGGTTCTGACCCAATCGAATCAAACTCAGACTCCCGTCAACCAGCACCACGACCGGTAGATCAATCCCCAGGCGAACCGCGGTCTCGAGTTCGCCCAGATACATCCCGATGCCGCCGTCGCCGACAATCGCCGCCGCGGCGCGCTCCGGCCGATGCAGTTTCGCCGCGATGGCTCCGGGCAAGCCGGTTCCCATGGCCGACAGGCCGTTCGAAACGAGGTAGGTACCAGGCTCGTAGGCAGTCCAGACCTGCCCCATGAGGATTTTATGCGCTCCAACATCGCTGGCAATCACCCCGTCGCGCGGGAGCGCGGCTCGCATGGTCCGCATCACGGTGTGCGGAGCGAGGCCGGCAACCTTCGGTTCCAGCGCGGCCCGCAGGGTCGCGCGATGATCCGCCAGTCGCTCGGCCGACCAGGTCGCTGGCGCGGTCACCGAACCGGCGAGCGCGCGTAGCGCCCCGGCGATATTCCCGACAACTTCGACGCGGGCCTGGTAGATGCCCTCGACGTTCGGACTACCATCAATGTGAATCAGTGGGGCGTCGAAATTCCAGGGCTTGATGAGTTCGACGACGTCGAAGCCGACCGCGAGAATCAGGTCGGCCTCGCCGAGCAGGCCGTTGACGATCTCTTCGCCAGTCATATCGACGACGCCGGCCGACAGGGGATGGTCTTCCGGGACGATGCCTTTCGCTTTTGGAGTCGTGATGACCGGTGCGCCCAGCGCCTCGGCAAGTTCCAGGAGCGGTCCCGCTGCTCGGGCCCGCAACGCGCCGATGCCGACGGCAATCGCCGGCCGCCGCGCGCCCGCGAGTAACGCCGCGGCCTCCGTCACGTCTGGCGCGGGGGTGGCCGGTGCTCGTCGCATGGGCCGCACCGAACCGCGAAACTCCTGTCCCGCCACGTTACTGGGAATTTCCAGATGCACCGGCCCCGGTCGCTCAGCGGTCGCCAGATAATAGGCGTGTTCCACCGCGGTTGACGCGGTGTCGGCGGCGACCCGAATCGACGCCTTGGTTATCGGGGCGTAGAGCGCCGCCAGGTCAAGACGCTGGTGAGTCGCGCGAATCTCTCGGTCGGTGGCTAGTTGGGCGGTGATCGCGATGAGCGGCGCTCGTTCGAGGTAGGCGTTCGCCACGCCGCTAAGCAGGTTCGTCGCGCCTGGGCCTAGCGTGGAGAGGCACACGCCGGGCTCGCCGGTCAGTTCTCCCCAGGTGCCGGCCAGGTACGCCGCGGTCGCCTCGTGGCGGGTTAGCACGAACTCGACTCCGGACAGGCGGAGGGCCTCCATCAAGTGGGCGACTTCGCCGCCCGGGTGGCCGAAAACATAGCGGACTCCGGCCTCGGCAAGCTTCTGGGCCACGATTTGCGCGACGGTGCTCATCGATCCTCTCACATTTTGTAGGAAGCATTGACCGGAAGGACGAAGACGATGCCCGACGACGACACCGCGGCACCCTCGTACTGGGTTCGGTGACAGGCATCGCGGAGGATCTGAATCACCTCATTCGCGCGATTGTCCTCGACTCCGGTCAGGATCGTCGCGTTCCCCCGCTTCAAGAAGCCACCCGCGGTGTTGATACGGGTTGCTCCGAACCCCCGAGCGATCAATTCGTCAACGGCGCGGCCAGCATCCTGATCCTGGACAATCGCCACCACCAGTTTCATGTCTTCCCTCCTGGCATCGCTGCAAGAATAGCCGGCGACCCAAACGAGAGTCAATGCTGAGAAGGCCACCGCCGAGAAGATCGAATCGCAGATCAACGACAAGGTTAAGTAGTACCTTAAAGGCAATTGATAGCATACGACTTGTCAGGTCACCTACTGGCATAGCGCCGGAGATTGAGTTATAAATAGATAGGAGACTGTATTCATTTTCTCTATCTTACTGCGGTGCATTGTCGAACCGGTTCCAAATGTGCATACTACACTCCAGAAATCGCAAGTTCTGTCGTCGGCAGACTCAGGACGCGAGGTCCCAAGGGACTCCCGCCGTGTTCTGGCTCCGCTGGAATACCTCAGCGGCAACGCTCATTGCGTGGTAAATGTCTGAAAGGGTGCCAGGGAATGCCAACAAGAACGATCGTAGAGGACTATGTATTGGCTGCAATGGCACGCGCACGGCACGCGTGGGCCGAAAATGAGGCCCTCGTACTGACAGTTCCGGATTTCCCTGGACTTGTTGCATGCGGTTCTGACGTTCCGAGCGCGATGCGAGAGTTGTACCGGCTCCTTGAGGGCTGGATCCAGATTTGCTATCGGCGTGGCTACTTGTTGCCGAAAATGTGGACGGAGCAAGGAGAAATCGACCTCAACACCGTGGCTGCGCGCGACGCATTAGATTTCGGCGCGCACTCGTATATCTCGGAGAGCGAACGAGACAGTGTCTTCATTGGCGGCCCGGATGAGATGGAGGCATTCGTTGACAACTACAACCGGTAGTTCTACCTGACGCGTTAAGGGTCTTTGAAGATTTCGTGACTGCCAATCCGTCGCCACACTATGTGCGATTTGTTGGGCAGGAGCGGTAATCCGAATCGCCACGTACACCGTCCATCTCTTGCCCAGGTCAACTCCCAAATGCCTGGGTAGCCAGAAACGTCCTTGATCCGTAGTGCCGCGGGAAACGGAGGAGGCCAGGGACAACCGGTTGCCTCCCAGTGGAGTAACGACTCGATAAAATCCTTTAAGGCGGCCTTAAACTGCTCCCGCTCAACTTGCTTTAGGCGTCGTAAGTCGCCCTCGAAGTGGTGCTCACGACCAAAGGTCGGCATGACGTCTACTCCAACTGCGGAGCGGGCATCCTGATGGCGCAAGTGAAGTAGTGATGCTGATTAATCGAAGATACGGCAGCCCAACCCAGTCACTACTGAACCGCAAAACCTGCCCCCTTTTACCGCAAATGTCCACTAAGCGACGACCTAAGACAACGGCACAAACAGAACAGAGTCCGTGTTCGCGATGCAGCTTACAATCCCCTTCGACGTGCGTTCAAGAGGTCACTGAGGCTGTGCTTCACAGCCTGAATCATTTAGAGGGCACGTAGCTACGATCTAGCTTCACTTAGAGTTCTCGCAAGGCCGTATCGTAACAATCTCTAAGCCTAGATTTCGCAGGCTGAGTGCTTCAAATTTTGACCTTGCCGGCCGTAGTCTTCGAACTCGGACGGTCGCCTGAATGGGGCGGCTGGTCGTTATGTCGGTTACGTCAGTTCCGACAAACTCGGTGAGATGCCTTGCCAAACCGGTCGGCGATCTCTATTCGAAGCAGCCTACCTGCGGAAAATGGGCTAAGCAATATGACTGTTCACTACTGCGAGTCCGGGTGTATTATAAGCGAGCTAAACAAGTTCGTCAACCTATAACTGCGCCTTTAATGCGCATCAATTGCCGATTTTACACTGTTATGCTAATATATGCCTTATAGATGACTTCGGAAAAAGTCGAGGTGACTCAGTGTTAGAAGGACTGGCTGAAGTCGGGAATTCGGCTGGACAACTGCATCGTGTAACGCACAGCCGTACCGATGTAGCCCAGGTTAAGCGCGAGCGATCGACGATTCAGTTTCCCTACATTGATCTGGACGATTCGATTGTAGTGGCCAAGGGCGTTCACGATGTCGCGGGCCTACAGTGTGAACTGCACCAGCTAGCTCCACATTTAGGGCATAACGCTGTAGACAGCGGAATGTTCAGAATAAAGGTGTCTGCAGCGCGGATATTTGGTCTAATCGAAACGGACAGACAATTGGTGCGCCTAACGACGTTAGGTCGGGACGCGATCGACCCAGCTAAGGAAAAGCGAACGCGTGTCGACGCGTTCCTTAGCGTCCCCCTTTACAGAGCCATATGGGAACGGTACAAAGGACAACTGCTTCCCCGCGATCTAGCGCTGGAGAGAGAGATCGTTGGTTTGGGGGTATCACCCAAGCAGGCGGACAAGGCACGGCAGACATTTCAGCGATCGGCCCAGCAAGCAGGTTTCTTCGCATACGGTCGCGAGCGCTTAGTTATGCCTTCATTCGTTCCTAATCCTCCCCCCTCGACGGTAACCGATGCGACTGGCGGAACGGAGGAGGAGGCTCTGCCTAGCCTACAGGAAACTCAACGCCCGAAGGGATTCGCACCTACCGATGACGGAGCGAGATCGCTTCCCCCTGAGCTGTTGAACGTGCACCCAGCCATTCGTGGACTACTATTCACGCTTCCTCCTGCTGGGGCACGGTGGCCACAACAGCAACAAGACGACTGGCTTACTGCGGTTCGAAGTATCTTTGGACTCATCTACCGGGATGTCGACTCCTAAGATGCCCGGTTCCTCACTTCCGATGACGTGGCGTTCTGAGCGAGCCTATTCTTCCCATCTCCGAGGCGTCCAAACGTTTTGGTCCGTGGATCCGTCTTAGGCGCAAGTTGACGCGACCGGCTTCGACAATTACGATGACCGGCGACTGCTCGACTCTGTTTGCGGAACTCACTTGTATGTTGCTTCGTCGCCAACTTGGTCTGGTTCTCGTCGCGGGAATTGCTTTCTGCCTCGTCGGCTTCGGCCCACCGGCAATCGCCGCGTCAGGCGACCCGGGAACCCGGGTTTACACCGATCAATTCAATCAGGCCCGAGACTCCGTTCCAACCATCCAGGCGACCGCGGCCGCGGTCGTCGACGGCGATACCGGAACCCTCGTTTGGGGCAAGAAGCCGCATCTACCGCTCCCTCCCGCCAGCATGACCAAAATGATGACCGCGCTGGTCACCCTCCAGCACGACAACCTGAGCCGGGTGATCACCAGCGATGTCGACGCCAGTAAGATGCCCGGCGACTCCGTCATGGGCCTGCACATCGGCGAGCAACTTAGCTTGCGCGACCTCCTCTTCGGGATGCTCATTCCGTCCGGCGACGACGCGGCTACGCTGATCGCCCAGGCCGTGGGAGGAACCCAAGCGAACTTCGTCGCCATGATGAACGCGGATGCCGTCCAGCTCGGCCTGACCGATACCCACTTCGTCAATCCGCACGGCCTGGATGCCCCGGGTCATCTGAGCAGTCCTTATGATGAAATCGTGATCGCCCGCGCGGTGATGCGCTACCCGCTGTTTCGGCAAATCGTCGCGACCCAGCACATCGTCATCCGCGGCAAATGGGTGTACGATCTCACCAACACGAACCTGTTACTCGGTCACCATCCCGGGGTCATCGGCATCAAGACCGGAACGACCGACCTCGCCCTGCACGCGATCACCGTGGCCGAGGAGATCAATGGCCACATCCTGTACGTCACCGTCATGCACACACCGAACTACGTCCCCGACGAAACGGCTTTGCTCGACTATTTTGAATCGCATTATTCGTGGAGAACCTTTAACATCCCGGAGAGTCCGCTTGAGTCGTCCGCGGGATATTCTCTGGGGGCGCCACCCCCAACGTTGTATCTCCCGGACTGGGAAGCCGCCCACGTGACCACGAAGCTGAACCTGACCCCGGACACACCATTGCGGGTCACCGGCAACCCGGATTTGCCGCCGCAAAACGCGGGTACGGTGAGCTTCAGCGCGACCGGCCAGGTACTCGCGCGACTTCCTCTCGAAACATCGACCACGTCGACTCCGTGACCGGCGCGGAGAATGCCGGACCGGGAAGACCGGATTCCCAACTGAGGGTCCCGTTAGAGTGCACTCTGAGACACCACAGGGCGAGCGCCTGCAAAAGGTACTGGCCGCGGCCGGCGTGGCCTCGCGGCGTGCCGCCGAGGCTCTGATCCAGGCGGGCCAGGTGACGGTCAACGGTCGCGTCGTGACCGAACTTGGGAGCCGCGTCAGCCCCGGCGACCGCATCAGCGTCTCCGGTAGGCCAATCCAGCGAACGCCACGGTTTCGCTATATTCTCTTCAATAAACCTCCGGGAGTGGTTAGCACGGCGCTCGACGAGCTCGGGCGCAAGACCGTTCTGGATCTCGTCCAGGTACCCGAACGGATTTATCCGGTCGGCCGGTTGGATATTGACAGCGAGGGGCTCTTGCTCCTGACGAACGACGGCGAGTTGACCAATCGACTGCTTCATCCCAGCCACGAAGTCCCACGGGAGTATCACGTCTGGGTCTCGCCGGAACCTACCGAGGCACAACTGGACGAACTACGTCGGGGGGTCTTGATCGAAGGCGGGCTGACCCACCCGGCAACGGTTAGCCGCCGACCGGGAGGCAACCTTAGCATTGTCATTCACGAAGGGCGCAAGCGGCAGATTCGCCAGATGGCCGAGGCGGTTGGGTTACAGGTACGCCGACTCCAGCGGGTACGCCTCGGTCCACTCAGTCTCGGCACCTTGCCGTCGGGTGAGTGGCGTGACCTTCATCCCACGGAAGTCCGCGTGCTTGCCGAGACTGCCGGCCTCGCGCGTCCGGCGCGAAAGTAGGGGGAAACGTGCAACCGATGGTCATCGCGATTGACGGTCCGGCGGGATCCGGAAAGACGGTAATCGGCAAGCGCGTCGCCGACGCCCTGGGTTATCTCTATCTGGACACCGGAGCGTTTTATCGCGCGCTGACCTGGCTAGCCCTGACCTCCGGCGTCGACCCGAACGACGGCCCGGCCCTGGCCCGCTTGGCGGAAACCTCCGACATTCAGATCGCTCGGCCAGCGGCGGACGATGGTCGCCTGTATACCGTCCTGGTCAATGGACACGACGTCACCCGCGAGTTGTCGACACCCACCGTCGCGCAGAATGTCTCGATCGTCGCGGCGCACCCGGAGGTCCGAGCGGTGCTCTTGCCCTTGCAGCGAACCGCCGGACAACGCGGATCCGTTGTAATGGCTGGCCGCGACATCGGAACGGTCGTCTTTCCCTTCGCCGAACTGAAGTTGTACCTCAAAGCTCCCCTGCCGGTTCGAGTGGCCCGACGGATCGAACAGCTTGAAGCGATGGGGATGAAGCCCGACCCGGCTCTGGTGGCCTCGGAGATGGCTGAACGCGACCGGATCGATCAAGCCCGAGCCACCGCGCCTTTGCGGATCGCTCCCGATGCGGTCGTGGTCGACACCGCGACATTGACGATCGATGAAGAGGTCGCGCTGATCCTCGACCTGATCGCGAAGCGTGGAATGGGGTCGGGTGCCTGAGCGCCAGCAAGGTGAACTCGCGACCGCTCGCGGGTCATTCCTCGAGGACGTAACTCCCGAGGATCGGAGTCTGGGGCAAAGGATGCATGGTTTCGGGGAGCAGCGACGTGAGACCGTCGCGGACCGCCTTCGCCGCCGACTCCAGTTCGGCCGGCGACAGACGACGACCACGAAACGAGCGGAGGTCAATTTCTGGTCCGGTGTCGAGGTAGATTCTGCCGCGACGGGGCACTTTTGCGTGGCGGGGCAGACACTCGTAACTCCCGACGATGGCGATTGGAATCACTGGCGCGTCGCTCTGAAGAATCAAACGCATGAGCACCGGATTGATCGGCCCCAATCGGCCATCGAGGCTCCGGGTACCCGAGGGCGCCACGCAGATACCTCGGCCGTCCGCCAACGTCTTGCGAATCTGGCGGAGCGCGGCGATATCCTGGCCTCGCCGGTCGACCGGGATCGCGCCCCAGGATCGCAAGATCCGGCCGAGCAACGGCGCCCGCACCATCTCGCTCTTGATCACCATCGAGGTGGGCGGGTCATAGGGGTCCGCGGCGAGGAGGCTCGGGACGTCCAGAAAACTGGTGTGGCTGATCACCGCGATGTACGCCGTGCCCCGCGGCAAAGCCGGATGGTAGCGAAAGCGGAACTCGTGAAACGCCCGCAAATAGGCCAGGCAAACAACTTTCACCAGCCAGCGCAGCAGCCGGCCGAGGCCGCGTCGGGGCTGAGCGCCAGTGGGAATGTCGGACCAGTAGATTCGGAATCCGTCACCCGGGATGGCTGCGGAAGACTGGCTTTTGTCGAGCATCGCCCGACCTCCAGAAATCTCAACTCTAGCACGATTTACGAATCGGAGCCGCCGTAGCACGATGATAGCACAGGACCCTAGATTCTCAACCCAGCGAACCGATCCTTGGCACCCTTCCTGAACCATAGACGGGTAGCATGAACGCACCTGAGCACGCGGTAGCGCGAGCCTGCTCGGGACGGCAGAGGAGACGACATCGTGTGCGGCATCGTGGGCTATCTTGGGCAACGAGACGCGACCCCGATTGTGCTAGAAGGTCTGAAGCGCCTGGAGTATCGCGGCTATGACTCGGCCGGCCTCGCGCTCCTTGGGCCTAATCGGATCGAGGTTCGGCGAAGTGTCGGAAAACTCGAAGCATTAGAGCGCGTCGTTCGGGACGAGCCTCCCCATGGCACGGTCGGAATCGGACACACCCGCTGGGCAACCCACGGTAAGCCAACCGAAGAGAACAGTCACCCGCACATCGACTGTCGATCCGAAATCGTGGTCATTCACAATGGCATTGTCGAGAATTATGTCGACTTGCGCGCCGAACTGCGAAGCCAGGGGCACGCCTTCCGTTCCGAGACCGACACCGAGGTAATCGTCCACCTCGTCGAGTCGTTCGTGAACGAAGGGGCCAACCTCGAAGAAGCGGCCCAACTGGCCCTCGGTCGAGTACGGGGCAATCACGCCGTCGTACTGATGAGCCGGCGCGAACCGGACCGGCTTGTCGCCGCCCGCCTGGGAAATGCCGGTGGAGTCACCATCGGAATCGGCGACGGGGAAATGTTCGTCGCATCCGACCTACCAGCCATCCTCGACCACACCCGTCGGATGGTCTTTTTGGATGACCGAGAAATTGCCGTGATCACCCGGGAAGGCTTCCGCTGCCGCGGCCTGGACGGACAGCCCATCGAAAAGACGCCCATTACGGTCAACTGGGATCCGGTTGCGACGGCGAAGGGCGGCTACAAACACTTCATGCTCAAGGAAATCTATGAGCAGCCGCGCGCGGTCGCCGACACTATCCGGGGTCGCGTACGGCAGGATCCGGCCGAGGTCGTCCTGGAAGGCGTCCCCTGGAGCGACGCGGAGTGGCGCCAGATCCGCCGGATTCTTATCGTCGGTTGCGGAACGGCGTGGCACGCCGGTTTGATCGGCAAGTTTGTCCTGGAAGACCTGGCCCACCTGCCGGTCGAGGTCGACTATGCCGACGAATTCCGCTACCGCAACCCTCTTGTTGATCCGGATACCCTCCTCGTTGCGGTGACCCAGTCCGGCGAAACCGTGGATGTGCTGGTTTCCATGACCGCGGCCAAAGAGCGCGGGGCAAAAGTGCTCGCCATCGTCAACGTCGTCGGCAGTCAGGCCTCGCGCATCGCCGACGGTCTGATCTACACCCACGCCGGTCCGGAGATTGGTGTCGCCTCGACGAAGGCATTCACCTGCCAGCTCACCGCGCTCAATCTGCTGGCGTTGAAGATCAGCCAGGCGCTGGGGACCATCGATTCCAATGACCTCTCCCGGACGATTCAGCAATTACTCGAATTGCCCCATCGGATGGGCGATGTCCTCGCTCGTGACCAGGGCTACGAAGATTTGGCTAACCAGTATCACAAACGGCGCGACTTTCTCTTTCTTGGACGGGGCATTAACTATCCAATCGCGCTCGAAGGAGCATTGAAGCTCAAAGAAATCAGCTACATCCACGCCGAGGGCTATCCCGCGGGAGAAATGAAGCACGGCCCAATTGCCCTGATCGACGAAGAGATGCCGGTCGTCGCGGTCGCGGTCCAGGACCACGTCTACGAAAAAACGCTAAACAACGTTGCTCAAGTTAAGGCACGCGGGGGCATTCTCATTGGCCTGGGTAACGACGGCGACGAGCAACTGGCCGCGGCGTCCGATCACTTGCTGACGATTCCGTCGACCGACGACCATCTGACGCCCATTCTGGCGGTGATTCCCCTGCAGTTACTCGCCTATCACTTCGCCGACCGCCGCGGCTGCGACATCGATCAGCCCCGAAACCTGGCAAAGTCGGTGACGGTCGAGTAGTCCACTGGGCTTCCGCGTGGACTGTAGCGTCGCGATTGGCTGGCGGGCTCGCGCGTTCGGTGTTTACAATCTGCCTTCGTCATCCGAACGCCGCGAGAGGGAAAGCTCTTCCCGCAAGCGGTGCTTTTGAACCTTCCCGAGGGCGTTCCGGGGCAGTTGGTCGACGAAGAAGACTTCTCGGGGCTTCTTGTAACTCGCCAGCTGATCCTTGCACAAGGCGACGAGTTCCGCTGCCGAAGGCGCGTCTGATTCGCGTCGCACCACGGCGGCGACGACCTGTTCGCCCAGATCGGGATCCGGTAGCCCCACCACCGCGACATCGGCAATCCCGGGGTGGGTCAGCAAAATCTCCTCGACCTCCCGAGGGTAGACGTTGTAGCCGCCCGAGATGATCAATTCACGAGCGCGGCCGGAGATGGTGTAATACCCATCACGACTTCGCCAACCGATATCGCCAGTATTGAACCAGCCAGCGGAATCAAACGCCTCCGCGGTCGCGTCCGGGCGATTCCAGTAGCCTTTGAAAACGTGCGGTCCACGGACCTGAATCTCACCCGGCCGTTCGTCGTCGATCGGCTCGCGAGTGGTCAAATCGACGATGCGCGCCTCCTGCCCCGGAAATGGTGCACCTACGGTACCCGGTCGGCGCTCTCCATCGTAGGGATTGGTCAGGTTCATGCTCGTCTCGGTCATGCCGTAGCGCTCCAGGATAGGCTGCCCGAAAAGCCGCTCGAAATCCTTGAAAGCTTGCACGCTCAGGGGAGCCGAGCCGGAAACGTACAGTCGAATCGGGGGCGGCCGGACTCCCCGTCGCTCAGCTTCCGCGATCAGTCGGCCGTACATCGTCGGAACGCCGAAGAACATCGTCGCGGTCGCGCCGAGCAGCGTCTGGAAGATCTCAGTCGCCTCGAAGCGACGCCGGAGATCGATCGAGCTACCAACCGTGAACGTGCCGTTCGCCCCGACAAACAGACCGTGGGCGTGAAAGAGGGGCAGCGCCAGCAGCAGATGATCGTCGGCGGTCCAGTCCCAGGCGGTCGTGACGGCATGGCTGTTCGCAGCCAAATTTCCATGGCTGAGCATGGCGCCCTTGGACCGGCCGGTCGTTCCCGAGGTGTAACCAATCACCGCGATCTCTTCGGGCGCCGGCCGTCGGATGTCCGCCGGAGGTCCGGCGAGGAACAGCCGAGAGTCGTGGTCGCGTGGCCCCGGGGCTGCCCGGTCGCCCCCACAGTCGACCACCACTACACCGGCGAGGTCCGGCAACTCGGCTTCGACGCGCGCCAACTCGGCTCGCCGTGGCGCGTCGGTCACAACGAGTCGCACCTCGGCGTCTCCCAGAATGTGGCGCAGTTCAACCTGTCGATACTGGGTGTTGACCAGGACGACAATACCGCCGGCCAGGTGGATGCCGAGATAAGCGCTCAGGAAATCCGGACTGTTATCGAGAAAAAGTCCTACCCGGTCGCCCGGCTGCAGCCCCCACCGCCGCAAGCCGGCGGCCCAACCGCGCGCCTCATCGGCAAGCTTCTCGTAGCTTAGCTCGGCCCCTTCGAACCGCAGGCATAACTTGTCCGGCGTCCGCTCCACCTGAGCGAAAAACGCCCCGACGATGGATCCGGCCGAACTAGGCATTGTTTTCCGTCCCCTACACAGTTTTCCCGCATTATAATCGCTCCAGCGATAGACATTGGAGGCATCATGGCGACACCGTTGCGGATTCTCGTCTTTGGCGCCCATCCCGACGATCCGGACGTCTCGGCCGGTGGGGCCGCGGCGCTCTATGGCCGGGCCGGTCATCAAGTTAAGTTCGTGTCCATGACCAACGGCGATGCCGGCCATCACGAGATTGGCGGCGTCGAACTCGCCAAACGGCGATACGACGAAGCCCAGGCCGTCGCGCGGACGCTCGGGCTCGTCGCCTATCAGGTTCTCGACAACCACGACGGCGAACTCGAGCCCACCTTACCCTATCGGCGCCAGGTAATCCGCATCATTCGCGAGTTTGAGCCGGATCTCATTCTGAGCCCTCGCCCGAACGACTACCATCCCGATCACCGGTACACCGCGATGTTGGTCCAGGACGCAGCCTACATGGTGACCGTCCCGAATACCGTCGCCCTTACCGAACACCTCAAGCGAAACCCGGTCTTTGCCTACGTTGCGGACCGCTTCAAGCGACCGTATCCGTTCACCCCCGACGTCGCGGTAGCCATCGACGAGGTGATCGAACAAAAGCTGGACGCCATTCACTGCCATACCTCGCAAATGTACGAGTGGCTTGCCTACAACGCTGGTCGACTGGCCGAAGTGCCCGAGGGCGACCGTCAGCGTCGCGCCTGGTTAGCCGATACTCGTTTGCCGCGCATGGCCCAGATCGCCGACCGCCATCGCGAAGTTCTCAGTCGCTGGTACGGGGCCGAGCGGGCAGCAACCATCCGCTACGCCGAGGCGTTCGAGATTTCCGAGTATGGGTCCCAGCCTGACGAGACGGAGATTCGCCGGCTATTTCCATTCTTTTAATGCCCGACACGGTACAATCCATGCAGTGACCTCCGGATCCGCGAAGGGAGAAAGCCAATGATCGAAGGACTGAAACCCGCCCGATCGCCACACCGAGCGACGCCTTGGGATGAGTTGGCCGGGGTATTCGACGACTTCGATGGCGACGAGCATTACCGCGAGCCAAGCCCCGGCGGTCGCTGGACGCGCCAGCACCGGAAGCGCGGAAGCGCCCGTCCTCCGAAGGGGCTCAGCTAGAGGCTTCTCCAAGCTGCGCGAGCGCCGCTCCACTCAGCCGGAACGTCGTCCACTCGTCGAGCGGCGCCGCGCCCAACTTCTGGTAGAAGTTCGCCGCGGGCGTATTCCAGTCCAGAACCGACCACTCCAGGCGTCCGCAACCACGCTGAACCGCGATTCGCGCGACCGCCTTCAGCAGCTCCCGACCGTGCCCGCGCCGTCGGTGCTCCGGACGGATGAAAATGTCTTCGAGATAGATGCCCGGCTGCCCCAGGAAAGTCGAATAGTTGTGGAAAAAGAGGGCGAAGCCGACGGTTTCACCATCAGCCTCCGCCAGCAAGACCTCAGCGTAGGGATGCGGACCGAAGAGGTGCTCCCGAAGCCGCGCCTCCTCGAGGACGACGGCGTGCTCTAAATGTTCGTAACTTGCCAACGCGCGAATGAGGTCCGCGATCGTCGCGGTGTCGTCGGCCGTGGCGGTTCGAATCACCCACTTCCCCTTGTCTCGATCGAACGCACTCGATCGCTCAGGATTTCGGGGTCCATGATGAGCGACAAGCCCGAGTCGATTCAAGTCGCGGGAACGGTCGGTCGCGGTTTAGTCGACGGGCACAAGCGTGGCAATCGACAACCGGAAACTGAATGTCGAGCCTTCGCCCAACCGGGTCGTGGACCGCAAGTCTCCCCCGTGCATCTGAACGAGGGAACGGGTAATGGCCAAGCCCAGCCCGGCCGACACTCTCTCGTCGGCCGTCTGGAGATCTGGCGCGAGAAACCGTTCGGACGGATGAGAGCGCTCCCCGTCACCGAGACCGAGGCCGCTATCTTCCACTTCGATCGTAACCTGATGCCCCTCCGCGGCCGCGCGGACCGTGATGCACCCCCCGGGCGGAGTCCGTTTATAGGCCGTGGAAAGCAGGTTGGTCAAAATTTGGGCGATCCGGTCAGGATCCCCGGAAACCGTCGGCAGATCTTCCGGAATCTGGAGTTGGAGAAATTGTTGCCTCGCCTGAACTTCACCGCTGAAGGCCGAAACCACCGGATCGATCACCGCGTGCAGGTCCACGGCTTGCCAGTTTAGCGCGACTGTACCAGCTTCCATCTGGGAGATTTCGAGCATATCGTTGACCACCGAGACCAGATCGTCGGCATCGCTCTTGACGACATCGAGAAAGCCGCGTTGTCCGTCGGTCAGCTCACCGGCCTCGCCGGAGAGCAGAAGATTGACGTGGCCTTTAATCGAAATCAACGGGACCTTCAGGTCACGGGAAAGGAGCGACACGATGTCTGATCGCATCTGTTCGCTCTCCCTCTCCCGAGTGACATCCCGAAAAACGTACAGGCGACCGAGGTTCGGCACTGGGGTGGAGAAAAGTGCGAGCTGGCGATACTCTGGCCAGCGCTGATCGAAGTCGTGGGAAAACTGACGGCTCTTATCGCTCGACGTACCGGCCACCACCTGGAGGAACTCCGCGGGCTCGGCGAAGACCTGATCGACATAGCTGAGCAATTCATCGAAACGCCGGCCAAGGACAAGTTCGGGCGGGACGCCAAAAAGTGTCGTGAACGAGCGATTCACGTTCACGAAGCGCCGGTCGTAGGTGACGAGAGCGATTGCGTCGCTCGCCGCGTCCAAGACTGCCCGGGTTTCGCTACGAGAACGCTCGCCTTCGAAGTACTGGTTCGCGAGGGCCTTGAGCGAGTCCTGAAGCTGCTGCTCCACCTCGCGATGTTCGGTGACATCTTTGTCACTCTCCAGAATCATCGGCCGACCGTCGGCGGAACGCTGCACGACCCACCGACTCTCGACAAGGACGACCGAGCCGTCGCGCCGGGTTTGCATCAGGTTCCCTTCCCAGGCCCCGTCGCGGGCTAGGATTTCGTCGACCTCCCGCTGCGACTGGCTCAGGCGCGGGTGGAGTAGCTCGTGAATCCCTCGTCCGATCGCCTCGGCGGATGACCAGCCGTAGAGTTCCTCGGCACCCCGACTCCAGAAGCGAACGATTCCGGACTGGTCCCGACTAATGACGGCGTCGTGCACGAGGTCGAGCATCGGCGCCTGCCCACGAAGTTGGCTGGCGTGCTGCTCCAACTGGGTACGGCTGTCTTCGTCGTCCAGCGAACACGATTCGTTTTCCGCCCACCGGGCCAGATCTTCGAGTGCCTGCCGTTCCGGAAATGAAAGCTGACGGGGACGACGGTCGAGCGCCGCCAGAATTCCAATGGGCTGACCACTCGCTCCGCCTAGTGGAACACCCGCGTAAAAACGAACCCCGGGCGCGCCAGCGACGAGGGAACTCTCCCGGAAACGGGAATCCCGAGTCGCGTCGGGGACCGTCAGTATGTCGCCGCCGTGAAGGGTCTCCGCGATGAGCGGTTCGTCGAGCCGGATCTCGGATTGGTCTAGCCCACGGCATGACTTAACCCACGGACCCTCGGCCTCGCTCAGCATAATCAGGGCAATTGGAATGTCGAGGGTTGTACAGACGAGTCGAGTAATGCGATCGAATCGGTCTTCCGACGCGGCATCGAGGGTGCTCGGGGCCCGCAGGGCGACGAGCCGCGGCACCGCGTCAGTCGGAGTAGGCGGCCGCTTCAAGTCCACTCTCCGGTTCCACTAATTGCGCTCTTGTCTGGATTATAGGCAGAGTCGAAGGCTCGGACATTACTACTCGGGGATAAGGCGACCCTCACCTTAGTCCGAGCTAGTCTCGGATACCAGACAGTCGGCGAAGTTCATTTTATTAATATCGTTTTCAATTCTATTGACATTTTGACGGATTAGTATTAACAATATCAATATTGTTAGGCACACTTCTGCAAGAGAACGGGGAGCGCGCTATGCCGGAGGTCCTGGGACAGTGTCCAGTCTGTGGCGAGGAACTACGGGTTACCCGTCTCGCCTGTCCGTCCTGTCAAACCGCCATCGAAGGCAACTTCACTCTCGGTCGTCTGCTGCGCCTATCACCGGATCAGCAGGCGTTCTTGGAAGTTTTCGTCAAGAATCGTGGGGTCATTCGGGAGGTCGAACGAGAACTGGGCATCTCGTACCCGACCGTTCGTAACCGTCTCGACGACCTCATTCGGGCCTTCGGCTTTGAGATCGGCGAGGAGGCCGAGCCGGCGCGGGAAGGGTTTGACCCGGTGTCCCAACGTCGGGAAGTACTGGAACGGTTAAGTCGCGGCGAGTTATCCGCCGATCAGGCGATCAAGCTTCTACGCCAGTAGGCGCATTTTGGAAGGAGGCAGTTAGCGATGTCCTTCCCTTTTGGTTCCGGGTCTTCATCGGATGCGAACGTTAACCCGAATGAATACCGTTGGCAATTCACGGTCAACCCACCGGCCCAGGTGACGCTCACCAATCCGCGCGGGGAGATTCGCGTGACCGCCTGGGATCGTCCAGAGATCGCCGTTCACGCGGTGAAGCTCCTCGATAGCCCAGCTCGACTGCGCGTGACGCGAGTCGTCGCCGAGGCCGAGGGGAATCGCATCGTCGTGCGAACGGTGACCGATCAGATTTCGCGCCTGGTCGAGAGTGGCGTCCTGCAAGGCGTCGCCGCCGACATCATCCAGGCCCTGGCCGATTTGGTCAACATCGGCACTCCCGCGCCGGTCTCGTACGTTGTTCAGGTTCCCCGCCAGACGGATCTGGAAGTCAACGGTGTCAGTTGTCAGGTGCGGGTGGAGGGACTCGAGGGAACTGAGCGAGTCCGCACGGTCAGCGGCGAGATCCGTTTGAATGATCTGCGAGGCCAAATCGACGTCAACTCCGTGAGTGGTGAACAGGACGCGCGGAATCTCCAGGGCGTGGTCAACGCCAACTCGGTGAGTGGACGGATCGAACTGAACGGCAAGATCGCCGATCTGCGGGTAAAGACCGTGTCCAGCGCGGTCGTGTACTCTGGTTCGGTCGATCCGGGCGGCCATTATCTCTTCAACACGGTAAGCGGCGACGTCACCCTGGAAATACCGGCCGACAGTCGGGCATCGTTCAGCGCCCAGGGGGTGAATCTGAACGTTCATCCAGACTTGCCGGACCTTCACGCCGAGGGCACTCGCGCGCCGGGGCGCGCACAGTGGTCTGGTGAGTTACGCGGCGGTGGCGCGCCGGTCCGATTCCAGACGGTCAGTGGCGACTTACGGCTGCGCTCGCTGGCGAACGCCCAATCTCCCGCGGCCATAGCCAACCCGTCGCCGCCTCCCCCAGCAGCACCGGCCGCCGCGCCGAGCGAACCGGCCCCGACTGCCGTGGCCGACGACGACCAGATGACAGTCCTCGGCGCGCTGCAGCGGGGCGAGATCAGCGTGGACGAGGCATTGAGCCGTTTAGAGGCGCTAAAAACCGCGCGGTCACACGAAGGGGACAACCATGGCACGACATGAAATTGCGCTGGACGGAGCACGCTCGATCGAAGTCGTCGTTCAAGGCGACCTCGTCGTGGCCGGCGGTGACCTGGAAAACGCGATCCTTGACGACGACGCCGACGAGTTCGCGGCACTTCCGATCGTTCGACAGGACGACGTAATCCGTGCCGAGGTCCGAGGGGACGCGCGGTTGAGTATCCCACGTCACCTTGCGCTTCGGATCGAGAGGGTGGACGGCGACCTGCGCGCCCAGGACCTGGGCGCGCAGGTCGATATCAACCGAGTCAATGGCGACGCCAACCTGCAACGCATCGACGGGGCAATCTCTGGCGAGACGATCATGGGTGACTTGCGGATTCGCGAGGCGGGCGGCGACAGTAGTTTTGGTCACGTCGCCGGGGATTTCCACGCCGAGCGAATCCGCGGATCAGTACGGCTGAGCGAGCCGGTCGACGGCGATCTCGACCTGTCCGACATTGCCGAGGACGTCGTAGTCGAAACGATCCACGGCGATCTGTCCGTTCAGGGCTGCGGACGACTACGAGCCGCCACGGTCGACGGCGACGCCCACGCGGAAGACGTGCGAGGGGAGATTCGGATCGATCGCATCAACGGGGACGCGAAGCTCGAAGCGTGTCAGGGAATGGTCACTCTGGATAACGTGAGCGGAGATCTCAGCGGCAGCAATCTCGCGGCAGGACTGAAGGCGCCAAACGTCGACGGTGACATTCGCCTGCGAACGGCCTTCGCTCCGGGGACAACCTACGAGGCGCGGGCCCACGGGAGCGCCCGGCTGACCCTGATTGGCGAACCGGGTCAGGTTTCGGTGCGGTTCGACCTTCACACTCACAGCGGACGAATCGCGAGCGATCTGCCGCTCGACAACGCAGAGCGTACTCCCACGCGCTTACGGGGTCAGCTCGGCGACGGCGCGGCGCAGGTCCAGGTGAACAGTGATGGTCCGATTACCCTGACCGGTCGCGAGAGCGGCTTCGATTGGGGGTCGATGGGCAACTTGTTCGGCGACATCTCAAAAGACTTCGCGGACGTCTTCGGCGCGTTTGCTGGCACGGGCAGTGGCGAATTCGAAGGGCGCCTGCGCGATCGCGCGGAAAAAATCGGGCGTCGGGCCGAAGAAGCCGCCCGAAAAGCGGGCGAGCGGGCCCAACGCCACGCCGAGCGGATGGCGCGCGAGGCCGAGCGTCAGGGGCAACGGTGGGGCAGCGGCGCCGGCGGGTGGTGGCGTCCGCCAGGCACTCCCCCTCCGGCACCCCCGCGCCCGGTTCAACCCGCTCCTCCGCGCGGCACGTCGTCCGAAGAGAGACTACTGATTCTGCGCATGCTCTCTGACGGGAAGATCTCCGCGGAAGAAGCCGCGCGCTTGCTTGACGCCCTGGGCTAAGCGGCGCTCCGCGGGTGGACGGAAGCCGCTCGGCCCGGTAGCATAGGGTGGCTGCCGCGTCATGAGGAGAGGCCCATGCCAGTCCCGGAGCATCCGACCGGCGACCTTGATCCGGAGGAGTTTCGCGCGGAAGCGCACCGCGTCGTCGATTGGATCGCCGACTACCTGCGCGACGTCGAACGCTACCCCGTTCTCGCCCGGGTCAACCCGGGCGAGAACCAGCGGCAGTTACCGGCGAACGCGCGATGAACTCCGAGCGATCGAAGGCGAGCCTTGGCGATGCGGCTCGGGTTGCACCGGTTGACCTGCTGGCAATCTACGACCTCTTGTTTAGCGCGTATGGGCCTCAGAAGTGGTGGCCTGCCGAGAATGCCATCGAAATGATCGTCGGAGCGATTCTCGTTCAGAATACCGCCTGGACGAACGCGACGCGGGCGATTGCTCGCCTAAAGGCGGCCGACGCGCTTTCGTTCGCTGCTCTCGACGCGCTCTCGGAAGCGGATCTTGCCGAATTGATCCGTCCGTCGGGATGTTACCGTGCAAAGGCCAGGAAGCTTAAGGCCTTCGCCACCCACGTCATTGAGCGTCACGGGGGCAGCCTGGCCACGCTCTTCGACCAGACGGCGCCCAACCTGCGGCGGGAGTTGCTGGCTATTCACGGAATCGGGCCGGAGACCGCCGATTCGATCATTCTTTACGGCGCCCAGAAGCCCACCTTCGTGGCAGACTCCTACGCGCGCCGCCTCTTCGCTAGGCTGGGAGCGCAAGAACGCCCAACCTACACGAGCGTCCAGGCTGTCTGTCGCCAATCGCTACCGGCGGATACCGAACTCTTCAACGAATTCCACGCGCTCATTGTCTATCACGCCAAGGCCCACTGTCGGGCGAAACCCCGCTGTATAGGTTGCCCGCTGCGGGACGTCTGCCGCCATCCCGGAATGATTGACACTCCCTTCTCCGATTCCTATCATGATTTGTGATGGCTTGTCGGTCTGGTGCACTTCCTGCTAGATAAGGATCAAACGGACGAGTCCGGCTTTAATCTGGTTCTCGGATATCCACGGTGCTGTCACTCGCTCGCCAATTTCGTGTCCATCTTCCCTGGCCGTTCCACCGGTCGCGATTTCACGTCGATCAGGTGCGGGCCTACCTCCACGGAGAGCGCGAGCAACCCGGCACGCAAGAGATAGGCGACATGGTTGCTCGTCTCCCGGCCCTGCTCCGGGAGACTTCCGTCCTACGACGATACTCCGGCTTCCCTCGTTATGTCGATGTTTTACCGCGGATTATCTTCCTCTACACCCGTGGGGTGCCAGTTTCGGCGATCTCGGAGGATCTCAACTTCCTGGCGACCGACGTTGGCGTCGAAACTGTCGTCGAGATCACCGCGCGGCTGGTCACCGACCGTCTCAATCGAGCCTGATCCCGCCTTCCGATTATTTCTACCAGTTACACGCTGAGTGGCGATCGAGGCGGACCGTTACCAGCGGACGCGTCGTGGCCGACGAACTCTCCGACCGGCAAGGTCGACCAGGATGACCAAGACGACGCTGCCGATGACCAGAGCAACAATCCCTTCAATCGGATTCCGAACGTCAATCAGGCTGAGTAGCGTGTCCACCGGAGTATGGGGTCCCGGTGGCGCGACGAGCGCGACCAGATAGGTTCCCTGCGGGGAATCGATCAATTGAATCGAATCCGCGACATCACCGGGCGCCTTCGGAATCCCCGGCGAGATTCGCCAGAGCGCGCCGGCGATGTATTGAGTGGTTAGCTGCGTCGCGGCCGATGGACTAAGCGTTAGATCCTGCGCCACGCTGAAAAGCGCCATACCCTGGGCAATCGTCAAGTAGGCCTTCGGTGGACGATAAAGGATGCGCTTGTAGCCCGTCGGATAATCAACGACCTCCATCGGGCCAGACAACGCCGCGGCATACGTCGTGGTCAATGCTCCGTCGGCCAATTCCACGGTCGTGGCACCACCGTCGGTCCGGCGCGCGACGACAAAGTTCTCGTCGACGTAGTCCACCGTCAGATCGAAGGACCGACCAAAGAGATGCGGATCGAAGGCCTTCACCCCGGTATTTCCCGACGGTACGGCAAAACCGGCTGCCCTTGCGAGGTCATCGCGATGGGCTGGTGTGCCATAAATCATCTGCGAAAGCTGGCTCGCCGTGACGCTCGGATCATTGACCGCCACGTGGTAAACCGTTCCAAAACTCTCCCGGCGAACCGGGATCACCCCGATACGTTGCCGCTCAGCCGCCAGCTGCAACTGACGGGCTCGTCCCACCGGGTCGGGATTCGGAAGGAGAGACACCGCGCTGGGAACTCCCGTAAACAGAGCACGTGGCCCGACGACGATGACCTTCTCCTGGCCGCTTGACGGGGGCCAGTGGATTGGCTCCCAGCCAGTTTGGTTTGTAAAGTCTTGCGCGGCGGCAAAGGTCGTCAAACCGTACGCCGAATTGACCACGGCACCGAAGCTATCGCCAGTACGGTAGACCAGATCCACGATTCGTCCGCCCGGCCGCGCCTTGATGGGATCGTTGCTCCCGGGGTACACGAAAAGGTCCGTCGGCTTGCCGTTCGGGAAAGCGATGACCTGCTGTAGGCTGTCGTTTGGATGAAGATACAGCGTGCTAACGACGCCGTTAGTAAAGCGCTGAACGACCGTATCCGGCGTTGTCAGCACGTTCTGCAAGACGTAGGTCGTCGAGGGGTCGATATCCAGATCGATTTGTTGGCCGGCCGGAATCATCGCTGGCGCGGTAAGGGTGGGATTCTTCTGTCGAGCCGCGGCAAAAATTTGGTCGACGTGGATGGTGTCGCCGTAGACGATCATCGAGGCGTCGGCGAGGGTTCCCCCGCCCTCAATAGTCAGGCGAACCACCTGCGACCAGCGTCCGTTCGCGTCCAAACCATCGTGAACGACCGCGACCTGAATCGCCGGCATGCTCGTGGCGTACTCGAGGGGGAGATTTAGGTTCGCGGGTGGGGTCGAAGCGGCACTCGCGACGTTAGTGGAGGTGAGGGACAGGACGAGCGAGACGAGAAGCACGATGGCGAACCGGCGCGACATTTCGCGCAAACCGTCCGACGAGCGCACCACACCAAACCTTCTATCCGCCGCGTTTCGTTTAAGTGCGAGGCAAGTCCTATGCCCCAAACTGACCCACGCCGGTCGATCGTTCGCCGCGGGTACATTACTAGACGTTCCCGGTCGGCTAGGTTACAATCTGAGAGAAGATTATTGGCTCATGCTTTTGATATTTCTTGAGGAAGGCCAAGCACGACGTGGAGGCCCGGGACGCGCGAAAAGAGAGAGACCTGCGGTTAATCGCGGCGGAGATCGCCGCTTGTACCGCGTGCCCGCTTGCCCAGACTCGACACCAGACTGTCCCTGGGGAGGGTTCGCCGAGCGCGGAGATTCTGTTCATTGGCGAGGGCCCGGGGTACCACGAAGACCAGCAAGGCCGTCCCTTTGTCGGCGCCGCCGGTCAGTTTCTCTCCGAGCTCTTGGCGTCCATTGGTCTCGCGCGTTCGGACGTTTTTATTGCCAACGTTGTGAAGTGTCGACCGCCGAACAATCGGGATCCTCAGCCGACCGAGATTTCCGCCTGCGATCCGTTCTTGCAGCGGCAGGTTGAGGTTATCGAACCGAAAATCGTGGTTACTCTCGGTCGCTTTTCGATGGCGAAGTTCTTCCCCGGCGAATCGATCAGTAAGATTCACGGTCAACCGCACCAGAGAGGTGGGGTGACCTATCTCCCACTGTTTCATCCCGCCGCCGCCCTTCATCAGCCAGCTCTCCGCCGTCTGATCGAGGAGGATTTTAAGAGGATCCCTTCGCTTCTCGAAGAGTTACGCCACGCCGCGACGGAAGAAGTGACGGAAGCCGCGCCGGCGTCCGAGACGGCGACCCAGTTGAGCCTGTTCTGATTCGCGGCGGTCTGCGAAGAGTTTTTATCTTGGACTGTCGGAGCCCGCGCCGGGCAGTGCCGGTTGCCGACGAGTTTGGTCGATCCAGCCGAGAGGCCGGGGCACGTTTGAGCCTCGAACCTCGACAACAGCCCGTTCACAGCCCGGGGCCTCGCCGGCTCGCGGGATAGAGTGTCTTTTAGTAAATGTTTTTCCATTCACAGGGAGGTTTCTACCGCTTTGGCAAATACAGCCGTTCGCGTCATTCCATTAGGAGGAGTCGGTGAGATCGGCAAGAACGCAACACTCGTCGAATATGGCGACGATCTCCTGCTCGTGGACGCGGGTCTAAAGTTTCCGGAAGAGGAGATGCTCGGCATCGACCTCGTGATTCCCGACATCGAATTCCTCAAGCAAGTCCAGCACCGCATTCGCGCTATCGTCATTACGCACGGCCACGAAGACCACATCGGCGCGTTGCCGTTCATTCTCGCGTCGATCGATGTGCCCGTCTACGCCACTGGTTTGACCCGTGGGCTGATCTCAGTGAAGCTAAAGGAGCACAAACTCCTCGGCAAGCGGCGGATTGAGCCGTTACTCGCCAACGAAGTCGTCGGGATCGGTCCGTTCGAGGTCGAACCGTTCCGAGTCACCCACAGCATTCCCGACGCGGTCGGATTGGCGATCCACACACCGGCGGGAACGATCGTCTTCACCGGCGACTTCAAGTTCGATCAGACCCCGGTCTACGGTGAGCCGCCGGACTTCTCGGCAATCGCGGCAATCGGTGAGCGGGGCGTCCTGGCCCTCCTCTCCGACTGCACCCGGGTGGAGAAGGAAGGCTACACCCCGAGCGAACGCACGATCTTAACCGCCTTTGACAACATTATTCGCGATCGCCCGGGGCGCGTCATCATCACGACGTTCGCCTCGAACATCACTCGGGTCCAGCAGGCACTGGACGTTGCCTATCGGCACGGCCGGAAAGTCGCCCTGGTGGGCCGGAGTATGGAGAACAACGCCGGAATCGCGAATGACCTTGGGTACCTGGAGTTTCCCCCCGATACGGTCTACAAACTCGACGACGTTCGCCGATTCCCGCTCGAGCAGGTTATGCTTATCACGACCGGCAGTCAGGGCGAACCGTCGGCCGTTCTCTCGCGCATCGCGACGAACGATCATCGACAAATTCGGCTTGTCGAAAACGATACCGTCATACTCTCCGCGACGCCGATCCCAGGAAACGAGGAGACCGTCGCGCGAACGATCGACAACCTGATGCGCATGGGCGCCGATGTCATCTACGAGCCACTGGCCAATGTCCACGTCTCCGGCCACGGGAGCCGCGAAGAACTCAAGTTGATGTTGAATCTGCTCCGTCCCCGGTACTGCATGCCGGTCCACGGCGAATATCGACACCTCGTCCTCTACCGGCGCCTCGCCGGCGAGGTGGGAATCCCGGCGGAGAACGTTTTCCTCGCCGAAATCGGCGACGTGATTCAATTTGACGACGACGGCGTGCGTAAGGTCGACCACCACCCAGTCGGCTCGGTTCTCGTCGACGGCTTGACCCTCGGTGGAGTTACCGACGTAGTTCTGCGCGACCGCCAGCATCTCTCGCGCGATGGCGTGGTGATCGTCGCGATCACTCTCGACCGAAGCACCGGCGCGCTGGTCGCCGGGCCCGAGGTCATCTCGCGTGGAACGGTGAGCCCAACCTCGCTGTCGCAGGACGGCATCCTCGACCAGGCGCGCGAGCGCGTCATCGAAGCAATTCAAGAAGGTTCCGTCGCCTCGGTCGAGGTTGGCTTCGTCGTCGCAAAGGTGAAAGAAGCCGTGGGTGAGTTCATCTACCAGCGCACCCGGTCTCGCCCAATGATTCTTCCGGTAGTGACCGGAGTGTAATCGGTTTTTGGGGGTTGGGAAACCATACCTAACCCCCTGACTCCGGTCCCTCTCAACCCCGATCTTCACGTTTACATCTTTTCCCCTTCCTTTCTTTGTCGTTCTCGGCTAGTGTCGGATCAGGCTGAGCAGGCGGGCTTATTCGCCGACAACTGGCCGGGGAAATGTCGTGATGAAGTTGATGGCCTGGGCGAAGCAACGTGGTGCGGATCCGGACACGGATCCAGATTCTCTCGATCTCGAGCGCGAACCGGTCGAAAACGCCTCGGACGATCGAATCGAGATCGGTACCGTGGCAAGCGTGGCTTTGCCGATCCTCACCGTGCTGCTGGCGCTGGTAACTTACCTTCCCGGCGGCGCAATTGGACGTAGCGCCCGCGAGACGTTTGGCTCCCTCTTTGGCTGGTCGAGTTACTTCCTCCCAATCGTCGTTGGAGCCTGGGCGACGATCGCGCTCCGCGCGCGCCTCCAGACGACATTCCGGGTGAGCCGGCGGGAGATACTTGGCTGGCTTTTCGAGTTCACCACGCTCACCGCCCTCTTCACCGCCGTTAATGGCACGACCGTTTCTCCCCGCTGGGGCAATACCGCTGGGGGCGGCTGGCTGGGCTGGCAGGTCTGGAACTTCCTGGCGGAGCAGTTTGGCTCGCCCAGCGGATTCATCTTGCTCTTTCTCGCCGGGACCCTGGGCATGATCCTCGCTCTTCGCCTCACCATTCGGGATCTTGCGTCCGGTAGCCAGACCGCGTTTCATTTCGTCCGCGAGCGTCTTCGCGCCGTGCTCGAACGACGACAGGCTGAGCGGTTGAATCCGGCCGTTCGCCGTGGGCGGCCGATTCCGGTCGCCGAATATCTCGATCGCGACGAACCGATCACCCCGCCCGCGCGCGATCCACTACCCAACGATACGGAAGGACCGCGGGAATGGACCCTTCCCTCGATAACCGCGCTGAAGGCCGGCGGAACCGAACAACTGAGTGAAGACGAATTACATCGAAAAATTAGCGTCATCGAGGAAACTCTGGCGGACTTCGACGTCTACGCAAAAGTGGTGCAGGTGAATCCCGGCCCGACTATCACCCAGTTCGGACTCGAACCCGGCTTCCGCGAGCGCCGCGACCGAAATGGCGCGATCGTTCGCCGCGAAAAGATCAAAGTCAGCGAGATCGTCACCTTACAAAATGATCTGGCCCTGGCGCTCGCTGCGCCAAGTCTTCGAATCGAAGCGCCGGTGCCCGGCCGGCAGGTTGTCGGGCTGGAAGTCCCGAACAACCAGAGCGTCGTCGTGAGCGTGCGGCAGATCGTTGAATCGAACAATTTCGCCAAGTTGCGAGGCAAGACCAAATTGGCGCTCGCCCTCGGGGAGGACGTGAGCGGGCAGCCGGTTTCCGCCGATCTTGCCCGCATGCCGCACCTCTTAATCGCCGGAGCAACCGGCAGCGGAAAGTCGGTCTGCATCAACGCGATTATTTCGTGCTTGCTCCTCCAGGCAACTCCGGACGAAGTGCGGCTGATTCTGGTCGACCCAAAGCGTGTCGAACTCACTGGCTACAACGACGTGCCGCACCTACTGCGACCAGTGGTCGTCGACGTCGACAAGGTCGTCGGCGTTCTCAAGTGGGCGGTAAAGGAGATGGACGACCGCTACCGACAGTTTGAAAAACTGGGTGTGCGAAACGTCGACGGGTTTAATAAGCTGGCGGAACGAAATGAGGAACTGGAGCCACTGCCGTATATCGTCATCATCATCGACGAGCTCGCGGACTTGATGATGCTTGCCCCGGACGATACCGAACGCCTGCTCTGTCGCCTGGCCCAACTCGCTCGGGCTACCGGGATTCACCTCGTCGTCGCTACCCAGCGGCCCTCGGTCGACGTGATCACCGGCCTGATCAAAGCGAATTTCCCGACCCGAATCAGCTTCGCGGTAACCTCCCAAGTTGACTCTCGAACGATCCTGGACTCGCCAGGGGCCGAGAAACTGCTTGGCCGAGGCGACATGCTCTTCATGCCAACCGACGCGGCCAAACCAATTCGCCTGCAAGGGGTCTGGGTTTCAGAAGAGGAGATCGAAGCACTCGTCGCCCACTGGCGCTCGTTCGGTCCAGCCAACTACGCCGAGGACCTGATCGAGTTGCCAGGCGAGGACGATTCCGAGGCCGACGCCGATGACCTGTATGAGAAGGCCCTCGAAGTCGCGCGCGAGCATACCCGCATCTCCACCTCTCTCCTCCAGAGGCGCTTGCGAGTCGGCTACACCCGAGCGGCGAGACTCATCGATCTGCTCGAACAGAACGGCATCGTCGGTCCGGCCGAGACTGGTGGACGCTCGCGCGAAGTCGTGCACGATCCGGTTGAATAGGTACCGACCGGCGCTGCCTCTTGACCGAACTATGAACTGAGCGCCATACTCCTCGCGGAAGGAGGATCCAAATGGCTTACAATATCCGCGCCCTCTGGAAAACCCCGGGCCGCCAACCGAATGGGCTACAAGCCAGCCGGAACGGTCTCTGGGTGCTCGATCAGGTCGATCCCAACGAGGTGTATCTCCTCGATTACAACGACGGCTCAATCATCCGGCAGTTCGCGACGCGCGGGAAGCACGGCAGCGGCATCACCGTGGATCCGACCGGGCACGTTTGGATCGCCTCGACTTTTGGCAGCGAAATCATCTGCTACGATCCGGAAACCGGCCACGAGGTATCCGCGATTCCCGCTCCGGGACTCGGCGATGGCCCGGGCCAACCGCACGCCCTGGAGTGGCACGATGGCCACCTGTGGTGCAACGTTCCCAAGGCCGGCCAAATCTTCGAATTGGATCCAGCGACCGGCAAAGTTCTGCACCGGATCTCGTCGCACGGTGACCGAGCGCACGGAATGGCGTGGGAAAGTGACGGGATGTGGTGCTTGGGGATTAACCCAGCGGGTAAGGTTTCGCCTTCCCAGGTCGGAAGCGATGAATCGGGCCAAGCCTGGCGTTCGTCGCGCGGTCTACCAGCCCTCTGGTCGTCGGACACGAATAAACGAGTGATCTTTCGATTGAATCCCGACAACGGACAGATCCTTGATGCCCTCGGGGTTTCCGGCTTGGAGGTTCACGGCATGACAATCCACGAGGGCACCTTCTGGATCTGCGACGCGGGTACCCGCGACGTTTTCGTGCTTGAGAAGGGCTAAGCCAGCGTGCCCTTCGATAGTTCTAAGGATACAGAATCTCCGGTCTTGCACTGGCGCCAAGATTGAGTAAAATGGTACCCAGGTTCGCTACCCGTGGAGCCGCGACACGCGTTCGGTGCGTCACAAAACGAATCTAATTCGCCGGACGCACTGGTGTCATAAACGCCGAGGAGGGAAGACAGCAATGGGTATTCTCGAAACGTTGGGCTTGAAGAAGAAGCCCGCCGCGGCACCGACCGGCAGGACGATTAAGGTCGGTCCCCGCGAAACCTTGCGATCGATCGCCAAGCGGGAGTATGGCGACGAAGAAATGTGGACCAAGATCTTCGAAGCCAACAAGTGGCGCATCGATGGCGACGAAGTCGCCGTCGGCCAGGATTTGTTCCTTCCCGATCAAAAGTGAGGTCATCAGCGATCAGCGTAACCACACGCCTGATGAACGGTACGGGTCGGCCAATTTTGCGCAACCCGCTCGGACGACAGGCTAGCGGATAGGCTTGGTGGCTGTGGGTATCGTCGCGGTCGAGACGTCCTGCCTCGACCGCGATTCTTTTTGTCGCGCCACGACTATCCTCATGCAAGGCGGCCTCTTGTCGGGGAGGTCCGCTGCCGACCGCCCTGCCGTTGAATGAAAGGTGAATGACCGTGAGCATTGGGGTTACGGCGGCCAATCAGCCCACCGTCCTCATCCTGAGTATCCTCGCCTTCGTGCTCTTTCCGGTGGGCTTCTGGCTCATCTCCACTATCATTCGCCTTATCGGACGCATCTTTGGACTTTCCGCGGCGTCTCCCCTCCCGATTCTGGTCCTGTTCATCGCGGTACCCGGTGCCCTACTCGCCGGCTCGCTCCTGATTGATCGCCAGGGCCAACTCCAATCGGGGCAAGTCATCGACAAACAGGAGTCGGTTTCCGTTCACGGCGACGGGAGTTGGGCCGACAATCTGTCGTTGGTCGTTCGCTACTCCCCGGGTGGCGAACCGATTCCCCCTTTTCACTCGAAGACCGAGGCCCTGCTTGATGCGATGAAAACGCCAAATACCGAAGAACTCGCGACCATCCAGAGCAGCATTGCCGACTACGATCGGTTACGGCTGGGCGATTCGGTTGACTTGCGGGTGCTCCAGGTGGGCAATCTGCTTAGCCTGGTCCGGCTAGCCGACCAATCGACGCGCACTCTGGTGCCGTGGGGACTTCTGGAGGACGCGGCCGTCGTCGTCGGCCTATTCATTATTGCCTGGCAACTACGGAAGTGTCCGGTCGGCTACGGACCGCTGGTCGGCCTGGTGCTCATTGCAATGGTGTTGCCGCTCGGGTACGCCTACCAAAACTGGCGGAATCAAGATAACTCGGTAGGAGCCACCCAACACGCGGTGGCCGTCGTGGGTCCGGTGACTCGGATAACCGAAATTGACATCGGCAACGGCACCCATAGCGAAGAGATCCCGCTCATTCAGCCGTACGACATCGTCCAATTGAGGTATATTCCCGCGGGTGCCCCGGACGCGATCGTCGCGGTGGACGCCGTCGACGCCAACGCGCGTGGTGCGAGCCAGTTCGTTACCGGATCACGCCTCGACGTCGGCTATCCTTTGAACGATCCGCGCGCGGCGCGGATTTCCGGCCAGACCCGCACGCATTACTTCAAAACGACGCTCACCGTCTATCTGGACTACGGCGTCATCCTCGTCTTCTTCGGAATCCTGGCAGTGGGCGGCGCACTCTTTCACGGCTTACGACGGCGAGCGTTGCGAGGGAATGAACCGATCTGATCCGGAAAGGACGTGCTAATGGCGTACGATACCCTCTACGTGATCGTAACGGGAGCCGGAACCGCGCGACGCGTGCCCGGTCTCCTTCCCGCGTTGACCACGCTGGCGCCGCGGGTCGTCACACTCTTAACGCCAAACGCCACCCGCGTCGTCAGTCCGCGCGAGTTGGCTCTGATTCCCGGCCATCAGGTCGTCGAAAGCTACTTCGACGCGGCGATTCTGCCGCGCCCGCCGCGCGGTGTCGTCTTGATCTGCCCGTGCGACTTCAACTCGCTGAACAAGCTGGCCCAAGGTATTGCCGACAATCTGGAACTGTCGATCGCCGCCGAAGCAATCGGACGCAAGACCCCGGTCGTCGTCGCGGTGTCGGTGAACGCGGACCTTCGGGCGCACCCGCGCGCGACTCAGTCCATAAGTATGCTTCGCGACTGGGGATGCACGGTCCTGGATGCGGTGCACCTCGGCAACTCACTGACCCTCGCGCCAGATGAGGAGGTCGTCGCGACGGTCCGCGACGCGCTGGCGAGCGGCTGAGGAGGATCCGCGCATCACCGCGGGAGCATGGGCTGAGGATCCACCCACTTTCCGTCGCGAATGACTTCAAAGTGCAGATGGGGGCCAGTGGCGAAACCGGTCTCGCCGATGTAGCCGATTAGCTGACCTTGCTTAACCTGCTCGCCCGGCTGGGCAACGATTTTCGACATGTGCGCGTAGCGGGTTTCCCAGCCGTTACCGTGATTGATCAAGACCTCGTTACCGTAGCCATGCTGCGTATCGAGTGCGGCGATCTCGACAGTACCCGCCGCGGCGGCGACGATTGGCGATCCAAACGAGGCTCCGATGTCGAGCCCCATGTGGAAACCCTCTTTCCACTCGTTACCTTTCACTCCGAAAGGCGTCGTAATGGGACCGACCGCCGGCCAGATGAGCGCGGGCGCGCCGCCGGTGTTTTCGTGGGGCACGATCGCCGCGGTCGCGTAATACATCGTTCGAGTGGGAACGTCGGGAACCACGAGTTGTTGCCCGACGTAAATGTCTTGAGGCTGACTGATTCCGTTCAGTTGCTGCAAGGTCACGTCGTCGACCGCCATGAGGGCCGCGACACCGTCAAGGATGTTTCCGTTCTGGACCTCGTACGTCGCGACGACGCCGTAGGACTGGCTTTCCTGCGACATCTCGTCGATAAGTCCGCTGGCCGAGGCCGAAGCGGCCCGCGCGGTAGGCGTAATTGGCACGAAGAATCCGATGGACGCGATCACGCACGCGACGATAAACGACCCGATTCGCACGGCACACCTCGGCTGGCCCGAGTAGGGCTCCAACGCTTCGTTGGTTGGATAAGTCGCAAAAACCTTACCACGCGCTCGATCGTTCGGCAATCACCAACTTGCCGTTATCGCGACAACCGAGTAGAGTCGCTGCGAAATCCGAACCCGGGGGCACCCGAACGTGCGCGTCGCCGTCGTCGGAAACTTCGGTCTCACCTACAAGGCGACTATGGCCGCGCGAGCGCTTCCCCTGGCGCGGGCGCTTGCCGAGCGTGGCCACGATCTGGCGATGTTCGTTCCGGAAGACCCTCGTCGCTTCGACGCTCGATCGATCGGGGAGACGATTCGATTCACCTCGCTCGGCCCGGTGCTCGTCGGACGCCGGGCGAGCCGCTTTCGTCAGGCGGTCGATCATCTCTGGCTTGGCTTCCGGCTGACCCTCGCGGCGCTCCGGTTTCAACCTGACGTGCTCTACGCGTTCAAACCGAAAGCCTACGCCGGCCTGGCGGTGATGATTTTCTGGGTGTTGCGCCGCACCGGGCTGATCCGCACCGTGATCGCGCTCGATACCGACGACTGGGAAGGGACCGGCGGCTGGGCGGACCGCGAACACGCGTCGCGGCTGACCCGTTGGCTCGTCTCCTGGCACGAGCGCTGGTGCCTTCGACACGCCGACGTCGTTACGGTGGCGAGTCGGGGCCTCGCCGAGTTGGCCGGTGACCTCCGACCTTCCACGGTGTACCTGCCCAACGCCGCCGCCCCCACCTCGCCAGGCTGGTCCCGGGGCAGGCGTCGGGCGGTACGCGAACGCCTGGGTCTCGGTCACCAACCGATCGTCCTCGCCTACACACGGTTTGCCGAGTTCGTCCCAGAACGACTGTTGACTATCTTTCAGGAGATTCTCGTCACGGTGCCGGACGCTCACCTCGTCGTCGCCGGGCAGGGCTTGCGGGGCGAAGAACAAGTCTTTCAAGATCTGGCCGATCGAGCCCGCCTCGCCGGAGCGGTTCACTCGCTTGGCTGGGTGCCCATCGATGATTTACCCGACGTCTTCGCCGCGACTGACGTCGCGCTTTATCCATTGGACGACACCCTATTGAATCGCACCAAGTGCGTTATGAAACTCGTAGACCTTCTACTCGCCGGAGTGGCAGTCGTCGCCGACCGGGTTGGGCAGGCGGGCGAATACGTCGAGGACGGCGCGACGGGCGTTCTCGTTCCCCCCGGAGATACCGGCACGATGGCGCGCGCCGCCACCGAACTCCTCGGAGATGCGCCTCGTCGTCAGGCTCTCGGCGACGCCGCGCGCTCGACAATGCTACGTCGCTGGACCTGGCAAAAGCAGGCGGCGACGGTGGAGGATGCCTTCGGCGGCAGGATTCTGCGTTAAGGAGAACGCCGTGCTCAGCAACGATCCCCGGCTACGGATTCCAATTGAAGAGGTTGCCCGCCAGCCCCTCCCCGGCCTGGCGATTCCGGGCGACTTCGCGTTCAGCTCCGACGATCGGCTGCTCACCTACCTGTTCAGTCCCGACCGCGGCCTGGTACGTCAACTCTTCGCTTTCGAACTGACGACCGGGCACTCGTACCTCCTGCTGAGTACCGAAGGGACAAGCGAGGCGAAGCTCACCCGCGAGGAACAACTCCGCCGGGAAAGGCAGCGCCAGCTATCCCTGGGCATCGCCAGTTACGCCTGGGCGCCACGGGGCGAGCGGATCCTGATTCCCCTCCCCGGCGGTCTCGCGATCCAAAACCAGCCGGGGGGACCACTCGAGGAGTTGGTGGCGGCGAGCGATAGGCCGGCCGTCGACCCTCGCTACTCTCCGAATGGCGACTTGGTCGCCTTCGTCCGGGACGCGGAGTTGCACGTGGTGCAATCAACCGGGGGCGAGCCGCGCCAGTTGACCTTCGGAGCTTTGGACTCGGGGAAAACCCACGGGCTTGCCGAATTCATCGCCCAGGAAGAGATGCACCGTTCCGAGGGCTACTGGTGGTCACCCGACAGTCACCTGCTCGCTTTCGAAGAGGTCGACGAAACCGCTATTCCCATCTACCGAATCGTTCACCAGGGCAAAGACGCCGTTGGTCCGAGCGCCCAGGAAGACCACCATTATCCGTTTGCCGGCGCGGCAAACGCGCGGGTCCGCCTTGGCATCGTTTCGGTGGAGGGTGGCGGGCTGGTCTGGCTGCCAGTCTCCGACGAGGAGGACTTTTACCTTGCTCGGGTGGACTGGCTCGCCGACGGGCGATTGGTCGCCCAGGTCGAAAACCGCTCCCAAACCCGACTGGATCTCGTCGCGATTGATCCGGCGACCGGCGAGCGCGCTCTCCTCATCCGCGAAGAGAGCGACGTCTGGATCAACCTCCACGACGCCTTTCATTCGCTGTCGTCCGATAACCCGGTCGCTCCGGGCGGCTTCCTCTGGGCGTCCGAGCGCTCCGGATTCCGCCACCTTTCGGTTCACGGCCGCGACGGTCGTACCGTGCGAACTCTCACCGCGGGGGACTGGCAGGTCGACAGCATCGCGGGCGTCGACGAAGTCGGCGGCATGGTCTACTTCCTCGGAACGAAGGACGGTCCGACCGAATCGCACCTGTACTCCGTTCCGCTGTCCGGGGGGCCAACGCGGCGTCTCACCGCCGAACCGGGTAGTCACGCGGTTGTCCTCGACCACCGTCGCGAGTATTTCGTGGACGTGCACCAGGGACTCGATCGTCCACCGTGGGTCAGTCTCCGCCGACTGGCGGACGGCGCGATCCAAGCAGTGCTATTCGACGACCCCGACCCTCGGGTGGCCGCGCTCGGACTGGAACCTCCGGAACTGGTTCAGGTAACGTCGGACGACGGCACCACCCTCCACGGGGCGCTGTTTCAACCGTCGGCCGAGTTTGGACCGGGCCCGTTTCCGACCGTCGTCAGCGTCTACGGTGGACCACACGCGCAAATGGTTACGAACTCCTGGCGACCAACCGCGACCCTGCGCGCTCAGTACCTGCGAAATCAGGGATACCTGGTCTTTGTACTCGACAATCGCGGAAGCACCCGCCGAGGATTGGCCTTCGAGGGTTCGATCAAGCACAACCTTGGCGACCTGGAGGTCAAGGATCAGGTAACCGGCGTGCGTTGGCTGGTGGCGCACGGACTGACCGACCCCAACCGCGTCGGGATTTATGGCTGGAGTTACGGTGGCTACATGGCCGCGATGTGCCTGTGCCGCGCGCCCGACGTCTTCAAGGTCGCGGTTGCCGGGGCGCCGGTCACCCACTGGGACGGCTACGACACGCACTACACCGAACGCTACATGGGCGCTCCGGCGAGTGATCCCGAAGGCTACCGGGCGAGCAGTATCCTGGCGCACCTGGAAAACCTGCGCGGCAAACTCTTGATCGTCCACGGCTTAATCGACGAGAACGTCCACTTTCGGCACTCCGCGCGCCTGATTAACGCGCTCATTCGCGCGCGAAAGCCCTACGATCTCCTCCTCTTCCCCGACGAGCGGCACCTGCCCCGCCACGTCGAGGATCGCATCTATCTGGAGGAACGAATTCGCGACTTCATCATCGCGAATCTCTGAGGTTCCCCAATCCGGAAAGCGCTGACTCCTCACCCGCGGGCCGGCGAGAAATGATGATCTCTCCGAAGCGCTCTTCCTGGCTGGCCGATGCCACGCCCAGTCGGACAACTTCGAGGATCGCCAGGAAGGTAGCGACGTAGCGCTGCGGGCTCGGCGAACTAGCGACGAGGTCCGAGAGAGCGATCCGCGTATCCGAGGTGAGCAACGCCTTGAGGGTGGACACGACCTCGGCGACGCTGAGTCGGGCTTCGACCGAAACGGGCTGGACTTCCGGTGGCTTGGGGCGACGGAGCGCGGCGAGCAGCGCGGTACGCAGCAGTAAGGGTGGGAGTGGTTCGGTCGGGCGCTCGGGGGGTTGGTACGGCAGAGGGGGACGGGGATAGCTGCGCAAATTCGCCTCATCGCGGTCGACGAGCCACGCGGTCACTTTCTGAAACTGCTGATAGATTCGCAATCGCTCGAGGAGATCCGTCGGATCAGCCGGCAGATCTTCGGCGGCTAGCCGGGGCGGAGTTGGCAGAACCAGGATTGACTTGATCAGCAACAATTTCGCCGCGACAATCAGAAAAGCCGAGAGATGCTCTGGATCCCGCAATTTAGCGGTTTCCAGTCGATCAAGGTACTGCTCGGCAACCTCGGCGAGCGAGATGGTCAGGAGATTCAGTTCGCGACGCTCGACGAGACGGAGCAACAGATCAAACGGCCCGGCAAACCCATCAATGACGACCGGCTGGTCCGCGCTCGCCATACTCATACCCTGGTCAGTTTTGAGGTCGGGACGAGTATAGCACGCCCCAGCACCGTGGTCGCCGGCCAGCGAACTCACCGTCGGCCCCAAAACCAGGAATGCCGAATTCTTTGCCTTCGCGACTACCCTATTGCAAAAGGTACATAACTTCGTGTATTCTAACGCCCGTCGATACGGCCTCTGGCCCCGGCGGCGCGGAAACCAGGGGCGACCTTTCTCTCGCGCCCTGGTCGACCTGGTCAGTCGACTAGACAGATGCTTTGACCGGAGGCTCGTGTGAGCTACAGTGATATTTCCTTGACATGTCGGGAATGCGGGCAGGATTTCGTCTTCACGGCGGGTGAACAGGAGTTTTTCGCGTCGCGGGGCTTACAGAACCAGCCCGGACGCTGCCCCAACTGCCGCGCGGCGCGGCGTCAGCGGGTCGGCGGATACGATTCGGGCGAGGTTCGCTCTCCGCGTCCCCAGCGAGAAATGCACCAGGTTATCTGCCATGAGTGTGGGGCCCCGGCACTCGTGCCGTTTGTCCCACGCACCGACAAACCAGTGTATTGCAGCAGTTGCTTTGACGCAGTGAGAGCCGGACGCTAAAGCGCGGCCACAAACGACCAGAACCCGCGCGCGGTCAGGCGACCGGGCGGGCGAAACGATAGCCAAAGCCACGCTCGGCGATGACGTAGCGTGGCTTTGTCGGATTGGGCTCAATCTTGTCGCGGAGTCGCCGCATCTGGATCCAAAGATAACCAGCGTGCTCATCGGATCCGCCGCGCCAGGTATGCTCGCGGAGGGTCCGATTGGGAACGACAAATCCCCGACAGCGGATAAGCTGGGCAAGCAGGTCGAACTCGGTTCGAGTAAGGTAAACCGGCCTCTGATGAACCTCGGCGCGACGATTCGCGAAGTCCAGCCAGAGTACCCCATCGTCGAAAGCGAGCGACTCTCCGGAAGGTGGGGGCAGGTCCGAAACCTCGGCGGGTCCCCGTGACCGACGCCGAGCCACGTCGATGCGCGCGACGAGTTCGAGCGGGCACAGCGGCCGCAGCACGTAGTCATCGGTGTCCAATAGCGCCGGATTTGTCACAATCTGCCGTTCATCCCACGCGAGAGTGATGACCGGAACCTCGTCCAGGCGAAGCGCGGTGATGGTTTCCAACGTCACTCCCCCAACGGCCGGGTCCAGCAGAACGACCTCGGATCCGTGCTCGCAAATCGCCGGAAGGATCCACTGTCCCGCGCCGAGGGCCTGCACGTCCGCGCTCGGCCAGTGAACGAGAATCGAGGACTGCACCCGACCGATTAAACCTCGATCACGCGCCACCACGAGCACCCTCACCGTCTGCCCCCTGGACCCAACTGAAAGTTTGACAAACCGCTCCGGTCGATTTCCCGGGCCCTCTTCGGAGATCCCGCCGGTTCCGGACGGCATCGGCCCGAAAGCTGGCAAGATTCACGCCATTTAGTCTTCCCGTTCGCTTGCTACGGTCCGTTTCTCCTTGATTCTCCTACCTTTTCTTCTTCTGCCCGGGCACGTTACCTGCTCTATCTCCTCGACCATCCACGTCGGCCAAGGCCGATCGGCAGAGTTCGAGAATCTGCGCCAGCCGAGGACGCGATGATGATTGTTTCGGCAGCACTCATCTTCTCACTCCTGGTAACGATCCAGGCAGCCTACACGGTCTACCTGATGATCTATACCTGGGACCAGCCAGACGCTCACGACGCGGCCGCGGCCCCGGAGTCGTTCGAGCCACCACGCATCTCCTTCACAGTGCTGCTTCCGGCCCGTCACGAGGAAGAGGTGATCCAACAAACAATGGATCGGGTCGTGAACGCGAACTATCCGGCCGAGCTGATCGAAACGCTCGTCGTCTGCGAAGCCAGCGACACGGGAACCATTGCCAAGGCCCAGGACAAGATTGCCGAACTCAATCGGGGGCGCAATCTCAACCTGCGAGTCGTCGCGTTTACCGACCGCCCAATCAACAAACCCCACGGGCTCAACTTTGGCTTCGCTCAGTCCAAAAGTGACGTCGTCACGATCTTCGACGCCGAGGACGAGATTCATCCGGAAATTTTCAACGTGGTCAACACGGTCATGATCCGCGAGAAGGTCCGGGTCGTTCAGTGCGGCGTTCAACTCATGGACTACGACTCGTCCTGGTACTCGACCCTGAACGTCCTTGAATACTACTTCTGGTTCAAATCGCGCCTGCACTTTCACGCCAATCACGGCATGATCCCGCTAGGCGGCAACACCGTCTTTTTCCGGCGAGAAGTTATGACTGCCCTCGGCGGCTGGGATGAAGCTAATTTGACCGAGGACGCCGACATCGGGATCCGGCTCAGCGCCATCGGCGAAAAGGTCCGGGTCGTCTACGACGACCGCTACGTCACGAAGGAGGAAACGCCACCGTCGCTGGCGCAGTTCGTCAAGCAGCGGACCCGCTGGAGCCAGGGGTTTATCCAAACTCTATTTAAGGCGGACTGGCGCAATCTACCAAATTTCGAACAGAAATTTCTCGCGGTCTACACGCTGGCATTTCCGATCTTTCAAGCCGTACTCGCGCTCTACGTGCCGGTGGCGCTCTGGATGATGCTGTCTATTCCCTCCGCGATCGTGGTCGCCATGGTGCTGATGTTGCCACTCTATCTTCTCCTGGCGCACTACGTGATCAGCGTTGTCGGACTCTACGAGTTCGCCAGCGCGCACGGACTTCACCCGCCACTCACGATGTCGCTCAAGATGGCGGCCGTCTACCTACCGTACCAGTGGGTGTTGGCCTACGCCGCGCTACGCGCAATGCTGCGACAAGTCCGTGGCGTGACGAATTGGGAGAAGACCAAACACGTCGGCGCCCATCGTGTCGATCGGACGATCTAGTACCAGGACCAAACGGTCTGCGCTCGATCAGGAGCCTAGCCATGTCCGAATCGCGACAAACGTCCGCGACTATGGCAACCAACGCGCGAACTTTCGGCGAGCGCGCTCGGGCGTGGGCCGAAGAGTACGGCCTCACTCTGGTCGTGTTAGTCGCCTTCGTGAGCCACTTCGTCAACCTATTTAACTACCCCCTCTACCTCGGCGACGAAGGCATCTATCTGGAGCAGGCGTGGGCGGTTCTCCGCGAAGGTCAACTCGCGCCCTACTCCTACTTTTACGACCACGCGCCGGCGGGCTGGCTCCTCATCGCGGCGTGGGAGTTCATCCTCCCGGGGCATTTCGACGCCTTCGGCATGGCCATGAATAGTGGCCGAGTCTTCATGGTCATTTTGGACGTCCTATCGACCGTCCTGCTCTACCGCGTAGCCCTACGCTTCACGAATTCGCACTACGCCGCGATCGCCACGGCTCTCGTGTTCAACCTGTCACCGCTCGGCATCTATTACCAGCGCATGGTGCTGCTCGACAACATCATGGTGTTCTGGATGTTGCTGTGTCTCGATCTGCTGCTGTTACCAAACCGCCGATTGACCTCGGTGCTTGCCGCCGGCTTTGTCTTTGGCGTCGCAATACTCACCAAGGAAAACGCGCTCTTTTTCGCTCCGGTCGTGGGCTACATGCTCTATCACCAGGTACGCGACACCTACCGAGCCCGCTTCTCACTGGTCGGGTTCTCGGTCTGCACGATGATGCTGGTCTCGTTGTATCCCCTGTACGCAATCCTTAAAGGAGAGTTGCTCCCTTCGCCAACCGGTGCGCACGTGTCGATGCTCTCGACACTGGCCTGGCAGATGGGACGTCACGGCGGCAGCATCCTGGACCCTAGTAGCCAATTCTGGGCATTCTTTTGGGCCAAGTGGTGGCAGAAAGACCCGTTAATCATCGTCGTCGGCTTCGTCGCGACCTTGGTCAATCTCCTGATCGGACTGGGCGACCGGTCAAGAAATCGCAACTTTCTCGTCGTGAGCGCGCTCTCGCTCTTCTTCATTCTTTACCTCGCCCGGGGAAGCGTCATCATCGACTTTTACGTGGTCCCACTTTTGCCATTATTTGCCCTCAACGTTGGGCTACTCCTCTGGTGGTTTGCTCAACGGCAACCGCGTGGAGGCGCGGCCATGGCATCGCTGGCTCTGGTTGCTCTGTTAGGCGGATTCGTGGGTCTGTCGCACGACGAGTACTTCGTGAACCAAACTCAGTTGCAGTTTGATCAGCTTGAGTTCATTCGGCAAAACATTCCGCCGGATGCGCAGGTGTTGATTGACGACGATCTCTGGGTCGATCTTCACGAGCCAAGCGGCAACGATCCGGTCTACCCATACGCCAACTCGCACTGGAAGATCGCGAGCGACCCGGCGATTCAGGACAGGCTGCTCCACAACAAATGGCAAAACCTCGACTACCTCGTTATGTCGAACCAGTTGGACTACATCTTTCAGCTCAACAACGAGCAGCTCGCGATGGACGCCTACAGCCACTCGCGAGTGATGGCGAGATTCGTCGAAGGCGATGTATCCGTGGAAGTCCGCCAGGTGGTTAAGAGTAGCTCGAGTAGCTGACGCCGTCGACGCGGACCCGACCAAAGGAGATGATCGATGCGCAAGGTGCTGATTGTGCTGGGTGTGATCACAGTTCTGTCCCTGGTCGGCGCACTGACCGGCTCGGGGATGCAGTTGCCCGGTTCCAGCAGCAGCAAGAGCAGCACGACGCAGCTGTCTGGGTCGACCGGCAACGTCTCGAACACCGCTTCGAAATCCACGTCGTCGGCTGCGGCCATCGCGACGCCCACGGTAGCGCCTGCTCTGGCGACACCTACGCCGCCGCCGTTGTCCAATCTGGATACGCAACACCAGGCACTGGTGTTACTCAACCCATCGAGTGCTCGTCCCGGGTCCACGGTAAGCGTCTCCGGCTCCGGGTTCACCCCGGGGTCCACCGTGGACATCTACCTGAAGCATAAGGCGGACGACACCGGAACGAACCTCGGCTTTGTCCAGGCGGATAAAAGCGGTAGCTTTGGCGGATTCAACGTGACCTTGCCGAGTGGCTACGTTTCCGGTCCGTTCATCGTCGACGTTCGGCAGCACGACGGAGCGCACGAGGCGACGGCCACCGGAACCGTCGCGGCGAACAGCCCGACCGTCACCCTGGGAACCATGGTGGGAAAGCCCGGTGACGTCATCGCTTACTCATTGAAGGGGTTTGCTCCGACCGAGACCGTCAAGGTCTACTTCAACAGTCTGTCGTCGACGCCCATCGGCACGGTTGTTACCGACCAGAGTGGGAACGTTCAACAGGACAGCCTGAAAGTGCCATTCGGGGCCATCGGCAACAACTCGTTCATCTTTGTCGGTCAAAAGAGCCAGTCCCCGGTGACGATGCCTTTCCAGATGCTCAATCTTTACCCATCCATGACGGTGAACACCTACGCCACGAAAGCCGATACCACGATTACCTTCACCGGGAAGGGGTTCGGCCCCAATGAGCGGGTCTTGCTGTACCTGAACAGTGTCAATAGCAGCCCGGTGGCGGTAGTCAACGCCGATGGAAACGGCGGCTTCAAGAACGCCGCGCCATTCACCTTGCCCTTTGGCGTAAACGGCAAGGCGACGTTTATCGGCATCGGCGAGCAGAGCCAGGCGCCGTCAACGGTCAGCATTGACATCCTACCGTACACTCCGCTTGCCGAGACCAGCACTTACGGAGGTCGCCCCGGCACCACGATCACCTTCTATGGGTCTGGCTGGGCACGCCAGGAAGTGGTGCACGTCTACGTCGGGCGGACTCAAGGGAGCGCGGGAACCGAGGTTTCCTGCTTACTGAGCGATCAGCAAGGGAACTTTGGCGCGGCCGGTTCCTATACCATCGACTCCAGCGTGCAACCCGGTCAACTCGTCTTTACGTTGATCGGCGACAAGAGCAAGTCCCCGGCGTCCGCAAAGATGCAGGTGATGGCGCCAGACGCTGGCACCACGTTGCCTCCGATGACCGCGAGCAAGCCGTTCCACTGTCCGTATAGCGGTGGCAGCGGGGCTCAGGTGGCATCGCAGCCGCTTCCGACGCCGACGCCGGTTCCCGCCCCTCCGCCAACGAACTCGGGGCAGCCGCCGAGTGACCAGAACACCAGCGGCAACTAATCCGTGAGGGGAGGCGCGGATGCGGCGCAAAATGCTTCTCGTCGGCGCGGCGCTGTGCGTGGTCGGCTACCTGGTCTGGACGGCCTCCACCGTCCAGACCGTCCGAACGATCGCGCCGGCGGCTCCTCACCCGATCGTTGCCTCAGCAACCGCTCGCCCAGCGCCAACCGCGACGCCACGCATCCCTCCCGCGGTGCTCCTCAATGGGGAGCGGGCGATGCGCGGCGCTACGGTGAACGCGTCCGGATTTGGCTTCTTACCCAACGAGCAACTCCGGCTGGAGCGCGAGAACCCCGGTGCAAAGTCAACGACCCTCGCCACCGGCAAGGCCGACAAGAACGGCAACTACAGCTTGAACTTTAGAGTCGACGACAGTTGGCCGGACAATGCCCAAACCGTTCGGGTTGTCGGACTCACTAGCGGGTGGCAGGCAAGTACCCCCATCGCAATCGTATCCGGGAGCCCGGGCGCCCAGCCAAGCACCTACTTTGGCAAGCCGCTCACTCCGGTTGACTTCAGCGGCGGTGGTTTCCATCCCGGCGAGAAGGTAACGGTCTACTTCGACTCGCTCGCCAGTCCTAACCTCGGGCAATTGACCGCCGACCAGTACGGAGTCGTCCACGTGAAGGGGATTCGGGTGCCCCTCGCCAACGCCGGCCAGCACGCGTTTCTCCTCGTCGGCGAAACCAGCGCCGCTCCGGTTCGCATACCGTTCAGCGTGCTCGCCTTCGCGCCGTGGCTCAGCCTCTCGACATATACCCCGCAGCCGGAGGCCGCGGTGAGCGTCGTCGGTCACGACTTTGCCCCGGGAGAAACCGTGTCGCTCTTTCTGGATCAACCAATCGGTAAGCCACTAGCCCAGGGCACAGTAGGCACCAATGGGACGGTGACACTGTCGGCGTTCGAAGTTCCCTGGAACCTGCGCGGCAAATTGAAGGTGGTCGCCATTGGCTCGGCGACCCAAACGTTGGCGGAAGCCGGGCTCACGGTATTGCCGTACACGCCAACCTTCGAGCTTTCCAGTTACGCCGGCACGCCCGGGAGCACCACCGTCGCGACGGGCACCGGGTTCGCCAAGAATGAGATGGTGACGGTTTCGCTGGGGGACGGCGCGGGAACATCGGTCGCCTCCGTCACTACCAACGCGAAGGGCACCTTCACCAGCGGCCAAATCCGAATCCCGTCCCAGATCCACGCCGGCAAGCTTGCCGTCCGGGCGGTGGGCGCGCACAGTCAAGAGCCAATGCTCCTGACCTACGCCGTGCTGCCCCTTTCCGCCTGGATCAGCGCGGTACCCGCCGCCGGACCGGCCGGAACCGTGGTCACCTTCGAAGGGGGCAGCTTTGAGCCTGGCGAGCAGGTGCAACTCGACGTCGCCGGCAACCCGCCCGGCCCGTCCGTCATCGTCACTGCCGACGCGAAGGGGGCGCTGCATCACCTCGGACGGCTGAAAGCACCCAGCGCGAGCGGGGGAAAGGTGACTTTCGAGGCAACCGGCCTCAGCAGTGGGGCCACGGCAACCGCGACATTCACGGTCACCGGGGGTGAAACGGCGGGCGCTGGTGGTCCCAGTCAACACTGAACGAATCCGGAGGGCATTATGCGACCGTCGACCGGCCTCCGCGTGCTCGTGGTCGCCGCGCTCGGTGTCATGCTGATCGTCGGCGTCTTCACGACCCTTCAGATCAATGCGAATGGTCCGATCACCGGGTCGTCGCTGGGGGCGTCGACCTCGTCGACACCGACCGCAACGACCGGCCGGACCGTGATTCGAGCAACCGCGACCCCGGCCCGGCCCCATCCGTCGGCGACCGTGACGCCAAATCAGCCGGTTACTCTCAACCTTGTGTCGGTCGAACAGCAACCGTCGCAAGGCGGGATGATCGTCACGATCGACATCGCGAACCATCAGGCCAGCCCGCTCAGCTTCCAGTTCGCGCCGGAATACGACCTGCAGGTCACCGACGCGAATGGCCGCACCTGGCCGCTACGCTGGGCATCGTACGCCGGAGCGCCAACCATCGCGAGTGGGAAAACCACTCAGTTGGTCCGGGCGTTTATCGCTGGCGATACCACCCGGGCGAAATGGCCTCTGACCGTAATCGCGCGGCACGTGCCAGACCTCGGGCAGGTCACCTGGCACGTCGATCAAAAGGGCACGACCACCCTGGCGTCGGTCGACGCGCCGGTCGCGGTTCCAACAATTCCGGCGACCGGACCGGTGAGTCTCAGTCTGACCAACGTCCAGCCGAACTCTCAGCTGGGCGGCGTCCAGGCCGACCTGATCGTGCGGAATGACCAGTCGAAGGATCTCGTCTTCAATTTCGACCCGAACAGCCAGGTCAGCGCCCGGGACAGCCTGGGACGCCCGTACAACGTCCGCTGGGCTCAATACAGCGGAGTCATCCACGTCGCGCCGCACCAGAGTGTCCGCCTCGCCCGGGTCTTCCTGGCGGGGCCACTCGATAACGGCGATCCCACCTGGGTCAGGGTGACCGTGACGCAAGTTCCCGGGACCAAACCGCTTGAAGCCGCGAGCGCCGTTTAACCGAGGCATCGTCGTCCGGATGACCACCGGCCTGGACACCGGGCACCAATTGCCGGGATAATGGGCCTCAGGACGCCGGCTTGCGCGTCAGAGGTAGAGATGAGTCGACCAGCCATCCGCGAACTGATAGACGCGACACCCTTTTTCGATACTCACGAGCACTTGCTGGAGGAGCGGACGCGCCTCGCCGGATCGGGCGCCCACCGCCTTCAGCCTTGCGACGACGCCGCGCTGCTGTTTTACCACTACGCGGCAAACGATCTTTGGGCAGCCGGCATGCCCGAACCGGAATTCGAGCTACTTTTCTCGCCAGACCGTGAACCTAGCGACAAATGGCGATTGGTCGAACCATATTGGAAGCGTAGTCAGCACACTGGTTACCTTCGCGCAGTCGCGGAAAGCGCCCGACGGGTCTACGGTATCGATCGATTCGATGCCGCGACGTTCGTTCAACTCACCGACCAGATGCGACGGGCGGCTCAACCCGGCTTTTATCGTACAGTTATTCGAGACATGGCCCGCGTCGAGGTCTGCCAGGTCAACTCGCTGGAAACCACGTTTTGCGAGACCGAGTACCCGGACCTGCTTCAACAGGATCTCAGCTTGCTTGCCTTCAGCACCGGAGTCGACTCGCGGTCAATCGAAGATTTCGCGCGTCGGAGTAGCATCTCCGTCGGCTCCCTGGCCGACTGGCATCAGGTGATCGATTGGGCGTTCGCGACCTACGGTCCCCGGGCCTGCGCGGTGAAGTCGCAAGCGGCCTACAGTCGTCGCTTGAATTATTCCGACGTTTCGGCGACGGACGCCGCGCCGCTGTTCGCTCGGCTCGTCAACAGCGAGAACCTCGCAGCCGACGAACGGAAAGCCCTCGAAGACCACCTGATGCGCTACTGCGTCCAGCGGGCCGGCGAGGCCGGCCTGCCGGTCAAACTGCACTGTGGTTACTACGCCGGCAACGGCCGGATGCCGCTGGACCGGGTGCGCCAAAACGCGGCCGACCTGTGTCCACTCCTGGCGGAGTTTCCCAACGTTACTTTCGTCCTCATGCACATCGGCTATCCCTATCAAGATGAGTACATCGCCCTGGCCAAGCATTATCGGAATGTCGTCGTCGACCTTTGCTGGGCCTGGATCATCAACCCGGCCGCCACGGTTCGCTTTGTCAAGGAGTTCCTCGTCGCCGCGCCAAGTAACAAGTTGCTGACGTTTGGCGGCGATTACGCCACCGTCGAGAACGTCGTCGGCCACGCCGCGATCGCCCGTCAGGGACTCACGCAGGCGCTGAGTGAACTCGTCTCCGAGGACTGGCTGACCGAAGCCGCCGCGCTGGAACTGGTGGACCCTCTGATGCGCGGCAACGCGAAAGCGCTGTTTCCGGAGCGGGTAACGAGCGGATCATGAATGGATCGATCAACTGTTAGGAGGCGAATCGACGAATCTTTGATCCGATTTGCTGGGCGACTACGAGACCAAATTGGTGCGACCCGAGTGTTACTGTTTGGATCTTACGCACGCGGTACGGCCAGTCCGGATAGTGATTACGACCTCATCATCGTATCACCCTGCTTTGCTAAGAATCGCCCCATGGAACGCAGCCTTGGCCTTCGCGAGCTGTTCTACGAGGTGGGTGGGAACGCGCCGATGGATCTCATCTGCTTAACGCCCGAGGAGTTCGAAGCGGCAAAACAGAGCATCTCCTTAATCGCCGCGGTACTGCCGGAAGCGATCGACGTACCCCCAGCGCCGAGCGAGCAGTCGGCGTGTCCGGACATGGGGGGGGTGAGCCCTTACGATGCGATCGCTGATTGGTGCAACTCCTGGGTCGGTCCGGACGCTCTGGACCTGGATGCCTTCTTTCCGGCGGTGCGTGGTTGCATGGGCGACATCGCGGGACAAGAGGGATCACCCACGTCCAGGCTGACGCGCAGGGCCCCGACGCGATTGCCGACCGCGCCTTCGACGGCGTCGTCTGTCACATGGATCTCATGGATATTCCAGATCTCGCTCCGACCCTCCAGGGAATCCACCGGGTTCTTCGCCCCGGGGGCTGGTTTGTCTTCTCGATTCTGCATCCCTGCTACAACAGTCCACCGTCCAGCGAACTGCTGGTCGATGGGCGAATGTTGCGACTGGTGAGCGGGTACTTTACCGAGGGCTATTGGCGGTCTGACACTCGAACCGGGCCCCCCGGCAAGGTAGGCGCGTATCATCGCACCTTGAGCACTTATGCAAACTCACTACGTGACGCCGGGCTGGTGCTCCAGCGGCTGGCCGAGCCAGGGGCAACCGGGGTGCACGCTGAGCGTCGAGCGGTCTGGGCCGAGGTATCGGCGGTTCTAGTCGCGCGGTGCGAGAAGGTACGACGGAATGATCAGCAGGCTGGAGAGTGACTGAACTGATAGTTAAACCAGAGACGCGCGTTCTCGTCGTCACCGGACCGTGCGGGGTTGGCAAGACGTCGGTCATGCGCGCTATCGGCGGGTTGCTGGCGGTGGCCGGAGTGCCCCACGCGCTCGTCGACGTGGACGCGCTGCGCGAGGCATTTCCCGCGCCGCCAAACGACCGCTTCAACGAAGGACTCGGCCAACGAAACCTGTCCGCGGTCGCGGCAAACTACCGAGCGGCTGGCGCTCGACATCTAATCCTCGCCGATATCGTCGAAACCCGGGGGCAGATCGACAACTATCGCGCGGCGGTTCCCGACTCGGATATTCAGATCATTCGCCTGCTCGCCAGTCAAGGAACGATTGAGCGGCGGCTGGCCCGACGCGAATCGGGCGATGATCTTGCCTGGCACTGCTTTCGAGCCGCCGAGCTAAGCGCGCAGTGGCAGCGCGCCCCGGTCGAAGACTTCCTCGTGGAAACCGACGAGAAAGCGATCGCAGCCGTCGCCGCGGAAATCCTCGCCCAGGCCGGCTGGCGGCCGGTGGTCTCGGCGAGGTGATTGGCGCGTGGATCGGATCAGGGTAGACCCTTCGCTCCCGGTGGGCCGCTCAGTTTGACCGTGTCACGGCCATCAATCCTTCCTTGAGCACCTTGCCACTCGCCGCTCTGGCTCCGGGGTTCCGTCTCCTGTCTCCTCGTCCTACGCCCCGCTCATGAACTTGGCCCGCTGCGCGTCGATTGCCCGTTGCTTGGCCGCCTGACCCGCTTGGTAGGCGAGCGGATCTTCGCCCCAAACCAATTTGCCGTCGACGTACAGGGTCACTCGATTCCATTCCGACGGCCAGTGGTAATCGCGATAGCTGTAGTGGCTCGGCTGGAAGTATTGCCCACTATCCTCGCGAGTAATCTCTAGACCGAACCCGACGGCGTCGCGCTCGGGCGCCTTTACCCCACGGGCAAAGGTTATTTTGACGTACCAGAGCGGATTCCCTTCGTACATCATGTTCGGCGGAGCCACGATTTCGGCACTCACCTGACCGTCCGAGAGAATCTTACCGAAATCCTGGGTCGTCGTGCCGCGAATCGAGACGGTGTGCGCCTTGAGATTGGCGTCACCGTTCGGAGCAAACCAGTAACGAAGTTCGTGGCTCGCCAGGTCCATGGCCTGCAAGGTCTTATTCGCGATATAGAGTTCCGGCTTGAGCGAGGTGATCCATTCTTTGGCGGTATCGTCGAAGTGGAGTGCCTTCTGGGTAAGACGGGTCGTACTGGCCTGCGGAACCGCGTCGACGTTGACCACCTCCGGCGCTTTATTCCCAATCAACTGCCCCTGGTGCTGCTTCAGTAGCTGGAGCTTACTCTGATTAACGGATTTCCAGTCTGGCTCGAGCAGTCCGCCGGTATCAGCAGAGTTAGCGTTGAAAGCCCAGTAGGTGTAGTGCATATTATTGGCTTTAAGGTAGCTTACCAGGGTGCGCTGCCACTCGCCTTCGAGGTCGGTGCCAACCGATTCGCCGCCAAACTCGCCGAGAAAGATCGGCGCCTTGCCCTGCTTGTGCAAGTATCCCCAGTGGAAGTCCCAAAACGCCGGCAGGTTGTTGGGGAACGTCGGGTCGCTGAACCACCCTTGCATGAAGAGTGACGGACCGTAATCGTGCGCGCTATAGACGAGGTGATTCGGGACGTTCAGCTTGATCGGGCTTATCCGCGCGTCGATCAGCTCGCCGCCCTGCCAGGTCCAGTCGAAGACGTTGCCAAATTGATCTTCGATCTTCTCGACGCCTTCGGCAATGATGAGCCAATGCGGATTGATCTGATGGATCGCATTAGCACACCTTTCAACCGCCGCCGCCCAGTCGGTAGCGTGGTCGCCTGAGCCCCACGTCGCCACGCCGGCCGGCTCGTTGTGCAGATCAGCACCGATCACCGTGTCATTGCCCAGATACCTCTTAGCCAACTGGACCCAGTCCTGCGTCCAGAGTTCCTCGGAAAGTTCGACGGTATACCAGAGGTCGGATTGGCTGTCGGTTGTCGGGCGGTGCTGGTCGAGGATGATTTTGAGACCCCGCTTCCCCCCCTCGACGACGATCCGGTCCATGATCTGCTGACCGTTCAAACCCTTCAGATCCGGGTTCTGGTGAACGTCGATGCCATTCGGCGTCAGTCTCGGGTCGAATAACTCGTTGGAGAAAGGAAGCCGAAGGCAGTTAAAACCCAGTGAAACAATCTGGGCTAACATGTCCTTGTAGTTCCGGGTCCAGATGCCGTGCGGAGCCAGGGTGTCCGTCTCCATGCCGAACCAGTTGACGCCGGCGAGCAATACGTCGTTACCCTGACTGTCCTTGATCTTGTTCCCCTCGGTATGGAGATAGTTGAGCCTGGCCAGGGGATCGTTTGCCGGCGCCGTTGGTTGGGCGGAGGGCGTCGCCGGGGGATTTAGCGACGGTTCTGACGTGCCGGGACCGGTCGCGGTGGGCCGGCTCGCCGGAGTCACCGGTCCCGCACTGCAGGCCGCTAAGGCGGTCACTCCCAGAAGGGAAGAAAGCCCACCGTGGGCGAGAAATCGTCGCCGCGTGAGCAACGGACGCCGAGACATCTTCTGCGCCACCATAACCTCCGAGAGAGTTCTCCGGTCCGAACTTCGTTGTCGGACCGAGCGTTGGGACAGGTAAACACGCCCCAATTGTAGCTCAACATAACATTTAATCGAGACCGGAAACCATAGGAAATTCGTCTTATCCGTGGTATTCTCACCTGGATACGTGCGGCGCCCCAGATCTATCTCTGGCGCGTTCACTGGGAAAACGGCGTCCCCATTATTAAAGGCGGCTAAAAAACGGACGGATCTAGCGTGGTAAGCACACCAACCGAGCGAGACATCGCGCGAAAGCGACACCGTGCCCTCGCCTTGAGTCTTGGCCAGGCGGCCCTCGCCGCGGTCGAACCAGCCAGCGCGGTGCGGAGCCATTTCCGGGTCGACGGCGACGTCCTCCTGGTCGACGGCCGACAGTATGACTTGAATCGCTATCAGAACATTTACGTCGTCGGTGGCGGCAAAGCGACCGCCCCGATGGCGCAGGAGATCGAACGCACTCTCGGCGAGCGAATCCGTGCTGGCATCATTTGCGTCAAGTACGGTCACCAACTCCCTACCCAGCGGATTCGTGTCGAACAGGCCGGGCACCCCATCCCGGACGAGCGAGCCGTCCGGGCAGCCGAGGGGATGATTAGCCTTTTACAGAGTGCCGGTCCCGAAGATCTGGTCATTTGCTTATTGTCCGGGGGTGGGTCAGCATTGCTGGTTGCTCCGGCCGATTCGATCAGCCTGGCCGACAAACGTCGTCTAACCAACTCCTTACTCCGGTCCGGAGCGACGATCAACGAGATCAATACCGTGCGGAAGCACCTTTCGCGCATTAAAGGCGGCGCCCTCGCGCGGGTCGCCTATCCCGCCACCGTCATCACCTTGATCCTTTCGGACGTGCTTGGCAATCCGCTAGACGTTATCGCCTCGGGCCCCACTGTTCCGGATACGACGACCTACGCCGACGCCTGGGAGATTCTCGAACGCCACGGCCTGGTCGACGATCTCCCGGTTTCCATCGCCGAGTATCTCCGCGCGGGTCTGGATGGCCGAATTCCCGAGAGCCCCAAACCGGGTGATCCCATCTTTGAGCACACCCAAAACGTGGTCATCGCCAGCAACCGACAAGCCGTTCAAGCAGCCGTGGACGCCGCACTGAAGGAGGGCTATCATCCACTCCTTCTCTCAACCTACATCGAGGGAGAGGCCCGCGAAGTCGCCCGGGTATTCGCCGCGATTGGCCGAGAAGTCTCCGAGTCCAACAATCCCATACCCCGGCCGGCGGTTATCGTGGCTGGTGGCGAAACCACCGTTACCGTGAAAGGTCAAGGCCGCGGGGGGCGAAATCAAGAGTTTGCTCTCTCCGCGGCGCTACACCTCGAAGGTCTCCCGGACGTCACGGTCATGGCACTCGCCACCGACGGAACGGATGGTCCCACCAACGCCGCTGGCGCAATCGTCGACGGCGGCACTGCCGAGCGGGGCCGTGCCCAGGGCCTGAACCCCCAGGTTTTCCTCGCCGACAACGATAGCTACGCGTTCTTTCAAAAACTTGGCGACTTGATCGTCACCGGCCCGACGAACACCAACGTCGATGATCTGTACGTTATAATTGTCGGTTGAGCGCGCGGCTACAGCCGCGCCGGGAGGACTGGTCAAGTGTTGAGCATACCGATCGAAGACATTCGTGGGCGAGAAATTCTCGACTCGCGTGGTAACCCTACGGTTGAAGCCGAAGTTCGTTTAGTCGATGGGACGGTTGGGCGGGCGGCAGTACCTTCGGGCGCGTCGACCGGCGCGCACGAGGCGATTGAACTGCGCGATCGCGCGGCGTCCCGCTACGGGGGGAAGGGCGTTCTCGCAGCGGTCTCTAGCGTCGACGACGTGCTCGGTCCGGCCCTGGCCGGCATGTCGGTGACCCAGCAAGAGGCCATCGATCGACGCATCCTCGAGGTGGACGCCACGGAAAACAAGTCCCGCCTCGGAGCAAACGCGACCCTCGCGGTCTCGCTGGCCGTTTGCCACGCCGCGGCGAACTACCTGGGCTTGCCGCTCTATCAGTACCTCGGTGGGGTACACGCCCACGTCTTACCGGTTCCCATGATGAACGTCCTCAACGGAGGTCGGCACGCGATCAACTCGACCGACTTTCAGGAATTTATGATCTTGCCAGTCGGCGCGCCAAGTTTTCGGGAAGCCCTGCGGACCGGCGCTGAGGTCTATCAGGCGCTCGCCGCCGTTTTGCGAGGACGTGGCTTCAGTACGACAGTCGGCGACGAGGGTGGGTTCGCGCCAAGCCTCGGCAGCAACGAAGAGGCAGTGGGTCTCCTGATTCAGGCGATCGAAAAGGCGGGCTATCGCCCCGGCGATGAGGTGGCGCTGGGCATAGACGCTGCCTCGACGGAACTCTACCACGACGGCGCCTATCACCTTGCCCGCGAAGGAAAGACACTCAGTTCGGCACAGCTGGTCGATCTCTGGGAGAGTTGGGTGAGCCGTTATCCAATCATCTCAATCGAAGACGGCCTCGCCGAGGACGACTGGGATGGCTGGAAGCTGCTCCACCAGCGCCTCGGCAATCGGGTGCAGTTGGTCGGCGACGATCTTTTCGTGACGAACGTCAATCGAATCGCGCGGGGCATTGCCGAGGACGTAGCCAACGCCGTCCTGATCAAGCTCAATCAGATCGGCACTTTGAGCGAAACCCTGGCGGCGATCCAAATGACCGATCGCGCGGCCTGGGCGTCGGTCGTATCCCATCGTAGCGGCGAAACCGACGACACAACGATCTCCCACCTGGCGGTCGCGACCAACGCCGGCCAGATCAAAACTGGCGCGCCAGCCCGCGGCGAAAGAGTCTCCAAGTATAACGAACTTCTGCGGATCGAAGACGATCTCGGATCCGCCGCCTCCTACCCCGGCAAAGCCGCGTTCTATAACATAAAGCCGTCCTGACTAGCGATCAGCAGGCCAGCGCAGATCTGGCCATCGGAGCGACCGGGCGAGCCCGGCGTCCCAGGGAAGAATCTCCCCGGCAAGCGAGGGACGGAGAGATTCTTCCCTCTCGCGGGTCGTTCAGAATGTCAGGATCTACGCGACCGTGACGCGCGGCGCCTGGGCGGTGGTGTCGGCCGGGACGGATTCTATGTCGACTCGAACGTCGCCTAGCCCAAGCCCCATCGCCTTTGCCCGTTCGCGAACCCGCGCCGCGACGCGCCCGGCGATCGCCGGCGTATCGCTTCCCCAGCTATCGAGCAGGATAACCCGTACTCCCGCCCGGCCGCTGGTTCCTGTCACCTCGATCCGCGGCTCGGCGATGTCTTCGCGGGCGCTCAACTCGGCGGCAAGGGCGTGCGCGACAGCGTCGCTGGTATAACCGACGATTCCCCCCTCGACCCGCGCCTCGAAGAATCCTCGATTACGCGCCCGAAAGCTCTCGGCAACAATCACCAAAAGCGCGACGGCCGCGGCCAGCACGGCATCAAAACGCAATGCCGCGGAGGGCAGGGCGCCGAGCCCGGTGGTGAAAGCGGCCAGGACAGCGATCACCGACTGGGGATCAGCGAGCAGACTAGCGGCGACAAAGAGGATCGCGAACGCGACGAGGATAAGCGCGAGTCGATTGAAGGCTCCGATGAATCTTTCCCAAGAGGTCATCAATCTCCTCCTCGACTACTTCTTCAACACGCTACTTAACGTAAAGTCGCCGACTTTGTTACACCACGTCGCGCCGGCCGCCGACGAACGCCGAGATCTCAAGGCCCAATCGAGTAGGTGCTTATCTGGCGCGCGCCGGGCGCGAAGAGATAGCCGTCCGCGGCAGTTGGGGAGGCGAAGTGCATGACCGGGCCAATCGCGAAACGGTAGAGTTGTTTACCGCTCGACGGCGCCAAGCCTACGAGGCCACCGTCGCGCGTGATCGTCCAGAGCACCCCCGAGGCGATCACCGGCTGGCCCGGAAAGTTCGCCGTAAACTGCCAGGTCGTCGAAAAGGACGGTCGGTTATCGTCGACGCGCAACGCCACCAAACCATTCTCACACGGCACGTACAGGTCAGGCGCCACGAAGGTGGTACCACCAAAGGCGGCGCCGCAGACCGCGCCGCTGAAGGCTTCGCCACCGAGGTGCCCGAGATTGTTTGCTCGCAAGAGGTATCCCTGACCGGACTTTCCGATTTGAAAGATCAGAGTGCCCCCCGCGCTAACCGGCGCGGTCGAACCGATGTCGGTGTCGCCGGCGTTCAGGGTTGCCCAATTCGTGGGCGCGAACCAGTCTCGCAAGGCCAACGACGGACTAAGCCGCAGGACGCTGTTTCCGTAGTCGAAGTTTTGCGTCGAGTCGCCGTTTCCGGTGGCAACGTAGAGGTCACCCGAAGGGCTCACCAAGGGCGCGGCGGGCGCCCAGATGCCCCCTTCACGATTCGTCGGAACTTGATACGAGGCGACGATTTGACCGGTACCGGGGCCAACCGCGACGACCCAGCCGTGGTACGGCCCGCAGTCGCCCCACAAGCCCCCGTAGGCGACGTAGACATTACCGTTCGCGGCGACCAGCGCGCTCCGCTGCTGCTGCACCAGCGGATTCGCGCCCGGGGGGTCCACTGGCTGACGGATCAGCACTTGACCACTCGCGGCGTCCACCGCGACGAAATAGTGCTGGCCGGGAGCCACGAAGGCGACCCCGTAGAGCCGAGTACCGCTGGGATCCAAGACCGGCCGGCTCAGGATACCAGTGGTGCTCACATTGCCACAAGGAAGTGACGAGCGCGGTACCGGCGGCCCAATCGTCGTTCGCCACAGCACCTTACCACTCGCTTCGTCGAGAGCATACAGACTGTTTGCCTGGGTCGCGACGTACACCCGGCCCTGGCCTACGACCGGGCTCCCATAAACGTCGCCATCCAGCGCCGCCGAGCGCCAGATCAGACTCGGCTGGGTGGGCTTCGTTGCCGTCGCCGACGCGTGCGTCGGGGAGCGCGCAGGAGCCGTCGCCGACGGGCGGACAGCGGTAGCGGGCGGAGTCGTCGCGAACGAATGTACCGCGGTAGCTGTAGGAACCGCTCCGGTCACCGTCGGCGACGGAATCGTCGACAGCGCGGGCGACTTGGTTGCCAACGCCGGGGTGGGCGTAGACGTTTCCGAGAGGGGCGGCGAGAGCGCCGTCGCCGATTGGGTCGGCGCGACCGAGCGCGGGGGCACCGTCGACGGGTTCGTTTGGCTGACTCCCGAGGCCGCGGAGCACCCGGCCAGGGCAACGACGACAACGAAGAGCGGGATGCTTCGTTTCATGGAACCTCCATGGCCTTATTCTAGCGAACCGGTTCCTCGGCTGTCTGGGTGGTATGTGATATAATCCGGGCGCGGTGCGCCAAGTACCGCGTCTGGATTGCCAACCACGCACGGTAGGATGGCTGGGAGGAAGAGACCATTAGTACCATCAAAGTGGGAATTAACGGGTTCGGACGGATTGGGCGACAGTCGCTTAAGGCGATTCTCGATCGCCATCCGGGAGAACTTTCGGTCGTCGCGATCAACGACCTCGCCGACCAGAAAACGAGCGCGCACCTGTTTGCCTACGACACGAATTATGGACGATATCCTGGGACGGTGCGCTACGCCGACGGCAAACTCCACATTGACGACCACGCCGTCCTGATACTTCAGGAGCGCGATCCCGCGAAGATTCCCTGGGGCGACCTTGGCGTGGACATCGTCATCGAATCGAGCGGCGTGTTCACCGACGCGGCGAAGGCCTCGGCCCATCTGCAAGGCGGGGCTAAGAAGGTCATTATCACCGCGCCGGCGACCGGCGAGGATGTGACGATCGTCCTGGGCGTGAACGAGCACGTCTACGACCCGGAAAAGCACAAGATTCTGTCGAACGCGTCGTGCACGACAAACGCGCTCGCACCAGTTGCGAAGGTCATTCACGAGCAATTCGGGATCGTCAAAGGCCTGATGACGACGGTCCACTCGTACACCAACGACCAGAAGATTCTGGACCAGGTGCACCCGGATCTCCGCCGGGCGCGGGCCGGCGCGGCAAATATCATCCCAACTTCGACCGGCGCGGCGAAGGCACTGGCGCTCGTTATGCCGGAACTTCAGGGACGCTTCCACGGTGTTTCGTTGCGGGTTCCGACTCCCACGGTCTCGATCGTCGACTTCGTCGCGGAAACCGAACGGTCAGTCACCTCGAAGTCGGTAAATGACGCGCTGCGCGAGGCCGCTGAAACCCGACTAAGAGGAATTCTCGAAGTGACCGACGAACCATTGGTTTCCTCGGACTTTCGGGGCAGTCCCGCGAGTTCGATCGTCGACGGGCTGATGACGATGGCAATCGGCGGAAACATGGTCAAGGTGCTCGCCTGGTACGATAATGAGTGGGGCTATAGCTGCCGAGTCTCTGACCTTGCTGCCTTCGTCGCGAAAAGCCTCGTTGCCGAGCCCGTGCTCAATCGAAGCTGACCCGCGCGTTCTTCCCAACCCGGGAGGAACGGATTACTGAATCAAGAGGAGAGTGAGTCATCCCAACCTTCCCAGACTCAGAGGCGCCCGATGGCTCACTAGGTTCCCAGTCAGTCAGGGAGACGATGGCAACCGATTACGACAAAAAGACCGTCTCGGACGTGCCAGTCGGTGACAAGCGAGTGTTCGTTCGGGTCGACTTCAACGTCCCGATGAATGCCGACGGACAGATTACCGACGACCGGCGCGTGCGTGAGGCCCTTCCGACGATTCGCTACCTGATCGACCACAGCGCGATCGTCATTCTCGCTTCCCACCTGGGTCGTCCCGGTGGGAAGCCCAACCCCAAGTACAGCCTCCTCCCAATCGCCGAGCATTTGTCTCAGCTACTGGGACAGCCAGTGACTTTCATCCCAGAGGACGTCGGTCCGGTCGCCCAAGACGCCGTGCAGAATCTCCGCCCCGGCCAGGTTGCCCTACTCCAAAATCTCCGCTTTTATCCGGGCGAGGAAGCAAATAGCCCGGAGTTCGCCAAGGAACTGGCCAGTCTGGGCGACGTGTACGTTGACGACGCCTTCGGAGCAGCGCATCGCGCCCACGCGTCGACCGTGGGAATCGCGCAGTACCTTCCGGCGGTCAGCGGAATGCTGATGGAAAAGGAGTTACGGATTCTCGGTACCGCGCTGGAGAATCCCCGCCGGCCACTCGTCGCGGTCGTCGGAGGCGCGAAAGTCTCGTCGAAGATCGACGTGGTCAATCATCTCCTGCCCCGAGTCGACCGTCTCCTCGTCGGCGGCGGCATGGCAAACACGTTTTTGAAGGCGAGTGGACGGGAAGTTGGCAAGTCTCTCGTCGAAAACGACCAGTTGCCGCTGGCTCAGAGCATCATGGCGGCCGCCGGCGAGAAGCTCCTTCTGCCGGTCGACGTCGTCCTGGCTAGCGAAGCGAGCCCCAAAGCGCTGGCGTCCATCGCCGCCGTCGATCAGGTGCCGAGCGATCAAATGATCCTGGATATCGGTCCGCGCACGGTGGACGAGTTCGGTCGCGTCTTTCAGACCGCGGGTACGGTCATCTGGAACGGACCAGTGGGTCTGAACGAAATTCCGATTTTCGCCGAGGGCACCCTCGGGGTCGGGCGCGCGCTGGCCAAGTCACCGGCGATCAGCATTGTTGGCGGTGGCGACCTGGTCGCCGCGCTGCAACAACTTGGCATCGCCGAGCAGATGACCCACGTCTCGACCGGTGGTGGCGCTTCGCTCGAATTCTTGGAAGGCAAAGTATTACCCGGCGTCGCGGTCTTGGAGAGTCGTTGATGGCACGTTCGCCTCGGATCCCCCTCGTCGCTGGCAATTGGAAAATGAACACGACAGTTCAGGAGGCCCTTCGCCTGGTCCAGCAGATGCGGCCGCGTTTGGAACAAATTACCGGCGTTGAGCAGGTGATCTGCCCGCCGTTTGTTTCCCTCTTTTCTCTCCACGAGATGCTTCAGCCGTCGCCGATTGAGCTCGGGGCCCAGGATGTCTTCTGGGAGGACAAGGGAGCATTCACGGGCGAGATTTCCCCAACCATGCTTGCCCCCCTCTGTCGTTACGTCATTATCGGTCATAGCGAACGCCGGCAATACTTTGGCGAAACGGACGAGATGGTCAACCGGAAAGTTCGCGCTTGCATCCCCCAGCAACTTCAGCCTCTCATGTGTGTCGGCGAAACTCTGGCGGAGAACGAAGCGCTCCGAACGAACGAGGTCGTCGAGCGTCAGGTGCGCGAGGGTTTGAGTGGGCTAACCGCCTGTCCGGGGTTGGTCATCGCCTATGAGCCAATCTGGGCGATTGGGACCGGTCGCGCGTCGACCGGAACGGGAGCAAACGCGGTCATCGCCATGATTCGCCGGACCCTCGCCGACACGCTCGGAGAGCCGGTTGCCCGAATCACCCGCATCCTCTACGGTGGAAGCGTCACGGGTGCTAATATCCGAGAGTTCGTCGAACAGGACGACATCGATGGCGCGCTGGTGGGAGGAGCTAGTCTTCGACCAGACGACTTTGTCGCGATTGTCGAGCAGTCTGCCGCCGCCAAGGCGCCACAAACATCCTGACGACAGATCCTGAACCCCGCCCGGGTCTCCCCGAGCGGGGAATACTAGCTTAGCGAGGACTTCGATGGCGAGTGTCCACGAGCGTCTCTACGTCTTTCCACCGCCTCCCTCTCCGGATGCCGTCGAATGGCCGGGCGAGCCCATCGGCCGCAGTAACGTTGTGACGCGCACCCGCAGCCGTACTCAGTACCACGATAAGACGGTCGACGATCAGCCGGGGTTCCGCGAGCACCTCGTCAACGTCGCCATCGCGCACCTCGTCCAGAATGCCGGTCACGAAGCCTCGTTTCTCCACGACGTGATCATCCACGGCGTCCGAGTTCGCGCTATTACTAATAGCCCCCACCTCGCTGAATTCTGGCAAGAAAACTGGTACGCGCCCGAGGAGTGGTCGCGGGTGACCGGCGTGACCCCGCCCGCCGAGCCGCAAGTCATCGTTTACGCCCTCGGTCACGTCCGCGGCGAGCGGGAGGCAGCATACTACTCCCGCCAAACCAACACGATCATTTTCTTTAACACGTCGTACTACGGGCAACTGAAGAGCTGGGTGCTCGGCGCAGTGGGACGAATCCTCGCGGAGGAATACGGGATTCACTCGATTCACGGCGCCTGCGTCGAGCGCGAAGGGGAAGGGGTTCTCTACATCGCCCCAACCGGAACCGGGAAAAGCACCAGCAGTTACGGACTAATGACTTTCACGGGCACCCGGTTCCACTCCGACGACTGGGTCTACGTCCGTTACTGCCGCTTTACCCGAATGGACCAGTTACTCATGCCCTTCGAAATCAAGACCGCCAACGGGGAAACCATTCGGGGTTACGAGTGCAACCCCTGGATCGCGGCGCACCCCCGGGCCCGCGGCATAGCCCGCTGCCTCAACCTGGAAAACCAGGAGGTGACGGTCGACCTGGCCGACTTCGACCACGACCGTGGTCTGCAGGCCTTCGCCTACACTTCGGAAAAGGTCTTCTATCTGCGCAGCAATCTTGTCGAGAGTTTTCCGGACGCCGCCGACGCGATCTTGCGGAGCAACTTGGAGAACACGCCGTCGGCAACCTCATCATTTATGTCGAGCAATCAAGCGACGATCGACAGCATTTTGAACGACTTGCAGAACAGCGAGATCCTCCGCGTGCGCGACGGCCTCGGCGCCCTGCCGCCGCCAGCGGTGCGCGGACTGGTGTCATCGCTCTACGCCTTCGACAACTCGCGAGCGATGCTGGATATCACCCAGGTCTTTCCGATCGATCGCGTGATCACCAATCCAATGGAACCGGTGCGCCTCACGACAGTCTTTCTGCTCAAACGTGACCCGACGGATCCCATCGTGCTGGACGTTCTCTCGCTCGCCGGATTTATGAAGCGCCTGCTGATCGGTCAAACCCCGGATGGCAAGCGCGAGATTGCGTACAACGCCTATCGTGCCGTGAATGACTCCCTGGAGCGGGAAGCCGTCGACGGCCTCATCGAGGCCAGCGAGCAAATGGATCAGGCGCTCTATGACGTCTTTGGCAAGGCGCCGGATCTTCCGCGAACGCTGATGGAGGAATTCAGCCTTTTCCGGGACATGTATGGCGCCACTCTGTGCTACGACCTGAACACGACCCTGCAGCGAGATCCCCACGTCGGGAGCAAGAAGGAGGCGGTGCAACTCACCCTCAAATTGATCCTGCGGGGCATCGAGAATCGCGACCGCCAATTTTGCCTGACGATCGACAATTATCGCCAGAGCATCCTCCCGCGCGTCTGAATGGGCCTACGAACCGCTGCCCTCGGCCAGGGCGCGAGCGAAGGCTGACCAGAACGGGTCAATCTCCGGGTGGCTGAGCGGGAGTTCACGTCCGCCAGTTCGATAGGTCATGCCCGATGTCGCTGGCCTAACCTCGCCAATCGCCGCGGCCGGGATCCCGCGTTCGGCCAGCGCCGCGAGCAGCGCGTCTGCCTGATGCGGCCGCACGGTGATGATCAAAGTTCCTTCGCTGATCGACGTGAACGGATCGATCCCAAATTCGTCGGAAACCATCGCGACCGGCTCTGGGATGGCAATCGCGTCACGGTCGATCCAGAGTCCGACGTTCGAAGCCCGCGCGACTTCGACCAGTCCCCCCCAGACTCCCCCTTCGGTCGCGTCGTGCATCGCGGTCACGCCGTCCTCGCGTACCCCCACCGAAACCGCGGTCAGCGCGTCCTCAACCACGGACATCCGGTAGAACATGTCCTCGGCCTGGCGCGCGCGATCCGTCCCGTACCGTCGCGCGAGGCGCTCCGGAAAAGTTGCTCCGAACAAGCCGGTCGCTTCGATGGCCGGACCTTTGGTCAGCACGACGACGTCGCCGACCCGCGCCATCGTCGGACTGACCCAGGAGTCCGCCGAGCCAATCGCCATGACGGTGGCTCCGCCGACCATCGGGTAATTGCAGCCATCGTAGCGCCCGGTGTGGCCGGCGACGACGCTCAGGCCGATTTGAACGCAGGTGTTGTGCATCGCGGTCCAAAGTGTTCCGAGGTCTTCGTCAGACAACGACCGCGGAAGATTGAGGTCGATCGTAAGGTAGGTTGGCCGCAAACCCGAGGTCGCGGCGTCGGAAGCCAGTATGTGAATCGCAAACCACGCCGCGCGCTCCCAACCGTACTCCGGCACGACAAACACCGGGTCGGTGGTCAGGGCCATGACCTGGTTATCCCCCAGGTGAACGATGCCGACGTCCACTCCGTGCTGCGGTCCCACGAGGGTGTGGGGAGACGGCCTCCCCAGTCCGCGGTAGATGATCCGGTCGAAGATGGCCGAGGAAATTTTCCCCGGCGGTAAGAGGTTCACTCCCATCGCCACCAGCCCCCGGCGGTTGTCGCCTTGTCGTTTCGCCCCGTATCACTCACCGGGGTGAATCCTCCGTTCATCATGGGTCTCTCCCTTCGCGTTCCACGCTATCCATGCGAGAGTAGAGAAGCGGCCTGACCACGACCTGAACGAATCCAACCGCCGCCTGAATTAAAGCTGAACCGAACCGGCGGTACCTCGCGGTTGAGCCGTGACGGTGGACGGCTCGGACTCCAAGGTCGTTCGGCGACGCATCGTGCCCGCGGCGAGGCGGTCGTCGACGAACGCCGCCCCCAGGGCGGCGACGAATGCGACGAGCGCGGCCGCGAAGAATGCCCCGTGAAACGCCGACACGGCGCCGCCCCGGGCCGTGGGGTCGCCGAGTACGGAACTGAAGAAGTGCAGTTGACTGCTCAACACCGTCGCGAACGCGGCAACGGCCAGGCTAACCCCTACCTGGCGGGTGACACTATAGATGGCGTTGCCGCGCCCCAGGGATTCCCGCGGGACGGTCGCGAAGGTCGCCGTCTGCATCGCGATCAGCGACAACGCGAAACCGCAGCCCCGAGCCAGCATGATCGCGCGGATCCACCACAGGCTGCTCTGGAGGTCAACCCGTAAAAAGGCTAGAGTGGCCGCGCCAGCCAACGTCAGCCCACCGACCGCCATCCAGCGCGGACCGAGCCGGCCGTAGATCCGCCCGGCGATTGGCGAGATCATCATAACCCCGATCGCCTGGGGAAACGTCGTCAGTCCGGATTGCAAGGGGCTCAGCCCGCGCTCGGTCTGGAGGAGAAGTGGGAGCAGAAAGAGCGTGCCGAACTGCCCGCCAAAGGCGAAGAACTGGACAATAATGCCGCTCGCGAAGAGCCGGTGGCGGAAGAGGCGAAGGTCAAGCATCGGTTGGGCAGTCCGTAACTCGACGATCGCGAACCCGACCAGGGTCACCAGACCGGCGGCCTCAAGTCCGAGGACCCGGCCGCTGGAGAAGCCATCATCGCCGGCGAGCGCGAGACCGTAGAGGACACTGGAAAGTCCAACCGCCGCGAGAGCGAAGCCCCAGGGGTCGAACCGTCCCGGATTGTCCTCACGCTGCTCGCGCAAGTACCGCCCACTGAGGACCAGACCAAGCACACCAATCGGGACATTTAACCAAAAGAGGGCGCGCCAGGTGGTGACCTGCAAAAGGTAGCCGCCGATCAGTGGACCGCTTGCCGGGGCCAGCACCGCGGGGACGATGAGAATCGACGAAATTCGAGCCCGCTCCGCGGGTCCAAAGGCTCGATAGAGCATGGTCGCGCCCACCGGTGTCAGCATCCCGCCGCCAATCCCCTGCACGATCCGGAACGCGATCAAGCTATCGATACTTCCCGCGATACTGCAGAGCAAAGACCCCAGGGAGAAGATACTCAAGGCGAACAGGAAGACGCGCTTGGTGCCAAACCGGTCGCCAGCCCAGCCGCTGACCGGAATGAATACCGCGAGACTGAGCAAATAGCCGGTGACCACCCATTCAATGACGGTGGTCCCGGCGTGAAAGTCTCGGGCAAACGTGGGGAGAGCCACGTTGACGATCGTCGAGTCGAGCAAGTCCATGAACAGGGCCACGACATAGACCACGGCGATGAAGTATTTGTACTCAATGCGTTTCACGGCACGTCCTTTCGCGATGGCACGAACGTCGCGAACCGGGCGACCGCGCCCGCGTCGTCTCCCGAGCGCCCGAGCGACACGCCATCGTCGGGCATCGGTGGTATACTCATGCCATAAGTATCCTTTGAATACCTCACAAAAGTATCATTTATATACTAACCGGTCAAGGATTTGTCGGTGTTCGGACCAAAACTGACCTACCAGCACTTTTGCCCGGCGGCGCGGGCGCTGGAGGTAATCGGAGAGAAGTGGTCGCTGCTCATCGTCCGGGATCTGCTGGCCGGGCAACGACGGTTTGCCGACCTGCGCCGGTCGTTATCGGCGATCACCGCGAAGGGACTTAGCGAGCGATTGCGTGATCTGGAGGAGGCCGGTGTCGTGGAACGGGAGGCGGCCGGACAGCGTGAGGTATGGTATCGCCTCACTCCGAAAGGTCAAGCCCTCGCGCCAATCGTGGAGGATCTCGTGGTGTGGGGCATCGAATACGCCTTGCGGCCACCGCGGCCGGGGGAATCGATCAATCCGACGCGGGCGACCGCGGCCTTCATTACCTATCTCAACCGCCGCGGCGTGCTGCTCAGCCATCCGGTGACCTGGGTCGTCCGCTTCAGCGGTGTCGGGAGTGACACGATCCAATTCGATGGAAAGCGATGGTCGCAACGCCCGGGCGAAGAAGCCGCGGACGTGGTGATCGACACCACGCCGCAGACCTGGGCAACCTTTCTAAGCAGCCCCCCGGCCGAGCGACAGCGTTGGCTCACCGAGATGCGCGCCGAGGGAACCACGGAACGGCTTGAGGAGTTCGCGCGAACAATGGGACGACCGGAATCCCACGATCCCCGGCGGCCATGACGTCGTCCAACCGATATCGCTACTGACTCCGAGATTTCGCTCTAGTTCACCTCGACTCGAACCAGCGGACTTCGCCGGATCCACTCGTCGATGTCCTTGGCGCGATCGAGCCGGCCCAGAATCTCGGTCAAAACCGCGCGGCGCTCGGCTTCGTCAGTAATCGGCGTGGCCCGCGCCGGCAGATCCGCGACCGCCTGGCCTTTGAGATGAAAGGTAAAGGATGGGTTGGCGACCAGATTCGCGTACCAGTCGCGTTTGCCGGGCGTACCGGTGATGTAGATCTCGCCATCCAGATTGTGGAACCAGATCTCGATCCGGCTCGGCTCACCACTTCGCCGGCCAACTGTCGTTATGTCAATTGTTCGCCCTTGTGCCAACTCGTGGCGAACGCGCTCGTCCATTAGCAGGTCACCTCAAGGATCCAGCGCTGGAAATTGTGATCGATGTCAGTGTTGATCTCAGGCGGATTGTACTGCGTCACCACCTCAGGCAGCGAGGTAAAGTACCCATCGCTCAACAGAGCCTGAACCGCTAGCCCGTTCAGCCGAGCAGTGCTGTAGCAGGCTCAGAAGACATGCCCGGCGTGTCCAGTGCGTTCAGAGAATCTTCCCCTTGCAATTCTTGAAGAGCATTGCGCTTCCCATTTTCGCGGCCCTGGTCGGCATGCTTGTAGGCTTTGTGCCGGACTACACCTCTCCGCGTGCAACGTTGGCCGCCGAGCTGGAATCTGGCTCACGTCCCCTGGACACCTGCCGGAGACTGGCGACTTGCCCAACTTCACCATTGCCGCGGTCATCATCGGATTAGCTCTACTTGGCGCTGGTTTCGCAACACGCTTTTGTAGCGATATCCCCGATGGTCAGGATTGATAGTCCTCGAGCCAGAGCTCGCCGGCGAAGCTTAGCATCGGCATGCACAAACGGATAGCCCGTGAGGTCCGAGACCACGAGATACACTGAGTCATAGTAGCTGCAACCGAGACGTCGGCTCAGACGATGAGCCGGTCGGAGTAAGTCGGCAGGATGAGTTTTGTGAGCATCGCATGATGAATCGCGCCACTCACCTCGACCAACAAATTGTCCGGGCGATCAGGGCAATCCGGCCCGCGTCGAAGTCGTCGAGGATCCGCAGTGCAGGTTCCAGAAACGGAGAATTGCGCAATTGCCAGCGGGCTACGATGGATGCGTCAGGAACGTACGCTGGCCGATCAGCCATCCCGGTCACCCCGGTCCGCCCGAATCCACTCTTTGACGTCGCCTGGGACCACCGGCATTGTTTCGCGGAAATGCTTGATCCGCTCCACCGCTCGGTGCCGCCTCTCTCGTTCGTCCGCCGTCAAAGATTGCGCAAGTTGCCGCCGAAGTTCATCGAGCTCGCTGATCCCCGCGGCTTGCGAGTGGTTGTTTTACGGGGCTATAATCTGCCAGACAGAGAATAGAATTGTAAGTGGCGTGTCCCTCGGGCCAGCCCTATCAGGTCGTCGTCACGAGCACAGGAGGAAATGTGGCACATCGCGTGACCATGATTCCGGGAGACGGAATCGGGCCGGAGATCTCGGAAGCGACCCGCCGGGTCGTCGAAGCGACCGGGGTCCAGATTGAATGGGAGGTTGAGAACGCCGGCGCCGACGTCATGGCCCAGTTCGGCACTCCCCTCCCGCAACGAGTTCTCGACTCCATCCGTCGAACCAAAGTTGCCCTCAAAGGCCCGCTGACGACGCCGGTCGGCCGAGGCTTCCGTAGCGTCAACGTCGCGCTCCGCCAGGAACTCAATCTCTACGCCAACCTTCGCCCCTGCAAGTACTATCCCGGCGTCCGCTCGCGATTCCCGAGCACGAATCTCGTGGTCGTCCGCGAAAATACCGAGGGCCTGTACTCCGGCATTGAGTTCCAGGAAGGGAAGCCGGAGACCAAGGAGATCATCGAAGACATCGAACGATTGACCGGGAAGAAGATTCCCGGGCATTCCGGGATCACGATCAAGAACATCTCCATTGAGGCGACCCAACGAATCGTCCGCTTTGCCTTCGACTACGCCCGCAAGAATGGCCGCAAGAAGGTCACCGCGGTTCACAAGGCTAACATCCAAAAGTTTACCGATGGGCTCTTTCTGGCCGTCGCAACTGACGTCGCAACCGAGTATCCGGACATCCAGTACGAGGATCGCATCGTCGACAATATGTGCATGCAACTCGTCCAGAAGCCGGAGCTTTACGACGTGCTGGTCATGGAAAACCTGTACGGCGATGTCCTTTCGGACCTCTGCGCCGGCCTGGTCGGCGGCCTGGGGGTGGCGCCGGGCGCGAATCTCGGCGACAATATGGCGGTTTTCGAGGCCATCCACGGCAGCGCGCCAAAGTACGCGGGTTTGAATAAAGTGAACCCGACCGCGCTGATGCTCTCGGCCGTCCTGATGCTGCGCCACATCGGCGAGAGCAACGCCGCGGACCGCATGGAAAACGCCATCGCCGCGGTGATCGCCGAGGGGAAGAACGTCACGTACGACTTAAAGCCGGAACTGAACGATCCAACCGCGGTCGGCACCTCGCAGATGGCCGACGCGATCATCGCCAAACTTTAGTCCACCAATCCAAAGGGTCGCCCGAAGCGACCCTTCGAAACGTCGGTCAGGTTAGAATTCGGAGGGTAGAATCTCGGTGCGCAAGAAGGTATCGATCATCGGAGCCGGGCAGACCGGCGCCTCGACCGCTCAGCGAATCGTCCAGCGCGGATACGCGGACGTCGTCTTGACCGATGTCGTCGAAGGGCTAGCCGAAGGTAAGGCGCTCGATCTGCAGGAGTCGGCCCCGATCGAAGGCTTCAACGCTCTGGCGCAAGGCGTCACCACGACGCCGGATGGCGGCGGATACGAGGCCACCAGCAATTCAGACCTCGTGATCATCACCTCGGGCGTGGCGCGAAAGCCCGGCATGAGTCGCGACGACCTGCTCGCGATCAACCAGAAAGTCATCTCAACGGTGGTTCGCGCGGTCGTCGACCAATCCCCCAACTGTGTCATCGTGATGCTCACCAATCCGGTCGACGCGATGACCCAGCTGGCCTATCGCGTGAGCGGATTCCCGAGCAATCGCGTGATTGGCCAGGCCGGCATTCTCGACACCGCCCGCTACAAAACGTTCATCGCGCTTGAGCTCAACGTCGCTTTCCAGGACGTGGAAGCAATCGTTCTGGGCGGGCACGGCGACAGTATGGTGCCGCTTCCGAACGAAACGCGGGTTGGAGGCCAGCCGCTCACCTCACTGCTGACCAAGGATCGCATCGATCAGATCGTGGAGCGCACCCGCCGGGGCGGCGAGGAGATCGTGCGCTTCCTGAAAACCGGCAGCGCGTTCTACGCGCCGTCCGCCGCGCTTGCCGCGATGGCCGACGCGATCCTCCTGGGGCAAAACCGCATTTACCCGTGCTGCGCCTACTTGGAAGGCCAATACGGCATTCGCGACCTGTACGTTGGTGTACCGGTCAAGCTGGGCACGAACGGAATCGAAGAGATTATCGAGCTTTCGCTCTCCCCGGACGAACTCGCGGCCCTTCAACATTCCGCCGAAGCCGTGAAAAGCCTCGTCCAGGCCATGAAAATCTAGCCTGGGCTGAAAGAGCCGAAGAGGTTAGCCAACCTGTTCGGCTCTTTCCGGTTACCGCGGGTGTCAATAGCACACCTCTTCTCATCCGGTGCCCTCTTTTTGCACCAGCGAGGCCAATTCTGAGATCAATGACGATCATCGGAGGCGCTCATGTTTTACCGCGGACAAGCCGGGCAATGGGCCTGGCTGCTCCACCGAGTTAGCGGCGCCGCGGTCGCTCTCTTCCTCTTCGTTCACATCCTCGATACCGCCCTCATCGGCTTCGGCCCAACCGCCTACAACACCGTTACCAGCGTTTACCACAACACGTTCGTGCGCATCCTGGAAGTTCTCCTCGTCGGCGCGGTCCTTTATCACGGGGCTAACGGCGTCCGGCTCATCGTGATCGACTTCTGGCCAAAGGGGATCAATTATAACCAGGCAATGATCCGGGCCGGGCTGATCCTCTATCCGCTTCTGATGTTGATCGTCGCCTACGTCATGCTCCGAACGAGCTTCTGAGAGGAGAATTTGATGGCCGCGTCCCCCGCCAATCGGCCCAGTCGAGCAGTACCCATCAAGCGGCAGGAAGGAAACTTCGATCTGTACGCCTGGTTTTTTATGCGGGTCTCCGGCGTTTTTCTGCTTTTTCTGGTGTTTGGCCACGTGTTGATCGTGCATTTGCTCAACGACATCACCGCGATCAACTACCAATTCGTCGCCCTGCGCTGGGAAACGCCTTTCTGGCGTACCTACGACTGGCTGATGCTCGTCCTCGCCCTCGCCCACGGCGGCCTGGGCCTGCGAACTTTGATCGACGACTACGTTCACCCACGCCCCTGGCGGGTCGTCGCGATGACCGTCCTGGTTAGCTTTGCCATTGTCTTCGTCCTGATTGGTTCTCTCGTCATACTCACCTTCGAACCGGTGACGCCGTCATGAACGTGATTCAACACACCTTCGATGTCGTCATCGTCGGGGCGGGCGGCGCCGGTCTCATGGCCGCGATTCAGACCTCCGGGGCAGCCAACGTCGCGGTGCTCAGCAAACTCTATCCCTCGCGTTCCCACACCGGATCGGCTCAGGGCGGCATCGGCGCGGCGCTTGGCAACCTGGAAGAAGACCACTGGGAATGGCACATGTTCGATACCGTGAAAGGTGGCGATTACCTGAGCGATCAGGACGCCGTCGAGATCATGTGTCGCGACGCGATTGATACCGTGTACGAGTTGGAGCATCAAGGTTTGCCGTTCAGCCGAACTCCGCTTGGATTGATCGATCAGCGCCGGTTCGGCGGCCACACCCGCAACTTCGGCGAGGCGCCCGTTCGCCGGGCCTGCTACGCCGCCGATCGCACCGGCCACATGATCCTTCAGACCCTCTATCAACAGTGCATTAAGAACCGCGTCAGGTTCTTCTCCGAGTATCACGTCCTCGATCTCATCCTCTCGACGGGGCGCGCGGCCGGCGTCGTGGCCCGGGAGATTCGCACCGGAGACCTTCACGTGTTCCGAGCGAAGGCGGTCATTCTCACGACCGGGGGTTACGGTCGCGCCTTCAAAATCACCAGCAACGCCCTCGCGAACACCGGCGACGCCGTCGCCATGATCTTCCGCCGCGGCCTGCCCTTGGAGGACATGGAATTCTTCCAGTTCCACCCGACCGGTCTCTATCCGCTTGGCGTGCTGCTGACCGAAGGAGCGCGCGGCGAAGGCGCCATTCTCTTGAACGGGGAGGGCGAGCGATTCATGGAACGCTACGCGCCGACGCTCAAAGACCTGGCGCCTCGCGACCTGATCTCACGCTGCATCTACACCGAAATCCGCGAAGGTCGCGGAATCGACGGCAATGACTATGTTTATCTGGACCTCCGGCATCTCGGCAAAGCAGTGATCGAAAGCAAGCTGCCGGACATCACGGAGTTTGTGCGGGTTTACCTCGGCATCGATCCGGTGACCCAGTTGGTTCCGATCGTACCCACGGCGCATTACGCCATGGGCGGCATCCCGACCGACGTCGACGGGCGGGTGACGGTCGATCCGGAGAACACCCCATTGCCCGGTCTTTACGCGGCCGGGGAGTGCGCCTGCGTATCCATCCACGGAGCGAACCGTCTGGGGACCAACTCGCTGGTGGACATCATCGTCTTTGGGCGACGGGCCGGCAAAGACGCCCTGCGATTCATCCAGCAGGCCGACCTACCCCCCCTCCCAGCCGACGCGCTCGACCGTGCCCGAACCGAGCTCGCGCACTTCCTCGGCGGACCGAGTAGCGAGCCAGCCGCGGCGATTCGCAGTGAACTTCAGAAGACGATGATGGACCTGGCGTCAGTCTTGCGAACGGGTACCGGGTTGCAAGACTGCGTGAACGTCGTCCACGCCTTGCAGGAGCGGTTTCAGGGAGTACGCCCGGCGGATCGGAGCGAGCACTTTAATACCGACTTACTCGAAACGCTGGAGGTAGGCTACCTCCTGGATGTTTCCGAGGCTCTGGCAGTAAGCGCGCTCAATCGAACCGAGAGCCGGGGCGCTCACTTCCGCGAGGACTATCCGACGCGCAACGACGCCGAATGGCTCAAACATACCCTGGCGTATCGCGAGAACGGGACCCTTCGGATGCGCTACAAACCAGTCTCGATTACCAAGTTTGAGCCGAAGGCTCGGACCTATTAGCCGGGAAGCGGACCATGGAAGTCACCGTCAAGATAGAACGCTTCGACCCAACGAGCGATACGGCGCCCCATGATGTTTCCTATCGCGTCGAGGCACAGGAGACGGATCGGGTTCTCGACCTGCTGAACCAAATCAAGTGGTATCAGGACGGCACCCTGACCTATCGTCGGTCCTGCACCCAGGGCATCTGCGGTTCAGACGCCATGCGGATCAACGGCCGCAACCGCCTCGCCTGCAAAACTTTGGTGAAAGACGTTGGCCATTCTATCGACGTGCGCCCGCTGTTCGGGCTATCGGTGCTGCGGGATCTGGTCGTCGACCAGGAGCCTTTCTTCCAAAAGTACGCCGACGTTCTGCCGTGGCTGATCGTGGACGAATCCCAGACTCCGGAGCGCGAGCGGCTGCAGTCTCCGGCCGAGCGCGAGCGCTTCGACGACACCACCAAGTGCATCCTCTGCGCCGCCTGCACGACCGCCTGTCCACCGTTCTGGGCAAACGGTAAGTTCATCGGCCCGGCCTCAATCGTGAATGCTCACCGCTTCATCTTCGACAGTCGCGACCAGGGGGCCGGCGAACGCCTCCGTATCCTCAACCAGCGCTGGGGCGCCTGGGGCTGCCGAGTGGTATTCAACTGCACCGACGTCTGCCCGCGGGGCATCCAGGTCACCGATGCGATCGAACAGGTGAAAAGGGAGATTTTGCAGGAAAATCTTTGAAGAGGTGGGTATCCCCGGTACGTTCCTTGCGCCGATTACTTGCTACCAGAAGCTATAATGAAAAGGTGAGGCCATGGCCCAGGGGCCAAAGGGGCCGGGCGGGTCGGACGATCAAAGTCCGCTGAATCCCGAACCGCTCGGGGTCAATCGCAACCCATCCCTCGCTGAGACCGAGCAGACCGCGTTTCCTCCGGAGGCCGGCCCAGGGCGCCCAGCGGTCCAGATCAACGTCGAAGAGGATATGGCCATCGGTGGGGGCAGTCATCCGGTTTGTGAATCCGCGAACACCGGCCCCGGGCATCCGCGCCGCGAGAAGGCCATGGCCACTCTGGTTGCCATCCTGGTCGCCTTGTTCCTCGCGATTCCGATCATTTGGCTCTTGACCGAGATTGTCTTTCTCTCGGGCATCCTGGGGGCCTGGCTCTGGCTGTGGGTAGTCTTGCTTGTCGTTTTGGTCGTCGCGACGGTGATCATTGGGTTCGGAGTCGCGTCACGTGGGTTCTAGGCGGTCGTGATTCATCGGTACACCGCGAGGGTGACCCAGTGTCGAACGTTCGCGCGAAACGCGACGTGAGGAAAGGGGTAACGAAGTGAAGAATTTTCTCCTTGGATTTGTCGTCGGAGCAGCAACGGCACTCTGGTACGCCCAAACCCGGGGGCAACTAGACATCGACCAGCGCTTCGTCCAAATGCAGGATCGCGCCAACGCGGTTCTCAACGAGAGCCGACGGATTCTCGAAGAAACCCGGCGGGAGTTGACCTCGGCATTCGAAGCCGGACGGCAAACGGTTCAACAGCGCACCGAGCGCCTTCGCCGTGGCGAAGGGCCCGGCGAGCCGGGGACAGGCGACGTCAATCCGCCAACAGCCTGACGGGTTGGAGCCGCACAACCCAGCGGTGGGCGAATCGCCGATTTCCTTTCGCCGATTCGCGCGACCCTTTATGATAGAAGTCCCCGTGATCCGTGGGGCATTCGGTTTGTTTGTAGACTATCGTGATGTCGGTTGGTCAGTTGGTTGACGCGGTCGTCGTCGGAGCGGGCCCTGGTGGGGCAACCGCCGCGGCCCGTCTCGCCGCCTCGGGCGCGCGAGTTGTTCTCCTCGAGCGCGGTCCTATTCCTCGCGATAAGCCCTGTGGCGGCGGCCTGAGTCCAAAAGCGTACCGTCTGGTGGAATGCGACATTTCCGATCTCGTCCTCGCCCGCCCGTCGCGCGTCCTTTTGCGGGCGCCCGGCTTCGGTCCGGTTGCCCTTCAGGCCCGGAGCGGTCAAATTTGGATGGTCCGCCGGCGAGAGTTTGACGAGCGTCTGGTTCAGCACGCCGAAAGCCGCGGGGCGACCGTCCGAACGCGGGTCATGGTACGCGGGGTAACTCCCAATCCGGATGGCACGACAACCGTCGCGACCGACGGGAGTGACTTCCGCGCCCGGGTCGTCGTCGGCGCGGACGGCGCGGACAGCCTGGTCGCGCGCGCCGTCGGTCTGCGAGACCAGCGGGACGCGAATTACACCCTGGCGCTGGAAATCGAAGCCGAGCGCGTCGGTGGGGACGCGCCGGACGCGATCGTCGATTTCGCTTTGCCGCGGGGCTACGCCTGGCTCTTCCCCAAGGGCAAGATCTGGAATGTTGGCGTCGGCACCGACGACCGGGCCGAGTTTCGCCATCTCCGCAAGCATCTCGCCGATTTTCAGGAACGCTATGATCTGCGCTTCGCTGACTCGGCTCGGCCCATCGGCCATAAGATTCCGGTCTGGCGCGGTCACGAACCTTTGCACCGAGGCGGCGTCGTGCTCGTCGGCGACGCCGCGGGCGTCGCCGACCCCTTCTTTGGCGAGGGAATCGCCTACGCCATCCAAACTGGGCACCTCGCCGCCGAATCCGCGATTGGGTATCTCCGTGGCGACACGCTGGACCTCGCCAGTTACACCGAGGCAGTTCAGACCATCCTCGCCAAAGACCTGCGCTTCTGGACCGTGCTCTCGAAGGTGGTCTATCGCGCTCCCAGTCTCGCGCTTCGGGTTCTGTCGGCGAGTCGGCTGGCCCAACGCCTGGCAGACCAGGCCATCAGCGGCGAAAAGAGCTTTTCTCACCTCTGGTCGCCAACGGCGAGTCCACCGTGAGGTCCGCCGCGCGACCAGGCTCTGGCTGGTGGGCCGGCGCCGAGGCCGCCCTCCTGGCGACCGTCGCGCTTGGGGCCGCCCGCTTCCTCGTCGGCGTTTCCACCCCCCCGGAGTTACTCGCCGACGCGGTGATCGCGCTCTTTCCGCCAGCTGTCTTCTCGGCGACCCTCGACGTGCTGGGGGTCATCGCCAAGCCTCTCCTAACCTTCGCGCTGCTGGCGGGACAAACCGCGCTCGGGGCACTCGTCGGCGCGGCGGCAACCGGTTTACTCTCCCTGATCGACGAGCCGGTTGACTTTTCCCGGGCGAGCGGACTGGCGGCCCTTTTGGGCCTCGTCGGCTGGCTCGCCGCGCTCTTCGTTCTCTTACCGGTCGGCGGCGAGGGGTTCTTTGGATTGAACAGTCCGCCCGGACCGATCCTGACCATGTTCAGCTACCTGGGGGTCGCCGCGGTATACGCCGCCAGTCTGGCGTGGTTCCTCGCGCATCCGGAACGCGTGCCGCGCCCCGCGAATCGCCGCGGCGTCGTGCTTGCCCTGGGCGCCGGCGTCGCCGGGAGTGTCTTGGCGGGGTTCGGCTTGCGGAGTTTCGGTTCACTCGCCGGAGCAGCGCGGGCCGCCCGGCTGCCCAGCCCGATTACCCCGATTCCCGGCTTTTACGTCGTCTACAAGAACCTGTTTCCGGTAGACGTCGACCTCACCCGCTGGTCGCTGACCGTCGAAGGCTCGGAGCGAACGAACCACTTCAACCTGGCGGACCTGCGCGCGATGCCGGTGACCAACGTCGTCAGTACCCTCACCTGTATCAGTAACCCAATCGGTGGCGACTTGATCGGTACCGCGCGCTGGACCGGAGTCCGCCTCGGGGACCTCTTACAGTTGGTTGGACTAAGCAGCAGCACGACCAACGTGATCTTCCGCGCCTGGGACGACTACGCCGACAGCATTCCCATCGACCGCGCGCTTCACCCGACGACCCTCCTGGCCTACGAGATGGACGGTGAACCCCTCCGGCCCGAACACGGCGCGCCCTTGCGTTTGCTCGTTCCCGGTCTCTACGGCATCAAGAACGTCAAGTGGATCACCAACATTTCCCAGACCGATCACGGGTTTGTCGGATACTGGCCCGCGCGAGGCTGGACCGACACGGCCAACGTACAAACCCAGTCGCAGATTGACGTTCCGGCCGACCGTAGCGTTCACCCCCTCGGACCGATCGCCACCGCGGGGATTGCCTTTGCCGGCGACCGAGGCATCTCGCGCGTGGAGGTTAGCGTTGACGGCGGAAAGACCTGGCGCGCCGCTCAGCTTACTCGCCCGCTCACTTCGCTAACCTGGACGGTCTGGAGCTTTTCCTGGCGGCCGAGCGCGCCGGGCCAGTATCGCCTGTTTGTTCGCGCGGTCGACGGCAGCGGCGCGGCGCAGATCGCTATCCCCGCGGATCCCATTCCCGACGGGGCCACCGGCTACGACTCGATCACCGTGCGGGTGGTCTAGCGCCCCCAGCCGCTACTCTCGCGCTGGGCTTCCTCCTGGCAAAACTCCTTCGCCTGCTCCTCGTGAACTCGCGGACCCTGCGTCGATTCACTGATCGGGGTCAGGTAGACCCAGAAGTCCTCCCAACTCCGGAAGGTTTCGTCGAGGGGGACGTGGACAAACCAGCCGATCGGAAAGTTGCTAAAGAGATTGACGAGTTCGTTTCCGGTGTATTCTCGGTTCCAGTTTAGCTGCTTCAACGCGGCGATGAAGTAATCGGCGTTGTGCTCTACCACGGCGGCCTCCCTTGTTCCTCACCACTTTCGGAGAGGGTCGAATGTTGACCGCTCGGCACGCGCTATGCCAGTTGAGCGCCGCGTGAGGAGGCCCGAGAGCTCCTCTTTCTCGGAACCCTGGGAAGGCTTAGAATCTCGCCTATGAAATCGATCATCCGCGGTTGCGCTCTGGCCGGCTTGCTCGGAATCATTGCCATCCTCGCCGGCGGCTTCCTCGCCTACCGCACTCGGAGTGACTGGCTTCCCATGATGGGGCGGGCGCTTTATGTGAGTCCACACCTTCAACGAGCCGACGTGATCGTCGTACTGGGAGGGGGTGACGGCGATCGGCAGCGCTACGCCGCGGAACTCTACCATCAAGGTTTCGCGAATTACCTGATCACGACCGGCGCGCCGATTGGCAGCGACACCGGTGCCCGGGAATTGACCGCGCGAGGAGTGCCCCGCGGGGCAATCGTCCTGGCGAATGGTACCCAGAACACTCGGCAGGACGCCGAGTTAAGCCGTCAATTGATTCTCGCCCACGGCTGGAAGAGCGCCATTCTGGTCACCGACCCGTACCACATCCGCCGAGCCCTCTGGACTTTCCAAACCGCGTTCGGGGGAACAGCCGTTCAAATCTCGCCCGCGCCGGTCGTCGGCGGGTGGTTCAACGCGGATGTCTGGTGGCAATCGGACGACGGTTTCGTCGTCGTAGCCGAAGAATATCTCAAGCTGGTCTACTACGTCGCTCACGGCTACATCACGCTGTCGGTGATACTGAAGGGGTGACGGGAGACGAGGAAAAGAGACAGGAGTCAGGAGGGGAACACCCTCACCCCAACCCTCTCCCAGAGGGAGAGGGAGTAAGATACCGGGTCCTGACTCCTGACTCCTGTCTCCTCGTTTACGGCGAAATGACCTTATCGCCCGCTTGCAGGCCCTTGGTAATTTCGGTATTGGTGTCGTCGCTGATGCCCACCTGAATATCGACCTCGCGGTAACGCCCATCCGGAGTTTCGACGCGCACGAAACGACGGCCGCCGAAAGTTCGAATCGCGGTCGTGGGCAGGATCAGAACGCCTTCCTTCTTTTGCACATCGATCGCCACGTTCGCCAGGTCCCCCAGATTGACAACTCCGGGCGGGTTCGGGAAGCTAATCCGCACCGTTCGCAAGGCGGCCGGTAGCTCCGGGCCATTACCGGATTGAATCGTCGGCATCCGAATCACTTTACCCTGGAGTGTGGTCGCCGGATAGGCACTCAAGACGATCGAGGTCGGCTGACCAAGGGCCACGTTGGCAAGGTCGGTCGCCTGGAGCTCAACCGCGATTTCCAGCTTCGCCGGGTTCGAAATGGTCAGAACCGGCGTGTACGACTGAATCTGGTCGCCATCCTTCGCGTCGGTCTCGGTAATCACACCGTCGAAGGGAGCGCGCAACTGCGCCTGATTGAGTTGATCCTGGAGCTCCTGCAATTGCAGCGTCGCCAGGTTCGCTTCCTTCTGAGCGATCTGAACGTCGATTGACTTACCCGAGGCGGTCCCCTGGGCATCGCTCAAAGACACTCGCGCCGCGTCCAGGCTCGCCTTAGCACTGGCCACGCCCTGCTTCGCGGAGTCAACGTCGGCCTGGGTTGGTCCTTTGAGAAGATTCTGATACTGCGCCTGGGCGCTGGCCAGACCGGCCTGCGCGCTCTGCACGCTCTGCTGGGCCGACTGGATCTGCTCGGGCGTCGCCGTCTCCTGAGCCGTCTGGAGATTGGTTTGCGCGGTCTGCACCGAGCTCTGCTGCGCTGCCACCTTCGCGTTGGCGCTCTTGCACGCTCCGCTATCCGAGCCGTTGCTTCCACAAGTGGAATCGCGGCTCAACTGTTCCGACCACAAGCTATCTTTCGCTTGCTGCAGCGACTGTTGCGCGTTCGCCACGTCGGACGGCTTTGGCTTTGCCAGGGTATCGGCAAGGCTACTCTGCGCGGAGGCAAGCGTCGCCTGCGCGCTTTGAATACTGGCCTTCGCGCTCGCCACGTCGGCCGCCGTTGGCCCCTGAAGCAGGATATTCAACGTGTCCTGCGCCTTGGCGTAGTCCGCTTCGGCCTTGGCGACGTTGCTCTGCGCCTGAAGAACCGCGGTTGGCGTCCCACCGCCGACCGTCTTCCCCATGGCCTGGTCAACCTTCAATTGAGCGATCTCGGCATTGACCTTCGCGATGTCAACCTGATTCTTCAAGGTGCCGGTGTCGAGTTCGGCTAGGAGGTCACCCTTCTTCACCTTCTGATCAGTCTGGACGTAGATGTGATACAGGCGACCATCCTGGCGGAAGTACATGATGCTCTCTTGGTTGGCCGCGACCCGACCAAGCGCCTTCACGACCTGATCGATGGTGCCCCTTTGGACGGTATAGACCGGCTTATTGCTCGTCGAAGGGGTGGGAATCGGGGTCGGGGTAGGATAATCTTCCGGGAGTTTCGTACAAGCGCTCAACGCGAGTCCCAAGATAACCAGAACGAACGCGTAGCGGCGCGCAAGATGCCTCATCAGTTCCTCCGCCGTTAGCCTGTGAACATTGAACCGATTATAGCCAATCGGTCGTGCCCGTCAACCACTGGCGGCTAGTTTGAGGAGACAAACAGCTTCAATATGGTGGGTCTGGGGAAACATATCGATCGGCTGCACGTCCCGCAATTCGAACCCCTGGGCACACAGGCCGGCGAGGTCGCGCGCGAGGGTGGCCGGATCGCAGGACACGTAGACCAGCGTCGGCGGTCGGAGCGCTGCCAGGGCGTCGACGACCGCCGGAGCACAACCGACCCGCGACGGATCGAGGACAACCGCGTCCGGTTTCTGCTCCAGGGCAGCAAGTTGGTCTTCGGTTCGCCCCACGAGGAAGCTGAGATTAGCGGAGTCGCGGCCGTTGTATTCCGCGTCGGCGACCGCGGCGGGTGCTTCTTCAATACCGATCACCCGACCGGCTCGCTCGGCAATCGGGAGGGCAAACGTGCCAACCCCGCCGTAAGCGTCGATCACGGTCTCGTGCCCGCGCAACTCCAAGCGATCGAGGACCAAGAGGGCGAGCAACTCGGCCTGACTAAAGCCCCCCTTGCGATCCGGCAGCCACTCGACGCGAATCGACGGCGGAAGCTCGCGTTCGTCCACTCGAGTGTTGGCCTGGAAAAATGACGGCGCCGAGACCCGGTAGGAGTGGCCGAGCAAGATTTCGGTATAGAACGACTGGCCGCTCGGCAGATCCGACGCGGCCGGCGGGAGCGCGGGCGCGATCAGAAACTCGCCGGTCCGCGCGCCAAAGCGCACGACAATCTGATGGGCGTCCGGCAGCAGGCCCTGTAAGCGCGGCATCAGGTTGACGATGGGTTCCTGGAGGATCTGACACGCCTCAATGGGCAGCTTGGTGCGGCTCTGCGGTCGAGTGAAGCAGAGGCGGCCCTCGCCGTCGAGGGAAAAGCGCGCCTGATTGCGGTAGTTCCAGGGGTGAGCCGCGCCGATCATCGGCTGAACCGGCGGATTCTCAAAGTGAGCGATTCGGATGAGCTGGCGGCGGAGCATCTCGGTCTTCCAATGGAGATGCGCCTCGTAGGTCAGATGTTGCCACTGGCACCCGCCACACTCACCGAAATACGAACACGGCGGCGCGACCCGTTCGGCCGAAGGTCGCTGGACCTCGACGACCCGCCCGCGCGCGTAGTGGCGACGAACTTCCTCGATCTCCACCACGACCCGCTCGTCCGGTAGTCCCCCGGTCGCGAAAACGGCCAGATTGTCCGGCAGACGCCCGACCGCCCCACCCAGGTAGCTCAGGTCGGTCAATTCCAGTTCGATTCGGTCTTTTTTATTCACCATATCTCTAATTTTAGCACCGAATCGGCGCGCTGCCACGCGCGATGAGCCACTCGACCACGCTCGCGGTGATCGCCTGCACCCGCGCGCGCGCCTCCCGACGCACTGTCCGGTCGACTTGAGCGATGCGCTCGTCGAGCATCTTCTTGCGCGCCTTTTTGAGACGATCCTTCTCCCGGGCAAGCTCCGAAGACCGCTCGGCGGGCGGGGAATCGGTTCCGACGTCGCCCTCCGCCATCGCGTACAACGCCTCCAGCCTCGCTTCGACCGCGGCCAACTCCGTCCGAAACGCGTCGGCGCCGTCGTCAAGGGCTACCCGGCGGGCCGCGACCAGGTCCGCCGGATGTAGGACGACCGCCAGGTGCAGGGTCACTGGACGGCAGCCCGGCTCATCCCCTTCACCGGTGTCCGCTTCGACCCGGAGATCCCACACCCGGCTCCCCCGATCGCGGGTCCGGTCGTTCATACCGCGCAGCAGGCGCAAGAGGGTCTCGCGATCGAACCAGACCGGCAATTCCAGGCGTACCGGCTGCCATTCGACCAATTGGCCGGTCGCATAAAGCCAGGCGATCAACTCCTCGTCGGAGAGCAAGCGCGCGCGCGCGAGGGGAATAATCAAATCCTGGCCATCGTCACCGGTCGCTTCCTCGCCGAGAACCGCGCCCTGGAGGCTCCCCAGCGGCAGATTCAGGCGGCGGAGGCGAATCCGGGAGGCAACGTCGCGCTTGCCGGGCGCCAGCAGGTCGAGCGCGACCACGCCGACGACGATCCGGGGCGCCTGTCCGGTCCGCCGCTCCTCGACGGCCCGCACCTCGCCAACCGCGGCGACGACGTCCTGGCGAAGTTGATTCAGGCCGTCGACCAGCCGCACCCCCATCTCCAGAAAATGCTCGCGGACCTGGCGCTCGCGGCGATCCCGGCCTTCCGGCGACCAGGGTCGACCGTAACGCCGAAAAAGCTCGACCAGGGGATCCGGGGTTTCGCCATTCCGCTCGACCGCCTGGAGAATCTCTCGCGCCGAGTCCAGAAAGGCCTGGCGGGCGTCCGGCCGAGTCGAGAAGGTCTGAATCGCCCGATAGGTCTCCGGGGTCGTGGCCGCCAGATGGGCGACCCGCGCCGCGAGATAAAGCAAAGGCTCAAACACCGGCGTCCGGAAGGCGAGTAAGTTGGCTGGGTCGCGGTCCAGTCGCACGAAGGTGTTTGCCAGCGAGAGCAGCGCGAAGTGGGTCAAGGCTTGGACGAACGCCATGGCGTCGTCGTGCTCGTCCGCGTCCGTTGGCGTGACGATCACGCGCGCCTCGGCGAGTTGGCTCAGGAACCACTCCCGCCACGGTGAGGCCGGACGACCGTCGGAGGGATCCACCGTCGCGACGATCAAGCCGGTGAGATCCGAGACCATCGGACTGAAGAGCGGGTGCGCGCCGAGCACCCCAACGTTGGGCGGTACCCGGCGTTGCAGAACGGCCATGGGGCCGCTTTTGGTCGATCCCAGGTCCACCAGCAACGTACCGGGGCTCAAATAGGCCAGGTAGGGATCGAGCGTCGCCGCGAAGGCGGCTTCGCTCTCGAAGCCCAACGCCAGGAGAACCACGTCGGCACGCGGTAATACGCTGGGGCCATCCTCCGGCAACCCCGCGTAGAGGAGCGACCCGGTGGAATCCGGGAGAAGGCATCCATCGAGAAGTTCGGCAAGCGACTGCGTTGGGAGATCAATCCAATCGCGCCCTAACGGCGCCTGGTCGGGGTTCCTCGTGGCCGGCTGGAACCGCAACAGGCCGCGCTCGTTCAAAGCAGCTGGACCGACCCGCCAGCCCGCCGAGGCGGCGCTGACCGATAGCGCCGGGGAAACGGTCCAACCGCGCCTTTCGACACTCTGGCGCAGATCTTCGAGCGTCTTCGAGAGACTGGCTGGCCGGCTTCCGGTGCCGAAGAAGTCCAGCAAGAATAACTCTTCGGTCGCGGTACTCAGGATGCGCGCGAAGAGACGCCCCATCGCGCCCCCTCCGCCGATAATCGCCAGGCGCGGCCGCGCGCGGTCCGGCACGACAACCTCCCTGCTGACTCCTCGGTGTGTTTGCAACGAGATTGTACATCCGCCCGCCGAGTCGATCCACTGGACCGGCGTCGGCCGAGTACGGACGATGTCCAGACCGTCGATTGAGCGTTTAGAGAGAGATTGCAGAAGGATTGGACTTTTTGTATAATCGGCTCGCTGGGCGTACGCGCTTTATGCGCGATTGTCCAGGCGCGGAGCCGACCAGTCAGGTGTCGGAATCGCGCGTCAATGAGGACCAGACGAAGAAGCCAGTGGATTTAACCGTAGATCGCGCTGTTCCGCTTGCCGAGGACGACCAGGAGGTTCTCAGCCGGGTGGTATCGTGCCTTCCGGTGCTTGCCGACCTGGCGCGGGGAGACGTTTTCCTCTGCGAGCCGAACGGCGCTCCCCTGTCGGCAACCGTTCGGGCGGTTGCCAAACCTGCTACCGTCCCGTCGATCAACGTCGGGCTAAGCGCCGGCACGGTGATAACGCTCAACGAGGAGCCAGCCATTTTGCGCGCGTTCACCCGGAGCGGATTGGCGCGGCACGGACTCCGAACCCGCGTCGAAGGGCACCCGACCGTCCAGGACGTCTATCCGATCAAGAACGGCTCGCGCGTGATCGGCATGGTCGTCATCGAAGTTGGGCTCGCCGAAAACGAGCGCCAGAAGCGAAAGAGCATCGTCTACCGGCGAGCGGTGGAGCGTTTGCGCCGCCACGTTGTCGGCGGTCACCTTCGCGGCGCGAACAATCTTGGTCGCCTGAGCGAACACGACGGCCCGATGGTCGTCAGCGCGGCTGGCTCGATCGACTACATCAGTTCACTCGCCGAGCAGTTCTACCGGAAAGTCGGCTATTCGCACAGCTTGCTCCACCACAATCTGAGCGAGTTGACGACCGACGAATCAGTCTTTTACAAGGCGCTCGAAGGCGGAGTGTGTGTCGAGCAATTCGTGCAGGAGGGTCCGTACACCTGGCTGAAGCGCGCGATTCCCCTCAATGGGAGCGCCGAAGGGCCCATCTGGAACCTCGTGCGGGGACGCTTCGAATCGCGCGACGTGGTTATCCTCACCGTTCACGACGTCACCGAGGATGTCCAGAAGGAACGCCAACTCAAAGTCAAGTCGGCGATGATTCAGGAGATTCACCACCGGGTGAAGAACAATCTCCAAACCATCGCGGCGTTGCTCCGACTGCAGGCGCGACGAACCGGCTCGCCCGAGGTCGGCGCGATGCTTCAGGAAACGATCAACCGCATCCTGAGCATCGCCATCGTCCACGAGTTTCTCGCCCACCAGGAATCGAATGACGTGAACATGCGCGAGGTGGCGCATCAGATCATCTCCGAGGTCACTCGCAGCGTCCTGGATCCGGAGAAACGCGTCCATTTCACCCTGGAAGCCGAAGAAGTGCACCTGCCGACCCAGCAGGCCACGTCGTGCGCGCTGGTGCTGAACGAACTCCTCCACAATACCGTGGAGCACGGTTTCGCCCAGGTGAATACCGGGACGGTTCGGGTACACCTCAGCAAGGTGAACGACCAGATCATCCTGGAGATAACCGACGATGGCCAGGGGCTGCCAGCCAATTTCAAGCTCCGCTCCGGTGGAAGTTTGGGGCTGCAGATCGTACAGACCCTCGTTCGGGAAGACTTGAAGGGTAAGTTTGAGCTTGTCAACGCCGAGGATCGCGGGGCGCGGGCGACCGTCTCGTTCGCGACGGCCGCGGTGACGCCTCTGTCGTGACCGCGTGGCTGGTCGGTTACGTCGGAGGACCTCGACGGTGCTATCCTAAACGAACGGCAGGCGGCGGGGCCGGCCGGCAATGGTGGAGAATCAAGGCGGGGAGGAAACAATGGGGCAGACCCGAGTGGTGATCGCCGACGACGAATCGATCATCCGCATGGATCTGAGGGAAATGCTCAGTGGTTTGGGGTATCTGGTCGTCGGCGAAGCCGGCGACGGATTGAGCGCGGTCAATCTGGGACGCGAGTTAAAACCGGATCTGGTCATCATGGATATCAAAATGCCGGACCTCGACGGTATCGCCGCGGCGAAGATCCTGACCGAGGAGCGCATCGCGCCAGTCCTGCTGCTAACCGCGTTCAGTCAAACCGAATTGATCGACGGCGCGAAAGAAGCGGGCGTCTGCGGGTACATTGTCAAGCCCTTTCGCGAAACCGAGCTGGTGCCGGCGATTGAAATCGCGCTCTCGCGCTTCAAGGAGTTCCGGGTTCTCGAAAGAGAGGCCCAGAACCTGCGCGACACTCTGGAGACCCGCAAGCTGGTCGAGCGGGCGAAGGGCATCCTGATGGATACCCAGGATCTCAAGGAGGCCGAGGCGTTCCGGAAGATCCAGAAGCTCTCGATGAACACCCGCAAATCCATGCGGGAAATCGCCGAGGCGATTTTGCTCGCCCACGAAGTCGAAAAGGAACGGGCGTAGGTGACAGTTTGGGGACACCCCCAAACCCGCCCTGGCGGGACACCGCGCGCACTGAAGTCGCGCCGCACGACGGCAAGGAGAACAGCGTGCCCACGGAAGAACAGATCCGCGAAGCCCTTCAGGTGGTCGAAGATCCGGAGATCGGGATCAGCATCATGGACCTCGGCCTGGTCTACGACACCGCGATTGGGGAGGACGGCAAGGTCACGGTGACCATGACCCTGACTACGCCCTTTTGTCCCGCCGGTCCGATGATCACCAGTCAGGTCGAAGCGGTTGTCGCGTCACTTCCCGGAGTGGAGAAGGTCGACGTCGACATCACCTTTAGCCCCCCCTGGGATCCCCGCACTATGGCCAGTGACGACGTCAAAGCGATGCTAGGTATGTGGTAGATAGGTTATCGGGTGGGCGAACGCAAGATCGCGTTCGCCCACCCGATAACAATACAAGATTACTTATACGTCTGCTTCGCTTGCCGCTCGGCGATGTGTTGCTTCGCGCGGTTTTGAATCTGGAGTTCGACGTTGTGGCTCGGCTGCTCCTCCTGCCAGCCGGCGAAGTCGCCTTCCTCGCTCATGTGGGCGAGCAGGGAGAGCACGTACCCGAGATGGCGTCCATATACTTCTTGCAACGCCTTGGCCCGCTCGGCCGGTTCGGCTTGACTCAGCCGAATCACCACGTCGGCAAAGGGATAAAAGCGGCGCTCAAACTCCGCTCCTAAATTGCTGGGCATGCTGGTCCTCTCGACACACCGATGTCATCAACTGCGAATTCCATTGTACTGTGCCCCGGGTGCCCGTACAATCGAACCCGGCGAGAGGTCAGAACGCCAGGAGTAACGATGATCGTCATCGCGCACCGCGGGGTGTCCGCGGAAGCACCGGAAAACACCGTGGCGGCGTTCGATCGGGCGATTGCCCTCGGCTGCGACGCCATCGAGACCGACATTCAGGCGTCCCGAGACGGCGTGCTGGTGTTGATTCACGACGAGCGGGTAGATCGCACCACCGACGGACAGGGCGCGGTCGCCGACCGGACCTTTTCCGAGCTTCGGGCGCTGGACGCCGGCTCGTGGAAGGACCGGCGATTCGCCGGCCAGCAGATCCCCACTCTGGACGAATTCCTCGACCGGTACGTCCCGCGAATTCCGGCCTACCTGGAGATCAAAGCGCCGGGCGTCGAACTGGCGTCCCTGCAGGCGGTGCGGCGTCGCGGACTGCTCGATCGAGTAGTCTTCACGTCGTTTCATTTTGAATCGGTCAAACTGATCGCCGAGAGTGCTCCGGTGCGCGCCTGCTGGACGATCCGATCCTGGACATCCGAAACGCGTGAGCGGGCGAAGACCGCGCCGTTACACGAGGTGTCGATCAACGTGCGGAACGTCACGGCAGACACAGCCGCGGGCGTCCGCGCCGCCGGCCTCGGGGTGCGCTGCTGGGGATTGGCGGATGAAGACCTCATGCGGCGGGCCACGGCGGCCGCGGTGGACGGCGTGACGATCGACTTTCCGGAGAAACTGCTCCGTTACCTGGGACGGCCGGTGCCGTCGTAGTCGAGTACCCCGGCCCAGCTAACCGTCCCGCACCGGGCGAAGCTGCTGAAACGCGAGCGCCGCCGCCGCGGTGCGGGTGCGAACCCCCAGTTTGTCGTAGATCCGTTCGAGATGCTTCTGGACAGTCCGTTGACTGACGACCAGGACGTCCGCGACCGCGGCGTCGCTTTTTCCCTGCGACACCAGAGTGAGCACCTCGGCTTCTCGTGGACTCAAGCCCAGCGCGCGCAGGTTGCGGGAATCCGGAACGGCCCGCTCTTCGAGCAGCAGAAGACCGTCGTCGACGAGATCTCCGGCCGGTAGAAAACGGACCACCAACTGCCCGATCAGCCCTTCGATGACTAGGGTGTCGGCCGGAGGTGGAACGTCGTCCCCGATCTCCTGCCGAGCCAGTTCGTGCCGGACCCAAGTCCGAATCGCCTCCGGCAACTCCCGGTCGAGGTTCGGCGCATTCCCGAGGTAGGCAATGAGCAAGCGCCGCGCGGCGTCGCTGGCGTAGCGTACCCGGCCACTTCGGTCAAGGGAAACGATCGCCTGCCCTCCCGCGGCGAACGCTTGCTGCACGCCTTCGAAGAACGCCAGGTTACGATAGGTCTGGGCCAGGTGAGGTTGCAGAATGTCCAACACTGCCCGGTCCCTTTCCAAGAAATCGCGGTTGGCGCGACTGAGTGCAATGCCCACGACCACCGAGCGACGCGCCGGCAACTCAAACGCCATTTGATACTCCACCCGGAGCCGCCGGTACAATTGCTGGTAAAGCTCCCGCCGGTGGAGATCGTCCTGAGTGATGAAGTCCGAAAACTTGCGCGCGTTGGACTCGCCGCTCTGCAGCGAGTGGGCGATCAGGGGATTCTCGGAACCGTAACGGGCCAGGATGTCCAGGCCGGCCGGGAGGAAGTCGCAGGCCGGCTCGATGACCGCGAAGACGCTCTTGCCGAGAGAGACCTCGTTGTAGCTGGTCAAATCGCACGCAACGAGGCGGCTCAGGCCGACGATGGTTTGTCGTTGGAAGGCGTCAAGCGCCCGCAGCGTTCCCACGCTCCGGACTAACCCGAGCACCGCCAGAAGGTCGCCGCGCCGTAAGCGTTCCATCGCCCTTTCGTAGAGGCAAGGGGGAGGACACCCCATGCCTTACCGTCTCTATTGCGTCGACGGCGGAGCCAGTTCAACCCGCGCGATTGCCCAGACCCCGCCTTTTCCGGAGCGAATCGGCTGCACCAGCGTGACCTGGATGACCTGACTGCCGTGCCGCACCTCGACGACCGCTCGGGGCAAAAGTGTTGTCGGATCCTGATCTCGCGAGACGAGCCGCGCGGCATCGGAGCTATTCCAGCCAAACGACGGACCGTCGTGCAATGCTTCCTGGACCGGATCGGTCGCCCAGGGAATTCCGCCCCGGTCGGCAGCGGACTGTCGAGCGGCGAAGATCACCCGATCGATCGGAGCTGGTCCGAGGTGTAAGCTTGCCACCGGAATCACCGCGGCGTGGACAGAGTTGTCGGCGGGGGTCGCCGGCTGGCCGGTGACGAGCAACCCCGGCGAGCTATCGATGTAGTCGATTTGCCAGCCCGGGCCGCCCCGCAGCAACCCCACGAAGCGGCGGTTTAGCCCGGCCGACCAGTCGGCCTGGCCAGACGTCGTCGGTTGAATTTGAAGGGTAACGAGAAACTCGCGGCGATCCGCCGGCGGGGCCGGCAGTCGAGCGCCCAGACCATTCGCCCAGGCGATGGCGTCGACGGCGTCCGAAACAGTGGCCGAACGAATCGAATGGAGGACCGCGCTGAGACTGGCGGATCCCAGACGTGACTGGTAACCGAAGGTCAGCAGGGACTTCGCCTCGGCGTAGCGATCCTGGGACAGCAAGGCAAAGTAGTCGTCGATGGTCTTGCGCGGATCGCTTTCGGCGACCGGCTTGGAGAGCAGCGAGGAAACCGAGGCGCAACCAGACAAGAGCAGGGTGCAGGAGGCCACGACGATGGCGCGACGCGGATAACGCACGGCTTTGCTCACGACGTTATACCTCGGACAGTGGAGGAGGAAACACAACGATCCCCTGTCGCGGCGCGAAGGTCATTTCAGCGCCGGGTAAGGCAAGGCGGGGTGGATTCCGCGCGATCGATCCTGTTGGCTCCCTTTCGTATCGCGAGGATAGCCAAGCCCCCCATGAACTGTCAAGCGTTCCGGGTTAAAAAAATCCCCCGGTCGGTTGACCGGGGGATGCGATGCGGTTGAGCTAGTGGTTTCGGGACGCCTTCGTCCCGGATCAGGCAGCCGCCGGTTGCGGGCTGCTGAAGGTCAGCGCGCCTTCCTGAGCGTCGATCAGGATGGTGCCGCCGTCCTTGACCTCGCCGGCCAGCAGCTTCTTCGCCAGCACGTTCTCCACCGACCGCTGAATCATCCGGCGCAGCGGGCGGGCGCCGTAGTTGGCGTCGTAGCCCTCGCGCGCCAGCCAGTCGCGGGCCGCGTCGGTCAGCTGAATCGTCAGCTTGCGCTCGACCAGCCGCTTTTGCAGGTCAGCCACCAGCAGGTTGACGATCTCGTGAATCTGTTCGCGGGTCAGCGGATCGAACACGATCACCTCGTCGATGCGGTTCAGGAACTCTGGCCGGAAGCTCCGCCGCAGGTCTTCCTGAATCAGGTGGTGCACCTGCTCTTTCTCGGCCTTGTCCGAGGTTCGGAAGCCGATTGGAGCGCTGCGCCGGACGTGCTGGGTGCCGACGTTCGAGGTCATGATGATCACGGTGTTCTTGAAGTCCACCGTGCGACCGTGACCGTCGGTCAGGCGACCGTCATCCAGAACCTGCAGCAGGACGTTGAACGCGTCCGGGTGCGCCTTTTCGACCTCGTCGAACAGGATCACCTGATAGGGTCGGCGACGAACCGACTCGGTCAGCTGCCCACCCTCGTCGTAGCCGACGTAACCGGGCGGCGAGCCAACCATCCGCGAGACGGCGTGGCGTTCCATGTACTCGGACATGTCGATTCGAGTCATGGCGTCGTCGCTGTCGAACAGGAACTCGGCCAGCGCCCTCGCCAGCTCGGTCTTGCCCACGCCGGTCGGCCCCAGGAACAGGAACGAACCGATCGGTCGGCGGGGATCCTTCAAGCCAGAGCGCGCCCGCCGGATCGCGTCGGACACCGCGACGATGGCATCTTCCTGGCCGATCACCCGCCGGTGCAGACGATCTTCCATTTGGACCAGCTTTTCAATCTCGGTTTCTTGCATCCGAGTGATCGGAATGCCGGTCCACTTCGCGACCAGCTCGGCGATGTCGTCGGAGTCGACGACCTCGTCGATGTCGCGTTCCAACCGCCACTGGTTGCGCTTCTCGGCGTAATCGGACTCCAGCTTCAGAACTTCGGAGCGCAGTCGCGCCGCGCGCTCGTATTCGCGCGCCTGCCCGGCGGCCTCTTCCTCGGCCTGCAACCGCTGCAGTCGATCTTCCAGTCCGCGCAGTTCGGCGGGCATGTTGAACAACTGCAGCCGAACCTTCGCCGATGCCTCGTCGATCAGGTCGATCGCCTTGTCCGGCAGGTGGCGATCCTGAATGTAGCGGTCGGACAACTCGGCAGCGGCCTCCAGCGCGCCGTCGGTGATCTTTAGCTTGTGGTGCGCTTCGTACTTGTCGCGCAGGCCACGCAGCATCTCGATCGTGTCGGCCACGCTCGGCTCGCCGACGAACACCGGTTGGAAGCGCCGCTCCAGCGCCGCGTCCTTTTCGATGTGCTTGCGGTACTCGTCGAGCGTCGTCGCGCCCACGCACTGCAACTCGCCCCGGGCCAGGGCCGGCTTCATCAAGTTCGACGCGTCGATTGCGCCTTCCGCGCCGCCCGCGCCGACCACGTTGTGCAACTCGTCGATGAACAGGATGATCTCACCCTGGGCTCGCCGAATTTCGGCCATGACCGACTGCAAGCGCTCCTCGAACTCGCCCCGGAACTTCGACCCGGCGACCAGCGCGCCCATATCCAGCGCGATCACTCGCTTCTGGCGCAAGGGCTCCGGCACGTCGCCGACGACGATGCGCTGGGCAAGACCCTCCACGATGGCGGTCTTGCCGACGCCCGGCTCGCCAATCAGCACCGGGTTGTTCTTCGTGCGCCGCGACAGCACCTGCAAAACCCGCTGGATCTCGTCGGCGCGGCCGACGACTGGATCCAGCTTGCCCGCGCTGGCCAGTTCGGTCAGGTCACGGCTGTATTTTTGCAGAACTTGATATTTGCTCTCCGCTCGCTGGTCGGTCACCCGCTGATTCCCGCGGATCTCCGCCAGCGCGCGATACACCTTCTCGATGTCTACGCCGGACTGCCGAAACAGCCGAGCCGACACCCCTTCGCGCTCGGCGACGATGCCGATCAGCAGGTGCTCGGTGCTGACGTACTCATCCCGCAGGCGGTTCGCCTCTTCCACGGCCCGGTCGAAGACGAACTTCAACCGCGGGGTCATGTAGATCTGCCCGACGCCACCGGCCGTATAGACGCGGGGAGTCGATTGCAGCGACTCCGTGACACGCTGGCGCAATTGATCGACGTCGACGCCCACGCGCTCGAGGATCTGCACCGTCAGCCCCTCAGGCTGGTCGAGGAGCGCGAGGAGCAGGTGCTCGACATCGAGCTGGTTGTGACGCATTTCCTGCAAAATTTCTTGAGCCCGCGCCAGGGCCTCCTGGGCGCGCTCGGTATATTTGTCAAATCCCATTGTTCGCACTTCCTCCCTGATCCGGGACCGCGGTAACTTGGTGCCTGATAAGCTCCTCTCGGAGCCGGTTGAGCTCGGCCTCCATTTCGGCCATTCGCTCGGTTAAGTTCATAATGATCTCGACGCCCGCGAGGTTGACCCCAAGGTCACTAACGTAGCTGTGAATCTGCTTCAGCCGCTCGACGTCCCGCGCGGAATACAGGCGAATCTTGCCGTTCGAGCGCGACGGCTCGATCAGCCCGAGACGCTCGTAGTAGCGCAGGGTCTGCGGATGCATATTCACCAACCGCGCGGCAACGCTGATGATGTAGCACGGTTCGTGATGCTCCGGAGTATCCATGGCTGGGCGTCCTCAATTTTGTTATTTCAAAGTGAGTATAAGAGTTTAGTGGACCATTGTCAAGTTATTTGCCGCGATTGCATCGCACAAGGCCACCGCGGTTGCCGGCCGACGAACGCGGGCAAGCGCGGGGCCCGCTCCTACGCACCCTGACGACGGTGACCCCTGGCACGGTATACCCGATTCATTGGCTAATCTGCCCTCGCAAAATCTACCACCTTCAGCCGGGTTGTCACCTGGCCGTTCCACTCGTTGCGCTCGATCTGGTACGCCACGTCGACGACGTCGGTCACCGCGCGGTCGGCCAGATTCCAGCCGACCGCTTCCCAGACTTGCTGGCCATCGCGGAGATGTAGCTTGAGGTGCTGGCCCGAGGCGCCAACCGTCGCGCGGGAGACGACCCGGAGGTTTCGACTGACAAAGGTGGGAGTCGGGTTTGCCGTTCCGAAGGGTTCCAGGGCCTCCAGGTCGACCAGGATCGACGGATCCAGGCGGTCCAGTCGAACCTCGGCGTCGGCGAGAAGAACCGAATCCAGAGCGGAATCCGGAATCTGCTCGGCGGCCAGGCATTCCAAGCGCTGCCGCAACTCGTCCAGGCGCTCGCGCGCCACCGTGAAACCGGCGGCGTGGGCGTGGCCGCCGTGGCGGAGGAGCAGGTCGTCGCAGGCGGCGAGCGCGCGAGCGACGTGGAACTCGTCGATGCTGCGCGCCGAGCCGTGGGCGACCTCGCCGACAATCTCGGCGACGAGCGACGGTCGACGATAGTCGTCTTTGAGCTTGCCGGCGACCAATCCGACGATGCCGGACTTGAACTGGTCGCTCGCGACAAAGACAAGCTTCGGCAGCTCACCGCGGGCCCGCAGGATCTCCGCGGCGTGCTGGCGCATCGCCTCGGTGAGCTGCTGACGCTCACGATTCACCTCTTCCAGGCGCAACGCGAGCCGGCGCGCGGTGGCCTCGTCGGTCGCGGCAAGCAAGTCGAGGCTGAGCTGAGCACTGGTCAGCCGGCCGGGCGCGTTCAGGCGTGGAGCGAGCCCAAATCCGATGTTTCCGGCCGTGACGGCCCGCTTGAAACTCGCTGCCTCGATCATCGCGCGCACGCCCGGGCGCGGCGAGCGGTTGATCGCCGCCAGCCCGCGGGCGACGAGGGTTCGGTTTTCGCCGAGGAGCGGCACGACGTCGGCGACCGTTCCCAGCGCCACCAGATCCAGCCACTGATCGGCCTCCGCGGGGTCGCGCCCCAACCGGTCGAAGAGCGCCTGGGCGAAGCGATAGGCGAGTCCAACCGCGCAGAGGTCTTTGAAGGGATAGCGGCAGCCGTCCTGGTGGGGGTTGACGACCGCCTCGGCCGGGGGAAGGGTTTGGGGCACGTGGTGGTGATCGAGAACGACCACGTCCACGCCCAGCTCGCGGGCGCGAGTGATCTCGGCGAGTGCCGACACGCCGCAATCGACCGCGACGAGGAGATTGGTCTGGCGGGCGAGGTCTTCGACTGCTTGAGCATTGAGGCCGTAGCCGTGCTCGTAGCGATTCGGAACGAACGCGGAGACCGGCACGCCGAGCGTGCGCAGACAGGAGACGAGGAGGGTCGTGCTGGTCACCCCGTCGGCGTCGTAATCGCCGTAGACGACGACCGGCTCCCTCTCCTTTACCGCCCGGGCCAGCCGCTCGACGGCTTCCGGCATGCCCTTCATGAGCAGCGGATCGCCCAGGGGAACCTGATCTGCCTGCAAAAACGCCCGAACGGACGCCGGATCCGTAACGTCGCGGTTGGCGAGAATTTGAACGACGAGCGGATGGACCCCCGGGACACTCCGCAGGAACTCGCTGGGGGCTCGTGGCGGAATCTTCCAGCGGCTCCGCGCCTCACACGGCAGCGCGACAAGCCGTTCGATGGCGACACCTCGGAGACGTGGCTCTACCGGCCATTCTACGCCGCCGGTACCGGCCCGGCCAGCGTTTTGACGGGGCTCTAACATTGACAGTAGCGTTGGGGACCCAGAGGACACCAGTCAACGGGCAAACGGCCGCGTACGGCAGGCTGGCAAAGCCTCTGCCAGCCGTTATACTATCGGCGGCAGCCTTACGCTTGCTCTCCATCACGTACACGAGACCGACCAGGCAGAGGCGGATCGGCAACCGCATGACTGAACCAGGCTAGGGTTCGAAGAAAGGCAGAGTAGTCGTGCCCGGCGGAACATTCCCGACGCAGCTAAGTGAGGCCCGGTCATAATTCCTCACTCTGCCTGTAAGCATGGTTTGACGCCAACACGGAGATTCCTGTTGGTCTCGAAGTGCTGGAGCAAGGTCAGTTGGTAGACAAACACGGCGCCCAAGACGTAAAGGCGGGTCGGGATCATCCCCTTGGTCGGAACCTGGCCCAGGCAATCGAAGATGCCCTTGAACTGGGAGTTGAAGTTCTCGATGGTGTCGGAGCGCATCTGGTGGAAGAGACAGCGGACCTAAATGCCCTCGTCGTGATGGAGATAGCCCCCGCAATTAGTCGTGACCAGGATGCAGCAACGCGGAGGGTCAGCAGATCACCTACCAGTACGACCTGCTTGATCGTCTGACGAGTAAGAGCGGGAGCGAACCATCGGTGAGCTACGGCTACGACGATAGAACGAACGGGAATTGCGGAGTCGGGCACCGGACGAGCATGAGCGACGGGGCGGGAAGCGCGGCCTACGTGTACGACGCGCGAGGACGCGTGACGAACCTGACCCGATCGATCAATGGAACCAACTATCCGCCACTCACGACCACCTACGACGCCCAGGATCGGCCGCTCACGATCAACTTCCCGAATGGGGACGTCCTCACCTATACCTATGGCGACCACGGCAAGGCGGTGAGCCTGACCCTGAATGGCTCGATCGCGCTGGTCCAGAACGCCTCCTACAATGCGCTCAGGAAGATCACGAGCCTGCCCCTGGGTAACGGTCTGCAGACGACCTGGAGCTACTTTGGCCTCGACGTCCAGGCGAGCGTGATGAACCGCTGGTATGGCCTGCCCTACCAGGTTCAGACCGGCACGCTGCAAAATCAGACCTTCGCCCCCAGTGGCGGCTACGACATGGTGGGCAATCCGACGAACGTGTCCTATGCCGACCACACCAACGAATCGCTTGGCTACAGCTACAACGAACTCGACCAGCTCACCAGCCTGAGCGGCTCGGCATCCGAGGGCTACGGCAATTACCTCCAAGGCAGCGCGGACATCGGCAATCTGCTCGCCAGTCGGGAAGGCACTTACAGCTATCCCGCCGCAGGTCAACCGCACCCCCACGCGCCCAGCTCGGCGAGTAACGTCGGCTCCTATCAATACGATCCGAACGGCAATCGGACGAGCGCTCCGACCTACGGCTACAGCTACGACGTGGAGAACCACCTGACCCAACTCACTCAAGGTGGCAACGTCGTCCTCCAGAACACCTTCGACGGGGACGGCACGCGCCTGATGCGGGTGGCCAACGGCACGACGACCCACTACATCGGCGATTGGTACGAATCCAATCCCAACACGAGTGTTGCCACGGTGTATTATCCCTTCAACGGGCAGGCTGTCGCGATGAAGACTGGCTCGACCTTGTCTTATCTCCATCGCGACCAGGTCGGCAGCGTGGTCGCAATCTCCGACGCGAGCGGGAACGAGGTGGGCTCGGCAAGGTATTGGCCGTTCGGAGGCGCTAGATTAACTACAGGCTCCCTACCGACTGATCGTTTGTTTACGGGCCAAATACGTGACCTCGGCGATGATCGTCTCTACTTCTTCAAGGCGCGGTACTATGATGCAACGATTGGGAAGTTCGTGCAGCCGGATCCGTTTGCGCCGGTGGTGGGCAAGCCGCCGTCGCTGAATCGCTATGCCTACGCCGACAACAACCCGCTGCGGTACCGCGATTCGACGGGGCACTACACGGAAAGTCCTACGGAGATGACTTCGCCGACGATCCTGATCAATAACCCGCTACCGCAGGAGAACAAGCCGCTCATCTACGTTTCGCCTTCGCTGCCGACAGGGCCGATGATCTTCGTCGGGGTTAGCTTGCCAACGATCAACGTGACGACGCAGACTGATTTGAATCTCGGCCAGGCGTTGATCTTCGTCCAGGGCGACCAGGGGCCGGATATATTTAAAGCGAACAGTGCTAAGTTGCGTAAAGCTCTTGAACTGGCGCTCGGGCGTGAGCTTGAGCCTGGCCACGCCGCTCATCACCTCATTCCAGGCGAGTGGGATATCCATCCGCTGGTGGACCGGGCCATCAAACAGGGATGGAATATCGACGCCGAAGCTAACGGAATGGAGCTACCGATGACCAAGGATAAGGCCCTGGCGGAGGATCTCCCGTATCACCCGGGTTCTCATCGACTTTACAATGAGGAGGTGCTGCAGCGCCTTGAAAGTCTTGCGAGAAACGTCGCGCAGCAAAACGTTCCGGATGCGGAGCTTCCGATGTTACTCGATAACGTCGCAGATCAACTATTCTTCCAACTCAGTCGGCAAGGTCGGACTGATCCCGGCTCACGGATCCGGTAGGCAACCCCAACAAGTTGCGTGACCGGGGCGCTGGTTCTGGTCACGGAGGGGCAGTGTCGTATTATCGCTGGAAATCGGAGATACGCGCCAGAGGATCCGGCATTCTCCAGGCGGTGCTGGAGCCCTTTGCACCCGATTGGTCACGGATTGATCTGTGGAGTTGCTCGCCATTGCGACGTCAGATTCCACTACTGAGGTTCCGGTACCCCGCAACGGCGCCGATGCCAGATCTCATATTCAGCAGTTCTGGATGGGAACCTTACTCGTCACGGCTACGCTCCCTCCTCCGATCGGCGGGGGCGACGTTTGAAGAGTTTCCATGCCAACTACTGGAAAGAAGTACTGGTCGCATCCTCTCAGGGGATTACGCTGTTGTTCACTTCTATGAGTGCCACGAGTGTCTCGACTGGGTCGAGTCGGGGTACGACGCTCAGATTGGCGCGGACGCTAAGCCCTATCCCTCGTCTATCACCCGGCTCGTCCTGACCGCCGCCTGCTTGGAACGAGCGTACCCGATCTTCCGCCTAACAGAGGCGCGAAACGTTGTCCTCGTACACGACAGTGTCCGCGCGCTGCTAACTCAGCACCGAGTCAGGGGCGTGCGGTATCTACCACTTGAGGAGCCGATTGGTCTCTGAGCAAGATTTTTGGGGCTCGTCGCGATTTGGGTCTCCCAGCGATCCGCCTGCCAACCCCACTATCGCCGAACGCTACCCCGACGAAATCAGCCGTCCCGCCGAGCACCCCGAGGAGATGTTCCGCTTGCTCCTCGCCCAGTTCTGCCTCGACCTCTCCGACGAGAAGATCTGCCTGGCCGCCCACGAAAGCCTCGCGTTGCGCCTCTTCCTCCAACCTCGACGCCGACCTCTCCCTCGCGATTCGCGTCGAGCAGGTGCGCCAGGCCGAGCCCCACGAATGCGCGGATGGCCAAGCTACTGGCCAAGTAGTCCAAGATTCCGCCGGCGAATCCCTCCTTCTGGCCGGTATATAGCGTCCGTGCTATACTGTTTCCGTGAGTACCTGGGAGTTGATTTTCTATGAGACGGCGAGCGGCCGAAGCCCGGTCCGGGAATACTTGGACCGCCTGTCGGCCGCGGAGGCCGCTAAGGTGTTAACGGATCTGGACCTGCTCGCCGCGTTCGGCCTTGAACTGGGCATGCCCCACGTGCGGCCCGTCCAGGGCAAGGTGTGGGAGTTGCGCTCCGTGGGAAGGGTCCAACACCGGGTGCTCTACGCGGCGGTAAGCGGCCGCCGCCTGGTGCTCCTCCACGCCTTCACGAAGAAGACTCCGAAGACGCCGGCGAGCGAGATTGACCTGGCGGAACACCGCTTTGCCGATTACCAAGCGAGGTATGGTCGATGAATCACCGCGAGTACATCGCCGAGCGGGAAGTGCGAGAACCCGCCTTCAAAGAAGCGCGGGACGCCCTGCGCCCCCAATACGAACTCCGCCGCGCCATGATCGCGGCCCGCCGGCGGGCCGGCCTGACCCAAGCCCAGCTTGCGGCCGCCCTGGGGACGACCCAGAGCGCGGTGGCCCGCCTGGAAACTGGCCAGACCAAGCCCACGGTGGATACTCTCTGCAAGCTCGCGAGCGTACTCGGCATCCGCTTCACGATTACCCCGGAAGGCTTGAGTATCGCGGCCTAGCACTCCCGGGTAACCCGGCGCTTAACGCCAAACCCGGCGAGGCTACGGCGACGTGCAGGCGAGCGTGGCGAACCGCTGGTATGGCCTGCCCTATCAAGTTCAAACCGGCTCCTTGCAGAATCAGACCTTTGCCACCAGTGCCGGCTACGATCTCGTCGGTAATCCGACGAACCTGTCCTACGCCGACCACACCAACGAATCGCTCGGCTACAGCTACAACGAACTCGACCAGCTCACCAGTCTGAGCGGCTCGGCATCCGAGGGCTACGGCAATTACCTCCAAGGCAGCGCCGACATCGGCAATCTGCTCGCCAGTCGGGAAGGCACTTACAGCTATCCCGCCGCAGGTCAACCGCACCCCCACGCGCCCAGCTCGGCGCGTAACGTCGGCTCTGCGTTTGTCAATCCGGAACGGCCCACTTTGATCATCAGGAGTGGCCCACCCCTGATCCGGTGACAGAAGTTTGATCGGCTGCTTCTCCTCCTCCCTTCCGCCTGCGTTTGTCGAGCG
>Ga0080006_1162471_pt1 | contig 170666 bp, 136 predicted proteins | sample RS3BMetagenome_FD_69209 | JGI IMG/M metagenome (GOLD analysis project Ga0080006, IMG submission 69209) | Ferric oxide microbial mat and aquatic microbial communities from Rainbow Spring, Yellowstone National Park, USA - RS3B (SPADES... ...
CGGCGACGGAGCTCCGCGGTCACCCTCGGGCTGCCGTAGGTCGCGTCCGACTCGGCGTGGATGTCCACGATGTGGTTGATCAGGTAGGCCTCGTCGAGCTCGGCCTCGGTGGGACCGGCGGGCCGGCCCAGCCATTCGTAGAACGCCGAGGTCGAGACCTCGGCTGCTGCACACGCCGCGTCGATCGGGAACCCTTCGGCCTTCATGGTGGAGACGAACCGGTAGCGGCTCACCGGTCCAGCTCCAACACCTCAGAAGGCCACACTTCGTTTGAGCAGGTCGCGCTCCATGGTCAGGCGCTTCACCTCCCGCTTGAGCCTGGCGAGCTCCTCGCGCTCCTCGGTCGAGAGCCCCTCACGCTCACCCCGGTCGATCCGCTCCTGGCGGACCCAGTTCCCCAGGGTCTGGTCGACGACGCCGAGTTCACGAGCCACGTCGGCGACGGTGCGCTTCTGGTCGATGACCAGGGCTGCCGCGTCACGACGGAACTCCTTGGGATACCGGCCTCGCCGGCGGGCCGGCGTCGGTTGGTCTTCGGTCACTACTGGCATGACTACCTCCTATTCGAGGTGTCCAGCCAGAGGGGGGATGGTCAGAGCGCTGGCTTCCGGTCTGCTGGGCGCTCACGTCGTTCCAACAGGCCTGGCCCCGATCATGAAACTCCGCTCGGGTCTATTGTCCGCCTCGACTCGACCTTCGACTACGAGCCGCCGATCGAGTGGGAGCTGAACTACCGTCTCAACCAGCAAGCTGCATAACCAAGTGTCCGGCTGGCAGGGGGAAGGTCAACAGTCCTTGATGCTGCCGAGGCGGGTGGCGCACGGCATCGGACACAGATGAACGGAATGGAGAAGGTGTGACGCTCCCACCCGAGGACCTGCGAGCCAGACTGGAGTCGCCGGCGACCGACCGAGATTCGACCGCCGAGAGCCTTCGGTGGGTCGACCGGCTCGAGCCGCGTCTGGTGAACGCCCTCACCATCGCAGGCTTCGCGATTCCTGCGCTGCTGTATCTGTGGATGCTGGCCTCCTACAGCGTCAATGTCGTGGTAGGTGATCAGTGGGACAACGTCCCGGTCATCAGTGCCTCGTACCACCAGATGATCCCCTGGCACGCGATGTGGGCCCAGCACAACGAGAACAGGATGTTCTTCCCGAACGCACTTGTCATCGTCCTGTCCCGAATGACTCAGTTCAACGTGCAGCTCGAGGAGATCATCTCAGCAACCCTGCTCTTCGCGTCTACTGCGTTGATCATCTGGACCCATAAGCGGCGGTCCGTCGCGACGCCCTGGCTCTACTACTGTCCGGTGGCATGCATGGCACTCGCGATCACCCAGTGGGAGAACACCCTCTGGGGCTTTCAAGTGGCATGGTACATGATCCTTTTCGCACTGGCGGCCGCCCTGTTCCTCCTCGACCGGACATCCGTTTCGGTGTTCGTCTTCTGCATCGCCACGGTTGCCGCAATCATCGGAAGCTTGTCCTCTGTGCAGGGGCTGTTGGTCTGGGCAGCCGGACTGGTTCTCCTGTACCACCGGCGGAGACCGTGGCCCTACATCGTGGCCTGGGTGGCCGTGGCAGGTGGTACCGCCGCGGTGTACTTCCACAACTTCATTCTCCCGAGTAACCCCGAAGTCGATCCGAACCTCGCCTTCACCCACCCTCTCTTGGCAGTGAAGTTCTACGTGTTCCTCATCGGGGACGTGGTGGGAATCAATCCGCAGCTCAACCACGTCGGAAGCTATCCGTGGGTCACCGGGCTCGGCATCCTCCTGGTCGTCCTCGCCGTGTTCCTCCTGGTCGTCTACGGCATCAGACGCGACAGCGAAAGTTCGTCCCCGCTCGGGCTCTCACTCATCGTGATGGGCCTTCTCTTCGGTGTGCTCGTAACCAAGGGAAGGATCTTCTTCGGGTACGTCGGTGCCGGTGCGTCGCGCTACACCACCATGGACGTCCTCGTCCCGATTGGGATCTACCTCACGCTCATTGCCCGAAAACCCGATTCGATGCTCAACCGCCGCACCCCTGTGGACGAGCCACACAGGTCGTTCCTCGATCGCATCACCGCGTGGTCCGGAAAGCTCGCCACCTGGGCTGACGCGTCTGCCCTGACGGCCTGTCGGGTCCTCATCGGGATGGCGGTCGTTGTACTCGTGTGGTTCAGTGTCCCGAACGGCCTGCATGGCGCGTCGCAGAACCACCGATACCAGGCCGAGGCCGTTCCGATCATGAGGAACATCACGACCGAGCCCAACGGTCAGGTTGTCTACCACCTCTATCTGTTCATGAACGCGTCGTACGTCCGCAAACAGGCCGAAGTCCTGATGGAGCATCACCTCAGCGTCTACGCCGACCCACCACGCAGCGGCTGAACTACTCACGACCCGTCGGTGATCAGATGGTTCCCTCGGCAATGGCGTTCGCTATCCACGGGACGACCTCTTGGAGGATCTTATCGAGATCCGTGGTGGCCTCGAACCCGAGTAGTCGCCTGGCCTTCTCCACCGCCGGTACCCGCCGCTTCACGTCATGTTCGAACGGCGGATCCGACATGTAGTCGAAGGGCACATCGAACCCTTTTACCTGGGTCCAGATTGCGCGGGCAAGCTCAAGTACCGTTGTCGACTGCGCGGTGGAGATGTTGAAGTCCTCATTGACGGCATCAGGGTGCTCCATCGCTGTGACGATTCCCTGCGCCAGATCGCCGCCGTAGGTGTAGTGCCGGATCTGGCTCCCGTCACCCAGGATATGAAGGGGGTCCTGACCCTTCAGCACCTTCTGGACCAGGTCCGGCACCACATGGCTCATGGCAAGGCGCACATTGCCGCTGAGTATCTCGACATCGCCGAGGGCCCGGCGCTCACCCGTGCCGACGCAATTGAACGGACGGATGATCGTATAGGGGAGTCCATACTGGTCGAACGCAGCACGGGCAAAGTACTCAACCGAGAGCTTCTGGAATCCGTACGAAGAGATCGGAGGTGGGATCCGGTGCTGCTGGCCCTCGAAGGACGGCCAGCTGTCCGCCGACTCGAACACCATGGACGAACTGAGGTAGGTCACCTTCTGGAGGTGCCCGTTCTGATGTGCCTTGATGGCAGCGTCACAGGCCGACGCCGTGATCCGCTCGTTCTGCGCGAGTAGATCGTACGCATAGGTGTGGAAGTACGAGATTCCACCGATGAGCGCCGCCCCGGCGATGAAATGGTCGCACTCCATCAGCACCCGGGTCATCAGGTCGACGTCCTTGGCATCCCCCTCGATGAACCGGTAGCGGGGATGCTCGTCGTAGGACCGGGTGACGGGTCCATATTTGGAGTAGTTGTCGATGCCTACGACCTCGTGGCCGCGGTCGAGCAACTCCTTGACGACATACCCACCAATGAAGCCTGCCGATCCGGTGACGAGGACGGTTGTCATGTGCGACCCTTCTGCATCTGCTCAGCGGCCACCCGGACCTCGTCCAGGTTCAACTTGGGCCCGAATGCGAACCGGTACCACCTGAGATAGTGCGGCAGCCAGGAAGCCAGCTTGAAGTTCGAGACGCCATGGTGGCGCTCCAACCAGATCGTAGGCAATTCGGCCACAGGCAGTCGCGCCCTTCGTGCCTTCGCCACCAATTCGATCCCGATCTCGAACCCGGTGTTGGACGTGATCCCGACCGTTCTCACGAAGTCGGTGTTGTACGCCTTGAACGAGTTCGTCGCGTCTCGCGTGCCCACTCGGGCGAGCACCCAAAGCGACAGTCCCGCTGACCGCGAAAGAAAGCTCTTCAGGAACGGTCCGCCGACCTGCTGGCCGCCCCGCGAGTACCGCGACGCCGCAGCGACGACGACCCCTCGTTCCACCAGGCGGGTGAGGTAGTCGATCTGCTGAGGGTCGTCACAGCCGTCGGCCATCGTCACCACGACGACGTCGGCGCTCGCCCGATCGATCCCGTAGCGGATTGCCTGTGCAGGCCCCGGTCCCACGTCGTTCACCAGGCAGCGCACCCGTGCATCCTTCGCTCCGTACTTCTCGACATAGGGAACGGTGGAGTCGTCGGGTGCATCAACGACGACGGAGATCTCACAGGGCAGCTGCACCGTCTCGACGAGCCGTTCGAGGACGTCCTCGATTGTCGAGCCCTCGTTGTAGGCCGGGATGACGATGGAGACGCGAGGCTTCAAAGCACCACTCCGTTTCCTCGGATGTTCCAGATGTCGACCACCGGCTGGCGGACCTCGAGGGTCCCGTACATTCGGTGCGGTGCCCCGATGACCAGGAGGTCAGACCGGTCGAGCACGACTTCGAGCGGATACAGATCGGCATCGGACATCACATAGGGGTCCGACGTTACGACCTCCGACGCTCGCACCTTCAGGACGCGCTTCAGCTTGTACGAAAGGCTCGACCGGTTGTCGTCGGACTCACCCTTGAATGCCATACCCAGGATGCCGACGGTCATCGAATCGAGATCGAAGCGGGCGGCCATCCTCGACACCATGTACAGCGGGAGCCCCTCGTTGATCTGCATGCTCGCTAGGCCGAGCGCGAAGTTGTTGTTGTTGAACGCAGCGAGCTGCATGGTGTCCTTGAGCAGGCACGGCCCGGCGGCGAAACCGGGTCCGGGCAGGTCGGCCGCCCGCGGATAGTCCTCGATGACCGCCATGCGGATGCGCTCGTAATCGACCCCGAAGTCGTTGGCCATCATGTACAGCTGGTTGGCGGCTGCAAACTTGATGTAGCGGTACGAGTTCGTGAACAGCTTGGCGAGCTCCGCCTCTTCGGGCTCCACCGTCACGATCGACTTCGTCAGGCACGTGAAGAGGACGGACGCACGCTCCTTCGCACGCGGCGTGCGTGCCGACACGATCTGTGGGAGCGAGTGGAGCTCCTCCATCGCCTTTCCCTCGGCGATCCGCTCGGGGCAGAAGGCGACGTCGATGGACTTGCCGGTCCGCTCGATCAGTCGCTCGACCATCCTGGTCACCCCGGGAAAGACGGTGCTTCTGAGGACGATGATCTGGCCCTCGACCAGGTGGTCGGCGATCGCCTCGATGGCCTCCACCACTGCCTGTGGATCCGGATTGAGGTGTTCGTCCACCGGTGTGCCGATGACTACCACCACGTGCTCGGCGGCAGTGATCGATGACGGATCGGTGGTCGCCCGAAGCCTGCCACTTTCGAGCGTTCGGGCGAGCACTTCAGGTGCGCCCGGCTCCGCATGGGGCATGATCCCCGCATTGATCTGGTCGACGGCGGTCTGGTTGAGATCACAAAGAGTGACGTCAAGACCGCAGTCGGCGAAGGCCAGGCCCAGTGGCAGGCCCACATGGCCACAGCCCCCGAGGACGAGGACGTCTGAACTCCCCGGCAATTCCATAACCGCACGGTAGACAACCGATGACGCCAGGGCAACGGGTTTCTGTCGGGAACGCCCGATCGAGGGCGGCAGACGCGATCGCCGGTCGGGGCCATCGCCAGCCGCTAACTTATGGACCATGAGCCGCGCCACCAGGCTGTGGGACCTGGCCCGATCCCCTCAGGGGATGAAGCTGATCCGCTACACCACGGTGTCGGCCATCTCGGCACTGACCTCAATCGTGATCCTGACCATCGTCTACGGCGTGCTGGGACTGTGGTCCGCAGTCGTCAGCACCTTGTTCTCGAACATCATGGCCGGCATCCCCTCCTACATCCTCAACCGCCGGTGGGTCTGGGGAAAGTCGGGACGGTCGCACCTCTGGCGCGAAGTGATTCCCTTTTGGGTGATGTCGCTGACCGGTATCGGGTTCGCCCTCTACACCGCGTCAGCTGCACATCAGTTCGCCGAGGCCCACCACCTCCATTCGCTGGCTCGAACCGCCCTGGTGGTGGGCGCCAACGTCTTCGCCTTCGGCGTGGTGTGGCTGCTCAAGTTCCTGATCCTCAACCGGCTGTTCGCCCAGATCGCCGATATCGAACTGGCCCGGGGCGAGGTGCAGGAACAAGGCAACTGAGCGGGCCGGAACCTGCACCCGGACACGCAGGGGAGGTTCCGTTACACTGAACCGTCGGCTAGCCGCCGGTGCCGGCGACCAGCGCGATGTCCTAAAGCACCCGGTTCCGATCGCACGAAGCGAGTCCAAATGACCTCCGAATCCGTGAGCGACACCCAGCCGCCGGTAGTCGACATCCGTCGCTTCGAGGACGACATCGACCAGATGGTGAAAACCTACCGGTCAGCGAAGCCCTATCCGCACATCGTGCTGGACAACTTCCTTCCACCGGAGATACTGCGAGCGGCGATCGATGAGTTCCCCCCGCTCGACCGCTCCACCTGGAACAACTACCTCCATACCAATGAACGGAAGTTCAGCCACACCGACCCGGACACCTGGGCACCCACCCTCCGGGCCATCTTGACCGAGCTCAATTCGCCGCGATTCGTCCGCCTGGTGAGCGCGCTGACCGGCGTCGAAGACCTGTTCCCCGACGAGACCCTCGAGGGAGGAGGGCTCCATCAGTCGACCACCGGTGGCTTCCTCAACATCCATGCCGACTTCACCGTCCACCCCCACCACCGCAACTGGCAGCGACGGGCCAACCTCCTGCTCTATCTCAACGAGGAGTGGAAGCCCGAGTACGGGGGCGACCTCGAACTGTGGAGCGCCGACATGAAGCACTGCGTCGAGAAGGTCGCCCCGGTTGCCAACCGCGTGCTCATCTTCACCACCGACGTCGAGTCGTTCCACGGGCATCCCGAGCCGATGCGCTGCCCCGAGGGCACCGCTCGACGGTCGATGGCCCTGTACTACTTCAGTGCCGAAGACGATCCGCTGGTCCGCTCCACCGAGTACCGGGCCAGACCCGGCGACGGTGCCCATTCGGTGATGATCTATGCCGACAAGCAAATGCTCCGCCTCTACGACTGGTCGAAACGACGTCTGGGAATCTCCGATCAGGCCGCCAGCAGAATCCTCGGCTTCCGCGATCGGTTCCGCCGAAAGGGCACACCGGAACCGTGACCGTCGACACCTGCCCCATCGAGACAGGCTCCGATGAGTGGGACGACACCGACGGCGTCGAACCCGAGCCCGAGGGCATCCCCGAGCCACGCCCCACCCGCACGCCGATGGAAGCCGGTCGCCGTCGGTACACCGTCGCCGTCCTGGTCGGGATGGGCATCACCGTGCCGCTGGTGCTGTGGATCCTCTGGGATCTGTGGAACGGCTCCGTCAATCCCCTGCGGGCGGTCCCCTACGACGACTTCTACGACCTGCAGGCCCGGTCGATGTTCGCCGGTCACCTCTGGATTCCGACCGGGAGGATGGGGATCGAGGCGTTCAACCACGCGGGTCGTCAGTACACCTACTTCGGAATCTTCCCGTCGCTTCTCCGGATGCCGGTCCTGCTGGTCACCCATCGGCTCGACGGCCGGTTGACCGCGCCGTCGATCCTGCTGGCATGGTGTGCCACCGCCCTCACCAGTGCGCTGCTGTTCTGGAGGCTCCGGATCCTCATGCGGGGGGAGGCGGTGGTCGGGAGGGCCGAAGCCGCCTCCTACGGAGCGCTGATGGCCACGGTGATGGGCGGTTCGGTGGTGCTGTACCTGGCTGCCACGCCGTTCATCTACAACGAGGACTTCGCCTGGAGCGTCCCGCTCACCATCGGGAGCCTCTTCGCCCTGCTCGGCGTGCTCGAACATGCCAGTTGGAGACGGGTGGTGACGTCCGGTGCGTTGGTGCTGGCCACCAGTCTCAACCGCACCCCGACCGGATACGCCTGCATCATCGCCGCCGGCCTCGTCGGCGTGTGGTTCGCCGCCGGACGGGCCGGACGGTCGGAGCGCCGGTGGGCACTCCCGATGCTGGGAGTGGCCGTCATCGCCTTCGTGGCGAACGCCGCCGTCACCTATGCCAAGTTCGGCATTCCGGTCGGCCTACCCATGGCGGACCAGGTCTGGGCGTCGGTCAACGCCCATCGGCGGTACTTCCTGGCCGCCAATGGAGGGAAGGCCTTCAGCCCGGCATTCCTCCCGAGCACCCTGTGGGCCTACCTCGATCCGCTCGGGCTGAAGGTGAGCGGACTGTTCCCGTTCATCACGCCCCCCACCGCCCCGGCAGCGGCGCTCAACGGTGCGGTGCTCGACCAGACCTATCCGACCGCCAGCATCACCACCACCATGCCGCTGCTGTTCGTCGCGGCGTGCTGGGGCCTGGTGACCGCCTTCCGGCCCCGGGGACTCGGCAAGGTTCGACTCACCCGCATTCCTCTGATCGGCGGCGCCCTCGGGGCCGGAGGCGTGCTGCTGTGGGGGTATATCAGCGAACGGTACATGGCCGACATCGTGCCGTTTCTGGTGCTGGCCGCCGGCATCGGCATGGTCGACCTCTGGCACCGACTCGCGACTCGGCCCACACGGATACGGACAGGCGCGCTGGCCGTGGTGGTGGCGGCGACCACGTACTGCGTCGTCGCCAATGTCGCCATCGCCATCGCCCCGGTCGGGCAGTGGTCGAACCAGCAGAACCTCAACTTCGTCACCGCCCAGCGCAACCTCAGCCTCACCTCGCTGGGGTCACAGGTGCGGACCGGTTCGACCCTCCCCTACTGGGCCCCGGCCGGGCAGCTCTTCGCCGTCAACCATTGCTCGGGCCTCTACCTCTCCACCGGGAACAGCCTGAAGGACGTCCCCGGCCAACAGGACCAGCACTTCACCTGGATGCCGGTCGAACAGTCCGCCGACTTCATGTCCACCATCGGGTTCACCTTCAACCGTCCGGCGCATTTCCTGACCAGGCAGGTGTTGCTCATGACCTACGGAGCCAGCCGGCTGGTCATGCAGCCGGCCGGGGGGAACTACGTCCGCTTCGACATCCTGAACTCCGGAACCCGCATCGCCTGGCCGGCATCGTACTCGTGGCGGGTACCGATCCACCTCCTCCATGAGGAGTACCGGATCAACGCCGTCACCGACCCGAATCTCAACAGCATCGAGGCGGACTGGTACGGCGAGAAGCTGATCGGACACTATCTCGCAGGTGACAGCCCGCCGGTGATTACGCCCACCCCGGCCCCCGTGCCGGGTCAAGGCCTTCCGGTCGTCACGGTGGCCGCCGCGCCCAACCCGCCCGGCCCGACCATGGCGCTCTGCCGAAGCCTGACCTCGGGTCACTGACGTCGATGTCGGTGGGTACCGGTCTTCAGGGCGCGATCCACCACGGCGGGCGGCCCGGAGGGCGCTTCAGCTGCGTCGTCGACGAGCATCCCCGGTTCCACCTCGAAGTCCTGCGGTGGTTCGCCTGCCTGACCCAGATCGCCGGAGTGGACCCGGGCGATCTCACCGTGCACGCGGTGGGTTCGACCTCGACCGAGTCCCTCGACTACCTGCTGCGGTGCGGCGTGTCGGTGCGGTCGGTCGCCGCCTTCGACCGACGGTCGCCCCACTGCAACAAGATCTCCGGTGCGCTGCGGCTGGCCGATGCCGGAGTCGACGGAGTGGCGGTGCTCTGTGACACCGACATCGTCGTGCTCGAGGACCCACGGCTGCTCGACCTGCCGGACGGGGCGGTGGCGGCCAAGCCGGTGGACGCCCCGGTGCCGCCACCCGAGGTACTGGCCGAGATCTTCGAGGCGGCGAACCTGCCGGCGCCGGACCGGGTCCCACTCCCCTGGGGCCCCGACCAGTGGACGCTGGCCGGCAACAGCAACGGGGGCCTCTACCTCGTACCGGGGACCCTCCTCCGCCCGGTGGCCGAGGCTTGGGCCGAACAGGCGAGGTGGCTGCTCGAACGGGCGGAGCTGCTTCGCGAGTGGACCGTCCACGTCGACCAGGTGGCGATGGCCATGGCCCTGGTATCGACCACCACCACCGTTCACCGGCTGGACGTGCGCTGGAACACCCCCACCCACGACCTCACGCGGGTACCGGCGGATCCTCCTGTCCCGGCCATCATCCATTACCATCAGGAGGTCGATCGGGACGGCCGTATCCGACGGATCGGATCGCCGGCCATCGACGGGCAGATCGAGCGCGCCAACATCGCCATCAACCGCGTCTGGTCGGAGGCGGCGCCGGATACCACGCACCGACACTGGCTGGACCTTACGGGCACGTCCACGCCGGCGTTGGTGGTGGCAGACCCCGCGGACGACAGGGTCCTGGCGGTGCTAATCGACGGGCTGGACCAGCCGTCGGTGCTCCGACTGACCGACGGTGCGGAACCGGCGACAAGATCGGCCGCCGACGCCGAACGGGCCGATGTGGTCGTCGCCCAGCTCCGGGCCGAGGGCACCGATGACGACTGCCGGCAGAATATCGAAACCTGGTGGGAGCGTGCCGACCGCGCCTTGATGGTCAAGGGTGCCACCGGTCGTGGCCCCGATCTGTCGGCCCGGTTGGCGGTGGGCCTTGCGGAGGCGGAGCTCTACCCGATTGGAGAATCGTCGATCATCGCCCTCCGCCCTCCGCCCGATCGCCACCCCCGTGACTACCCGTCCGGCACCCTGGCGCCGCTGATCGGGAGGCACCCGGATCCGCTGAGGCTCCTGGCCATCCGACTCCACGCCTGGCAAACCCTCGGCTTCTATCCCGACCACGCTCCCCGACTGTGGGAGTACCCGGTCGTCGCCGGTCTGGTTGCCGAAGGGCTGGACCCAGGAAGCCGTCTGGTCGACGTGGGTGCCGGGGTGACGCCGCTGGCACCGTACCTCACCGACCAGGGGTATGTGGTCGAGACGGTCGATCCGTCCGAGATCCGGCGGACGTGGCCACCCGCACCGGGCTGGAACGAATGGGACTTTCTCGACTACGCCGAAGCCGGTCTGGCCCACCGTTCGTGGAACTGCCCGCTGGACCAGCTGCCGGTGGAGCCCCAATTCGACGGGGCCTATTCGATCAGCGTCATCGAGCATATGCGGGCCGACGACCGGCGGTCCCTGATCGCCGATATCGCCGTGCGGGTGCGATCCGGCGGCCTGGTTGTGCTCACCGTCGACCTGGTGCGGGGGCGCGACACCCTTTGGAACCGTAGTCGGGGCCTCCCGGTGGAACCGGGGTCGGTCCACGGCGATTTCGACACCATCGCGGAGGAATGCTCGGCGGCCGGACTCGACCTGTTCCGTCGCGAGACGGTCCGGGACTGGGGCACCACCGAGGTGGACATCGGGCTGCTGGCCCTGCGGCGCACGGACGCCCCGGTTCCCCGGGGAGCACGGCAGCCCGGGCGCCGGGCCGGGTGGCGGAAGCGGATTGGATTCGGTTGAGGGCCGCTGACGGTCAGCTCACCGGGCCGGCATGGCCGCCGCCGTCAGCGGTCTGAGGGGTGTCCGGGCGTGCCTTGCGATCCCACCATCCCAGCCCGGCCTTGAACCGGAGGATCGGCCGTTCGAGCCCGAAGTAGCTCACACTGGCGAAGGCGATGGAGAGGAGGAGCACCAGGGAGGCCAGGACCCAGTACGGCTCGGCACCGGGCTGCCAGCCCGTCCACTTCAGGAGCTCGGTGATGAGGTCGATGTGCCAGAGGTAGATCCCGTAGGAGATGACCCCCAGGCTGGCCATCGGCCACCACCGGAGCAACCTGCGGACGAACGACCGGTCCTGTGGTCCGAATACCGCCGGTACCAGAAGGAAGAAGGCGAAGAGCCCGTACAGGGTCTGACGCTCGAGGTTCACCCGGGGCGACAGGAGATACAGGATCTCATGGGTGGTGACCACATGCGACACCAGGATGAAGAGCGCTGCGGCACAGGCCCAACTGACCCACGGCATCAGTCGGTGCCCGAGCCACGTCGGCTCCGTTCCGTGATTGGTGAACCAGGCGCTGGTGATGGCCAGCAGCATGCCCAGGGCGAACAGGTCGAGGTAGGCGGGGAGCCAACCGACGAGGAGGCTGGCGTAGGCCGGATGGGTGGCGCAGTTCGGGGCGCACACCCCCACCTCCTTACCCCCCCGCATGGTGGTGATGGGCAGGTTGAGCGCCCACCACCGGAAGGCGAAGCTGATGCCGGCCAAGACGACGACGCCGGCGAGCTCGCGGCGGAGCTGCGATCGGGCCGAGCGGCGCCCGAGCCTGAGCAATGCGGCATAGGCGGGGAGGAAGAGGTAGAAGCTCATCTCCGTGCAGAGCGACCACGCCTGGGTGATGCCATCGACGATCTGCGTGGGGAAGTAGATCTGGAGCAGAAGGTAGTGGGCGGCGAACCCCTGCCAACCGGCACCGAGGGTGACGGCATGGAAGCCGTAGGTGAGGACGGTGAGCGCCAGCCAGTAGGCGGGCAGAATGCGGAGCAGCCGCCGCTCGAAGAACCTCCGGGTGTTCGGCGCATCGGTAGCCGCCAGGTGGGAGATCGCGAATGGCCGGTAGAGGAGGAAGCCCGAGATGAGAAAGAACACCGACACGCCGATATCCAGACGGCTGGTGTAGGCCCCGAGCGAGGACCGGAGGGTGAATCCGGAGACCCAGGCGGTATGCAGCAGCAGCACCGACACCGCGGCGATAGCCCGGAGTCCGTCGAAGCCGGCGAAGTGCCGGGGTTGACGGACCGGCTGGTCCGGCGTCAGCGCCTCGGGCGCCGCCTCCCCCGGGGCTGGCGCCTCGGACCCCGTAACGGCCGCCTCGATCATCGCCGGTTCGGTGGCCTTGTCGCTCACCCTCGCTTCCAGAGCCTCACCCCCGAACTCGAGACCACTGCTCATCCCACGCTCCTCTCCGGAAGGGTCCACACTATCCCGGCCCCCTTGCCCGGGGACGAAGACCGAGCCCCCGTCGGCGGCCGTTGCGCTCCACATCCACCACCTCGGCGGCTGCGGCTGCGGCTGCCGAGTCTCGTGGCCCTGCCGCCAGGAACGACCATATAAACTCGTCAATACATGGAAACGTTCCCCACATGCGATGAATCACCTTGCGGGGCCGTTTGTCGAACCGTCGTCCACGAAGGGGAGATGGGAACCACCATGGCGAACCGATGCGGAGCGTACCCTACCGTCCAACCGGTGCTCCTCGTGAAACACTGGACGTCCTGTCGGCCACATTCTCTTCGCTCGCGGCGAGCGGACCGCGTTCCCGTTCCGGCGTCATCGAGCCGATGCCGGGTCGACGGGAATCGCCGACACCGCTCGTCGGCGTCGACGGTTCCAGTCAACGACCAGGGCGACCAGCAGCGCTGTCGCCGCGACGGCGGCAATGACGAGCCCTGCCGTGAATCGCGCAGGCCAGTAGCGCAGAACCACCGCGTGACGCCCCGCCGGCACCTCCAATTGAAGCATCACCCCGGCGAAGGAGTGAAGCCGTACCGGTCGGCCGTCGATGGTGGCGCCCCACCCGGGCACGTCGGTGAGTCGAAGTCGCAACACCTGTCGGACATCGGCGGTGGTGACGAGGCTCCAGGTGGCGGGGTTCGGGTGTGTCACCGCTACCGAGGTGCCCGAGGCTCCGTCGGCGGGCAGGCCTCCTCGGTCCGTCAGTGGCGTCAGCGTGGCCACCACTGCCCCCGGTACGCGATAGAGGTCCTCGCCCCCTATCGCCTTGACGAAGACGGTGCCCCGGGGTCCAGGGGTGCCGGACCGTTCGAGCACGTACTGCACCCCATACAGGCGGGCCACATTGGCCGTGCTCACCCCGGGGCAGTACACTGAGTCACTGGTGAAGCCCGGCGATCCGAGATGGAGGGCATTCCACGACGAGAAGTAGCTGCTCGGGATCATCGGATCGTACAGGGCCAGCTCGTGGATACCGTACGCGACCTGGACGTTCTCGGGGATGCCGAGTCCCGGAGGAAAGAAGCACAAGGGTTCACCGAGTCCGACGACCGAAGAACCGACCGTGCTCTTCAATGCCGTCACCGCCGGCGTCGGGGCGAACGGCGTCGAGGTCGAGGTCCACAGCGGAGCCCCCGCCGCCAACAGGAAGGCCGATTCGCCCAGGAGGAGCAGCACACCCGCCAGGCGACCGACCGCCTGCTGGTGGGCTCGTGCGGTCGAACCGGACCCGTCCGAACGTCGGTGCTGCCGGACCAGCGCTCCGGTGACGATGAGGCCCAGTGCGGTGGTCACCGCAGGCCACACGAAGCTCGAGGCGCGGATTCCGGACTCGTCCGCCGGCAGGTGCCCCCGACCGAACGCCCAAAGCGTCACCAGCAAACCGGCCGCCACCGCGAAGCCACCACCGACCCACCGCCGCACCGGGGGCTCCGCGTGCCCCTTCACCAGAGCGTCCAATCCGATACCCGATAGCACGGCGACACCGAAGGCGACCGGCAGAATCCCGCGTTGCCACAGCACCGTCCCGACCAGTGGGAGTCGGTCCAGGATCGACACCAGCGGCGGAAGGAAGGCGACGGCCAGCATCACCACGACCATTGCAGCGAAGGCAACCACCTCCGGCCGTCGTCGCCGGGTCCCGATCGCCACGATCGCCAGCACCAGTGCGATGACGCCCACGTAGGCGGCCGTCTCCGAGTAGCCGCCGATATAACCGAACCAGTGGTTGCCAGCGGCGGGAAGCCCATCGAATCCCTGGAAGACCAGGTGGGTCAGGTTGTGGGCCGGAAGGGCAGGGTTCCCCTTCAGGATCTCCCCCGGGTCCCCTCCGGAAGCGCCCCGCTGAGAGCCCGAGATGACCTGGAGGCCGGGGAGGAGCAGCGGGGCTCCGAGCGCACCTCCGGCGATGGCGCCGATGGCGAGGCCGAACGCCGGCCTGCGGATCGGACCGTGACCACCCAGGAACGGCGCCCGCTGCACGAGCAGTACGACGATGAACACGAACATGGCAATTCCCACGAGCGTCAGCACTTCGGCCTGGCCCGCGTAGATCATCGCCGCCACCACCACGGCCAGAAACGCGACCGACCGGGCACCTTGTCGGGAGCGCACCACCAGCAACGCCGCCGCGAACAGCCAGCCGGACCACGAAAGCACCGCAGCATGCGGCCATCCCAACCACCCGAGCATCGGACCGCTCAGCTCGAAGACCGTGGCGGCGAAGAGGCTGGCCACGGTGCCGAGCCGCAAGACCCGACCGAGCAGGTACATGCCGGTGCCTGCGATGACGAGGGTGGTGACCACCTGGACGGTGAAGATGAGGTGGAGGGGGAACAGGTAGCCGATCAGGGTCGGCAGGCTGAAGGCGGCCGTCTGCCAGTTGAAGGCCAGCGGCATCCCCAGTCCCTCGTAGGGGTTCCAAAGGGGAAGCTGTCCGTGGTGGACTTGGGTCCAGGCCAGGGTCGACCACGGGATGATCTGGTCGGCCTGATCGCCGGCCTGGACGTTATGGAGGACGACGCCCGGCTGCTGGAGGAGGCCGTACCTGGAGAGCAGGTCGTAGGAGCCGAAGGAGGCGCCGTGGGCCAGCACCGGAGCCAGCACCGCCAGTGCCATCACCACGAGCCATCCGACGCTCAGCAGGTGGGTCCACCCGGGGCGCGGGCCGCCGGTAGTGGAACCCGACGCCGCCTCGGCATTCCCGGGAGCTGCAAGGGTCGTTTCACGCAAGGCGTCGACCACCCTTCGGCGTCGCCGCTCCGGGATTCCGCCGGTGGCGCTTGTTCCATGCCACCGCCGAAGCGCTCAGCAGGAGAACGGCACTCAGCCCCGCCACCATCAGGCCGACGGTGAGCAGCGTGGGCCAGTAGCGGAGCTCGATGACGTGGTGCCCGGCTGGGACACGGGCCTCCATCATCACCTGGCCGTAGGGCACCAGCTTCAACGGCTGCCCGTCGATGGTGGCGTGCCACCCCGGCTCATCGGTCAGCCGAAGCCGCAGTACCTGGGACGTACCCGACGACGTGGTCACCTTCCATGACGACGGGGTGGGGCTGTGCACCGTCACCGGGGTCCCGGGAGCGTCGAGGGGGGGCAGCTTGGACCCCGCCGGCGCCGGGGTGAGTGTCGCGTCCCCACTTCCCGGTATCCGGTAGAGGTCCTCCCCTCCGACCGTGCGGTCGTAAATCGCACCCGCCGGCCCCGCTTGGCCCGCTGGCTCCAGCACGAACGCCACGCCGAACCGACGGGCTTCAACGGCCGTCGTCACCGGGGGACAGAAGGAATTGTAGATGGGGACCCCGGCCGTACTCGGACTGACCGAAGCCCAGGCCGGGAAGTAACCGCGTGGGAAGACCGGGTCGTAGAAGTCGAGCTGATGGACACCGAACAGGCTGTTCACCTCGGGGAGGATTCCGAGGCTGCTCACGGCCGGTCCTTGGAAACAGGTCGAGATCCCGAACCCGACGGTCGAGCCGCCGACGGCCTTCGTCAGGGCCGTGACCGCAGCACTTGGCGGCAGGACCTGAGCGGACGACGACCACAAGGGAGCACCCGCCGACACCAAAAAAGCCGTCTCGAGGAGGAGCAGGACACCGCCGGCGACGTGTCCCACCGAGGGCACGGGGATCCTCCGCGACGACGACAGCGCCAGGTTCTTCGCCGACCGGGTGCCGAGCGCGACCACGACGAGGAGGGACGCGGCCGTCGTGGCAAGAGGCCACAGGAGACTCTCCCTCCGGAACCCGGCATCCTGCGGGGACAGGCCCCCGGAACCCGCCACCCAGAGCGTGCCGAGCAGGACGACGAAGCTGGCGAGCATCGCGGTCACCAGTCGCCGGGTCGATCTGGTGGACCATTCGCGCGCCAGGGCATCCACCCCCACCCCGGCCAGGACGGCCACGCAGAGGCTGAGCATCATCAGATCTCGGTGCCAGTCGATGGTCGAGACCACCGGCAGGTGGAGGATCAGTGCCTCGACCGGTGGAGCGAAGACGATCGCCAGTGTGACCACGGCGACGACGAGGAACGCCAGTACCTCCGGCCGTCGCCGCCTCCGCACCACTCCCAGCACCGCCAAGGTGACTGAGATGACTCCCAGGTAGGCCGCCGTGTCGAAGTAGACCGCGTCGCCGAAGACATGGCTTCCGGCGATCGGCAGGCCGTTATAGCCCTGTGCCAGCAGATGGACCAGGTCGTGGGGAGGAAGCGCCTTGCCAACCTCGGTCCGGGCAAGGAGTGCGGTGCTGTTTCTGGTCGAACCGGAGAGGACCTGCAGACCCGGCAGCAACAACGGCGCCCCAAGCGCAAGGCCGGCGACAGTGGCGATCGACAGATCGGCCAGGGGGCGGACCGAACGGCGTGCTGTGCCACCGGACCGAGCATTCAGGATCACCATCGTCACGCCGAACACGAGGGCGGACCCGACCAACATCGTGAAGATCTCTGGCTGACCTGCATAGAGCGCCAAGGCCACAATGACGGCGAACAGCACCACAGAACGAACACGACGTCGGCTGCGCACAATGAGCACCGTCGACGCCAACAGCCAGCCGGCCCACGACATGACCGCGGCATGGGGCCAGCCCAGCCAGCCCATGAAGGATCCGCTCAGTTCGAAGACCGTCCCGGCCATGGCGCTTCCGATCACACCGACATGTAGGACCCGACCCAGAATGTAGGCGCCGGTTCCCGCCACGACCACCGTCATGATGACCTGCGCCGTAAAGGCCAGGTGGAGGGGAAAGGCGTAGCTGATGACGGTGGGAAGGCTGAACACCGCCGACTGCCAGTTGAATGCCAGGGGCAACCCCAGGCCGTTGTAGGGATTCCAGAGGGGGAGGTGACCGGCGTGGACCTGGGTCCACGCCAACGATGTCCAGGGGATCATCTCGGCGATCTGATCTCCGCTCGAGGTGTTGCGGATGGTGACACCTGGTGCTCGGGTCAGGCCGGATCGGGACAGGATGTCGTACGGCCCAAGGGAGAGCCCGTGGTGGAGGGCGGGGATGAGCACCACCATGGCCGCGCCGATCACCCAGGTGATCCCCAGCACGTGCCGCCACACCTGACGCGGACGCGCGGACGGCACCTGTTCTTCCTCCCCAGCACTGTCGTCGGAGCTCACGTGGCCTGATCACCGTCCATGTCGAGCCGTCCTTGCAACAAGGCCGAGGCGGACATGGGCATTGGACCGACGGAGCCGCAGCCGCCACCCGAATAGCTCCACCTTCCTCCCCTTCTGGTGCAAGGCTGGTACGAGGCGACCAGTACGCGGGCAACGGCGATGACGTCTCGTGGATCGTAATCCATGCGCCAGAGTTCGAACAGGTCATCCGTTGGAGAGCAGAGTGGCGGAGGAGTCGTCCGTCGCGACCGGTCGGTGGGCCGGACTGGAAGCCGGCGGCTGCGTGGGTCGGGACGGATCCAACCTCCGCCTGCGCCAACGGGTCAGCGGCTTCTCCATCAGGTACCAGCTGGCAGCGGCCAGCGGAATCACGATGGCCATCCGCAGCGGGTCCAGCACCCAATAGGACATCCCGGTGGTGCTGGGGCTCAGGGCCACGAAGATGGGCCAGTGAATGAGGTAGATCGTGTAGGACATGTTTCCCACCACTACCAGCAACGGTAGGCCCATTGCCCTGGTCCCCAGACCCCTGGGCAGCACGATGAAATAGGTGATGATCACCGCTGACGCTATCTGACTCACCGGTAGCCAAACCAGTGGAAGTGAGCGGTCTCCGAGGGATATCGAGAGCACGATCCAGGCCATTACGGCGGTCGAAACTACGGCCGAGACCGCGAGGGTCCGTGCAGCCCAGGGTCTCCAGTTCTGGAGGTGGCCTCCCGTCGCGAGCAACCCCAGCAGACATCCAAGGAAGAGGGCATCGGCGCGGGTGTCGAAGGCGTAATAGACCCGGTCGGCGGTATGGATTGTGTAGGGATGAGCACCGAGCACAATGTGAATACGGTTCACCGTGCATGCAACGATGCCGGCACTGGCCAGGACATAAGCGATTCGTCGTCGGCTGGCCTTGAGAGCCAAGAGCAGGAGAGCAGCCCAGATCAGATAGTACTGCTCCTCTATAGCCAGGGACCAGGTCTGGGTGAGGAACCCCGAGTAGAGCGGGTTGTGCTCGAAGGCCTGTCGGTAGTCCGAAAAATAGAACAGGGCGGCGGCACTGTCTCCCCACACCCGGTGAGCTGCGTCCGATACGTGCACGAGTGCCGCGTATATGCCCAAAAGTGCCACTGTAAGGATCAGCGGTGGCAGAAGCCGCACCGCGCGTCGAGAGTAAAATCTGCCCAGGCTGATCCGTCCGGTCTTCTGATGCTCGTCGGCAAGCATGGCAGTGATGAGAAAGCCGCTCAAGACGAAGAACAACGCCAACGCGACCCATGAACCCGGAAGGGTGCTGAAGTTGGAATGGAAGATGAGCACCAAGCTGACACCGATGGCCCGGATCCCGGTCAAGGCAGGTCGATTGCCCAGCGAAAACGGCACGTTCCCCGTCGCGGAGGCGTGCGGATTCCGGTCCACGGAAGGTCGGCCGCCCTTCAGGAGCTCGGCGGCACTCGGAGAAACGGGGGGCACCCGAGGGCCGGCGGACTCGCGTTCGTCGTGCTTCGGGAACATCACCCCGAACCCTATCCCCGGTCGATCCCGGGTGCAGAGACCGTGGTCATTCCTCCGGAGAGCGACTACTGTCGCCACGTGACCGGGGGCGCGGTGGGATGAGCAGTCAAACCTTGTGGATCACCTCTCCGAGCTATGCCGACATCGAGTCGTTCACCATCTTGAGGCAACGGATCCTCGACGTGGTGACCCGGGCCCCTGAGCTGCGCAATTTCGCCGTGCGCTTCGTGGTGATCGACGACACCGCCGGCAACGACAGCGAGGTCGCGGGACTCGCGGGGATGGACGACGTCGCCGTCGTCACCCCGCCCTTCAACCTCGGTCATCAACGGGCGATTGTCTACGGCCTTCGGGTGACGGCACCGGCGGTGCAGGATTCCGACCTCATCGTGACCATGGACGCCGACGGCGAGGACCAGCCCGAGGACCTCCCCCGCCTTCTCGCCCCGCTCGTCGCAACAGCGGAGCCGAAGTACATCCTGTCCATTGCCCGGCGCACCGAACGGCAGGAGTCGATCAAGTTCAAACTCATGTACTTCTTCTTCCGGATCATGTTCCGCATCCTCACCGGCGTGACCGTTCGGAGTGGGAACTACGCCGCCTATCGCGGTTGGTTGGCCCGGCGCATGCTGCTCCATCCCTCGTTCGACATCTGCTATTCGTCGACGCTGGTCAGCCTCGACTTGGCAACGGTGGCCGTCCCGTGCGCAAAGGGAAAGCGGTATGCCGGTCGGTCGCGGATGAACGTCTTCCGTCTCGCCATGCACGGCATCCGGATGCTGGTGCCGTTCACCGACCGGATCGCCGTACGGGCACTGACGGCATTCACCGCGATGTTCGGCATCGGTATCCTGCTCTCACTGGTCGTGGTGGCGATCCGGATGTTCACCACCTCGTCGATTCCCGGGTGGGCGACGGCCACTCTGCTCGGCATGCTCACGCTTTCGTTCATCGCGCTGGGCAACGGCCTGGTGCTCTTCGCGGTCTTCTCTCATTCGCGGGGCATGTCACTGTCGGGTTTGGAGGATCTGGTGGGACGAAGTGACCGAGCGGATCCTTCGAGCCGGATGCTCGACAATGAAGGTGCTCCGGCCGCCGATTGACCGCCCGATGGCTCCGCCTCGGTTCCTTCGGCGGATCGTCCCGCTTCGGAGCCTGCCGGGCGACGGGTCCCACTCGAACCGTCATCGACCAGTCTTGTCTGCAAAGCCATTTGGAGCGCGTCACGAGAGGCGACGGGGGCGACGGATTCCGCCTTGTTGGACGCCCCGAATCGGCGAGCCTCGAGTTTCCGACTCCATCGCATCAAGGGCCGCTCAATCAGGAACCACGACAGCAGGGTGAGGACCAGGGTGACGATAACGGCGACGATAACCCGAACCGCGTCGCTCCAATGCGGGTCGAAGTATCGGATGGCGAAGAACACCGGAAGGTGCCAAAGGTAGAACGCGTAGGAGACCAAGCCCAGGGCGACCAGGGGCTTCATCTCGAAGAAGTGCCTCGCCCCCCATCGACCGTCCAGAATGGCCAGCAACAGCACTGCGCAGGACGCATCGATCAGCAGGAACCCTCCGTCGAAGACAAACTGCCCGTTCTCGGTGGTAAAGGTGAGCGTGCCCAGTAGAACGCCGACCGCCACCCAGCCGGCCACCCGTACCCCCCTTTTGGGCTCCTTCCCCCGCATCCAAATGTGGGCCAGAAGGGATCCCCACATGATCGAGTCGGCCCGGGTGTCAGTCCGATAGATCAGCGACCACCAGGCGTGGGTCTGGTGGTACGAGACGAACCGGTGGACAGCGATGATCGCGATCAGGGAGGTCAGCACGATGACCACCGTCCTGAGGCGGGTTCGAATGGTGAGCAGGACGATGGTGACCCAGGGCCACAACAGATAGAACTGCTCCTCGAACGAGAGCGACCAGAGGTGCTGGAATCCGGACGCCAGCCTGGGGCTCAACGGACCTGTTGCCGATGCCGAGTAGTAGTTCGCGTAGTAGAAGACCACCGAGAAGATCGAGGGCACCTCGGTCTTCAACCACTGATGCGAGAAATAGGCGAACAAGGCAGTGGCCAGGACGACGATGTAGAGGGCGGGGAGGAGCCGGATGACCCTTCGGCGGTAGAAAGGGCCGATGCCGATCCTGCCCTCCTTAAACTGCTCGCGTAGGAGCAGCGAGGTGATGAGGAAGCCGCTCAGGACGAAGAACGCGTCGAGGGACACAGTCGCCCCCGGAATCACCAGGAGGGTGGGGATGGGCAGGATCACGTTCATGTGGGCCACGAATATGATCAGCAGTGCGATAGCTCGCAGGCCGTCGAAACCTGGGACCTTCCCGAAGGACCGGGGCGGAAAAGGGGGAGGTGGTGGCGCGTCGACCCGTGATGGGTCCGGCAGGTCCGGGCTCGAGTTCTGTTCCATGGGCTTTCTCTTCAAAAGGTGCCGCCTCGATCCGGTGCCACGCCCATCGTGTATCGGTCGCGAGACTCTACAGCCGAGAGGCCACCGGACACAGCCCCCTTCTCCCTCGTAACCACATGGTGGCGGTCCGCCGACACTCCATCCTTGGGTGCCTCAGGTGGACCCGGGTGGTGCGGCTCCGGTCTCACGGCCAGACGTCAGCGCGAGGAGAAGCATGTCCAGACCACCCATCACCACGGATCCCGACCAGGCCGCAGTGAGCGTGCCGGCCGGAGCATCCAGCATCATCAGCGCATTCGCCCCGGTGGTATCAGACATGATCTGCTTCCAGGCGGGGGCACCCGGTCCCTGGGGAAGGACGAAGATGGAGGTCCGGAAAGCAAAGGCGATGTCTCCTGCCGAGATCGCGGTGGGGGTCGAAAGGTGGGGCACGTCGACCCCGAATGTCCTCCGGTTGAGGCTCTGCACCGTCAGGGGACCGGGGAGGTTCGCAAACTCGAGGAGGAGGCAGGCCAGCTGTTGGCTGGCATTGGAAAACGTCACGTCAAGGGTGGTCGGCCCCCCGACCGCCGAATCGCAGATCCAACAGGAGATGTTGATCCCGGTGTGATCATCGGGACCCGACTCACCGGCGCGACGCCAGGTGCCGCCGGCCGAATCGGTGACCGACACGATGGATCCGCAGTCGATGTTCGGGTGGTAGATGGAGCCGTTCATGAAGGCGACCAGGGTATTTCCCCGAGCCGGGGCGACCGGATATGACTGCGATTGCCAGGTGGGGTGGCCCGTCTCCGCCGGGAGAATCGCCGAGTCGGTATAGGAGGATTGCACCAGGCGGCGGCTCGTCGCCGGCACTCCCTTGGGCACGAAGGTGGCCACCACGCCGGCGCCGCCGGTGGCTCCGGCCAGGCCGGTCCAGTGGGCGGTGAGCCGCGAGCCGGCACTCGATCCTCCGGTATCGAGATTGTCGGCGATAAAGCACCGCTGCTCTTCATCGGCAAGGCGACCGCTCCAGCCTTGGGGAACCGTGGCCTCCGACATGTCGCCTACGATCGCCGAGATGGCCAGCTCGTGATCGGCTACCAGGGCGAAATTGGTGGTCCCCCGCATCGACGGTCCGGTAATACGGACCTGGGAAATCTGGTCGCAGAGTTCGAAGCCGGCGGCGCCCGCGTACTCGAACAGCGCAACATTCATGCCCGATATCCCCGGAAGTACAGGGTACCCGAGGCCGATGGCGGTCACCGTCGGAGCGGGCCCACCGCCGGCGGACTCGCAATACCAGATGTCCACCCCGTAGTGGTTGCCGGTGAAGAACTCCACCGCCTGGCGCCAATGGTTCCCCTGGTCGTCCGAGACCTGCCCGATGGTCGGGGCCAGCACCCCCGTCGAACGCCGTGATACCACGGCCACGAGCAGGCTCCCCGCCTTCACCCCATGGAGGTATCGGGCAGAGATGGTCCGGCCGGTCGTGACCCGGGTACCCTCCGCCATTTGGAGGAGAACGAAGCTCGAGGGCGCGTCGCCACAGGCACCGAGCAGGCCCGCTCCGGCCATCCCCAACCCTGCGCCCAGCAGCTGACGTCTCGTGAATTTCACGTAGTCCCTCTTGCCTGCATGTGGCTGGCGGGCCAGCCGCCCGACGGTAACGGGATCTTAGATTGGACGCCTTGCATCGTCTCCGGGCCTCCGACCGTCCCCGGCGTCTCCCCGGTCTGTAGTGTGACCGCCATGCCAGGTTGGGACGATACCGCAATGCGGGTCGAATACAGGACGCCGCCCTCTTGCCTCCGTTGGACAGGAGCCGCTGGCAGTAATACGAGTTCGACGGGACAACGGTGAACCAAGAACCGCGAGCCGCGCGGTGAAGGCTCTGGGACTCCCGACGAAATCTGCCTCTGCACTCCGAACTCGGCTCCCAGACCTGCTCGGCCTCGGGTGGGTGGTGGCGGCGGGAGTCGGGGTGCTGGTGCCCGCCATGATCCACGGGTTCTACCTGGGCCCATATGACATCCTTTCCGCGAGCGGTCTGACCGCGCAGCACGGCGGCGTTATACACAACCCGTCGCTGCGAGATCAGATCGCCCTATTCATCCCATTCACCAATCAGGCGTGGAATCAGGTACACCAGGGACACTTGCCTTTGTGGAATCCATATAGCGGACTGGGCATGCCGCTCGCGTTCAATTGGGAGTCCGCCCCGTTCGGACTTCCGGCTTTCATCGGCTATCTCGTACCCCTTCGCTACGCCTACACAGTCGGCGTTCTGGTGACGGTTGCAGTCGCTGGAACCGGCGCCTATGTGTTCGCCCGAGTGCTTCGTCTCGGTGTAATCGCTTCCGCATTCGTCGGTACCACATTTGTCCTGAGTGGATCGATGTTGTCCTTGCTCGGTTGGACGGCAACATCAGTAGGGTCGTGGTCAGGTTGGCTGTTTGCCAGCGCCGTCCTCGTGATCCGAGGCAAGCATCGCGCTCGCGCTGTCTGTGGCTTCGCCGTTGTCCTGGCCTTCGCAATCTACGCAGGTCACCCTGAAACAGCGTTCATGGTGCTGCTGGCTCTCGCCATATTCGTGGTCGCGGTACTTGCGGGGCGATCCCGTGGGTTCGGAACATCCCGTCCGATCCGCCGGCCCATCTTCGATCTCGCCATCGGAGGACTGGCCGGAGCGGGGCTCGCCGCACCCCTCCTGCTTCCAGGGATCCAGTTGATCGGCACAGCGGGACGAATCGCTACCGGGAACTACGCTTCGCTGACAACCCCTGACCATGGTGTGCTTCAGTTCCTCTTTCAGGGTTTTGACGGCCTTCCTGTCGCTGGCAGTGCCTGGTTCGGCTCGCTCTCCTACCAATGGACGTCTGCCTACGTCGGTGTCATCGCCCTCGTCATGGGTGCGGTCGCCATCGGGACCCGATGGAAGCGCCCCGAGGTACTCGGCCTGGTCGCTGCGATCGCCGTGCTGTCGACCTTGGTACTCGTGCCTGGTGTTCCGTCCGCTCTCAACGGCCTTCCCATCGTCGGCGAAGTCATTCTCACTCGTGCTCTCATTCCCATTTGCTTCGGTCTGTCCGTTCTCGCCGGGATAGGTCTTGATGCCCTCGTGCGAGACCATGCCAGTGTGAGGGTTCAGCGCTGGGCGCGTGATGGATTCGCCGTTGCCGCAGTCTCACTGCTCGTCATCTGGATATTCGGTCGAGGACACCTGCCACCTTTTGAGACGCGATTGCGAGAGGTCAGCTTCCTCTGGCCCGCAATAGGAGTGACCGCGGGGCTCGCGGTCGTGGGTGTCCCCTCCAAACTCATACAGCGCAGATGGCGGAGCGTACTTGCCAAGGCTCCCCATGTGGCAGCCGGCATACTCCTCGCTTGTGAAACTGCGTTCTTGATGACTGCGGGTGCCCCGTTGCAGTCATCAAGCCCGCACCCGCTGACAGCTACGCCAGCCGTGATGTCGCTCCAGAAGACGGTGGGCCGTTCCCTCGTCGGGCTTGGCTCCGAATCATGCATCGCTGCGACATTCTTGGGAGCTTCTGGGCAGGGAATCTTGCCGGAAGCAAATATCATGTTCCAGATCCACGAGTTCGCCTTCTATGAACCGTTGGCACCTACCGCGTACTACTCCCTATGGCACAGCCTCACGGGCTCAGACGGGGGCAGTCCTTATTATTATCAATTTTGTCCAGCGGTTACGAGCGTCGCCATAGCCCAGCGGTTCGGGATCACTTACGTCCTCGAAGCTCCGCCATCCGAGGGACCGGTCGGAAGCGAATTTGTCGAATCGGTGGGCGGTGATCGGCTCTACCGCATACCCGGTGCCGCTCCTGCCACACTCGTGCCGGCTCGAATCCACGGACCATTTCCACCTGATGGCGCGGTAGGAACTCCGGTCACAGTCCACCACCCCGACCCGGCGACATGGAGCATCAGCACGGCAGCCACCACGACTCAGGTGCTCCGGCTACGCATCACCGACGTTCCCGGTTGGAGCGCGACGATCGACGGTCGGCCGTTGGACCTTCACCAGTTCTCACGGCTCATGCTCCAGGCTCGGATCCCGCCCGGCCGCCATGCCATTGTGGTTCGCTATTTGCCGACGGCCTTCATCGTGGGAATCGTGCTGGCCGGCTGCAGTGCTGCCGGTCTTGCCAGCGCACTACTCATCGGATACCTACGACGCAGACGCAGATCGGAGTCGCCCCGTTTCATCGCAGCGACGGGTCGCACCGACCCGGCCACCGGGCTCGGTCAGACCGACCCGAGGAACGGCGCGCCGAACGCGAACACCCCGCCGTCGGCGGCCACCAGCCAGTAGCCCCCGGTGGCGGTATCGGCGGCCATCCCCACCACCGGTGCCTTCAGGGCCAGGCCCCCCGCACTGCCGTGGAAGGCGGCGTCCCCGTAGGCGAAGATGCCACCGTCGGAAGCGACCATCCAGTAGCCCTCCCCGTCGGCGGTGGCGGTCATACCGTCGATCGGTCGGTAGAGCGGCACCGAGCCCGTCGATCCGAGGAACGGCGCGCCGAACGCGAACACCCCGCCGTCGGAGGCCACCAGCCAGTAGCCCCCGGTGGCGGCATCGGCCGTCATGGCCAGCACCGGCCGGTTCAGGCGGGCGCCCCCCATCGATCCCCGGAAGGTGGCATCACCGAAGGAGAACACCCCGCCGTCGGAGGCCACCAGCCAGTAGCCCCTTCCGTCGGTGGTCGGAGCCAGGTCCACCACCGGCGCGTTCAGACGGAGCGAGCCGGTCGAGCCGTAGAAGCCGGCATCGCCGAAGGCGAAGGTGCCGCCGTCGGAGGCCACCAGCCAGTAGCCCCTTCCGTCGGGCGTGGCGACGATGTGGTTGACCGGGGCGTTCAACGGTAGGCCGGACAGCGAGCCGAAGAAGCGGGCGTTGCCGAAGGGGAGCACCTCGCCGGAGGCACCGGCGATCCAGTACCCGCCGCCGCCGGGGGTGGCGGCGAGGGAGACCGCCGGCACTCCACCCGCCGCCGCCGGCGCCGCGGGCGGCGGTGGCGAGGACCCGCCGGGAATCGTCCCGTCGACCGGAACCGCCGGCGCCGTGGGCAGCGGTGGTCGTGCGTACCCACCGGGACACGTCCCATCGACCGGCTCCGCACCGACCGCGACCTGATCGCCGCAGGAGAAACCCTGCGTGAGCGGTCCGTCCATCACTAGGGGGACCAGGTTCGACGTGGTGGGGAGCACGTTGTCCCGAACGGCCAGGCCAGTGACGTTCTGGCCGCTGTAGACGAAGCTCAGGCCGCCGACATTGGCCGGCACGGCGTTGTCGGCGATCTCCACTGACGTCATGGGGCCGGAACTGTCGCCCTTCGGTCCGTGGCCGACGAAGATCGAGCTGTATGGCCACGTGGTCGGATCAGCTCCGGTGTTTCCGGAGATGGTGATGGCGGTTGACGCCAAGGTCGGGGCCAGCTCGACCCTCATCTGGGCTCCGGCGCTCAACGTGTTGCCGGTGAAGGCGAAGTCGTCGACCGAGGAGCCGGTGATGGCGGCGATCAGGAACGACGACGGACCGACGAAGGCGTTGCCGGTCACCGCCACATTGCAGCTGCAGCCGCCGGTGATGTCCGACTCCATGTCGATGGTGGTGGCAGCGACGCCCTGGAAGGTGTTGCCGGTGATCGACACCCGGTCGACGTACTCCGGAGTGATGCCCTGCCGGCCACTCATCGTGAACGTGTTGTCCAACACGGTGACGTCAGTGGTCGGGTAGTTCCAGTTGGCCGAGGGTGCATCGAGGAGCCCGGTGAGGGTGACGAAGTCGCCGTCGACGTGCTCGATGGTGTCGTTCCGGATCATCGCCCGCTGGACCCCGTCGAGCTCGATCCCCGAGTCCACCATCGTCCCACCCCCGCTGGTCGAGCTCTGGGTGGTGTTCGGACCGTTGATGGTCAGGTTCTCGACGGTGATGTCGGAGCCGCCGTCGAAATACCAGACGACCGGCGCGATGGGAAGGGTGAGGGGGACGGCGAAGGGGGAGAACGGCGAGCCGGTGTAGGGCGTCACCCCCACCGCCAGCACCATCGATTCGGTCGTCGGGTTCCGCTGCGCGACGGTGGCGCCGTTGCCGTCGATCACCAGGTCGGTGAAGGCCCGGAGGAAGAGGGACTCGTTGACCAGATAGCACCCTCCCGGTGCCAGGCGCACCACGACCGGCGACGACGGCGTCCCGGGGGGGAGGGAGTACAGCCAGGTCCGGAGCTGATCCGCCACATCGTGCGAGCAGTCCGAGGCGATGGTGGTCGGCGGGGTGAAGACCCGGTCGACCACACTGGAAAGGGTGGCGGTCCGTCCCGACGCCGCCGCGGCACGGCCGGGGACGGCCGCCAGCACCACCGTCACCAACACGATCGATGCCATCAGCAGCCTCAGCCACCACTGGTGTCTCGACGGACTCGCCTGCATCTGCGCACTTCCCCTTCCCGACGTCGGATTCCGGACGGAACATCCCTACGCAGTATCGGCATCCGAGCGGCGAAGCTGGAGTGGCGGCCACGGCGACCTCCATGCAGGAAGGTGGGGTATCGGGGCCCGGCCCGGATGCAGGGGGCCGAGTACATTGGGCCCTCGGCGAGGGACGCAGCCCCGATTGGACGACGGATGGTTGAGGTTCGTACAGACTCGAAAGCAGCAGGTCGCGGGGCGATCGCCATCGTCGCGGCCCAATCCCTGAGCCGGCTCGCGCTCCTCGCCTTCATCATCGTCTCCGCCCGGAAGGTCGGTCCCGACCAGTTCAGCCGGTACGCCACGGTCGCCGCCCTGCTGGTGGTCACCGGCTTCATCGTCGACTTCGGCACCACCTCGGCGACGACCAAGATGATCAGCGCCGGGGAGGACTCCGACAAGGTGCTCCGCGACTCGCTGATGGCCTGCGCCCTGCTGGGCCTGCTCGGCTACCTGGTCGGCATCGTGTTGGCCGCCCTGATCGGCCACTCGACATCGGCGACCGTCGACTTCATCGTCGCCGGGTTCTTCCTCCCCATGGACGGGGTCACCACCTCGCTCACCGGCGCGCTCGACGGGCGGGGCCTGATCACCCAGCGCTCCATCGTGTCGCTCTTCCGGATCGGGCTCGGGCCGCTCATCGGCATCGCGATCATCGAGGCGACCGCCAACATCCGCCTGGCCATGGTGGGACTGGCCGTCGGACCGACCCTGGCGATGGTGGTCGCCATCATCATCACCTACCGCCACCACGTCTGGTCGCTGCGGGCGCGGTGGAACCCCTGGGCGGGTCGTACTCTCATCCGGCGCTCGATCCCCTTCGCGGTGATCGTCGGGGCCAGCGCCACCCTGGCCCGGTTCGATGTCCTCATCCTCTCGGCGATCTCCACCAAGACGGCGACCGCTGACTACAACCTCGCCCTCCGCGCCGTCGAGGCGCTCCAGTACCCGCTCTGGGCGATGCTGGGGCCGGCGCTCTACCTGTTCTCGAAGCGGCTGGCCGACAACGACGTGGACGGCACCGTCCGGGCCTACCAGGTCGTGATCAAGGCGTTCTATGCGGTCAGCCTGCCGCTCGCCGCCGCCATGGTCGTCCTCGGCCACCAGGTCATCCTCACCATCTTCGGCAGCGCCTACGCAGGGGCCGGGACCCCGCTGGTCATCCTGTCGGCCGGGCTCTGGATCACCTACGTCGTCGGCCTGGGGGGGATGTTCGTGACGTCGTACCCCACCATGCGGCCGGTGGTCATCATGATCGTCGTCGTCGACACCGCCGCCATCGCCCTGCAGGTCCCCTTCATCCTCCGGTGGGGGGCCATCGGGGCCTCGATCGGACTGCTGCTGGGCCAGCTCGTGACCGCGGTGGTCCAGGCCGTCTTCGTCCGGAGGACGTTGGACGTGTGGCTTCCGATGCTCCCACCCTGGCGCCTGGTGGTGTCTGCGCTCGCCTGCGGCGTCGCCGCCTGGGGACTGCGATCGGTGTCGCTGCTCATGGCCATCGTGGCCGGCGGCGCCGCCTTCGTCCTCTTCCTCGTGGTGACCCGGGGGTTCACCCGAGCTGAGGCCCGAAGCTTCCGCTTGCTGCTGCGCCGTTGAGACGCCCCCCGTGGGCCGGACGGAGGGCCGCCCGCCTGGTGGCGCTGGTGGTGGCCGGACTGGTGATGGCCGGGGTAGTCACCTGGGCGGTAGTCGCCCGACCGGCGCCCGGACGTTCCGGTTCCCGGCCGACCACTCCCCGCGTCGCCCCCACCGCGCCGGCTCCGCAGGTCTTCGTCCCACCGGCGGGCATCGCCGGCGACTGTTCGGTCGACGTCGCACCGGCGCTCCGTTCGTGGATCTGGTCCCTTCCCGCCGGGACCCCCTCCCGTCCCGTCACCATCGAGTTCCCCCCGTCGGCGTGCTATCGGGTGGACGAGTCGCTCTACCTTCGCGGCCTGACCGACGTCACCATCGACGGGCGGGGTGCCACCTTCCGGCAGGAGTCGCCCCAGGTCGCCGAGATCGGTCCGCTCCCGACCGACCACCCGTACTGCGGATCCTCGCTGGACACGCAGTCAGGGACGACGGTATCGGTCGTCCCGGTCATCTGGTGGTTCGAGGGCGGCTGCGACCTCACCGTCACCGACATGCAGATCGTGGGGCCGGATGTCGGCGGCGTGGTGGGCTCGGAGAACGATTCGGGCATCGAGCTGTCGGGCGTGCAACGGGTCACCCTCAGCCACCTCGGGATCAAGGACGTCGACGGCGACTTCGTCACCCTGACCGGCCTCCACGAGGGCAGCGCCGAGGTCGCGGGCGGCGAGGCCTCCGACCCCACCGTGGATGCCACGATACGCGGCAGTACCTTCGTGCGCAGCGGGAGACAGGGCATCACCCCGCAGTACGTCAACGGCGTCACCATCTCGGGCAACACCTTCACCGGTGTCGGCGCCACCGCCATCGACCTCGAGGCCGACACCACCGGGGGCTGCGCCTGCGACGTCACCGTCGACAACAACACCTTCGACGGGCCGGCACCCTACCTGGTGGCGGGGATCACCGGGCTGTCGATCGAGCGGTTCACGTTCTCGGGCAACACCCTGCGTGGCGGTGCCCAGCTGCGGATACAGCTCGCCCCGGCGCTCGCCTCCTCCGACATCGCCATCACCGGCAACGCCGGTTCGACGGCCTCGACGTGGCCATGGCCGTCGGTGGGGATCGGCTTCTCCGTCCGCGGGGACAGCGCGGGACCGGTGACCGGCGTCACCGTGTCGGACAACACCGTGCCGGCCCCGGCCGGCGGGCAGCCCTTCGTGCGGTCCGGAACACAGGCATCCGATGTGACCGTGCGCGGGAACACCCTGGCCGGCTCGTCACCGCCCCCCGTGCTGGCCAACGACGGCAGCGCCACCAACCGCTCGTGCGGCAACACCGGGGGGACGGGCGACGCCCCCCTCGACACCCCTTGCTGAACCCGTCGGCGACCCCCCCCCCGAGGGGCGGCCCGGAGCCGGCCTGCCGGCCTGCCGGCCCGGAGCCGCCTACTCGGTCTCCGCCGATGGCCCGACGGGGGTGTCCGCCGCCCGGCCGACGTCGGTCGCGGGGGCGTCACCGGACGGCTCCCCGTCGACCTCGGACCCGGACGACCTCCCGGGTGTGGCGGCGCCGGCCGTCGGCCGGTCCATGCCCATCAGGAGCACGGCGGCGGCGGCCCCGAAGACCAGTCCGATCACCACCATCAGCGCCCCACGCTTGTGGTAAGTACCGCCGCCCGGGTGACCGCCCGGGATGAACCCCGGAAGCTGGTGGATGGGCACGGTCAGATAGATGATCCCGACGATCAGGGCGACCACGCCGATGATGGCGCAGACCACCCCCAGACCCCTCTTCGTTGATCGTGACAATGCAACTCCTCCCTCGTCGCCGTCGGAGGCCGCCGGAGGACCGGACGGTCGGCCGGGTCGGCGGTTTCCGTGTATCGCCCCGCAACTGTACGCTTCGGGCGCTCCCCGGGGACGGAGATCCGGGGAGGGGTCCACTGCGCACCCCGTCCGGGGACGGACGGTGCCGCTCCATCCTCGGGGGAGACATCCATGAGCACCACCGACGGTGACGAACACGGCACACCGTCGGAGACCACCGGCGGCCCCGATCACCGCGCCGAGCAGCATGGCGGCGGGCGGACCGCTCCCTCGGAGATCGTCCTCCGACCCGGAACCGAACGGGACGCATCCGACGCCGCCGCCCTCCATGTCGGCCAGATCAGTGAGGGGTTCCTGAGCTCCCTCGGGGAGCCCTTCCTCCGGCTCCTCTACCGCCGGGTGGCGCGCACCGGGGACTCGTTCCTGGTGGTCGCCGACGACGGGGTCGCCACGGTCGGCTTCCTGGCCGGCTCCAGCGACGTGCGGGGCCTCTACCGCGACTTCCTCCGGCGCGACGGGTTGCGGGCCGCCGGTCGGTCCCTGCTGCCCCTCGCCCGATCGTGGCGCCGGGCGCTGGAGACCCTCCGGCACGGGTCCGGTCCCGACCCCGGGTCCGGTCCCGACCCCGGGTCCGGTCCCGACCCCGGGTCCGGTCCCGACCCCGGTCCGGCAGCCGGGCTCGGTCGGGACGCCGAGCTGCTGGCCGTGGCGGTCGACCCGCGCGTCCGGGGTCGGGGGGTGGGGTCGCTGCTGGTCGACGGGTTCCTCGCCGAGGTGGACCGGCGCGGGTGCACCACCGCCTCGGTGGTGGTGGCCGCCGACAACCGCCCCGCCGTGGCCCTCTACGAGCGCGCCGGGTTCCGGACGGAGCGGCGGTTCGAGCTCCATGCCGGAACCACCTCCCTGGCCATGGGCCGGGCCATGGACCGTCCGGACCCCGGGCGGTCGCCGGGGTGACCGGCCGGCTCCTCGTGGTGGCGGCCGTGGCCGCCGGTCTCACCGCGCTGGCGGTGCCCCTGTGCATCGTCCTGGCCCGGCGGACCGGGGTCATGGACCGGCCTGGCCACCTCAAGGTCCACCGGGACCCGGTTCCCTACCTCGGCGGCCTGGCCGTCTTCGCCGGCATGGTGGCGGGGGCGGTCGGACACCACCCGGTCACCCTGGTCCCCGTGGCGGGGGCGCTGGCCCTCGGCGTGCTCGACGACCGTTTCGACCTCGACCCGAGGCTCCGACTGGTCGGCCAGGTGGCGGTCGGGGCCGGCATCGCCGCCACCCAGCCCCTCCACCTGGCCGGGTGGTCCGGCGCCCTGCTGCTGGTGGTGGTCACCGTGGTGCTCATCAACGGTTGCAACCTGCTCGACGGGCTCGACCTGCTGGCCGCCGGGGTCGGGCTGGGGCTGGCCGTCGGGTTCGCCGGCCTCGACACCGGAACCGGGCGGTACCTGGGGGCCTCCCTGGCCGGCGCGACGGTGGCCTTCCTGGCCTACAACCGTCCGCCGGCCCGCATCTACCTGGGAGACGGCGGCTCCTACCTGCTCGGCGCCTCAGCCACCGTGCTCCTCGCCGGGGTGTGGGCGCCGGGCGTCCCCACCCCGACCGGGGTGCTGGCCCTGGCGCTGGTCGCGGTGCCCGTGGCCGAACTGGCGTGCGCGGTCCTCCGTCGCCGGCGCCAGGGCCGGTCGCTCCTGGCGGGCGACCGCGGACACCCCTACGATCGGCTGGTCGACCGGGGATGGCCGCGCCCGGCAGCCAGCGCCGTCTACATCGGGGCCGAAGGGGTGGTGGCGATGGGGGTCGTGCTGCTCGCCCGTCGACATCCCTCGATGGCCGTGGCGGTGACGGCCGACGGGGTGGTGGCCGTCGCCTTGCTGGCGGGCGCCTACCTGGCCGGTGGGATGGGCACCACCGGCCTGGAGCCGGCCGCGTGACCCGGGTGTACCTCTCGCCGCCCGAGATGGGGCCGGTCGAGCGCCGGATGCTCCTGGAGGCGTTCGACTCCAACTGGATCGCCCCGGTCGGGCCCGATCTCGACGCCTTCGAGCGAGAGGTGGCCGAGCGGATCGGCGTCGGCCACGCGGTGGCGCTCTCCAGCGGCACCGCCGCCCTGCACCTGGCGCTCGAGCTGGCCGGGGTGACCCCGGGGGACGAGGTGGTGGTGCCCTCGTTCACGTTCATCGCCACCGCCGCCGCCGTCACCTATCTGGGGGCGACGCCGCTGTTCGTGGACTGCTCGGCGGACAGCTGGAACCTCGATCCGTCGCTCGTCGAGGAGGTGCTGGTCGCCCGGGCGGCCCGGGGCCGGCTCCCCGCCGCGGTGCTCACCGTGGACCTCTACGGGGAGTCGGCCGACTACACCGCCCTGGAGGCGGTCTGCGGACGCCTCGGCGTGCCCCTGGTGGAGGACGCCGCCGAGGCACTGGGCTCCACCTACCGGGGCCGGAGCGCCGGATCGTTCGGGCAGTCCGGGGTGATCTCCTTCAACGGGAACAAGATCGTCACCACCGGCGGTGGCGGCCTGCTGGTCACCGACTCGCAGGCCCGGGCCGACCGGGCGCGCTACCTGGCGTCCCAGGCCCGCCTGCCCCTCCCCCACTACGAGCACGTCGAGGTGGGTTACAACTACCGCCTCTCCAACCTCCTGGCCGCCATCGGCCGGGCGCAGCTGCAGGGGCTGGACCACCACATCGAGCGCCGGGCGCGCATCAACGCCGCCTACCGGCAGGCACTGTCCGGCCTGCCCGGCGTCACCTTCATGCCCCGGGCGCCCCACGGCACGCCCAACCACTGGCTGACCTGCGTCGTGATCGACCCGGCCCGTTTCGGCGCCGACCGGGAGGACGTGCGCCTGGCCCTGGAGGCCGACGACATCGAGTCCCGCCCGACCTGGAAGCCGCTCCACCTCCAGCCGGCCTTCGCCGGCACCGAACTGATCGGACCGGGCGTCTGCACCCGCATCTTCGACCGCGGGCTCTGCCTCCCCACCGGGTCGGCGCTCTCCCCCGCCGACCAGGACCGGATCGTGACGATCATCCGGCGGACCGGCGCGGCCGACGACCAGTAGACAGCGCACCGATCTCCTCTATCCTGTTGCCATGCACGCGGCAGGGACCGGAACGTCGGCCGGGGGGTCCGCCACGAAGGCGCTGGCCTTCTATCTCCCCCAGTACCACCCCATTCCCGAGAACGACCAGTGGTGGGGCAAGGGATTCACGGAGTGGCACAACGTCGTCAAGGCCCGTCCCCTGTTCCCCGGCCACTACCAGCCGCACGCACCCGGGGAGCTCGGCTACTACGACCTCCGGGTCCCCGAGGTGCGGGCCGCCCAGGCCGAGCTGGCCAGGACCCACGGCATCTCGGGATTCGTCTATTACCACTACTGGTTCCACGGTCGTCGCCTGCTCGACCGCCCCTTCCGCGAGGTGCTGGAATCGGGGGAGCCCGACTTCCCCTTCGCGCTCTGCTGGGCCAACGAGGAGTGGACCCGGGGATGGGACGCCCAGACCGGTCACATCCTGGTGCGCCAGGAGTACAGCCCCGAGGACGACCTCGCCCACATCCGCTGGCTCCTCGACGCCTTCGCCGACCCCCGGTACATCACCATCGACGGGCGCCCACTGCTGCTGATCTACCGGCCCGCCCTGATGCCCGACGTGGCTCGCACCAGCGAGCTCTGGCGGAAGGAGGCGCAGCGGGCCGGGTTCCCCGACCTCTACCTCTGCTGGGTCGAGTCCTGGGGCCCACCGCCCGGCGGCCAGGGCCCGGCGGCGTTCGGTCTGGACGCCTCGGTCGGCTTCATGCCTCTCAGCGGCGAGCAGCTCCACGCTCCGCTCGAGACCCTCCGGGGACACCGGCTGCTCGACTACGCATCGGCGGCCCAGGCCGAGGTCGACAAGCTCCACCACCGCTGGAAGAGGTTCCCGTCGGTGATGGTCGGCTGGGACAACACGGCCCGGCGGGCCCGGGCCGCCACCGTCTACTCGGGTGCGACCCCCGAGCGGTACGAGGCGTGGCTTCGGGCGACCGCCGAGTTCGTCGCCGACGTGCCGGCCGAGGAGAACTACCTCTTCATCCTGGCCTGGAACGAATGGGCCGAGGGAAACCATCTCGAACCGGACCAGCGGCATGGTCGGGCCTTCCTGGAGGCCACCCGGGCGGTGCTCCTCGACGCGCCGCCCGATGGTGGGGCCGTCGCCGGCAAGGGCGCCACCGGCACCACGGCACCGGCCCTCACCGAGGGCCCCGGGGGGTCGCTGCCGTGGGAGGAGGCCTCGGAGACGATCACCTCGGCGGCCATCGGACTGTTGTCCCAGCTCGGTCCCGGCGACGTGGTGGTCGACCTCGGCCTCGTCCCGAACCGGACGGCGGCCTCCGTGCTCGAGCGCCGCGGCGTGGAGCTGGTGCACCGGCCGCTCACCGACCCCGCGGCGCTGAAGGCCGAGCTCGACACCTTCGACCGGGTCGACGCCCTCCTGCTGCTCGACGCCCTCGAGCACCTGGCCGAACCTCACCTGCTCCTGTCGGCGCTCTCCTCGTGGGCCGGGGAGCACGGCGACCCGACCCTGGTGGTCACCGTCCCCCACGTGGCCCACCTCGACGTCGGGCTGCGGCTGCTGTGCGGACGCTTCGACGTGAAGGAAGCCGGTCCGCTCGCCGCCTCCAGCCTCCGCTACTTCACCGAGGAGACCCTCGACCGCCTGGTGACCCGGTCGGGTTGGAACGTCGAGGCGCGCGACGACGTCCACTCCCTCCACTCCGACCAGTACGCCGTCGGGCTCCGCGACGGCCTGCCCGAGGAGATGGTCGGGGCCCTGCAGGCCACCGCCCAGGCCGTCAACGCCAACTGGTCGGTCGTCGAGTTCGTCTGGGCCCTCTGTCCGAACCCGGCCGTCCCGGCCCCCGACACCTACCTCCAGGCGGTGGGAGCGGCCGGGGGCCGGGAGGAGCCGGGGATCGACCCCGAGGCGACGGCCGCCATCGCCGACTACCTGGCCTCGGTGGGGCTGGTGGCCAGCGAAGTCAACCGGCGGGCGGTCAAGGCCTACCGGCAGGGGGCGCTGGCGGCCGTGGCCGCGGCTTCGGGCACCCCCTCGCTCTCGTACTGGAAACAGGTGATGCTCCGGTACGCGTACAGCTCGCGCCGCCGGGCGGCGGTGTTCACCCGCGCGCACCGGCTCCTTCGCCGGGCCCGTTGAGCGACGCTCCGACCTCCCATCGGGAGGCGCCCCCGGTCGGGGACCGCCCGTCGGCACTGCCCGTGGGTCCGTGGCTGCTGGTGGTGGGCATGCACCGTAGCGGCACCTCCGCCGTCGCCGGAGCGCTGGCCCAGCTGGGCCTGGTGGCACCGGCGGAGGAGGACCGGCCCGATCCGATGGAGAGCAACCCCGACCATTGGGAGAGCCTGGCCCTCGGGGTCCTCGACGACGAGCTGCTCGAACAGCTCGGCGGGACATGGGACGCGCCGCCGGCGCCGGGCGATCGGGGCAACGACGGGATCGGCGTGGCCGGCGAGCCCGAGCGGGCGGCGTCGACCGCCTTCCGCGAGCCGGGCCCGCTGGTCTGGAAGGACCCGCGGGCCTGCCTGCTGCTTCCCTACTGGAGGGCCCACCTCCCCCCTCCGTTGGCCGCTGTCTTCATCTGGCGGTCACCCACCGCGGTCGCCCGCTCGCTGGCGGCCCGCGACGGCATGGCCCTCCCCGACGGGATCGCCCTCTGGGAGCGCTACAACCGGTCCGGGTTGGCCGGCCTGGTGGGGATCGACACCTACGTGACCCAGTACGAGTCGTTCGTGGAGGATCCCACCACCGCGCTCGAATCGGTGGCCGGTTGGCTGGGGACCCTCGACCAGTTCGCCGCCCACGCACCCGGGTGGGACGTGGCCCGCGCGGCCGCCGGCGTCTCGGCCGGGCTCCGCCACCAGCGGGCGGAGGTGGGCGACCTCCTCCTCCCGTCCCAGCAGGCGCTGGTCGACCACCTCGCCTCGATCGCCGGTCCCCACCGCCCCTTCGATCGACCTGCCCCCGGGGAGGCTTCCATCTGGTCCGAGGCCCTGTTGGCGCACCGACGCGACACCGCCGCAGGGGTGGCCGGTCTGGCGTCGCTCACCGAGGAGATGGCCGGGCGGGCGGCGGAGGCCGAGCGGTCCCGCGACGAGGCGGACCGCGAGCGTCGGGCCCTGGTCGACGAGGTCGACAGGGTGCGCGCCGAGCTGGAGACGACGCGGTCGGGCATGGAGGAGCTGCGGTCGGGCATGGTCGCGGTCACGGACGAGCTGGCGGCCCGGCGCCGGGAGCTGGCGGACGTCCGGCGCCTGTACCAGGCGGTCCTCGACTCCACCAGCTGGCGGCTCACCCGGCCGATCCGCACCGCCGCCTCCCTCGGGCGCCTCCGGCACGACCCCCCGGACTGAGGCGCCCGGTCGCGCCGCTACGACCGGCGGAGGAACCCCGACCGCTTCCACCCCCAGCGCCGCAGCCGGACCGACCACCGGCGGGCCACGTACGCCTCGAGGACCCGGACCCGCTCGGCGGACTCGGTCACCGTCCGTTCGAGGTACGCCAGGTAGTCGCGCCGGAGCTCCCGATCGGCGGCGCCGGCATCGAAGGTGCCGCCCCGGATGGGCGCACCGGCAGGGTCGGACGGACCGGTCGGTACCGGTCGGGGACGTCCCCCGGCGACGGCCGCCCGGGCGACGGCCCGGGCGACGGCGGCATCGAAGGCCGGCCCGGATCCGGCGGCGGGCCGGGGATCGAAGCGGTCGAGGGAACCGCCCCACCGCGCCACCAGCCGCTGCCGGTTCCGGGCCAGGAGAAACCCCCGGAACGGTTCCGAGGTGCTCTGGCTCCCCTGGTGGACGATCCGGGCACCGGGCTCGTACCGGACCCGGTAGCCGTGGGCCTGGAGGGCGAGGCACAGGTCGACGTCCTCGAAGTAGGCCGGGTAGTACGCGGGGTCGAACCCGCCGACGGCCTCCCAGGCCTCCCGGGTGACCAGCAGGCCGTTGGCGGAGGCGTAGTCGACGTCCCGGGCGGCGGCGTAGGACGGGTCACCGGGCGGGAGGCCGATCCCGACGTGCGCTCCGGAGCCGTCCCGCCACACCACCGAGCCCGCCTCCTGCAGGGTGCCGTCGGGGTCGAGGATCCGGGACCCCACCGCGCCCACCCCGGGCGCCGAGGCGGCAGCCACCAGCGCGTCGATGCAGCCGGGCTCGACGGTGCTGTCGTCGTTGAGGAAGACCAGGGATCGCCCGCGGGCCACCGAGGCGGCCAGGTTGCACCCACCGGCGAAGCCCAGGTTGACCTGGCTGGCCAGCACCACCAGGTCGTCGGCGTCCCCCAGGGCCGCCAGCTGCTCGCGAGGCGTCCCGTTGGCGACCACGATCAGCTCGGTGGCGGGCGGGCAGCCGCCGCCCCGCCGCAGCGCCTCGAGGCACCGGGCCACCAGCCGGGTGTGGTCGAGGACCAGAATGCACACCGACACCGACGGATCGGTGGGGACCCGCCCGCCCACGGTGGCCCCGGAGGGCCGCCCGGCGGGCGACGACCGGGCCGGTTCGCTCACGGACGGTGGGCGAGCACGAACCACCCGGCCCGGTCCCGGGCAGCGTCCACCACCAGACCCGACTCCTCGAACCAGGGTGCGAGCTCGGACCAGACATAGCGGTGCTCCACCGGCGCGCTCAGCCGGTCGAAGGTGTCGAGGACCAGGCTCCGGAACGGCTTGTCGCGGTAGGTGTCCATCGGCAGCGAGGCCAGCGCCGGGATGCCGCGGCGCTCGCCCCACCGGCCGGGCAGCACCGTCCCGGCCCAGAGCAGCCCGGCGATCGGGACGCTGCACGCCCGAAGGAGCCGGTGGGGCATCCGGACCGTCACGGTGCGGAGGGCGGTGGCGGCGGCCAGGGCCCAGCCGCGGAGGCTCCGGCCCTCGGGCCGGCTGTAGAGATAGAGGAGCACCTGCCCCCCGGGGGCCAGGAGCTCGAGGAGACGCGAGAAGCCCTGGCGGGGATCGTCGAGATGGTGCAGGACACCCAGGCTCGAGATGAAGTCGAAGGACTGCGGGGCGAACGGGGCCCGCCGGAGGTCGGAGCGGACCACGGTCACGTTCCCGAGGTCCCCGAGGTTGCGGGCGGCGGCCTCGGCGGCCAGCGACCCGTCGAGGGCGACCATCTCGTCGAGGTGGCGGGCGAGGATGCGCGTGTAGCGGCCCTTGCCGCAGCCGGCGTCGAGGCCGACCTTGCCGCGCAGGGACTCGACGTCGAGGTCGGCGAAGTAGATCCCCCCGAACGCCTCGTCCTCGTCCCGGACGTCGTCGAACGTGTTCCACTCGTACCCGAAACTGAGGAAGGTCTGGGCGGTGCTGCCCGGCTCGGGCCCCGATCCGGAGAAGTCGAGGTAGCCCGACCGCCAGGGGAACCGGTGCCCGGCGTCGCAGCCGACCCCGTCCGGATCCGCACGGAGCCGCCCACCGCACCGGGGACAGGCCAGGCGGTCGGCGACCGGCTCGGACAGGGCCATCCGTGGCTCCACGGGCATCGGTCTACCTCCGGTCGTCGGGTCGCAGGGTCATGACGGCGCCCGGTAGGCGACCAGCTGGGCGAGCTGGGGGTAGTCGGTCCCCATGGCGAAGTCCTCCAGCCCCGCCAGCACCGCTCCGGGCGAGAAGCCGGGGTAGCCGTAGAGCTCGGACGGCCGTCCGGCCACCGGCTCGCCGCACCCGAGCACCTCCCCCAACCAGGCGATGGGCACATTCGTCCCCCAGCGGTTGGCCTCCCGGTCGGTGAAGGGCACCAGGTCCAAGAAGAGGTCGACGGTGAGGATCACCACCCCCCCCGGGGCGAGCAGCTGTCGGGCGGTGCCCAGGGTGTCGGCGATGTCCTGGCGCGAGAGGTGTTCGATGGTGGACACGCAGACCACCGCGTCGAACGGTCCCGTGAGCGCGGCCTCGGGCAGCGTGGTCCGGTGGAGGGCGACGTCCGTCCGGAACGCGGCGTTGAGCGCCGCGTGCTCCCGGGCGGGGTCGACCAGGTACCCCCCATCCCCGAAGTCGAGGAACGGATCGACGTTGGTGACCTGATGGCCTTCGACGGCGAGGGCGAACTGCAGGCCCGAGAGCGCGCCGCCGATCTCCAAGATCCGCAAGCGACGGCCCCGGACCCGCTGGCCGTCGAGCTGCTCGTGGACCCACGGGTACTCGAAGGCACGGGTACGGGTGTTCCACTGGAAGGCGAACGGGCCCCGCCAGCGGCGGACCGGCGCCAGGGTCAGCGCCCGGTCCGCGACCGTCCCCCCGGCCCGGTGGGCCAGCCTGGTCAGCAGATCGTGGCGACCCCATGGCGCGCCGTATCGAAGGTTGAAACGCCGGTACGCCTCCGGCAGTTGGCGTCTGGCCAGCATGGAACGTCCCCTCCACCCTTCCACCCGTGGGCCAGCAGATTACCGCAGGCGTCCCACCGTGGGCGCCGACGCCGGACGCCCTCCCGCCGGGGAGGGCGACCGCCCCGTCACCGCTGGAGCGACGGCATCCAACGGTCCAGCCAGGCCTGGAGCACCAGCACGTCCCACAGCTGGTATCCGAGGTCCTGGCGTCCCGAACGGTGGGCCGCCCACGCCGCCCCGATCGGCCCCGGGTCGAGGACGCCCTGGCGCCGGAGCCGATCCTCGGACAGCAGGTGGCCGGCCCACCCGGCCAGCGGACCGCGCAACCAGGGTCCGATGGGCAGCCCGAATCCCATCTTCGGCCGTTCCACCAGCGCGGCCGGCACATGCCGGTCGAGGACCTGGCGGAGCAGCCACTTGGTGCGCCCGTCGCGCAGCTTGGCCCGGAGCGGCAGGCGCCAGGCCAGGTCCAACACCTGCCGGTCGAGGAACGGGACCCGGGTCTCGAGCGACACCGCCATGGCCGCCCGGTCCACCTTGACCAGGATGTCGTCGGGAAGGTACGTGACCAGGTCGGTCCAGAGCATCTGCTCGGTGACCCCGTCGAGCGACGGTCCGGACGCCGACCGGTCGGAGTGCGGCGCCACCCCGGTGGCGCCGAGCACCAGCGAGCCGGCCCGCTCCCAGTGGGTGACCAGTGCCTGGTACGCCTCTGCCGGATCGGCGGCGCCGAGCACCTTGGCCACCTTCGCCACCTTGGTCGCCGGCTGGCGGACCTGCCAGGATCCGTGCAGGGAGGCCAGCGCGCCGGCCAGGCCGTCGATGGCGGCCGGTGGCACCGCTCCCAGCAGGTGCCCGGCGGCCCGGCGGCCCCGAGGGGGCACCCGCTCCGCCCGCCGCCAGAGCCGCTCGAGCCAGGCGTGGCGGTTGTACCCGGCGAACAGCTCGTCCCCCCCGTCGCCCGACAGCGACACGGTGACCTCCTGGCGGGCGACCTGGCTGACCAGGAAGGTGGGGATCTGGGAGACGTCGGCGAACGGCTCGTCCCACAGGTCGGGGAGGCGTTCGATCACCGCCACCGCCTCCGAGTCGCCCACCTCCATCGAGGTGTGGTCGGTCCCCAGATGGCGCGCCACCGCCGCCGCCTCGGCCGACTCGTCGAAGGCACGGTCGGCGAACCCGATGGTGAAGGTCTTGACCGTGCCGGTGGCATGCCGGCGCATCAGGGCCACGATGACGCTGGAGTCGATCCCTCCCGAGAGGAAGGCGCCGACCGGCACGTCGGCCACCATCCGGGCGGCCACGGACGCCGACAGGGCCGCTTCGAGCTGGTCGGCCAGCTCCTCGTCGGTGCCGGAGGCCGGGCGTTCCCGGGCCCGGTCCACCGCCTCGGCCGCCGACCACCACTCGCGGGGGTCGGGGAGCACGCCCGGGCGCGCGTCGGACCCGATCGACACCCGGTGACCGGGGAGCAGGGTCCGCACCCCGCGGTACACCGTGGCCGGCGCGGGCATGCAGTTGCGCTGGAGGAACCGGGCCACCGCCTGGCGGTCGAGCTCCGGCGAGAACCCGGGCAGGGCCCGCAGGGCCTTGAGCTCCGAGGCGAAGGCGAAGGTCTCTCCCATCCACCCGTAGTAGAGGGGCTTCTCCCCGAACCGGTCGCGCACGAGGTGGAGCCGCCGTTCGCGGCGGTCCCACAGCCCGGCGGCGAACATGCCCTCGCAGGCATCCAGCGCCCGGTCCAGGCCCCACTGCTCGACGGCGTCGACCAGCACCTCGGTGTCCGAGGTGCCGCGGAACCGGGTCCGGTCCAGCCGTCGACGGAGCTCGGCGTGGTTGTAGAGCTCGCCGTTGTAGGTGACGACCCACCGGCCGCCGGAGGAGACCATGGGCTGGTCGCCCGACGGCCCGAGCCCGATTACCGCCAGGCGGCGGTGGCCGAGGGCCAGGCCCGCCTCGGCGTCGGTCCAGTGTCCCTCGCCGTCGGGACCCCGGTGCACCAGGGTGGCGGTCATGGCGGAGACGGTGGCGGCCAGCTCCGCCGACCCATTCCGCGCCCGGGGCTCCCACACTCCAACGATCCCACACACCGTGGTCAGCCGATCACAGTTTCGTCGGATCCACGAACGAGCGCCCCGCGCGCCCCCAGCACGGCTGTTGTGCCCCTCCGACCCCGTATGGCATCCTTCGGCCATGCTAGCCACGGCAGCGCGGTGAGCGGCAAGCTCGGGTCGGCAGCCTTCCTCCGGTTGAGCCCGGCCCGGCGACGTCGGATCCTCCACCGACTGGGTCGCTTCGACCCCTGGGAGCCCGGCTTCGACTTCACACCGCCGGTCCTCCCGCCGGGCATGGAGGACGGTCCCCCCGACTTCGTCGGCATCGGTGCCCAGAAATCGGGCACCACCTGGTGGTACGACCTGGTGACCACCCACCCCGGGGTGACGGCACCATCCCACCTCCACAAGGAACGCCACCTCCTCGACCGGTTCGGCGAACAGCCCTTCGGCCCCGAGGACGCCGCCCGGTACGCACGGTGGTTCCCCCGCCGGCCGGGGACGATCACCGGTGAGTGGACCCCGGACTATGCCACCTTCGCCTGGGCCCCCGAGCTCCTGCACCGGGTGGCACCCGATGCCCGCCTGCTCATGCTGGTGCGGAACCCGGTCGACCGGTTCGTGTCCGGCGTCGACCACTACCGCCGCCGCCAGGTGCCGGTCGACGGCATGGTCCTCGCCGACGCCGTCGGCCGCGGCCGGTACACCACCACCGTCGCCGAGTGGACCTCGGTGTTCCCGAGCGGGTCGCTCCTCGTCCTGCAGTACGAGCGCTGCCTGGTCGACACCGACCGCCAGCTGGCCCGGACCTTCGAGCATCTCGGGCTCCCCGGCCACGGCACCGCCGGCACCCGAGGGACGGTCCGGCCCCCCGCTGCGGGCCGTCCCCCCCTCGATCCCGAGGTCCGCCGTCGCCTGGTGGACGGGTACCGCCACGAGGTGCTGGCCCTCGCCGATCTGGTCCCCGACCTCGACCTCGACCTGTGGCCCGACTTCGCCGGCGGCGCGGGGGCACCGCCCGGTGGCGCGGCCCGGGACGGGCGGCGTCAGCCCGGGGGCGGTTCGGTCCCGACCGGTGGGCCTCCGGCCGACGGGCCCTCGTCCAGGGTGCGCCCGTAGGCGGGGTGCTCCCCCCGCCGCCGCCGGGCCCCGTCCCACAGTCCGTGGGCGATGGCCCGGCGCTCCGCCCACCCCGAGGCCAGCTGGAGGTGGCGGGCGGCGTAGGCGGCGTTCCACCACTGCCACGACGGGTCGCCGTACCGCCGGGCGAACTCGACCGAGTTGCGGGCGTGGTAGTAGGACCGCCACACCTCGTCGGCGTCGGTGGGGCGCCGTCCGCGCAACGTCGCCTGACGGCCTGCCGACGTCTGCTGATCGGCCACCGCCCGCGCCGAACGCCCGTCGACCATGACGGCGAAGCCCGCCCGACCCACGCGGCAGAAGAAGTCGAAGTCCTCGAGACCGAAGAACCACGACGGATCGGGGACGATGCCGGCGTCGAACACCGCCCGCGACACCAGGGTGGCGCCCCAGCTGGCCACGTCGACCGGCACCAGGTCGTCGGGGTCGACCGGGGGGGGCACCACGTTCTCGGTGTGGGCCCCCCGTCCCACGAACCGCCGCCCGTACGCCACCACCGCCCCCAGGACGGCATCGGCGGGCTCCGGCGGCGTGCCCTGGGCCCGCTCCGCCCGCTCCACGACGCCGGCCAGGCGGCCCCGAGGCAGCGCGAAGAGACCGACGTCGTCCTCGCACAGGTAGGCCCACCGTACCGACCGGTCGGCGAAGGCGGCGGCCATTCCGGCGGCGAACCCCCCGGCCGGCCCCAGGTTGTGCGGCAACCGGATGGTGCGGACCGCCGACTCCAGGTCGGGGTCGTCGAGCCCGCCGACCCCGTTCACCACCACGATCACCTGCCGGGGAGCCAGACCTTCGTCGCCGAGGAGGGAACGGACGACGTCGCCGGCCAGCCGGGGCCGCCGGTGGGTGAGCACCACCGCCACCACCCGGGGCGACCCGCCCGGGACGGCCGCTCGCAGCCCGATGTCCTCGCCCCCGCTCACGGACCGATCACCGGGCTAGGCTACCAACGGCCATGCAACGCTCCACGGCGACCGGTGGACGGCCGATCGACGGCGGTGTCGACGTCAGTGTCGTGATCCCGGTGCTCGACGGCATGCCCTGGCTCGAGGACCAGCTGGCCGCCGTCGCCGACCAGGGGGTGCCGCCGACCTGGGAGGTGGTGGTCGCCGACAACGGGTCGACCGACGGGACCCGACGCGCCGTGCAGGCCTGGACCGCGCGGGATCCCCGGGTGCGCCTGGTCGACGCCCCGGCCCGCCGGGGCCCCGGACCGGCCCGGAACGCCGGCGCGGCGGCCGCCACCGGTCGCCTCCTCGCCTTCTGCGACGCCGACGACGTGGTGCGGCCCGGGTGGCTGGCGGCCTGCACCGCGGCATTGGACGGGGCGGACCTGGTGGCCGGCACCTTCGACTTCGCCTCGCTGAACGGAGCGGCCGCCGCGGCACCGGTTCCGGCGGCCACCGTCCAGCTCGGCTTCCTCCCCGCGGGGCTGGGTGCCAACCTCGGTGTCCGCCGCCAGGCCTTCGAGGCGGTCGGCGGCTTCGACGAGACGCTGGAGGTCGGGGAGGACATCGACCTGTGCTGGCGGCTGCAGCTGGCCGGATTCCGGTTCGCCCCGGCGCCCGGGGCGGTGGTCGCCAAGCGAGAGCCGCCCGATGCCCGTCGGGTCCTCCGGACCGCCTGGGCGTACGGTCGGTGCGGGCCCCGCCTCTACCGGCGCCACCGGTCGGCCGGCATGCACCGCGACCTGCGGGGTGCCGCCAAGGCCTGGACCTGGCTGCTGGTGGCCTGGCCCGCCAACCTCGACCGCCGTCGGCGACGGCGGTGGGCCCGCACCTTCGGGGTCCGGTCGGGCAGGTTGGCCGGCTCGGTCCGCCAGCGGGTGTTCTTTCCCTAGCCGGGCCCGGTCACGGCATTGTCCACGCGGACGGTCACCGGCGGGCTGGTCGACGTGGCGCCGAAGGCGTCGGTGGCCACGCTGCGGACGACATAGGTGCCGTCGGGTACCGCGGTGGTGTCCCACCCCCCCAGCCATCCGTACGTGAACCGCTGCGCCGGGAGGTCCACGACTCCCGCCCCGGCGGGTCCGCGCACCTCGAACACCACCCGGGCGACCCCGAGGGGGCCCGTGGCCGTCGCCGCCAGGTACACAGGCCCCCGGACGGCGGCGCCGTCGTGCGGCTTCACCACCCGCGTCACCGGCAGCACCGACCGGTCGGGCACCCCACCCCCCCGCGTCCAGAGGACGATGTCGTTGTAGGTGCCGGCCACCCACCTCCGGACAGGGCGGAACCCGGCGGCGGCGGCCGCCTTCCCGACCGACGTCTGGTCGACGTCGGTGAGGTACGGGAAGAAGCTCGACCCGGTGACCAGGTCACGGACCCCGGCGAGGTCGGCGATGGCGGCACGGGTCCCGCCCGGCCCGTTGGGTGGAATCTTCAGCACCAGAGGTGTCCGACCGGCCGCCCACCCGATCCCATTGGAATTGAGGATGCCGTCATCCCGGACCAGCAACGTCGGGTTCGAGCCGATGGCGGCCGCCACTTCGGCGGTCAGCTGGTCCGTGTTGGTGCGGAGCGTGCCCCCGGCGCTCACGACTTCGCTCCGGTACGCGGCCTCGGGCCACCACCGGCCGGGTCCGTTGGCCAGCTGGCCCACGAGCCCCGCCACCAGCACACCGGCGACCACCGCCCCGGTGACCTGAAGCGCCCGCCGGGGAAGCTGTGCCAGCGCCACGCCGGCGCAGACGATGACGACGCAGAGCACCGGCAGACCGAAGCCGGTTCCCTGATTGGCGCTGGTGGAGAGGACCAGCAGGGTGAGCACAGCCCACCCGACCACCATGGCGAAGAGTCGGACCCGGCGCAGCTTCCGTGACCGCGCCAGTGCCGCCGCCCCGAGGACGAGCCCGGCGGCCAGCACCCACGACTCGCCCCATCCCAGGTCCACCAGGGTCCACCCGATCCGGTGCCCGATCGACACCGGCGTCAATTGGGCCCGGTGGGTGGTGTATCCCGACGACGGCTGGTAGCCGGCCGACAGCAGGTAGTGCACCGCCTGGGGCCCGGACACCACCCACCAGGGACCGGCCACCGCCACCACCACGGCCACGGCGGCGAGGGCGGGCGGGCGGCGGGCGTTCCCGGTCCGCACCACGTCGACGACGAGGTCGGCCAGCAGCACGGCGGCCAGCGGAACGGCGTAGGCGGGCGCCACCGAGCGCGACAGCAACAACGCGGCGAACGAGGCGCCGCAGACCAGGGACCACCGCCAGGTCCGCAGCCGGTCGCTCCGGATGTAGGCGGCGAAGGTCCAGAGCACGGCGGCCGAGGACGCCAGGGCGAAGTTGAGGAGCTGGGAGTAGGTGATCACCGCCACGTTGAGCCCGACCACCAGGGCCGTGGCCGAGGCCGGCAGCGGGCGCAGCCACGTCCGGGCCAGGATGAAGGCCCCCGACACCACCAGGAGGTACAGCGGGAGCTCCACGGCCAGGGCGCCGTAGAGACCGCCGAGGTCGGCCCCGGGGGCCGACAGGGCCGGAACCAGGGGCGAGGTGGTGCCGGTGTGGAGCAGGGCCCCGACCGGGTTGCCGTTCCAGATGAGACTGCGGGCGATCCTGGCGTACAGGAAGTCGTCGACGTTGGCCTGGTGGGCCTGCACCCGGAGCACGAAGAACGGCACCCATACCGCCGAGGCGACGACCAGGGTGCCGACCAGGCAGGGGCGGGCGTCGGCGGTCCATCGGCGCCGACCGGCCCGGGCGGGAACCGGGTCGTCGTCCTCCGGGCCCTCGGCGGCGACCGCCGCCGCCGTCGTCGTCGTCGCCGTCAGCCGACCTCCCAGGTCGTGCCCACGTAGAGCGGGGCGGCCACCATCACCCCTTCCGGTGGGGTCAGGAGGTCGGGTCCGAAGACGTCGAACGAGGCGACCGGCTTCCACGGGAGGTAGGGCGTGCCGCTCCACCGGCCGAACCCGGTCATCGCCACCCACACCGAGTAGTGGCCCTTGGGAAGCGGCAGGTCGTGGAGGCGGCACCGGACCTCGAAGTCACCCGACGGGAAGAGCCCGTGGTACTTGGTGATGAACATGGGGAAGGCGGTGCCGAGCGAGATCCCCACGTACAGGTCGGCCTCGACCTCGTCGGGCAGGTTGACGGTCATGTGGAAGTCGCCGTCCTCCAACGAGAGCACGGGTCCGCCCCCCGGACCGGTGATGCCGGCCTTCAGGACCCGGGCCACACCCTCGTTGGAGGTGGCCACGGAGGCGTCGTCCTGGATGGCGGACCGGTAGAGTGAGGCCACCTCCCGGGTGGGACCCGCCGCCTGGACCGCGGCATCGGCCAGCCACACCGCCTGCTTACAGGTCGCCTCCACCGAGGTCAGGTCGTGGGAGACGTAGACCAGCGTGGTGCCCTGCTGGACGACCTCCTCGATCCTCCGGAGGCACTTCTGCTGGAAGTTGGCATCGCCGACCGACAGCACCTCGTCGACCAGCAGGATGTCCGGCTCCAGAAAGGCGGCGATGGAGAACCCCAGCCGCATCTGCATGCCGAGGGAGAAGAACTTGACCTGGCGGTCGATGGCATCGGACAGGCCGGCGAACTCCACGATCTGGTCGAAACGGTCGCGGGTGATCTTCCGGCGCATGCCGAGGACCGCCCCGTAGAGGAAGACGTTCTCCCGGCCGGTCAGATCGGGGTGGATGCCGCTGGTGACGCTGAGCAGCGCACCGAGGCGGCCCTGCACCGCGCACTCGCCGGCCGACTGGTAGGTGACCCGGCTGATGATCTTGAGCAGCGTGGTCTTCCCCGAACCGTTGACGCCGATCAGGCCGAGGGTGCCGCCTGGCTCCACCGCCAGGTTCACGTCCTTCAGGACCCACCGGTAGTCGTTCCGGCTCGATCGGGAGAGCGATCGGCGCATCCGGACGAACTGATCGTAGAAGAGCGGGGCGGTGCGATCCGCCCGGAACTTCTTCCAGACGTGGTCGACACGTATCGAACCGTCAGGCAATGTCGGCAAAGTTCACCTCGAATTGCTTGAAGAGGCGGTACCCCAGCATCAGGTAGACGGCGGTGCCGATCATGGCCGCCAGCAACGGCCCCCAGTCCGGCGCCAGTCCGAGGAGCATGGTGCGCCGGGCGTCGTCGATCACCGGTCCGAGCGGACTGAAGAAGCCGTAGACCAGGCGCCAGCCGGGCGGGATCTTCTTGAACTGCCAGATCACCGGGGTGGCGAACAGGCCGAGGGAGATCACGATGGGGAGCACCTGGCCCAGATCCCGCATCTGGATGATCAACGCGGAGACCGCCAACGTCACCCCGACGGTGAAGAGGACCTCGATCAGGATCAGGAGCGGCACCCACACGGTGGTCGGCGACGGTACCCAGTGGTAGATGACGAAGAGCACCGCCAGGGGGATCCACGAGAGGACGGTGTTCACCGCCGTCACCACGATGGTCTCCAGCGGGAAGCACTCCCTCGGGAATTGGGTCTTGGAGAGGAGGGCGTTGTTGGTGAGCAGCGACGTGCCCCCGGTCCCCAGCGACTGGGCGAAGAAGGTCCAGCAGAGGATGCCGATGTAGGCGAAGATCGGGTACGGGATCCCCGGTATCCCGTAGACCTTGGTGCGCGAGAAGATGATGGTGAAGATGGCCAACATGGCCAGCGGGGCGATCAGCGCCCAGAGGATCCCCAAGGTGGCCTGCTTGTACTGGGCACGCACGTCGCGTTCGGCCAGGGTGAAGATGATGTCGCGGCTGGCCCAGAGCGCCGTCAGGGACGACCGCAACCGGGCATGGTGATGGTAGATCTGCGCCGCCGGAGGTTCGTCGGGAAGGGACGAGGGGTCACCCCGTACCAGCACATCGGGATCGTGCGGCTGGGACCCGCCGGACGGCGTCGGCACGGTCATCGGGGGTGCCTTCCTTCCCCCAGCGCGCGCGCGGCTCGCGCCAACGGTGGCGGGGCCTCCGACCGGAGGCACGGCGCGCTGGCGTGCTGGGGATCTCGATCGGACATCGGGGGGCAATCGTATCGCGTGCCCGGCTTTTCGGAGCCCATCGGAGCCCCGAACCCACCGGACCGCTACCATCGGCGGGTGCACGGAGACCCCGGGGATGGTGAGGGCGGGCGGGAGGAGCCGCTGCGGGTCCTCATGGTCATCAAGTGCCTCGGGTACGGGGGTGCCGAACGCCTGCTCGCCGACATGGTCTCCGCCGGCGACGGCGAGCGCTTCCACTACGAGGTGGCCTACATCCTGCGCGCCCAGGACGCCCTGGCCGAGGTGGTGGAGCGGGGGGGCACGCCGGTCCACGCCCTCGACGCCGTCCACGACGCCGACCTCCGGTGGATGGCGTCGCTCCGGCGCATCCTCGCCGCCGGCCGGTTCGACGTGGTCCACTTCCACCTCCCCTATGCCGCGGCGCTCGGCCAGATGGTGGTGCGCTCGCTCCCCCGTTCCCACCGGCCCGGCGTCGTCTACACGGAGCACAGCCTCTGGAACCGGGCGCCGCTCCCCCTGAAGGTGATGCTGCGCGCCTCGATGTCCGGCGGACAGCAGATGGTGACCGTGTCGCAGGCCTCCTACGAGGCGTTGCCGGAGACGATGCGTCGCCGCGCCACCATGGTGGTCCACGGCGTCGATCTGTCCCGGGCCGGCGCACTGGTGGCCCGCCGGGAGGAGCTCCGGGCCGACGTCCGGGCCGAGCTCGGGGTCGTCGACGACGATGTCCTCTTCCTCACGGTCGCCAACCTCCGGGCGGAGAAGGGCTACGACGTGCTGCTCGAGGCCGCCCGATTGCTCGCCGCCCGCCGGGTGCCGATCACCATCGCCGCGGTGGGGCGGGGACCGCTCGGTCCCTACCTGCGGGCCCGGCATCTCGACCTGGAGCTCGGCGACAGGTTCCGTTTCCTCGGGCAGCGCACCGACGTGCTCCGGCTGCTCGGCGGCGCGGACGCCTTCGTACTGGCCTCCCATCAGGAGGGCCTCCCGGTCGCGCTGATGGAGGCCAGCAGCATGGGGCTCCCCATCGTGGCCACCGCCGTCGGCGGCGTACCCCAGGCCCTCCGGGACGGGATCGATGCCCTGATCGTCCCGCCCGGGGACGCCGGGAGGGTGGCCGCGGCCATGGAACGGCTGGCCACCGATCCCGGCCTCCGCCGACGGTTGGGCGATCAGGCCAAGGAGCGCAGCGCCATGTTCGACGTCGCCGAGGCCAGCCGCAGGATCGAGGAGATCTACCTCCGGATGGGTGGGGAATCGTGAGCGTCGTGGAGGGCAAGCGGGTGGTCCACGTCACCACGGTCGACATGAGCCTGGTGCTGCTGCTCGGCCCGCAGCTGCGGGCCTTCGCCCGGGCCGGCATGGAGGTGGTGGGCGTCTCGGCCCCCGGGCCCTTCGTGCCCCAGCTCGAGGAGTGGGGCATCCCCCACGTGCCGCTCCACCACGCCACCCGGTCGTGGAACGCCGGCCAGGACGCCCTGGCGTTGGCGGAGCTCTGGCGGCTGTTCCGCCGGCTGCGGCCCGACATCGTGCACACCCACAATCCGAAGCCCGGGCTCTACGGCCGGGTGGCCGCCCGCGCCGCCGGCGTCCCCGCCGTCGTCAACACGGTGCACGGTCTCTACGCCAGTCCGGAGGACTCGGTGGCCCGCCGGGCCGCGGTCTACTCGGTCGAACGGCTGGCCTCGACCTGCTCGGCCGCCGAGCTGGTCCAGAACCCGGAGGACCTGGCCGTGCTCCGCCGGCTCGGTGTCCCGCGATCGAAGACGGTCCTGCTCGGGAACGGCGTCGACCTCGACCGGTTCCGGCCCCCGGACGACGCGGGGGTCCGGGCGCGGATCCGCTCCGAGCTCGGGATCCCCGCCGATGCCGTGGTCGTCGGGACGGTGGGTCGGCTGGTCTGGGAGAAGGGCTTCGGTGAGCTGTTCGAGGCGGCGGAGCGGGTCGGGGCCCACCACCCTGCGGTGGTCTTCGTGGTGGTGGGGGCCGACGATCCGCAGAAGGCCGACTCGCTCACACCCGATGACCTCGTCGCCGCCGGGCGGCGGGGCCGGCTGGTGTTCACCGGCGCCCGAGACGACATCGAGGACCTCTACCCCGCCTTCGACCTCTTCGTGCTGCCGTCGCACCGCGAGGGGTTCCCCCGGGCGGCGATGGAGGCCGCCGCCGCCGGGCTGCCGGTGATCGCCACCGACATCCGGGGCTGTCGGCAGGCGGTGTCCCACGGCGACACCGGCCTGCTGGTCCCGCTGCGCGATCCGGTGCGCCTGGCGGCTGCCATCGTCGAGCTGGTGGAGGACCCCGATCTCCGGCACCGCATGGGTGCCGCCGGACGGCGGAAGGCGGAGGCGGAGTTCGACGAGCGGCGGTTGGTGACCACCACGCTCGCCACCTACGTCCGGGTCCTCGATGCCGCCACCTCGTCGAGCAGGCGGCGGACCGCCAGGGACGCCGACGGCCCGGCGTACCGTTCGAGATAGCGGCGCCGGGCGGCGTCGGTCAGCCGGACGCGGAGCTCCGGATCGCGGAGGAGCCGCACCGTGGCGTCGGCGAAGGACCCGGGGTCGTCGGCCAGCAGCAGGTGCTCGCCGTCGGTGACGTCCAGACCCTCGGCACCGACCGCGGTGGAGACCACCGGCACCCGATGGGCGAAGGACTCGAGGATCTTCACCCGCGTCCCGCTGCCGTAGCGCACCGGTACGGCGGCCACCGAGGCGGTGGCCAGCTCGCGGTCCATGGTGGCCACCCGGCCGACCACGGTCACCGAGCCCGCCCGGTGCAGGCGCCGCACCGGCGAGGCGGCCTGGCCGACCAGGCGGACCTCGACCCCGGGTACCAGGCGTCGGATCCGGGGGGCTACCTCCTCCACCAGCCACTCGGCGGCGTCGATGTTGGGCGCGTAGCCGAGGCTCCCCTGGAACAGCACCACCGGGGGACGGTCGACCGACGGATCACCGGCCGGGTGGTCCGGCGCCGGATAGGTGTTGGGCACCACCGACACATTGTCCAGCCCCGATCGGGCGGCATCGACGTCGCTGGTGACCACCACCCGTTCCACCCCCGCCGCCACCGAGCGTTGGAGCCGCTGCCAGTCGCCGGCATTCCGGCGGGCCTGGGCGGCGGCCAGGCGGATGTGGAACCGGTCACCGCGGCTCCGACCCACCCGGCCGGCGACCAGCAGGTCGGCGCGGAGCCGGGCCTTGACGTCCTCCAGGTCCATGAGGTCGACGATGGTGGGCCCGAGGCGCGGGCGGCCCATCCAGGCGAACACCGCGGCGGTGGAGAACCACACGACGTCGTAGGGGGGTCGGGCCCACCGGAGGAGCGCGTCCCGGGGGCCGGTGTTGGCGGCCATGGCCACCTCCAGCGGGGTCCCCCGCCGCAGCGCCCATCCGGGCCGCCACCGCCAAGGCGCCGAGGCCCCGGGGTACGGCACGCCCGCCCACCGGCCGACCCGGAGGCCGGGCGGGGGCGCCAGGTCCGTGCGGCCGGCGTCGTGGAGGAAGAAGAGGTCGAGGTCGGTGACCTCGGCCATCGTCCCGGCGATCCGGGCCAGACGAACGAGCCCGCCGCCGTGGGCCGGCCAGGGGGCGTTCTCCGCCACCATCAACGCCCTCACGGCTCGATCCCGGCCCGCCGGACGATGTCGGCGACGGCCTCCTCCGCACAGGCCGACTCGAAGGAGTCGAGATAGTGCCGGTGGGCGGCCTCGACCAGCCGGCGCCGGAGCGGGAGGTCGGTGAGCAGGCGGGCGCAGGCCGATGCCAGCGCCGATGCCGAACCGGCCAGCAGCAGGTGGCGTCCATCCTCCACTCCGAGTCCCTCGGCACCGAGGGGGGTCGAGACCACCGGCACGCGATGGGCGAAGGCCTCGATGATCTTGACCCGCGTACCGCTGCCGAACCGGAGCGGCACCACCACCACGTCGGCGTTGGCCAGTTCGACGTCGATATCCGGTACCGGTCCGACCACCGTGGTGGCCGGGGGGTGGTGGAGGGCGGCCTGTGCCGGGTTGGCCCGCCCCACCAACCGGATCCGGACGTCGGGGACCTCGGCCCGCAGCGCCGGGGCGATCTCCTCCACCAGCCACCGGGCGGCATCCGTGTTGGGCGGGTAGCGCATCGTCCCGTGGAACAGCACGACCGGAGGGGAGCCCACGTCGGATCGGCCGACCGGCCGGGCCGGCCGCGGATAGGTGTTGGGGAGCACCGACACCCGGGCGACGCCGGCGGACGACGCCCGCCGGGCGTCGAGCTCGCTGCAGACGACCGTCCGTCGGACCGTGGCCGACGAGGTCCGGTAGAGCCGGGCCCACCGCCGGGCCTCGAGGCGCGAGTAGGCGGTGCCGGCGGTCGGGGGCCGGCGGTCCCCCCGTGCCGGCCGCGGGCGGTCGGGACCCGGCACCCGGGGTATCGACAGTCGGGCCCGGATCTTCCGGTCCTCCAGATCGTTGAGGTCGACCACCGCCGGCAGCTGCAGTCCCCCGGCGGCGAGTACCCAGGCCCGGACATCGAAGTACCAGGCCAGGTCGTAGGGACCGACGGCGAAGCCGGCCAAGGCGTCGCCCACCGCCCGGCGCGCCCCCATCGGGAGGTCCGAGGGCGTGAGCGGGTGGACCAGGTCGCCGAGGCCGGGGGCGCCGTGGCCGACCCTGGTGTGCCCGACCCGCACGATGCCGGCCGAGGGGTCCGGGTCCCCGATGTCGTCGCGTCGTCGGGGGAGGACCGAGAAGAGATCGACCGGACCGGATCGCACCAGGGACCGGAGGGTGGTGAGCAGCCGCATCCGGGTACCGCTGTCGGAGGGCCACGGGTACTCATAGGCGATCACCAACGTCCGCATGCACATCCCCCGGTTCGACGAGGGCGGGGGGCGGACGCGCCGGCTGCCCACCGCCGGGCCGCACCATGGTAGCGGACACCCCGCAAGCCGACGGGTGTGCGGTGACCGCTGCTACCCTGCTCCGTGTCATCGACGAGGGGGGAGCCGATGAGCGAGCATCCCGAGCCGCTCGCCGAACCACTGGTACTGCACGTCATCCCCACCCCGATCGGTCGGGGGGCGCAGCGGATGGCCCGGACCCTGGTCGACCGCCTGGACGCCGGGGGCCCGGTCCGCCACCGGCTGCTGACCCTGTTCGAGGGGCCGGGCGATGTCGACGTCGACTGGTCGTTGCACCACCGGGGTGGCGACCGACCGGCGGAGCGCTTCGACCCCCGGCTGGCCGCCCGGCTGCGCCACGGCCTCCGCCGGTCCGACCCGGCGGTGGTGGTCGCCCACGGGGGCGATCCGATGAAGTACCTGGTGCCGGCGGTCGCCGGCACCGGCCGATCCCTCGTCTACTGCGTCATCGGCTCCTATGCCGGGCCGTCGGACCGGCGCCACCCCTGGCTCTGGTCGCGCCTGATGGCCCGGGCCGACCGGGTGGTGGCGGTCGGCGACGAGGTACTGACCGAGTCGGTACGGCGGTTCGGGGCCGATCCCGGCCGGGCGGTGATGATCCCGAACGGCCGGGACCCCGGGGTGTTCCACCCGCCGACGACGACGCCCGCCACCGACGGGGTGCCGACGGTGGTGTTCGTGGGCGCCCTGACCGCCCAGAAGCGCCCCGGGCTGTTCATCGAGGTCTGCGGGCGCCTCCGGGAGGACGGGTGCACCTTCCGGGCCCTGCTGGTCGGCGACGGCCCCCTGGCCGGCACCGTCGGTCCGGCGGCCACCCGGGCCGGGGTGGAGTTGGTGGGGCCGTGCCCGGACGTGGCCTCGCTGCTCCGTCAGGCCGACATCCTCGTCTTCCCGAGTCTCCCTGCCGGCGAGGGGATGCCGGGCGTGCTCATCGAGGCGGGGATGAGCGGGGTGCCGGTGGTGGCCGCCTCGGTCCCGGGTGTGTCCACCGTGGTGGTCGACGGCCGGACCGGGTACGTGGTGGACGGATCACCCGACTCGCTGGTCGCCGCCACCCGGCGGCTGCTCGACGATCCCGACCGCCGGGCCACCATGGGCGGGGACGCCCGCCGCCGGTGCGTCGCCGAGTTCTCCCTGGACAGGTTGGCGGCCAGGTGGCGGGCGGTGCTCGACCCGCTGGTCGCCGGCTCAGGTCGGTGACGGCACCTGCCGCCCGGCCGGGAGGCCGGGCGCCGGGGCGGGCGGGCGGCGGGGCGGGCGGGCGGACCGGCGGGACGATGCCGCGTCCAACGCCCGTCGCCGCCGGAGCCGGTCCTGACGCGACAGCTCCCATTCGTAGCGGGGCGGCTGGTGCCGGGGGCCCCGGGGGATGCACAGCAGGACGAGGAAGAACGGCATCATCACCGTCCGCTCCCGGGTGATCAGGCCGAGATTGCCGAGCGAGGCGAAGGCGTAGAGGAACGCTCCGCTGAACAGCAGGCACATGGCCACGTAGGTGCGGGCGAGCATGGCCCGTGGCACCAACCAGAGGTGGCGGAGCGACGCCAGGACCACCCCGACCAGCACGGTGTTCTCCACCGCACTGAACCACTGGCCGCCGCCGTGGGCGTTGAAGGGCAGCGGATCGAACAGCACCGTGTAGATGTCGCGGGGATAGCTGGCGAGGCTGGCGGAGTAGCCGACGTTGCTGCTCCCGAACCCCGCCCCCGTCCCGCTGTTGTTTCGCGAGATCTGGGTCAGCGACAGCGAGCCGTGGGTGCCCGGCAGGTAGTGGAGGGTCACGAAGACGGCGACGCCCACCATCGACCCCAGCACGACGAGGCTCACCGTCCGCCGCGCCCCTTCCAGCCGGGCATGGGGGCCGGCCGGGCGGAGCAGCATGGCCACGGTGAACCCGCCCAGGGCCAGGAGCACCTCGTTGGGACGGATGAATACCCCGGCCGCCGAGCACACCACCACCAGGCCGTACCCGCCCCCCCGGTGGGTGAGGATCCGGGCGCAGCCGTAGGACAGGGGACCGAGCAGGAAGGTCATGATGGCCTCCTTGCTCACATCGGAGGTCCAGAACACCAGCGTCGGCAGGAAGAACAGCAGGATGCCGTAGCGGTGGCGACCGGCAGAGCCGAAGGTGAGGGTGAAGGCCCGGTAGAAGTAGATGATCCCGATGAAGGCCAGCCAGCTGAACACCAGGAAGGCGCCGATCTGGTTGACCCCGATGACGGCGAACACCAGGCCGGCCACGATGCTCACGGCGCCGTCGGAGACGATGCCCTGGAGATGTCCGGGGGCCAGCGAGGGATTGAGGTGACGGAAGCCGTGGGACAGGAGCGCCCCCTGGGAGTCGTACCGGTTGTAGTCGGCGATCCCCTGGTAGAGGTGATCGACCACCCAGATCTGGAGCGGGGCGCATGCCAGGTGGAGCACCAGGCAGACGGTCAGCGCCTTGGCCAGCCAGGGATCGCGCTCGGCGAGCGCCGTCCGCCGGATCACCACGCGTCCGGCCACGAAGAGCGTCACCGCGATGAACGCGGCGACGACCGGTTGGGACGGGATCAGCGGCCCGTTCGGCATCGAGTCCCCCTCCCGGTCCGGTAGGGCTCAGGCTTCGGGGAGGCGGGCGCCGCCGGACGGCGGACCACCGGCCGATTCCGCCATCTGCCATCCCTCGTCCACCGGCACCACCGAAGGGGTGGGGTCGTCGGGGGGTGGATCGTCGGCGGACACCGCCGTCGGGCCCGATTGGTCGCCGGCGCGGCCGGACGTCGGGTCGATCAGGGCCATGCCGACCACCGGCGCGTCGAGCCGGTTCAGGATGGCGGCGGTCCGGTTCATCTGCTCGGTGGTGGTCGACCGCGACTCGCCGACCACCAGGACGGCGTCCGCCAGCGACGCCAGCGCCTCACCGTGGTGGGCGCCGAGGAACGACGGCACCTCGACGATCACCACGTCGACCAACGACAGGAGGACCCCGATCACCTCGGGCACCCGGGTCACCACCTGGCTCGGGTGGGGGACGAAGGCCTGGAGGGCGAGGTACGACACCCCCTCGACGGAGGTCGACTCGAGGTGGCGTTCGACCTCGACCCGGCTCACCGGCGGCGACGCCGGATGCCCGGGTCCGCCGTCAGACCCGGGCGGACGGATCTCGAGACCGACGGTGCTCACCACCGCCACCCGCTGCCCGACCTCGGCGCAGACGGCGACCAGGTTGACCGCCACCGTGGACCGGGCCGGCTCCGCCCCCGGCGAGGTGACCATCACCACCCGGCGGGCGCCGGCGGCCACCTCGGCGAGGGAATCGGCGGACGTCGGCAGACCGGTCATGAGACACCTCCGGAGGTGGGCCCCGGGTGGACCAAGACCGCGGGGTCGACGACCGGACCGTGCGCGACGGCCCAGGGGTCGCTGCCGCCGGGCGGTTCGGGGAACGGTTCCCGGAAGATCGACAGCCACAAGCGACGGTAGGGCTCGTCGGGCGCCGTCGGCGCCCCGTCGGACTCGAGGACCACCGGGTACCCGAAGGCGGCCTCCGCCCGACGGGCGGTGAGAAGGCGCCGGTCCAGCAGGTACACCACCGCCGCCACGATCACCCCGAGGATCAGGCCCGCCACCAGGCCGATGAGGCCCCGGGCCCACCGGGAGCCGGTGAGCGAGGGCTTCACCGCGGTCGCCTGGCCGGCCGATGCCGACTGCAGGATCTCGAAGCCGGTGGCCGGCGAGGTGATCTCGAGCTGGGCCAGCCGGGACTGCAACGCCGTGAGCTGGCTGGCCAGGGCGACGGTGGAGGCGGCGGTCGGTGGCTGACCCTGGAGCTGGGACTCCACCGAGGAGATCGAGGACTTCACCAGGGCCACCTGATCGTCGAGCTGGACCTTCGCCTCGGCGGCCAGCCCGAGGGCGAGCGCATCGTCGTAGGCGTTGTTGAGCGCGGCCGATTCGTCGGCGGTGGGAGCCTCGACCTTCACCTGCACCACCCCGAGCTGCCCGAAGGAGCTGCCCGAGCTGGTGGTGCCGGGCCCCTGCAGGGTGATCATCGCCCGAAGGGAGGAGAGTGGCAGGTTCATGTTGGCGAGCTTCCCCGCCTCCGTATAGACCCCGTCGTTCCCCCCGAAGAAGAGGATCTGGTCGGTGGAGATCCCCGGCGAGATGGGCCCGCCGGTGGTCGTGACGGTGGCGGGCGGGGCCCCCACGTTCGACACCGTCGACCACTGGGTGGACGACCCGCTGGTCGGGAGCAGGAGGCCGACGACGAGCCCGACGACGCCCAGCACGGCGACCAGCCGCCAGCCGTGCGAGATGGCCCCTCGGTAGTCGAACGACTGCATTGCCCCCCCAAGATCGGATCAGTGGCGACGTACCATAACCACGTGGGCGGCGGAAATCAACGGTGGTCCGGTCGGACGATGTCGGACGATATGGTGCGAGCCGGGCCGGCGGTCGCCTGTCGGTGCACAGGCGGGCCCGAAAGTTGGCGACGAAAATGAACGCCCCCGATTGGGGGTGTTCATTTCCGTTCCGGCCAACTACATTATCGCGACAGAACGGGGAAACTGCACCAAACGTGACAGACGATACGGGGCCGCCCGCACCTGCGGGGTCGGGCATGCCCCGGCGCGACACCGAGCGCTCGGTGTCCGCTGGCCGGTCGGGGGAGCACTTTTCGACGCACGATGGCGCGCCGGGGGGCGCGAGGGGAGGTAGGGAGGGTGGAGGTTCATCGGTGCAACGATCGGGCAGGCCGAACGGCCCTGACGCCGGCCGGACCCATGCCCGGAAATGCCCGCCCGTGACCCGGTCACGCGCCGTGGCGGTGCTCGCCAGCCGTGTCCGTGTCCGGCTCCTCTTCCGTCTGCTGGATGCCGTGTGCGTGGTGGCCGGCTACGGAGCCTCCGAGGTCATCTACTTCCGCAACGTACCTCCCACCGACTACGGCTCCCACTTCACCCTCTTCGTGGTGTTCGCCGTGGTCGTGACCCTCGCCAGCAACCAACTGTTCGGCCTCTACGGCCGGATCTGGCGGCACGCCGGCATCGAGGAGGCACGTCAGATGGTCCTGGCGACCGGAACGGTCGCCGTGGTGATGCTCCTCCTCTATCCGGTGATCCGGTCCACCGGACTGGAACTGGTCCCTCCGGGGGTGATCCTGGTCGGGATCATCTTCTCCACCATGGGCATGAGCGTGCTCCGGTTCCACTCGCGGATCTTCGCGTGGCAGCGCGGATCCCGCGGCGCGGGGCTGCGGGTGGCCATCGTCGGGAGCCGCGACGCCTCGGCGTCGGCGGTGCGGGAGATGCTCCGGTGCCCGGGCGCCGGCCTGCTGCCGGTGGCCGTCTTCGACGACGACACGGCGGTGCACGGCATGTCGCTCCTCGGGGTTCCGGTGGTCGGCGGGGTCGCCGATATCGCCCCCGCCGCCAAGCGGTTCCAGCTGCAGCAGGTGCTCTTGGTGATCCCGGGTGCACCCCCGGAGATGATCGCCTCGGTGCAGAGTGCCGCCGAGGCGGCCGGCATCACCATGAAGGTGCTGCCGACCGTCCACGACCTGATCAACGGCCCCACCGGCATCCTGTCCATCCGGAGGTCCCACGAGCCGCGCATCGAGGACCTCCTCGGTCGCACCCCGGTCGCCACCGACCTGAACGGGGTGCGCCGGTCGATCGAAGGCCACCGGGTGCTGGTCACCGGGGCCGGGGGCTCCATCGGGTCGGAGATCTGCCGGCAGGTGGCCGGGTTCGGACCGGCCGCCCTCGTCCTGCTCGACCACGACGAGACCCACATCCACGACACCTCCGAGCGCCTGGGGGGCGAGTGCCTTCAGGCGCTGGTCGACATCGCCGACCGGCAGGCCGTCTTCGAGGCGTTCGAGCGTTACCGTCCCGACGTGGTATTCCACGCCGCCGCCCACAAGCACGTCCCCGTACTCGAGAACCACCCGGTCGAGGCCGCCATCACCAACGTGTTCGGGACCCTCAACGTGGTCGAGGCGTCGGCGGCGGTGGGGGTGACGCGGTTCGTGCTGATCTCGTCCGACAAAGCGGTCTGGCCGTCGAACGTGATGGGTGCCTCCAAGCGGGTCGCCGAGCAGGTGCTGCTGAGCCGCGCGCCACAAGGCAGCGCCTACTGTGCCGTCCGGTTCGGGAACGTCCTCGGCAGCCGGGGCAGCGTCATACCGACCTTCTCGCGGCAGATCGCCGCCGGTGGACCGGTGACGTTGACCGACCCGCGCATGACGAGGTATTTCATGAGCGTGGAGGAGGCGGTCCAGCTGGTGTTGCAGGCGTCGTTGCTGTCGAGGGGCGGTGACATCTTCATGCTGGAGATGGGCGAACCGGTACCCATCATCGAGCTGGCCCGGCGAATGATCCACCTGTCCGGCGCCCGGGTCGGGGTCGACGTCGCCATCGAGGTGGTCGGCTGCCGGCCCGGCGAGAAGCTCCAGGAGGCGCTCCGGGAGCCCGAGGAGGTGGTCGTGGCCACCGAGCACCGTGAGGTTTCCAGGCTGCTTCCCATCGTCGTGTCCCCCGACCGCCTCGAGGCGGATATGCGGCGCCTGGCCGACGCCACCCGACAGCGACGGTCCGCCGAGGTCCGCGAGCTCCTGTTCGCCATCGCCCGCGACGGGAAGGGCGCCCCCGACACCGACGAACGGCTCCCCCTGGAGCCGGGCGCGTTCGAGGACGGCGGCGGGGACACCGGTCCGGGCGTCGCCGCCGGGGCCGCACCGCACCCCAACGGTGCCCTCCCCGACCGCTTCCTCCCATTCGACTCGGACCCGGCGAAGCTCTCGCAGCCGTGACGCCGGATCGCCTTGTCGTCGTCGGCCAGGGGTACGTGGGGCTTCCGGTCGCCATGCGGGCGGTGGAGGTCGGGTTCGACGTCGTCGGGTTCGACGTCGACCGCCACCGGGTCAAGCGCCTGTGTGCCGGTCAGTCGTTCGTCGAGGACGTCAGCGACGAGGTCCTGGCCGCGGCACTGGCGAGCGGTCGCTACGAGCCCACCAACGACCCATCGCGGCTGGGGGGCTTCGACGTGGCCGTCATCGACGTGCCGACCCCGCTCACCGACGGGGCGCCCAACCTCGCCCATGTCCGGGACGCCGCCGCCATGCTGGCCACGTACCTCCGGGTCGGCGCCACCGTGATCCTCGAGTCGACCACGTATCCCGGCACCACCGAGGACCTGGTGGTCGGGGTCCTTGAGGAGGGCTCGGGGTTGACGGCCGGTCCCGACTTCCACGTGGGGTACAGCCCCGAGAGGATCGATCCGGGCAACCCGGCGTGGGACCTGGTCAACACGCCCAAGGTGGTGTCGGGCATCGATGACGCCTCGCTACGGTCCGTCCAGGCCTTCTTCGACCGGTTGGTCGAACGCACCGTGCCGGTGTCGGGGACACGGGAGGCCGAGCTGACCAAGCTCCTCGAGAACACCTTCCGCCACGTCAACATCGCCCTGGTGAACGAGCTGGCGATCTTCGCCGAGGCGCTGGGCATCGACGTCTGGGAGGCCATCGACGCGGCGTCGACCAAGCCCTTCGGCTACCTGCGGTTCACCCCCGGGCCCGGGGTAGGTGGACACTGCCTGCCGATCGACCCGAGCTACCTGTCGTGGACGGTCCGCCGCACCCTCGGGAGGTCGTTCCGGTTCGTCGAGCTGGCCAACGACGTCAACGAGCACATGCCGGACCACGTGGTCGCCCGACTGACCCTGGCGCTCAACCGGCAGCAGCGGTCGGTGAACGGTTCACGGGTCCTCATCCTGGGGGTGGCCTACAAGCGAAATACCGGCGACGCCCGGGAGTCACCCGGCATGGTCATCGCCCGGAACCTGACGTCGCTCGGCGCCGACGTCTCCATCGTCGATCCCCACGTGGCGCCCGACAGCGTCGACTTCCCCCTGGTGCCGCTGACCGGTGACGAGATCGACCGTGCCGATGCGGTGCTCCTCGTCACCGACCACGACGCCTTCGACTACGACCTGGTGCGCGATCGGGCGAGCCTGGTGTTCGACACCCGCAACCGGATCCGGGGCCCTCAGGTCGAGCGACTGTGACTGCGTCGTCGGCCGCATGAGGGTCCTGGTCACCGGCGGCGCCGGCTTCGTCGGGGCCAACCTCTGCCGGGCCCTCGCCGGCGAGGACTGGGTCGACCAGGTCGTCGCCCTCGACGACCTGTCGACGGGGGCGCGGCAGAACCTCGAGACCTGCCCCTCCGTCGAGCTCCAGGTGGGCTCCATCCTCGACGCCGACGACCTCGACCGGGCGGTCGGTGGGTCCCAGGCGATCGTCCACCTGGCCGCCCGGCCGTCGGTGCCACGGTCGCTGACCGATCCGTTCGCCACCCACCAGGCCAATGCCACCGGGACGATGATGGTGCTGGAGGCGGCCCGGCGGCATGGCATGCCACAGGTGATCGTGGCCTCCTCGTCGTCGGTGTACGGCGCCAATCCGGCGCTCCCCAAGCGCGAGGACCTCGTGCCCATGCCGGTGAGCCCCTATGCCGCCAGCAAGCTGGCCGCCGAGTCCTACGCTCTCGCCTACGGGAGCTCGTTCGGCCTTCCCGTCCTGGCCTTCCGGTTCTTCAACATCTTCGGTCCGCTGCAGGCCGCCGGGCACGCCTATGCCGCGGTGGTCCCCGCCTTCGTCACGAGCGCGCTCGGGGGCACGCCGCTCCCCGTCCACGGCGACGGTACCCAGACCCGCGACTTCACCTACGTGGACACCGTCGTCGGGGTGGTGTCGGACGCCGTCAGGAGGCGGGTGACCGATCCCCGGCCGGTGAACCTGGCCTACGGGTCACGGGTCTCGTTGCTCGAGGTGATCGGCGTCCTCGAGGACATCCTCGGTCATCGGCTGGAGCGGAAGCACCTCGACCCGCGAGCCGGCGACGTCGCCCACTCCCAGGCCGACCAGTCGTCCATCGACCGGCTCTTCCCCGACGTCCGTCCCACCTCGTTCGCCGACGGATTGCGAGCCACCGTCGACTGGTACCGTGCCCATACATGACCACACCGGCCCGGAACCCGCACCGGCGGTCTCCGCGCACCGAGACGCTCGTCGGCGTCATCTCGGTGTCGGCGGTGGTGCTGTCCGGGATCGTCCTCCACGCCCATCCGGGCGGCAACGCCGTCGATCGGATCGGGTTCGCGCTGCGGTCGCCGGCGCCCCACTCGCCGATCTTCCGGGCCGTGGCCTGGCTGGGCACCCCGGTCGCCCTGGTGGCAGGGGCGGTGGCCGCCGCATCCACCGCCCGGTGGATCACCCGGCGGAGCCGGTGGCGGTCGCTGGCGTGCCTGATCGGACCCCTCCTGGCCGTCGGACTCGACCAGCTGGTGTTGAAGCCGGTGGTCGGACGCCGCTACCTGGGGGAGCTGAGCTACGCCTCCGGATCGGTGACGGTGGTGGCGGGGCTGGCTACGGCCTGGGTCCTGGCCGTGCCGGCCCGGTGCCGACCGGTGGTGACCGCCGCCGGGGCGTTGGCGGTGGCCGCCATGGTCACCGCCGTCGTGGCGCTGCAGTGGCACTTCCCGAGTGACGCCCTGGCCGGGGTGGCCCTCGGCGGCGGCGTCGTGCTGCTCCTCGACGGTTCCGTCCGGACCTGGGGCTCCCCCCGCCGTACCGCCCGTGGCCCGTGGCCCGTCGGGCGGACCGGCGCGGTGGCCACCGACGAGGCCCCCCTGCCCACGCCGTCCGGACGGGCCTGAATGGCACCCGACCCGGAGCCGCGGACCGGTGGGGTCGTCCTCCTGGCCGGCCCGGGGTACAGCACCGACATCGTCGCCAACCACCTCCGGCGGCAGGTCCCCGACCTCGTGGTGGTGGTCGAGGAACCACCGTCGCGGACCACCATGGCCCGGCGGCGGGCCCGGCGGGTCGGCTGGGTCGCCGCCGTCGGCCAGGTGCTCTTCGTCACCGTGGGCCAGCCGTTCCTCCGGCGACGGGCCGCCACGCGCCGGGAGGCGATCGCCACCGACGCCGGGTTCGACACCCGGCCCCACCGACCCGACCACACGGTACCGACGGTCAACGACGACCGGGTGCCGGCGCTCCTCGAGCAGTTCCGCCCGTCGGTGACCGTGGTGAACGGCACCCGGATCATCGCTTCGCGGGTCCTCGACGCCGTCGACGGCCCGGTCATCAACATGCACGCCGGCATCACCCCGCGGTACCGCGGCACCCACGGGGGGTACTGGGCGCTCGCCGAGGGTCACCCGGAATGGGTGGGCACCACCATCCACCTGGTCGATCCGGGCATCGACACCGGAGGGATCCTCGCCCAGGCCACCTTCGAGATCACCGAGCGGGACACCTTCGCCACGTACCCGGACCTCCACCTGGTCGCCGGTCTCCCCCTCCTCGGGGCGATGGTGGACCGGGCGCTCGCCGGGGAGGCCCTGGTGCCGGAGCTGACCGGCCTCGCGCCCGGCTCCCGGCTCTACTACCACCCCACGCTCTGGGGCTACCTGTGGTGTCGATGGCGCCGGGGGGTCCGGTGAGCGCGGCAACCGGATCGCCGCTCGTCCTCCCCTCCCGAACGAGGACCGCTACCATGGCCCCGACCGGTCGACGGCGGCACCCTCGAGCGTCGACCCGCACCGGGGACCCGGGAGATCACGTGCACCTCCACAGCCGGACATGAGCGACCAGACGGGGGCGCTGGTCATCTCCCTCGACTTCGAGCTGCACTGGGGGGTGCGCGACCACGTCGGGCGCGACGATCCGCTCTACCGGCGTCTGCCGGCCGCCCGGCGCGCCGTGACGGACATGGTCGCTCTCTTCGCCGAACGGGGGATCGAGGCCACCTGGGCGACGGTGGGCCTCCTCTTCGCCTCGACCCGTCAGGAGCTCGCATCCCACCGTCCCGACGTCCGGCCGTCCTACCGGCGACCCGAGCTCGACCCGTACGGCGAGGAGGTCGGGATCGACGAGGAGCGGGACCCGGAGCACCTGGCCGGCTCGCTGGTCGAGCTGATCTCCCGCACGCCGGGCCAGGAGGTCGGTTCCCATACCTTCTCCCATTACTACTGCCTGGAGGCCGGCCAGGACGAGACGGCGTTCCGGGCGGACCTGGCGGCGGCCCGATCCATCGCCACCGCACGGGGTCTCCGGCCGACCAGCCTGGTCCTGCCCCGGAACCAGTGGAACCCCGACTACGCGACCGCCGTGCTCGACAGTGGTTTCACCTGCTACCGGGGACCGCAGCCGACCTGGGGACATGCCAGCGGCACCGCCGCCCAACGGACGCGGCTCCGGCGAGGCGCCAGCCTGGTGGAGTCCTATGCCGGGACGTCGCCGCCGCCCACCGTCGCCTGGGACCGGGTGTGCGAGCCGTCGGGGCTCTGCAACGTCCCGGCCAGCGCCTTCCTGCGACCGTTCGACCCGGGGCGGAGGTGGCTGGAACCGCGCCGGCTGGCCCGCCTGCGGTCGGGCATGCGGTCGGCCGCCCGCCGCGGACGGATCTTCCACCTGTGGTGGCACCCCCACAACTTCTCCGATCACCGCGCCGAGAACATGGGTGTCCTCGAACGCCTCCTCGACGAGTTCGCCGTTCTGGCCACCACCGAGGGCATGCGGTCGCTGTCGATGGGGTCGGTGGCCGCCATGACGATCCCGCCCGGGACGGGTTCCCCGGCCCCGGGAGGCGCCGGCACCTCACCTGGCGTAAACTGACGGTCTGTCAGTTTTTAGGGTGCCGCGGCCGGCCGCGGTTCCGCGGGTGGGAAGGGACGTGCACATGCTCGACTACGTGATCCGCAACGGCCTGGTGGTCGACGGCACCGGTGCCCCGGGGCGGGAGGCCGACGTCGGTATCCGGAACGGGAGGATCGTGGCCGTCGGCACGGTCGCCGAGGAGGGGGCCACCGAGCTCGACGCCGAGGGCCTGGTAGTGGCCCCGGGGATCATCGACCCCCACACCCACTACGACGCCCAGCTCTTCTGGGACGCCACCGCCTCGCCCTCCAACCTCCACGGCGTCACCACGGTGATCGGGGGCAATTGCGGCTTCACCCTGGCACCCATCAAGGCCGAGGACCACGACTACATCCGGCGCATGATGGCCAAGGTGGAGGGTATGCCCCTGGTGGCCCTGGAGGACGGCCTGCCATGGGACTGGACCACCTTCGGGGAGTACCTGGACAAGCTCGAGGGCAACCTCGGGGTCAATGCCGGCTTTCTGGTCGGGCACTGCGCCATCCGACGGTGGGTGATGGGCGAGGAGCGGGCCGCCGAAGTGGCCACCGACGAGGAGATCGCCGCCATGTCCGCCCTGCTGGCCGAGTCGATCGAGTCCGGCGGTCTGGGTTTCTCGTCCTCGCAGTCGAGGACCCACTCCGACGGCGACGGCAACCCCATCTCGTCGCGCCACGCCGACCGCCGCGAGATGCTGGCCTTCTGTGAGGTGGTCGAGGCCCATCCGGGCACCACGCTCGAGTACATCACCAACGGTTGCCTCGACACCTTCTCCGACGACGAGATCGACCTGATGGTGGCCATGACCACGACCGCCCGGCGCCCGCTCAACTGGAACGTCCTCACCGTCGACTCCCGGACCCCGGAGAAGACCGCCCGCCAGCTCGAGGCCTCGGCCCGGGCCGCCGAGGCCGGTGGGGAGATCATCGCCCTCACCATGCCCACCCTGGTGCCGATGAACATGAGCTTCCGCACCCACTGCGCCCTCTTCCTCATCCCCGGCTGGGGCGACGTGATGGGCCTGCCGGCCGAGGCGCGGATCGAGAAGCTGCAGGACCCGGCGGTGCGGGCCGAGCTCGACGACCTGGCCCACTCCAAGGACGCCGGGGTGTTCCGGCGCCTGTCCCACTGGGCCAACTACATCATCGGCGACACCTTCGCGCCGGCCAACGAGGGCCTCAGCTGGCGCGACGTCGGCTCCATCGCCGAGGAGCAGGGCAAGGAGCCCTTCGACACCCTGCTCGACATCGTCATCGCCGACGACCTCCGGACCGTGCTGTGGCCGAAGGCCTCCGACGGGGACGACGCCTCCTGGCAGGCCCGTGCGGCGGTCTGGGACGACCCCGGGGCCATGATCGGGGGGTCCGACGCCGGTGCCCACCTCGACCGCATGTGCGGCGCCAATTACCCGACCTCGTTCCTCGGGGACTGCCTGCGCAAGCGGCGGCTGATCCCCATGGAGCGGGCCGTCCAGATGATGACCGAGGAGCCGGCCCGGCTCTTCGGCCTGGCCGAACGCGGGAGGGTGGCGGAAGGCCTCCAGGCCGACCTGTTCGTCTTCGACCCCACCACGGTGGGGTCGGAGCCGGCCACCCTGGTCGACGACCTGCCGGGTGGCAGCCCCCGGCTCGTCGCCGACGCCATCGGCGTGGTCCGGGTCCTGGTCAACGGGGTGGAGACCGTCGTCGACGGCAAGCCGACCGGCAACCTGCCCGGCACCCTGCTGAAGTCGGGCCGGGACACCGTCACGGTGGACCCCTCGCCGGCCACCCCGGCCTGACCGTCCGCCCGCGGGCCGCCCGGCGCATCACCGCCGGGCCGCCCATCGGCCTACACTGCTGACGCGACGTCAGTTCCTGACCGAACCACCGCCTGCCGGGGAGCCCCGGCCCGACCACCACCGGGAAAGGGGACCCGAGCATGAGCGACCAGGTCACCAAGGACGAGACCAAGCTGCTGATCGGAGGCTCGTGGGTCGAGGCCGGCGACGGTACCTACGACATCGTCAACCCGGCCACGGAGCAGGTGGTGGGCCAGGCGCCCAACGCCTCCGTGGAGGACGCCCGGAATGCCGCCGCTGCCGCCGCCGAGGCCTTCCCGGCCTGGTCGGCCACCCCGGTGGAGGAGCGCCTGGCCCTGTTGAAGGAGGCGGCGGCCGCCATCCGGGCCAAGGGTGACGAGCTGGTGCCCCTGGTCATCGCCGAGTGCGGGGCGACCGCCTCGGTCGGCTCGCGCATGCAGGTGCCGGTCACCGCCGACCGCTTCGACCGCTACTCGCGCGACCTCCGCCACATCCAGGAGACCTCGCTGCCTCCCATCGCCACCAACGCCACGCCGCTGGCTCCCGGCGGCCTGGTCAGCGCCCTCGCCTACCGCCAGCCGGTCGGCGTGGTGGCGGCCATCGCCAGCTACAACTTCCCGATGACCAACATGGCCGGGAAGATCGCCCCGGCCCTGGCCATGGGCAACACCGTGGTGGTCAAGCCCGCCCCCCAGGACCCGCTGGCGGTGATCGAGCTGACCCGGATCCTCGACGAGGTGGGCTTTCCGGCCGGCGTCGTCAACCTGGTCACCGCCCAGGGGGCCGAGCCGGCCTCGGTCCTGACCACCACGCCCGCCGTCGACATGGTGTCGTTCACCGGATCGACGGCGGTGGGCACCCGCATCGCCGCCGACGGCGCCCCCACCATGAAGCGCCTGCTGATGGAGCTGGGGGGCAAGGGGGCGGCGGTGGTCTTCGCCGACGCCGACGTGAAGGCGGCCGTCGCCGCCATCGGCTCGACCTGGGCCTTCCACTCCGGGCAGATCTGCACCGCCCCCACCCGGGCGGTCGTCCACCGGAGCATCTTCGAACAGGTGGTGGATGGCCTCACCCAGTTCGCCGGCTTCCTGAAGGTGGGCGACCCCACCGCCAAGGACACCGTGGTGGGCCCGGTCATCTCCGGTGCCCAGCAGCAGCGGATCCTCGACTACATCGAGACCGGCCGCAAGGAGGGCGAGGTGGTGGTGGGCGGGGGCCGTCCCGAGCACCTGCCCACCGGGTACTACGTGGAGCCCACCCTGATCCTCGGCGGGAACGACATCACCGTGGCCCGCGAGGAGATCTTCGGGCCGGTGGTGGTGGCCATCCCCTTCGACGACGACGACGAGGGCGTGGCCATCGCCAATGACAGCGAGTTCGGCCTCTACGACTACGTCTTCTCCGGCGACACGGCCCGGGCGTTCCGGGTGGCCAAGCAGCTGCGGGCCGGCCACGTGGGGATCAACACCGCCCAGCGGAACATGGACGCCCCCTTCGGCGGCTTCAAGATGAGCGGCATCGGCCGCGACGGCGGCGACTACGGGCTCGAGGCCTACTCCGAGCTGCAGTCGATCATCTGGATGGGCTGACGGCACCCGAGCGCCGAGTCTCCCGTGCCCGTCCCGGTCTCCCCCTCCGTCCCCGCCTCGTTCTCCGAGGTCGCCGCCCGGGTCTCCAACTGGGGCCGGTGGGGTGACGACGACCAGCTGGGCACCCTCAACCTGATCGACGATGCCGCCCGGCTGCGGGGGGTGGCCGCCGTCCGCGACGGGGCGGCCTTCCCTCTGGGCCTCCCCCTGTCGGAGGCCGAGGGGATCCAGATGGGGTTCATCAAGGGGAGGGTCAACCCCACCCGCTCGATGATCGCCGTCAACGAGCCGCTGACCGACGACCCGGCCTGGATCGCCTCCTCCGAGGACGTCGTCACCCTGGCCATGCAGTGCGCCACCCACTGGGACGGGCTGGCCCACGTCTCCTACGGGGCGGGGCCCGACGGCCCGAGGCTCTACAACGGCTTCCCCGCCTCGAAGGTCACCGGGGCAGGTGCCGGCGTCCTCGGCATCCACCGGATGCGCTCCCTGGTCTCGCGGGGCGTGCTCCTCGACGTGGCCCGGGCCAAGGGGCTGGAGATTCTGGCCCCGGGCTACCCGGTCACCCCCACCGACCTCGATGCCGCCTGCGAGCTCGGCGGGCTGACCATGGCGCCCGGTGACGTGGTGCTGGTCCGGACCGGCCAGACCGCCCACCTGGCCCTGCCGGGTCGGCCGGGGCTCGGCGGGGCCGACCCGGTCCGCGACCTGGTGGCCTACACGTGGCCGGTCCCCGGTCTGACCGTCGCCACCGCCGGGTGGTTCCACGACCGCGACGTGGCGGCGGTGGCCACCGACACCATGGTGCTCGAGGTCTACCCGTGTGAGGACGAGGCGCTCTACCTGCCGGTCCACCTGCTCCACCTGGTGGAGATGGGGATGACCCAGGGCCAGAACTGGTTCCTCGACGAGCTGGCCGATGCCTGTGCGACCGACGGCCGCTACGACTTCCTCCTCGACGCCACGCCGCTGCCGTTCACCGACGCCCTGGGCTCGCCGGTGCACCCGGTGGCGCTTCGCTGACCGGCGGGATGACCGCCCCCGCCCGCCGGGGAACGGGCCGGCGGGCTACTTCCGCTTGGGCTTCTGCAACCCCGCCCGGGGCGGAGAGCCCGTAACGCCGCCCGCCGCGCCAACGCTCCCCGACGCCTTCGCCTTCGCCGCCTTCACCTGGGCGGTCCGGGCGGCGGCGGCCCCGCCCCCGACCACCGGCCCGGTGCGGGGTGGCGGCCCGTCGGCCCCGGGTACCGACGCCCCCTCGGGTGCCGGCCGGCCGGTGACCGCCCAGTGCAGCAACCGGGCCTGGCTGTCGACCAGCGAGGCGGTCCGGATCCCCCAGAACTCGAACCCGTACCGGTGGCCGGCCACCTGGGCCAACATGGCGATCAGGGTCCCGGCCGCGGCCATCGGATCGGACCCGGCCGGGGAACCGTCGCTGGCCGTGGCGATCACCCGCGCCAGTGTCACCGTCACCGCGTTCAGCGCCCGCACCCGCAGGCCCTGGAACCGGAGGTCGCCCTCGACGGTGGTCAGCTCCACCACCCGGAACACCGCCCGGTTGGTCTCCCAGTAGTCCATGAACCCCTGGACCACCGCCACGGCCGTCGTCCAGCTCGCCCCCTCGGACCAGTCCCCGTCGACCAGGCCGGCCAGCTCCCCGGCCCCCTCGACCAGCTCCTCGGCCAGCACGGTGATGGCGGCCTCGACGTTCTCGAAGTACTGGTAGAAGGTCGCCGGGGACGTGCCGGCCTGGCGGGCGATGTCGATCACCTTGATCGAGCGCCACGGCGTGGCCACCAGCAGCTCCGTGGTGCACTCGAGCAGGCGCTGTCGCGTGGCACGGCCCCGGCGGCCGGGCACCCGCCCGTCGGTCGTGGCGATGAGGTCCGGATCGTCGGGGAGCGCCATGCCACCCCCATGGTACCGAGGGGCGGCCGGCCGTGACGGACCGTCAGGTGACGGTCCGTCAAAGGCGCTCGGAGTAGGGTTGTCCGATGGCGACCCGCCCGGTGCCCCGCACCCTGACCCGTGCCCAGCAGGCCCGGCGGCAACGGGTGGTGGACGCCGCCATGTCGCTGGCCCTCGACGGCGGCTACGAGGCGGTCCAGATGCGCGACGTGGCGGCCCGGGCCGACGTGGCCATGGGCACCGTCTACCGCTACTTCACCAGCAAGGACCACCTGCTGGCCGCCGCCCTGGTCCACTGGGTCGGCCAGCTCGACACGCGCCTCGCCCAGGCGCCCGCCCAGGGCGACACCGCCGCCGAACGGGTCATCGACGTCCTCGACCGGGCCCTGCGGGCCATGGGCCGGCAGCCCCGTCTGGTCGGGGCGGTCTTCACCGCCCTGGCCTCGCCCGATCCGGCCGCCGTGGAGTCCCAGCAGCAGGTGTCGGTCCTGATGGAGGGGATCATCACCCGCGCCATCGGCGAGCCCCATCCCCCGAACCTCAGCGACCGGGCCCGCATCCTCGGACACGTCTGGTACTCGGCGCTGGTGGGCTGGGTGAACGGCTGGTCCAACATGGGCCGGGTCCACGACGAGCTGGTGGTGGCCGTCGGGCTGCTGCTGCCCGCCGACATCTACGCCGTCGCCTGATCCCCGCCGCCGGGTGGCCCACCCCGGACCGGTGGGCTTGGTACGGTCACGCCATGCCTTCGGCCATCGAGATCGAACACCTCACCAAGCAGTTCCGCGGGGTGCTGGCCGTCAACGACCTCAGCTTCGAGGTGGCGGCGGGCCGGGTCACCGGGTTCCTCGGGCCGAACGGTTCGGGGAAGACCACCACCCTGCGGATGCTGCTCGGCCTGGTGGAGATCACCTCGGGCAACGCCACCTTCGGGGGGCGCCGCTACGTCCAGATCGACAAGCCCGTCCAGCATGTCGGTGCCGTCCTGGAGGCCACCAGCTTCCATCCGTCGCGCCGGGCCGAGGACCACCTCAAGATGGTGGCGGTCGGTGCCGGCATTCCGGTCACCCGGGTCAAAGAGACGCTGGACCTGGTCGGCCTCGGTGACGTGGCCCGCCGGCGGGTCGGCAAGTTCTCCCTCGGCATGCGTCAGCGGCTCCAGCTGGCCACCGCCCTCCTCGGCGACCCCGAGATCCTCATCCTCGATGAGCCGGCCAACGGGCTGGACCCCCAGGGGATCCAGTGGCTCCGGACCTTCATCCGCCACCAGGCCGCCACCGGCCGCTCGGTGCTGGTCTCCTCCCACCTCCTGTCGGAGATGGAGGAGACCGTCGACGACGTGGTCATCGTGTCCCAGGGCCGGCTGGTCCTCCAGACCACCCTGGCCGACCTCTCCACCCGGGCCGGTACCACCACCGGCATGCGGGTGCGCTCACCGGAGATCGCCCGGTTCACCGGTCTCCTCACCGCCTCGGCCATCGCCTTCCGGACCATCGCCCCCGATACCGTCGTGATCGACGGCGCCACCCCGGAGTGGTTGGGTCCCGTCCTGGCCCAGCACCAGATCGTGGTCTACGAGGTGATCCACGAGAAGGGCAGCCTGGAGGACGTCTTCTTGAACCTGACCCGCGGCTTCGAAGCGTCCCTCCCCGGCGGCGGGTACGCCCCGGGTTCGGCACCCATGGGAGGTGCCCCGCCAGGTGTCGGCCCGGCCGGCACCCCCCCGGCGATGCCGGGAGGGCCGTCATGATCGAGGTCATCCGCGCCGAGTGGATCAAGCTCCGCACCACCGCCGTACCGTGGGTGCTCACCGGCATCGCCCTGGTCATCAACGGCCTGCTGATCCTGGTGATCTTCCTCCGCCACGACCGGCTCACCGGGGGCGACACCGTCCCCCACACCACCCAGCAGCTCAACAACCTGGTCGGCTCGGGCTTCCAGGGCTACCTCTTCGCCCTGCTCCTCGGCGTCCTGTGCATCACCTCGGAGTTCCGCCATAAGACGGTGACCACCTCCTTCCTGGTGACGCCCCAGCGACCGGTCTTCGTGATCGGGAAGATGATCCTGGCCGCCATCGCCGGCGCCGTCCTGGCCGTGATCATGCTGGTCGCCACCATGATCGGCGGCGGCCTCACCCTGGCGGCCCGGGGAGGCTCCTTCTCCGCCATGCTCCACCAGCTGCCGTCGGTCGCCCCGGGGATGATCCTGGTGTTCGCCCTCTTCGCCATCCTCGGGGTCGGGGTCGGCTCGGTGCTGACCAACCAGGTGGCGGCCATCATCGTGGTGCTCGGGTGGTTCATCATCCTGGAGGGGATCCTGGTGAGCCTGGTCACGAGCACCGAGAAGTGGGTGCCGACCGGTGCCGCCCTGGCCGCCTCCAACCTCACCCGTGGCGCGGGCGGCGGAAACGGCGGCGGCAACCAGGTGGTCCACCTCTTCAACCAGTGGCAGGGCACCGTCCTGATGCTGGGCTACGGCATCCTCTTCGCCGCCGTCGGCTCCTACTTCCTCAACCGCCGGGACATCACCTGACCCGGCGAGGGGCCGCAGGCACGGCCGACGGCTTCCCCCGTCACCGGCTCCCCGACCACGGGTCCGACGCCGACGAGGTGCTCGCCCGCATGGGTGCACTGCGGGCGGACGACCGTGACTGGCGGGGCGGGCGGGTCTTCAGCCTGGTCTACTCGGCCGGCGACGAGGTCCACGACCTGCTCGGGCGGGCGGCGGCCCTCTACTCGGCGGAGAACGCCCTCAACACCATGGTCTTCCCCAGCCTCGGCTGGATGCAGCACGACATCGTCACCATCACCGCCGGTCTGCTCGGGGCCGACCGGGTGGCGGCCGAGGGATCGGGCGACGTGCAGGGGTTCCTCACCTCCGGGGGCACCGAGTCGCTGCTCCAGGCCACCAAGACCGCCCGCGACTGGGGCCGGGCCGAACGGGGCATCACCCGGCCCAACATGGTGCTGGCCACCAGCGCGCACGCCGCCTTCGAGAAGGCCGCCCACTGGTTCGACGTCGAGGCGAGGCGGGTCCCCGTCGGGCCCGGCTACCGGGCCGACCCGGGCGCCATGGCCGACGCCGTCGACGAGAACACCGTGCTGGTGGTCGCCTCGGCCCCCTCCTACCCCCAGGGGGTCATCGACCCGGTCCCCGAGCTGGCCGCCATGGCCGCCGAGCGCGGGGTCCTCTGCCACGTCGACGCCTGCCTGGGCGGGTTCATCCTCCCGTTCCTCGGCCAGCTGGGCCACGTCGACGTCCCGTGGGACCTGTCGGTGCCGGGGGTGACCTCCATCTCGGCCGACCTCCACAAGTACGGGTACGCCAACAAGGGCGTCTCGGTGGTCCTCTACCGGACCCCGGAGCTGGCCCGCCTCCAGCCCTTCGTGACCAGCAACTGGCTGGGGGGCCTCTACGGCTCACCGGCCATGGCCGGCACCCGGCCCGCCGCACCGATCGCCGGCGGCTGGGCGGTCCTCCAGTACCTGGGCAACGACGGCTACCTCCGCCTCGCCGAGGACACCTGGCAGGCGGCCGCCACCATCCGGCGGGCGATCGCCGACGCCCCGGGGGTCGCGGTGCGAGGCGACCCCGACCTCACGGTGTTCGCCTTCGGCGGCGACGGCTCCCCCGGCGCCATCGATGCCTTCGCCCTCGGTGACCGCCTGGCCGAGCGGGGCGGCTGGTACTTCGACCGCCAGTCGCCGCCCGACAGCCTCCACGCCACCGTGCACGCCGGCCATGCGGCGGTGGCGGGGGCACTGGCCGGCGACCTGACGACGGTGGCCGCCGAGCTCCACGGCTCGGGCGCCGTCGCCGGCTCCCGCGACACCACCTACGGCACCGCCTGAGCTGCCCGGAACCGTCGCGGGTTTGACCCGCCACTCGTTGCCATGTCAACCTTTGACGATGACACGAGCACCGGACCGCGGACCCGCCGGGGCCGCCGGGGCCGCCGGGGCCGCCGGGGCCGCCGGTGCCGCCGGTGCCGCCGGGGCACCCTTCTACGAGCTGTTCGAGGAGTCGTGGACGCCCGGCGAGCACGACATCATCGCCGGCTTCCTCAACCTGTGCTTCGCCCGTTCCCTGCTCGAGGAGACCATCGACCGACGGCTCCGGGGTGCCGCCGGGGTCACCCTGGCCCAGCACGAGGTGCTCTACCGCCTGTCCCTGGCCCCCGGCGGCCGCCTGCGGATGGCCGACCTGGCGGAGATGCTCCTCGCCTCCAAGAGCGGCGCCTCGCGCCTGGTCGACCGGATGGCCGGCGCCGGGCTCGTCGAGCGCGAGTCGTGCGAGTCCGACCGACGCCTGGTGTTCGCCGTGCTCACCGGCACCGGTCGGGCCACCCTGGTCCGGTCCGCCCCCGTCTTCCGTGACGAGGTGGCTTCGGCCTTCGGGAACCAGCTCGAGCCCGACGAGCACCTGGCGCTCCAGCGGATCCTGAAGAAGCTGCTGGCCGCCCACGGGGCCTGGGACACGAGGCGGTGCGAGCCGCCGTCGGCCGCGGCCTGCCGGCCCTCCCCGACCCCGACCCCGACCTCCCAAGGAGCCCCCTGATGGACAAGAAGTGGTGGACCCTCATCGCGGTGTGCACCGGCACCTTCATGCTGCTGCTCGACATCACGGTGGTCAACGTGGCCCTGCCCGACATCCAGCACTCGCTGCACGCCAGCTTCAGCGATCTCCAGTGGGTGATCGACGCCTACTCGCTGACCCTGGCGGCGTTCCTCCTCACCGCCGGTGTGGTCGGCGACATGTACGGCCGGCGCGAGGTGTTCGCCATCGGCCTCGGGGTCTTCTCCCTCTCGTCCCTGGTCTGCGGCCTCGCCACCACGGCGCTGATGCTCAACCTCGCCCGGGCGGCCCAGGGGGTCGGGGGCGCCATCATGTTCGCCACCTCGCTGGCCCTGATCGCCCAGGCCTTCGAGGGACGCGAGCGCGGTACCGCCTTCGGGATCTACGGCGCGGTGGTGGGCGGTGCGGTGGCCATCGGCCCGCTGGTCGGCGGCGCCATCACCAGCGGCATCGGGTGGCGGTGGATCTTCTTCGTCAACCTCCCCATCGGCGTGGTGGCCATCGTGCTGACCCTCACCCGGATCTCCGAGTCGAAGGACCCGAACCGGCGACGGATCGACTGGATCGGCTTCGTGACCTTCTCGGCGTCGCTCTTCCTTCTGGTCTTCGCCCTGGTCCGTGGGAACGACCTCGGGTGGCGCAGCGGGGTGATCATCGGCATGCTCGCCGCCGCCGCCCTGCTGATGACCGGCTTCCTGGTCGCCGAGTCGGTGCAGCGCGATCCCATGCTCGACCTGCACCTCTTCCGGCGGCCGGCCATGGTCGGGGTGTCGATCGCCACCTTCTGCGTGGCCGCCTCGATCTTCGCCATGTTCCTCTACATCACCCTCTACGTGCAGGACGTGCTGGGCTACGGGCCGTTCCAGGCCGGCCTGGTGTTCCTGCCGCTGACCATGCTGGCCTTCGTGGTGGCCCCGTTCGCCGGGCGCCTGACCGTCCGGGTCCACTCGCGCTACCTGATGGGCACCGGCATGCTGCTGGTGGCGGTGGGCTGCTACCTGATGTCCTTCACCCACGCCACCTCGGCCTGGACGGTCCTGCTCCCGGGGTTTCTGGTGTGCGGCATCGGGATCGGTACCGCCAACCCGGTGATCGCCTCCGCCTCGGTGGCGGTCGTCCCCCACGAGCGGAGCGGCATGGCGTCGGGATCGTCCAACACCTTCCGCCAGGTCGGCATCGCCACCGGCATCGCCGGCCTGGGCGCCATCTTCCAGAGCCAGGTCCAGTCGAAGACCATCGCCGCCCTGGCCGCCACGCCGACCGGCCGGGAGGTGGTCAGCCGCGGTGGTGACCGGCTCACCCAGGCCATCACCGGGGGCGGGGTCCGGCAGGCGGCCGGCGCCATCCCCGACGCCGGGGCCCGCCACGCCCTGCTCGACGCCTACCGGATCGGGTTCACCTCGACGTTCAACCACCTGATGGTGATCGCCACGGTGATCGCGCTGATCGGATCGGTCGCCGCCTACGGCCTGGTCCGGCAGCGCGACTTCGTGGCCACCCACGGACCGGCCCCGGCCCCGCCGGTCGGCGACGCCGGCGAGCGAACGGCCCGGCTCGACCCATCCCCCACCGGCTGAGCGGCCCCACCGCCCGGGTGGCGGGCCAGGCTGATTCCCGGAGACGCGGGCTAACCTGTCCCGGGCCGGGCGGGACCGGCACGTGACGACGGGGGGTCGACGGTGCGGATGCGGGTAGCAGGGCGTTCGGTGGTCCGTGGCGGGCGGCGGGCGGTACTGGCCGCCCTCGCGCTGGTGATCGGCGTGGTGCCGGCCAGCGTCGCCCTGGCGATGCCCGCCCCGGCGGGCGTCACGCCCGTGCAGGTGAACGCCGACGGCACCACCGGGATGAACCTGAACGCCGCCTGGTCCACCTACACCACCGGTGACCCCGGTGTCACCATCGCCTACGTGGAAGGTGGCATCAACTGGCACCTCGGCGACGCCGCCACCCTGGCCGGGGCGGTGGCCGTCAACTGGCACGCCACCCCGGTGCCGTGCTCCGGGGTCACCGTGGCCACCGCCACCATGGTGGTCGGCGGGGTCACCCGGCCCTGTGCCACCGTGTACTCGGCGTCCCAGGCCGACTACAACCCGGACGGGTCGGGGATCGTGGACGCCACCCAGTGGGCCCACGACCCCAGGGTGACCGACAGCAACCACAACGGCGTCATCGATGCCGAGGACCTCATCGCGGCGTTCTCCGACGGGGTCGACCATGCCGGCCTCGGGTACACCAACGACATCTCCGGATGGGACTTCTACGACAACCAGAACGACCCCGCCACCATCGACACCGCCTACGGGCACGCCAACGGCCAGATGGACGTCATCCACCACGAGTGCCCCCGCTGCACCATCCTGCCGGTGAAGGCCGGCGACGAGGCCCTCGACCCCACCGACAACCTGGCGAAGGCCTGGCAGTTCGCCGCCGACGAGGGGGCCAAGGTCATCGTGTCGGTGACAGCCGACCTCGGGTACTCCCCCTTCGCCCGGCAGGTCCTCGACGAGCTCCACGCCAAGGGGGTCATCGTGGTCGAGGCCTCCAACGACTTCGACTCCACCGACCACCAGGGCGGCATGTACTGGCCGAACGTGATCCCCGGCAACGGGGCGGTCCCCACCCCGGACGGGACGAAGTGGATCCGATCCGACCTCACCTCGTGGGGTACCCATGCCATGTTCACCGTGGCCACCGGGGGCGGCAGCACCTCGGAGTCCACCCCCACCACCGGCGGGGTGCTCGGCCTGCTGCTCTCCTACGGCGACCTGGCCGCCGCCCAGCACCTCATCCCCGCCCCGCTCACCGGACCCGAGGCCGTCCAGGTCCTGGCCGAGACCGCCCGGCCCTTCACCGACTCCACGCTCGGCTGGCCCGGGACCCCGATCATCGCGGGCGCCCCCGACGACTGGAACGAGCAGTACGGGTACGGCATGCCCAACCTGGACGCCGCCATGGCGCAGGTGGCCGCCGGCCAGGTGCCGGCCGCCGCCTCGATCGAATCGCCCGACTGGTACACCACCTTCGACCCGACCACCACCGCCACGGTTCCGGTGACCGGGACGATCGGTGCGGCCACTCCGTCGACCGCCTTCACCTGGACCCTCCAGGCGGCCACCGGTGGCCAGCCGGCCAACGGCGCCTTCACCACCATCGGCAACGGGTCGGGAACCGGCAGCTTCTCGGGGACGCTCGGCACCCTCGACCTGTCGACGATCCCGCAGTCGTTCTGGGGGGCGCCCGCCGCGCTCTCCACCGACAAGGCGCTCTCCACCACCGACCAGTACGCCGTCACCTTCCGCCTGCTGGTCACCGAGTCCGGCGGACCGACCAGCGAGGACCGCCGGGCGGTCGACGTGACCCACGACCCGACCCTCCTGCCCGGCTACCCCAAAGCCATCGACGCGGGCAGCGCCGGGGCGGGCTCGTCCGGTCCCACCGGGACCGACGCCCGGGCCAGCGCCGAAGGATCGCCCCAGCTGGCCGACCTCCAGGGCTCCGGACGGCTCGACGAGATCTTCGGCGACACCTCGGGTGAGGTGCACGCCATCGATCCCACCACCGGCAACGAGCTGCCCGGCTGGCCGGTCCATGTCCAGTCGGAGACCGGTTTCGTCCCCCACGCGGGCATCGACCCCGGCGACCAGCCCATTATCAGCGAGGTGGCGGTGGGCGACCTGTCCCACACCGGGCAACGCTCGGTGGTGGTCTCCACCCTCGACGGCACCGTCGACGCGTTCGACAGTGCCGGGCAGCTCGAACCGGGCTGGCCCCAGCGGATGGATCTCGGGGTGACGGCTCCACCGATCCCCCGACCGGCGGAGCCTCACGTCCGCATCCCCGTCACCGAGGCCACCGCGTCGCCGACCCTGGCCGACCTCCAGGGGAACGGCCAGCTCGACGTCGTCGAGGCCGGGGGGGACGGTTACCTCCACGCCTGGCAGCCCGACGGCCAGGTGGTGCCCGGATGGCCGGTCAAGGTGGCGCTGCCCCCGTCGTTCGCCGTCAAGTCCGGCTACCTGCTCGAGAACGACCAGCGCCTGGTCGCCACCCCCACCGTGGCGTGGCTCAACGGGAAGAACCCCGGCGCGGGCCCCGGCGGTGCCGATACCCCCCCGGACATCGTGGAGCGGAGCCAGTACAGCCAGATCACCGGATCGGGCATCCAGCCCCTTCCCTTCTCGGAGGTCTTCGCCTACGGGCCGAACGGCGCCCTGCTGCCGGGGTGGCCGGCGACCGTCCCGGGGCTGGTCGAGTACTACGGATCGGCCCAGGATGCCATCACCGAGGGCTCGAACTCCCCGGTGGCCGCCGACGTCACCGGCAACGGTACCGACGTGGTGGCCGACAGCCCCGTCTGGACGCCACCGGTCGAGATCAGCGGCAATGGCGCCGTGGTCGGCAGCTACGGGAACACCGGGGCCGCCGCGACCTCGCTGCTGTCCACCCAGGCGTCGGCGGGCGGCTCCGCCATCCGGTGCCAGTCCAGTCCACCACCCGACGTCCCCATCTCCTTCACCTCCTCCGGTGCCTTCGGCAACGTCGGCGGCTCACTCGTCTACGCCCAGTCCCAGATCGGGTCGGCCACCTTCGGGTGCCTCCAGTACCCCGGAGCCGGCTTGGCCCTGAGCGACTACGAGTCGGCCTACCCCGCCAATGCCGCCGCCAACACCCCGGGGGCACAGCTGCCCGGGTTCCCGGGTCCCCGGCAGGGCCTCGGCTTCCTCTCGTCACCGACCATCGCCGACGTCACCGGCTCCGGCCAGGCCTCGGTGATCGAGGGCGGCGACTCGTCGGCCATCACCGCGGTGACCGCCTCGGGTGCCGAGGCGCCCGGGTTCCCGAAGTTCACCACCGGCTGGGACCTCTACGCCCCGGCCGCCGGGGACCTCCTCTCGAACGGCCACACCGACCTGGTGGCCACCACCCGGGAGGGCTACCTCTACGCCTGGGCCACACCCGGGAAGGCCACCGCCGACAACCAGTGGTGGAGTGGCCGCCACGACGAGTACAACTCGGGCAACTACGGCGTCGACAGCCGCCCGCCCGGGGCGCTCCGCAGCCCGCAGTGGGACCCGTCGACGGCCACCGCCACCTTCACCGCCCCCGGCGACAACTGGTACGACGGCGAGGTGGCCCGCTACCAGGTGACGCTGGCGCCCTCCGGGCATCAGGAGGACGTCGCCCCGTCGGGGCCGGCCGGAACCACCCAGACCGTCACCGGGCCGCCCGGAACGACGGGACTGCGCGTGGTCGCCGAGGACGCCGCCGGCAACGTGAGCCCGGCCGCCGTCTTCGGGACCCCGCCATCGACCCCGCCCGGCGGCGGCGGCTACATCCAGGTCGCCGCCGACGGGGGCATCTTCGCCTTCGGGGACGCCGCCTTCCACGGGTCGATGGGCGGCAAGTCCCTCAATTCACCGATCGTGGGGATGGCCTCGACCCCCGACGGCGGGGGGTACTGGCTGGTCGCCGCCGACGGGGGCATCTTCGCCTTCGGGGACGCCGCCTTCCACGGGTCGATGGGCGGCAAGTCCCTCAACTCACCGATCGTGGGGATGGCCTCGACCCCCGACGGCGGGGGGTACTGGCTGGTCGCCGCCGACGGGGGCATCTTCGCCTTCGGGGACGCCGCCTTCCACGGGTCGATGGGCGGCAAGTCCCTCAACTCACCGATCGTGGGGATGGCCTCGACCCCCGACGGCGGGGGGTACTGGCTGGTCGCCGCCGACGGCGGTGTGTTCAGCTACGGCGACGCCGGCTTCTACGGTTCGTCGGGGGGACGCCCGCTGGCCGCTCGGGTCGTGGGAGGATCCGGACCGGCGCCCGTCCAGTGACGGCCGGCACCGGCCCCATCGCCATCGACCCACCATCCGGACCAGAGGAGAAGGCATTGAAGACGCGGTTGACGGAACTGCTCGGCATCGAGCACCCGGTGATGCTGGCCGGCATGGGCGGTGTCTCCTATGCACCCCTGGTCACCGCCGTCTCCGAGGCCGGCGGGTTCGGTTGCCTCGGGGCCTCGACCATGAGCCTCGAACGGATGGTCGAGGAGATCGCCGCCGTCCGCCGGTCCACCGACAAGCCGTTCGGAGTCGACCTGCTCACGGCCATGCCCGGCGACCTGGTGGGCCAGGTCGAGCAGATCATCGCCGGGGGTGCCACCGTGTTCGTGGCCGGTCTCGGCGTGCCGGGCGAGGTGGTGGAGCTGTGTCACCGGTCGAACGTGCTGGTGATCAACATGTGCGGCAAGGTCGACCACGCCCGTCGGGCCGTCGACGCCGGCTGCGACATCGTGGTGGCCCAAGGCACCGAGGCGGGCGGCCACACCGGCACCGTCGCCACCATGCCCCTGGTGCCGCAGGTGGTCGATGCCGTCGATGGCCAGGTCCCGGTAGTGGCGGCGGGCGGCATCTTCGACGGTCGCGGCCTGGCGGCGGCGCTGGCCCTCGGTGCCGACGGCGTGTGGGTCGGCACCCGCTTCATCGCCACCCCCGAAGCCCACGGAGTGGCCGGCTACAAGGACGCCCTGATCCGGACCGCCGAGGACGGCACGGTGGTCAGCCGGGCCTTCTCCGGCAAGACGATGCGGGTGGTGCGCAACGAGTACACCACCTTCTTCGAGCAGCATCCGGAGGAGCTGGCGGCGTTTCCCTCCCAGCTGGCCCGCTCGATGCACGACGGTGCCTTCCACCTCGGGGGGAACGACCAGACCGAGGGGATCGACCCCCTCCGCGAGTGCTACCCGACCGGACAGGGCGTGGGCGCCATCCAGACGTTGATCCCCGCCGCCGCGCTGGTGGAACAGTTCGTCACGGAGGCGACCGAGGTGCTGGCCGGTCTGGGGAGCCTGGCGACCACCTGAGTTCCGTCCGCCGGACGGCGGCCCTGCACGTCGCCGGCGGCCCGGCACGCCGACGGCGGCGACGCCTTCCTCCCCGGTGCTGCCTACGCGTAGGAGGTGGTGACGCTGACCGTCCCGGGCCCGGCCGTCCAACCGCCGGTGGACACCGGGGAGGCCGACGCCGGGGTGACGGTGGGAACCGGGCGGAGGCCCGAGGGCGAGGACGTCGAGTGCCGAAGCGACGGCAGGTAGACCATCAGCAGGATGGCGATCAGGATGAAGAGGACGAACCCTGCGTATCGTCTGACCAGCATCCTGGCCAGGTCCGCTCCCTTGGGGCGGTCGCCCTCGATCAGCCCGACAGTGGGGGACGCCGACGGCCGTGGGACCATGGCCGGCGGACCGGGGTGGTCGTGCACCACCGGTGGCGTCGGCGTCGCGGACGTCGGCGGCACCAACGTGTCCATCGGCGGGCCGGCGGCCGGCGGCGCCGCAACGCTCCCGAGCCCGGGGCTCGGCGGGGGCCCCGGCGGCGAAGGCTGGCGACCCAGGACACCGGTGCCGCTGGTGAAGAACTCCGATCCGGGCGCCGTGGACACGGCCCGCGGCGGGTCGTACCCCGCGGGGAGTCCGGTCACCGGATCGACAGCGGGGCCGCGGCCGCCGGCGGACAGGAGATCCCGGACCGCGGCGGGTGCCGGCTGGCCGGGGGTGGCAGTGGCCTGCTCCTTCTCGCGCTTCTTGTTGAGCTGCTTCCGGGTGAGGGCGAACTCCATCAGGCACCCCTCCCCGGCTCGTCAGCCGTCGACGCGAACCCCGGCGGCAGGAGCGGGGGTGGCGGCGGCGGTGCGGGCGTCGAGCTGAAGCCGGGCGGCGGTGGCGGTGGGGACCCGGGCGGCATCGGGGGTGAGGGGCTGAACCCGGGCGGCATCGGGGGTGAGGGGCTGAACCCGGGCGGCATCGGGGGTGAGGGGCTGAACCCCGGCGGCATCGGGGGTGAGGGGCTGAACCCCGGCGGCGTGGGCGCCGAGGGACTGAAACCGGGCGGAGGGGGTGCGGGCTCGGCGGTTGAGAAGCCCGGAGGAGGAGGCGGAAGGCTCGGCCCCGCCCCGACGCCGGCGCCCACGCCGGCACCCACCGGCACAGGGGCGGCGACCGGTGCCGGCGCGGCGGCCGGGGGCATCGGGCCGGACCGACGGGCGGCGACCTCGTCGGTTCCGAGGTAGGCGGCCACCACCAGGGGATCGTTCAGCACCTCGGCGGTCGCCCCCTGGGCGATCACCTCGCCCAGGTGCATGCAGAGCAGCCGGTCGGCGATCGACGCCACCAGGGGGACGTCGTGCTCGATCACGACGAAGGCGGCGCCGGTCTGATCGCGGAGGCCCAGCAGGAGCTCGGCGAGAGCCTCGCTCTCGCGTTGGGCGATCCCGGCGGTGGGCTCGTCGAGCAGCAGCACCTTCGGGTTGTGGGCCACCGCGCAGGCCAGCTCCAGCACCCGCCGGGTGCCCGTGGAGAGCTCGGAGACGAACCGGTCACGGAACCGGGTCAGGCCCATCTCCTCCAGGAGCTCCTCCACCCGGGCACGGACGGCCTCCTCGGAGGCGACCACGGCCGGCAACCCGAGCACCTCTGCCAGCGGGTCGTGGACCGGGGCCGAGTCCTCCAGCGCGGCGCCGAGGGCGTCCACCACCGTCAGCGACGGGAAGAGCCGGGCGTCCTGGAACACCCGTCCGAGCCCGCGGTCCGCCCGGCGGGCCGGCGACATGCCGGTGATGTCCTGACCGTGCATCCGGACCTGGCCCGAGTCCGGCACGGTGAAGCCGGAGCAGACGTCGAAGAGGGTCGTCTTGCCGGCCCCGTTCGACCCGATGATGCCGACGATCTCCCCCTGGGCCACCTGCAGGTTCACGCCCCGGAGTGCGACGAGGCCGCCGAAGTGCTTGGACACGCCCGCCACTTCGAAGGCCGCGCCGGGCGGTACCCCCGGCGGCAGGGCCGCCTGGCCGTCGGACGCCATCGCCGCCGTCCGGTTCTTGGCCCGCCGGGCGGCGTGCATGAACACCGAGCGGAGGAGCTTCGGCTGCTGCGACAGGTCCGGCGTCGGCCCCGAGAACCGCACGCGTCCACGCTCCATGAAGATGGCCCGGCTGGAGATGGCAGTGGCCACGTTGACCGACTGCTCGACGATGACCACCGTCACCCCGCTGGCGGCCAGGGCCCGCACCACCTCGAGCAGCTGGGCGACCACCGACGGGGCCAGTCCCAACGACAGCTCGTCGATCATCAGGAGCTTGGGACGGCACAGTAGCGCCTGGGCGAGCGCGAGCATCTGCTGCTCGCCGCCCGACAGCAGACCGGCCCGCTGCTCGAGGCGCTCGCGCAGGACCGGAAAGAGGGTCAGCACCCGCTCGGTGGCGGCATCGGCGAACTCGGGGTCCTTGTGGTGCCGGCGGGCGGTCCACGCCGCCAGGCGCAGGTTCTCGCTGACCGACAGCGACCGGAAGACCCCCCGGCCGCCGAGGACGGTCACCAGACCCGCCTGGACCCGCTCGCTCGGGCTGAGGCGGTCGATCTCCTGCCCGATGTAGGAGACCCCGCCCTTGGTCGGACGGAGCAGGCCGGCGACCGAGCGGAGCACGGTCGTCTTGCCGGCACCGTTGGTGCCCAGCAGTGCCACCACCTCGCTCTGACCGATGCCGATCTCCACGTCGTGCAGGACCATGGACCGGTTGGTGTACCCGGCATCGACCTCACGGAGCGCCACCACCGCGGACTTCCGGCCCGCGGGTCCGGCGTCGGGGGCGGCTCCCCCGACCGCGGCCGGTGCGCCCACCTCCTCCTCCTCCTCCAGCGCACCGATGCGGAGGGCGGCGGAGTGGGCGGCGGCGGCGGGGTCGAGCGACCCCGGGGATGGCTGGGCCAGGATGTCGTCGGTCCCGTCGTCGGTGGTGACGGTGCCCGTCTGGCGGAAGTGGCGCTGCTCGATCTTGGCCAGCCCGAAGTCGCGGATGCGGAAGAGCACGCCACCCAGGCCCTCGGGGAAGAAGAGCAGGAGCAGCAGCAGGCCGGCCCCCGTGGCCAGGAGCTGGAGACTGCCGGGGAGGAAGTACGCCACCGACTGCACGTAGACGGCACCCAGCACGGCCCCGGTCACCGACCCGAGCCCGCCGATCACCACCATCACGAACACGGTGATGGAGAGGTCGGGCGGCAGACCACCCGACTTGATCCCCTGCAGGCCCACCTCGTAGAGGCTGCCGGCCACGCCGGCGATGGCACCCGAGATGATGAAGGCCAGCAGCTTGGTCCGGAGCGGGCTGATCCCGTAGGCGGCGGCGCCCGTGGGGTTGTCACGGACGGCGATGATGTTCCGCCCGGTGCGCCCCCGGCGCAGGTTGTGGGCGACCACGATGGCCAGCAGCAGGAAGACCAGGCACACCTCGTAGAACGTCGCCTGGGAGGCCAGGTCGAACCGGCCCAACAGGACCGGGCGGGGCACGAACGTGGGGTTGATGGTGGGGAAGAAGGTGGACGACAGCAGGTACGACGACACCGGCACGGCGAAGGCGAGGGTGGCCACCGCCAGGTAGAGCCCCGGGATCCGCAGCGCCGGGATGCCGATGAGCACCGCCACCAGGGCCCCGATTACCGCGGCGGCGATGGTGGCCACCAGGAAGTTCGCATGGGTGTGCACCAGGAGGGCCCCGGCCGTGGCCGCCCCCACGCCGACGAAGGCGAACTGTCCCAGACTGATCTGGCCGGCCCAACCGGTGAGGACCACGATCGACACGCCGATCACCGCGTAGATGGCGACGTTGGCCGACAGCAGCTGGTTCGACTGGTTGAAGGCGAGGGGGACCAGTACCGCCGCCGCCAGGAGCACGACGCCCACCGTCCCCTTGGCGATCTTCACCTCCTTCAGCTTGGCCAGGTGGTGCGGAATGGCAGACACCTCGCGCACGGCGACGAACTCGCCCGAGGTCTGGTCGTCCCGCCGGTCGCGCCGCGAGCGGATGAAGAGGAGCCCGACGATGATGACCAGGAATTGCGCCACGTCTTCGTAGCTGGCCTGCAGCCAGATGGCGAAGACCACCTCGTTGACCACGCCGAGCACCAGCGACCACGCCACCGTCAGCGGGAAGGAGTCCATGCCGGCCAGGACGGCTGCCGCCAGGGGGAGCAGGAGGGTGGCCGGCGTGGAGACCGTCCCGACACTGAACCCGCCGATCCCCTTCGGCGCCGCCAGGATGGCCCCGATCCCCGACAGGCCGGCCGCCACCATCCAGGTGATCCGGCTGAGGTTCCGGACCGGGATACCGAGGAGCACCGCCCGCTCGGGGGAGTCGGCGGCGCCACGGATGGCCACCCCGTAGTCGGTCTTGACGAAGAACCAGTAGAGGCCGATCAGGGCGACCGGGATCACGATCAGCGCCACCACGTCGTCACCGGTGAAGGTGAACGGCTTCAGGTAGAAGCTGAAGGTGAACGGCGTGGTCAGGGTGGTGGCCGCATTGGCGTTGAGCGTGAAGAGGTTGGGGAGCCCCAGCTCGGCCGCCCCGAGGATCTGGTACACCCCGATGGTGACCACGGTGAGGATGAGCCGGGGGGCGGTGACGAACCGCTGGATCACCGCCACCTCCACCAACCAACCGGTGAAGACGGCGACCACCATGCCGATGGCCACCGCCACGATCCACGGGAAGCCCTCCGACCCCACCAACAGCACCGCCATGGTGGCGGCCAGTCCGCCGATCACCTGCTGGGAGAAGTTGATGATGCGGGCCGACCGGTAGATGAGGACCAGGCCCATGGCCACCAGTGAGTTCAGACCGCCGACCACGATCCCCTTCAGCACCACTCCCGGGCCCAGCGGGTGGAGGGCGTTCACCAGGAAGTAGAGCGCCACCAGGACGACGGCCACCACGGCCCCGATGAGCAGCTTGCGTCGATTGTCGTCGGCGGCGTCCTGCGCCGTCGGTGCGGCCAGTCGTCCCTCGAGCACCGTCATGCCAGCCCCCGTGCGTTGTTGGTCCCGCGTCCGCCGCCGGCCGCCTGCTTGGAGGTGGTGGCGGTCGGCACGGTGGTCGTGGTGCCCTTTGTGGTGGTCGTGGTGCTGGTGCCAGTCGTGCCGGTGGTGCTCGTCGTGTTGGTCGTGCCGGTGGTGCTCGTCGTGTTGGTCGTGCCGGTCGGTGACTGACGACCGCTCGACCCTGCTCCCGGTACCTTCCCGAGGCCGGTCGGCACCTGGGGCGTCACCTTGCAACGAAGCGGCACCCCGGCGGGGAGGGCTGCGCCGACCCCGTCGAAGGGGTAGACGTCGCCCCCGTTGCACACCTCGTAGGTGCCCGGTTGTCCGTCGGCCGGGCTGATGGCCGAGTTGCTCCAGTGCATGATCTGGAAGCCCGACGCCGGGTCGTAGGGCCCGTCGACACCGTTCCAGGCGCCCAGCTCGCCGCCGGCCGAGGACGGCGGGATGGCTTTCATGGCCTGCTGGAAGTTGGCCGCCGTCAGGTTCGGGCCGGCCGCCTGCAACGCGTCGAAGAAGGCCAGGATCGAACCGTAGACGAGGTAGTACGCCGGAATGATCTGGGCGCCGGGCGTGGTGTTCCCCAAGTTGTAGGCGTGGACGGCCTCGGAGTTCGCCTTGCTGGTCGGCGGGACGCCGGTGGTGATGATCTGGTCGCGCTGGTCCGAGGGGAACAGCCGGATGAAGTCCACGCTGGCGGTGGCGTTGGCGGCGTACAGCGACTGGAAGTACCACTCGGGGTAGTAGTTGTCCTGGGTGGCCGAGGCGAAGTAGTAGCGGGGGGAGATCGGGTCACACCCCACGCAGATGATGGTGGTGGCGCCGGCCGCCTTCATCTGGGCGACGGCGGTGGCCGACTCGCTCGACAGCTGGGCGATGTCGAAGGTGAGGGCGGCCTGGGCCACGGGGGTCACGCCGTACCGGGCGAGCGCCTGGGTCACGGCCTGCTCGCACTGGTACTGGGTGGGGACGTTGGTATAGAAGATGCCCAGCTTGCGCACCTCGTTGCGCAGCGCACCCTTGGCGAACTGCGCGGTCTGCCCCTTCAGCTGCTTGCCGAACAGGGCGCCGATTGCCTGGGCCGACTTGGTGCAGTTCGGGCCCGGCGTGTACTGCCACGGGGCGTTGTCGGCGTACCACTGCTGATCCTGGGTGTAGAGGCCGAAGGCGATGACCTTCTGGGCCTGGAGGTCCTGGGTGTAGGTGACGCTGGAGCCGACCAGCGACATGTCGGCGAAGGCGTGGATCGAGTCGGCCACCGTGACCGCGTCCGCCTCCGCCTGGGGGGCGCCGGTGCCGGTGTCCTCGTTGATGAAGTTGCCCTGCCCGTTGAACGGGGCCAGGACCACGTGGCGGCCGTAGAGCTCGAACTGCTTGTTGAAGATGTTGATGTACGACTGCAGCGTCTGGATGGCCTCGGCGTTGGTGCCCACCACGCTCGGGGGCACCAGGGTGTAGAGCTCCTGGAGGATGGCGGTGGCCGCCTCCCGGTAGCTCAGGGTGATGGTGGTGGCGGTCACGCCCGGGGCGGTGGCCCCCCCGTTGTTGCCGGTCCACTTGGGCTGGCAGCCGACGGCGTAGGACGACCAGGGCACCTGGCGGACCCCGGGACCGCACGTGACCCCGCCGACCGTGGTGCCCGAGGCGTAGGTGGCGTTCATCGGCGTCTGGCCGGGGAGGTAGGTCACGTGGTTCGCCGTCGCCTGGGCGCTCGACGAGGTGACCTTGGGGAACGCCAGCAGGGCCAGGGCGAGCACCAGCAGGACGACGACCGCCATGGTGCGGCGGCGCTGCACGACGCCGCCCACCCCTCGCCCGCGACGCGAGGCGGCCGCGTGTGCCGCCCCGGTGCTGGGTGCTACTGCCACTGTTCCCCCTTGGGTCGCCCGCGTACGGTGTCAGCACCGCCACGATGCACGGTCGGTTCCGTGAATTCCCCCATCGGACCGCGCCACCGCCGCGGTGGGCGCGGCTGCCCGGATGACGATAGTCCAGCCCCGAACGCGCCGACAGTACCGAGTTCCATTGGACACTTGCATCGGCAGGACTGGACCCGGACTGAAGTTCGGCTTGTCACATCGGGGAGGGTGACAGCACCGACCGGTCGCCCTCCCGCAGGCCGGCGATGATCCGGGCGTACTCGCCGGCGGCATCGTCGCCCATCGAGTCGGTGCCGAGCCACCGGAAGCCGTGCTCGCCCCGGTGCCGGTCGACACCGAAGAGCCCGAAGCGTGGCTGGTAGGAGCCCCACTCGTAGTTGTCGACCAGCGACCAGTGCCAGTAGCCCGAGACCGGCACGCCTGCATCGGCGGCCGCCACCACCGCCGCCAGGTGCTCCCGGAGGTAGCGGGGACGGTCCCACCCGTCGAGCCTCGGCCAGGAGCGCCCGTTCCGCACCCGGTTGCAGAGCCCGTTCTCCACCACCCAGAGCGGCAGGCCGGGCGTCGCCGCCTGCTGGGCGGTGAGCCACCTGGTGAGGCCGGGCGGGTCGGGGACGTCGTCCCACAGCTCCCGGACCGGCAGCCGGGCCCGGCCGCCGGCCGTCCGGTGGCCCGGGACCCGGAAGTGCCGCACGGCCGACGGGTCGTAGTAGTCGAAGCCGACGGCATCGAGCGTGCGCGGATGGGAGCTGTCGTAGGCGGCGGCGACGGCCCGGCCCGGCGACGGCCGGCGCCGGTCCGGCGTCCGGGGCCCGTACCCGCCGGCCGCCGCCGCCGCCCGGCGGAGCAGTCGTTCGCCCGGGTTCGGTGCCGGCACCGCGGCATCGTGGGCGGCACGGCGCTCACCCAGCCACCCGTGCAGCTCCTCCCGGGACACCCCCAGGCTCGGGGCGAGGAGGAGATCGGCGTGCAGGCGGTCGTAGTCGTAGAGGCTGGAGCACGCGCTGTTGGTGGTCACCTCGGCGTCGGGCCGGGCCCGGTGGATGGCCTCGTACCCGAGGACGTGGGCGGTGAGCAGGTGGTCGGTGGCCGCCGCCGCGTCGGCGAAGGCCATCGTCCGTCCGGGCGGGAACGTGCCGAGCACCCACGAGCTGAGCACCAGCACGTTGATCTCGTTGATGGTGACCCAGCGCCGGACCTTCGGCCCCAGCACCGACAGGGCGGTCTCCACCCAGGCCAGGAAGCGCTCGGGGGAGTCGGGCCGGAGCCAGAGCTCCTCCCCCAGCCATCCGGGGTGGGTGAAGTGGTGGAGGGTCACCAGCGGCTCCATGCCCCGCTCGGCGCAGGCGTCGACGATCGACCCGTACCGGGCGAGCGCCACGTCGTCGACCACGCCCTCCGCCGGCACCACCCGGGCCCACTCGAGGCCCAGCCGGAAGCTGTCGCACCCCATGGCCGCCGCCCGGTCGAGCGCCTCCTCCGGATGGTCCCAGAAGCCGACGGCGTTCCCCGACGGCTCGACCCGGCCCACCTGCTCCCAGGCCCGCCAGTTGTTGGCCGGCTCACCGGGGCCGTTGAGGCCCCCCTCCACCTGGAACGCGGCGGTGGCGACCCCGAAGCGGAACCCCTCGGGAAGCACCCCCCCGGGGCCGCGTGGCAGGGGGCTGGCGGGGTCGGCGGACGGCACGGGCATCGGCACAGCCTGGCAGCTGGCGGGGACCGGCCGCCACGGGTGGGGCGGCCGGTCTCCGGGGCACTAGCTGGTGGCCAGCCCCACCACGTCGCCGACGCCCTGGCCGCCCAGCGAACCGGCGAAGCCGGCGTTGCCGAAGCTGAACACCCCGCCGTCCCCGGCGACGAACTGGTAGCCGCCGGGGGCCTGGGGCGAGGCCACGCCGCACGCCGCCCCGGTCCCCACGGACGAGGTGTCGGGGGAGACGGCGATGGCCACGATCGGCTGCACCAGGTGCAGGCAGCCGGTGGACCCGTGGAAGGGCACCCCGAAGGCGAACACACCGCCGTCGGAGGCCACCTCGTAGTAGCCGCCGCCGGTCACCGCCATGCCCACCACCGGCCGGTTGAGGGGCAGGCCACCCATGGAGCCGTGGAAGGCGGCGCCCGGGCCGAAGGCGAAGAGGCCGCCGTCGGAGGCCACCTCGTCGTAGCCGCCTCCCGGCGTCACCGCCATGCCCACCACCGGCTTGTCGAGGGGCAGGCCGCCCATGGAGCCGTGGAAGGCGGCGCCCGGGCCGAAGGCGAAGAGGCCGCCGTCGGCGGCCACCTCGTAGTAGCCGCCGCCCGGGGTGGCGGCGATGCCGACGATGGGCTGGTTCAGGTGCTGACCGCCCATGGAACCGTAGAAGTGGGCATCCCCGAAAGCGAAGATGCCGCCGTCCGACGCCACCAGCCAGTACCCGCCGTGGTCCGGCGTGGCGGCGATGCCGACGGCGGGTTTGGCCGGGGTGACGCCGGCTCCGGTGAGCGATCCGAAGAACCGGGCGTTTCCGCAGGAGTAGACCGCCCCGTCGGCGCCGGCCAGCCAGTACCCGCCGGGGGAGGAGGCCGAGCCCGTGGCGGTGGACGAGCAGCCCGGCGACGGGTCGACGGGGGCGCCGCTGACCACCGGCGGCGAGGCCGCTGACTGGCCGTCGGCGTTGACGGCGGTGACCACGCAGTACTGGGGGGTCCCGTTGGCGAGGCCGGTGACGTCCACCGAGGTGGCGGTGGCGCCGCTGACGGTGGCGCTCGGGGTCCCCGTGGTGGACGGCGGGCTGGTCGGCGAGCAGTAGGCGTCGTAGCCGGTGATGGTCGAGCCGCCATCGGAGGCCGGGTCGGTCCAACCCAGGGTGACCGTCCCGTTGCCCGACGAGATGGTCGGGGCGGTGGGAGCGCCGGGCACGGTCGAGGGCGTGGCCGAGACCGCCGGCGAGGCCGCTGACTGGCCGTCGGCGTTGACGGCGGTGACCACGCAGTACTGGTGGGTCCCGTTGGCGAGGCCGGTGACGTCCACCGAGGTGGCGGTGGCCCCGCTGACGGTGGCGCTCGGGGTCCCCGTGGTGGACGGCGGGCTGGTCGGCGAGCAGTAGGCGTCGTAGCGGGTGATGGTCGAGCCGCCGTCACTGACCGGGTCGGTCCAGCCGAGGGTGAGGGTTCCGTTCCCCGAGGAGAGGGTCGGGGCGGTGGGGGCGCCGGGCACGGTCGAGGGCGTGGCCGAGACCGCCGGCAAGGAGGGGGCCGAGGCGCCCACGGTGTTGACGGCGGTGACCACGCAGTACTGGGGGGTCCCGTTGGCGAGGCCGGTGACGGTCACCGAGGTGGCGGTGGCCCCGCTGACGGTGGCGCTCGGGGTCCCCGTGGTGGACGGCGGGCTGGTCGGCGAGCAGTAGGCGTCGTAGCCGGTGATGGTCGAGCCGCGGTCACTGGCCGGGTCGGTCCAACCCAGGGTGACCGTCCCGTTGCCCGACGAGATGGTCGGGGCGGTGGGGGCGCCGGGCACGGTCGAGGGCGTGGCCGAGACCGCCGGTGAGGAGGCGGTCGACTGGCCCACGGTGTTGACGGCGGTGACCACGCAGGACTGGGGGGTCCCGTTGGCGAGGCCGGTGACGTCCACCGAGGTGGCGGTGGCGCCGGTGACGGTGGCGCTCGGGGTCCCCGTGGTGGACGGCGGGCTGGTCGGCGAGCAGTAGGCGTCGTAGCCGGTGATGGTCGAGCCGCCGTCACTGACCGGGTCGGTCCAACCCAGGGTGACCGTCCCGTTGCCCGACGAGATGGTCGGGGCGGTGGGAGCGCCGGGCGGCGCCACGATGGTGAACGTGTTGGTCGCCACCGGGGTCTGGTCCTGGGAGGTCGAGACGTCGAGCGAGTAGGTGCCGGGAGTGGTCGGATTGACCGCGTCGAGGAACAACATGATGGCGGTGCCGGCCGAGGGTACGCAGCCGGGCGTACCGGGCACGGGCACCCCCACGGTCTGATCGCTGTTGGAGAGCACCAAGGGCCCCGTGATGCTGCAGCCGTAATTGGTGGTGATGTTGTCGAACCCGCGGCCCGAGTTGGACGAGAATGTCATGCCCGGAGCGAGGCTGCTGGCATCGACGGTGACGTACTCGCCGGGGGTGAGCGTGGTGGCGACCGTCATGGCCACACCGATCAATTCGGTGGCGCCGGCCGTGCCGGTGGAGCTACCGCCGAAGGCGGGCTGGCACCCGCCTGCCCCGGCATAGCCGAAGCACATCCCGGTACCGGACACCGACGAGGCTCCGGCAGTGCCGGCGGTGACCGCCAGGCCCCCGACCGTCAGGGCCAGAGCCGCCACGGCGGTGAGAGCCCGCCCGAAGCGGCGACCGCCCTGGCTCCGCCGTCGGTTCAGCATCATCCGCTCCATCGCCTGCCCCTTTCGCCGTCGCGGCCGACGTGCCGCCGGACGCCCCCTGCACGGTTCGGGACGGCCATCCTCGGCGTCCTCCGGACCTGTCGCCGCAGGATAGCGAACCGTCGCGGCGGAGCACGGGCAATTCGGATCCGGTCCAGCCATCGCCGGTCCGCGCCGCCGGATCTCCGACCGGACGCAAGGAGACCGCCTCCCCCGCCGGTGGTAGGTTGCCGCCCGACCATGGCATCCCGGACCGATCCCGAGCGCCTCCCCGTCGTCGTGGGCTTCGGCCAGTCCCTCGAGCGCGAGGACCATGTCACCCCGGTCGACCTGATGGCCCGGGCGACCGAGTCCGCCCTCGAGGGAACCGGGGACCTCCGCGCCCGGATCGGGCGCCTGTCGGTGGTCGACGTGATGACCCGGACGGGACCGGCGCCGGCCGCCGAGCTGGCCCGCCGCCTCGGGGTGGCCCCGGCGGTGACCGAGGTGACCACCATCGGCGGCAATTCGCCCCAGTGGCTGGTGAGCCGGGCCGCCGCCGAGATCGCCGCCGGCTCGGCGTTGGTCACCCTGATCGCCGGGGCCGAGGCGATCCGCTCCTCGCGCCGGCGCCGGGCGGCGGGCGAGCCGCGTGACGACGGCGACACCGGCCTGCCGCCCGACCCGGTGGTGGGTGACGACCTCCCGGGGGTCGGGCCGGCCGAGGCCGCCATCGGCCTGATGGCGCCGGTCCACGTCTATCCCCTCTTCGAGAGCGTGGTGGCCGCCCGGGCCGGACGCACCGCCGCCGAGCACCGGCAGGTCATCGGCGGCTTCCTGGCGCCGTTCACCCGCGTGGCGGCGGCCAACCCGTTCGCCTGGTTCCCCGAGGTCCTCAGCGCCGGGGAGATCGCCACCCCGTCCCGGAACAACCGCGTGGTGTGCGAGCCGTACACCAAGCGCATGACCGCCTTCCTCGGTTCCGACCAGGGCGCTGCCCTCCTCGTCTGCTCGCTGGCCGACGCCCGGCGCGCCGGCGTGGCCGACCGGGCCGTCTTCGTGTGGGCCGGGTCCGGCGCGGTGGACGTCCGGTTCCCCTCGGCCCGACCCGACCCCGGGACGTCCCCCGCCATCGCCGCCGCCGGGCGGGCCCTGTTCGAGGCGGCCACGGCGGCCGGTGGCGGCGGGAGGGTGGGGATCGACGACGTCGACGTCATCGACCTCTACTCGTGCTTCCCCTCGGCCGTGGAGCTGGGCACCGAGGCCCTGGGGCTCGCCCTCGACGACCCCCGGGGTCTCACCACCACCGGAGGGCTCCCCTACTTCGGGGGTCCGGGCAACAACTACACCACCCACGGCATCGGTTCGGTCTGTGAGCGGCTGCTCGGCCGGGGGGCCGGGGGGCCGGCCCTGGGCCTGGCCACCGGGCTGGGCTGGTTCATCACCAAGCACGCCCTCGGCCTCTACGGGAGCGAGCCGCCACCCGGCGGGTTCCACCTGGCCGACACCGCCGCCGACCAGGCCCGGATCGACGCCACCGCGGTGCCGGTGGCCGGGGCCCTCGAGACCCCCACCAGGGCGGAGGTGGTGGCCGTCACGGTCGCCCGCGACCACGACGGTCACCCCACCGCCGCACCGCTGATCGCCCGCCTCGCCGACGGCCGGCACGTGGTGGCGGCCCCTGCCGACGACGAGGTCACCGCCGCCGTAGGGGCCCTCGACATCCCCGGCCTGGTCGGCACCCCGGTGGTCGTGGAGGGCGGGCCACCGCGCTACCGTCTCCCCGAACGCTGAGCTCGCCCCAGAAAGGGAGACCCGTGCCCGAACTCCTCCGTGAACGCCAGGGACACATCGAGGTCCTCACCATCAACCGGCCCGAGGCCCGCAATGCCGTCAACGGGGCGGTGAGCAAGCTCCTGTCGGCCGCCTTCGACGAGCTGACCGACGACGACGACGCCTGGGTGGTGATCCTGACCGGCAGCGGTGACAAGGCGTTCAGCGCCGGCATGGACCTCAAGGCCTTCGCCGCCGGCGAGGCGGCCGACATCATCGGCGCCAAGGGCGGCTTCGCCGGCATCGCCCAGCGCGACTTCCCCAAGCCGCTCATCGCCGCGGTGAACGGGTCGGCCCTGGCCGGAGGGTGCGAGATCATGCTCTCGTGCGACCTGGTGGTCGCCGTCGAAGAGGCGAAATTCGGCATCCCCGAGGTCAAGCGGGGCCTGTTCGCCGCCGGTGGAGGCCTGATCCGGCTGCCCAAGCGGCTCCCCCAGGCCATCGCCCTCGAGCTGGCGCTCACCGGCGACCCGATCGACGCCCAGCGGGCCCTCGCCCTGGGCCTGGTCAACCGGGTGGTACCCGCCGACCGGCTCCTCGACGAGGCCCTGGCCCTGGCCACCACCATCGCCGGGAACGCCCCGCTGGCGGTGCGGGCCTCCAAGCGGATCATGAAGCAGGCCGGCGACCTCGCCGAGACCGATGCCTGGGCGCTCAACAACGCCGAGGTCGGGCCGGTCTTCGGCTCGGCCGACGCCATGGAGGGTCCGGTCGCCTTCGCCGAGAAGCGCAAGCCCAACTGGACCGGGAAGTAGCCGCCCGTGGCCCCCACCCTGGTGCTGGCGACCACCGCCGCCTCCCTGAGCCCTGCCCTCGACGCCGTCCGGCTGACCCTCCACGTGCTGGGAGCCACCGTCTGGGTCGGCGGCCAGATCGTGGTCACGGGCCTCCTCCCGACCGTCCGGGGCTTCGGGGACGACGCCCCCAAGAAGGTGGCGCAGGCCCTGGCCCGGCTGCTGTGGCCCGCCTACGCCCTGCTGGTCATCACCGGGTTCTGGAACATCGCCACCTTCGACGTCAAGCACGCGCCGGGCGCCTGGACGGCGGTGCTGATGGTGAAGATCGCCGTGGTGGTGGTGGCCGGCGTGGCCGTCTTCCTCCACCAGCGGGCCACCACCCGGCGTGGTCTGGCCATCTGGGGCTCCGTCGGGGGCGTGGCCTCCGTCCTGGCCCTGGTCCTGGGCGTGCTCCTGGCGGGCTGACCGGGTTCGACCGGGGCCGGACTCATCCCGACGGGGCGTCGGCTCCGAAGCACCCCTGATCGTAGAACGGTCTAACCTGGCAGCAGAAGCCGACGAAGGAGACAGAACCGTGCACTTCGGCCCACCCTCGGAGATCTTCGGCTTGGACGGCATCATCGTCCTCGTCGTCGTGGTGTTGGTGCTCTTCGGGAGCACCCAGATTCCCAAGCTCGCCCGCTCGCTGGGCTCGGCCCAGAAGGAGTTCAAGAAGGGCCTCGACGAGGGCGCCAAGGACGGCGACGTCCCGACGGCCGCCGCCCCGGCGACCGTCGTGGTGACGCCCCCGGCCCCGGCCCCGGTCGCCCAGCCGGCCCAGCCGGCCCAGCCGTCGGGCGACGCCCCCACCGGCCCCTCCAGCTAGGCCGCGCCCGTGGACCGGGCCGGAACCGCGGCCGACCGTCGCCGCTCCCGCCGGATCATCCCCTTCTGGATCCTGCAGGCCGCCGGGCTCCTGGCTCTGGTGGCGCTGGCCGACCTGTCGCTGCACGTCGGCCACGGCGGCACCCTGGTCGGGGCCGGGGCCGCGTACGCCGCACTGGCACTGACCGCCGACGGACCGCTCGGCCTCGCCCACCTCTGCAGCCGTCCGCTGCATGCCCGCCTGGTGGTGGCCGTGTCGGTGGCGGTGGCGGTCTCACCCCTGGTGCCCGCCCTCCGCCCCGACATCGAGGGCATCATCATCCTCGAGGTGGTGGCGGTCGGGATGCTGCGGCTCGCCACCCTGACCACGACCGCCGCGAACCGCTCGCCGGCCGCGGCGGTCGACGGACCGGTGGTCGAGGCCGCCGCCACCCCGTCCGGCACCGCGCCACCGGACGAGGGACCGGCCGCCGCGCCCGGCCGGGCGCCGGCCGCCTCCCCCACCGACCTCGCCGCCCGCTGGGCGGGCCGCACGGCGGCGGCCGCCACCACTGCCGCCGCCCAGCACCGGCCCGCCGCCGAGGACCAGGTACGGCGGGCCATCCGTCGCGCCGGCCGCCTCACCGGCAAGGCGACCTCGGACGGGCCGCGGGGCACCCCGGGGGCGGTCTGACACGGGGCACACCGGCCGGGTCCGGGAACGGGTCCGGCGGGCCAGGCAGCGCCACCGCTGTGAGCAGGGGGTTCGTGGCCGGCGATCGGGCATCGTTCTCAACTTCTAATTGTGTGCGCACCCCCGCTAGTGTCATCGGCGTGAACGCCTCTCCGACCGGTTCCCCCGAGCCGTCGCGACTCCGGATCCACCCGGCCTCCGGATTCCTCGCGGCATCCGCCACACCCGTCGCCACCAGGGACGGGAGCCGCGGCTCCCGGCGGAAGTGGCTGACCCCGCTGGTGGTCGGGACGCCGTTGGTGCTGGCCGGCTGCAACTACCCCAGCTACGGGGCGAGCCGGGGTGCCACCACCCAGGGCCAGGACACCTTCAAGCTGTACTCGGGGATGATGACCACCGGCATCGTCGTCGGCGGACTGGTCACCCTCCTCATCCTCTGGACCGTCTTCCGCTATCGCCGGCGGTCGGACGAGATGCCCGTGCAATTCCACGAGAACATCGCCATCGAGATCCTCTACACCGCATTGCCCATCATCATCGTGGGCTTCCTGTTCGCCTTCACCGTGCTCACCGAGAACAACGTGGACGCCACCCAGCCGGTGAACGCCACCACCACCTCCACCGGCACCCCGGTGGTGGACATCACGGTGACCGCCTTCCAGTGGGGTTGGCGGTTCGACTACCCGGGCCTCAACGTGGGCGTGGCCGGCGAGCTGACCAACGGACCCGACAACCACGGCCCCCAGATGGTCGTCCCGGCCGGGCAGACCGTGCAGATCACGCTGGTCTCGGACGACGTGATCCACGGCTTCTACGTCCGCGACTTCAACTTCAGCCGGTACGCCCAGCCGGGGGTGACCAACGTCTTCGACCTCAACGTGATCCACACCGGCACCTACAACGGGCAGTGCACCCAGTTCTGCGGGCTGTACCACTCGGACATGCTCTTCAGCGTCCGGGCGGTCACCGCCTCCCAGTTCTCGACCTGGGCCACCAGCCAGGTGACGGCCGGCCACACCCTGCAGAACAGCGGTTCCCCGTCCCAGAACAATCCGCCACCGGGTACCAAGACCGACCCGGCGAGCGCCAGCGCGACCCCCCCGGCCACCTCCAAGGCAAAGGCATCCGCATGACGACCACCGTTGAACGCCCGGACGAGATCACCCCGGAGGTCCGGGGCGGCCCCGAGGGCCACGGACCCGAGGGCCACGGCGCCGACGGCGCCGACCTCGCCCACGAGGAGCACCACGGCCCCTCCGGCATCCTCAACTGGCTGACGTCCACCGATCACAAGATGATCGGCAAGTCGTACATGATCACCTCGCTGGTGCTGTTCTTCGTCGCCGGCGTCATGGCCCTGGTGATCCGGGCCCAGCTCCTCGACCCGTCGGCGTCCCTCGTCTCCTACCAGACCTACAACCAGCTCTTCACCATGCACGGCAGCCTGATGCTGTACCTGTTCGCCGGGCCCTTTGCCTTCGGGGGGTTGGCCAACTACATCGTGCCGCTGCAGGTCGGGGCCCCGGACATGGCCTTCCCCCGCCTCAACGCCCTCTCCTACTGGCTGTACCTGGGCGGCTCGCTCACCATGCTCTCCGGGTTCCTGGTGGCCGGTGGGGCGGCCAGCTTCGGGTGGGTGGCCTACGCCCCGTTGTCCAACGCCACCAACTCCCCCGGCGCCGGCGCCGACCTATGGCTGATGTCCCTGGGGCTCACCGGCTTCTCCGCCATCTTCACCGGCGTCAACCTGGTGGCCACCATCCTCTATCTGCGGGCACCCGGCCTGACCATGTTCCGGGTGCCGATCTTCTCGTGGAACATGCTGGTCACCGGCATCCTGATCCTCATCGCCTTCCCGGTGCTGTTTTCGGCGGTGGTGATGCTGTTCTGCGACCGGCACTTCGGCACCCACATCTTCAGCGTGCAGGGCGGAGGGTCACCCATACTCTGGCAACACCTGTTCTGGTTCTTCGGGCACCCGGAGGTGTACATCCTCGCCTTGCCCTACTTCGGCATGGTCACCGACGTGTTCCCGGTCTTCTCGCGGAAGCCCCTGTTCGGCTACCGGGGCATGGTGTTCGCCACCATGTCGATCGCCGCCCTGTCGACCGGCGTGTGGGCCCACCACATGTTCACCACCGGGGTCGTGCTGCTGCCGTTCTTCTCGCTGCTGTCCTACCTGATCGCGGTGCCGACCGGCATCAAGTTCTTCAACTGGATCGGCACCATGTGGCGGGGCCAGATCAGCTACAAGACGCCGATGCTGTTCTCCATCGGCTTCCTCTTCGCCTTCCTGATGGGCGGGGTGACCGGGGTCCTGCTGGCGTCGCCGCCGGTGGACTTCATGACCCACGACACCTACTTCGTGGTCGCCCACTTCCACCAGGTGCTGATCGGGACCACGGTGTTCGCCGGCTTCGCCGGGTTCTACTTCTGGTACCCGAAGATGTTCGGTCGGATGCTCCACGAGGGCCTCGGAAAGATCCACTTCTGGCTGCTGTTCATCGGGTTCTGGCTGACCTTCATGCCCCAGTACCTGCTCGGCCTGCACGGCATGCCCCGGCGGATCGCCTCTTACGCCCCGGCAACCGGGTGGACCACCCTCAACGTGGTGTCGTCCATCGGGGCCTTCGTCATCGGGTTCTCGTTCCTGTTCTTCTTCGCCAACCTCTGGATCTCGTGGCGCAAGCCGGTCCCGGCCGGCGGCAACCCGTGGGACGGGCACGCGCTGGAGTGGTTCACCAGCTCGCCGCCCCCGCACCACAACTTCACCCACCTGCCGCCCATCCGCTCGGAGCGGCCCACCTGGGACTACAACCACCCCGACCACCGGACCGTGGTGCACAGGCACGTCGGGAAGGAGATCGGCCCCCGCGGGGGTGACAAGGAAACGGTAGGAGCAGACGCATGAAGGTCATCGCCCTCTTCCTGGTCGGCATCGGTATCTTCTTCGCCATCATCGCCGGCGTCTACTGGTTCACCGCCTACGAGGACGCCGGGTTCCTGATGCTGATCGGCTCCACCTTCCTCGGCCTCCTCCCCGGCGCCTACTACCTCTGGTGGACGTACCACATGAAGACCCGGGCCGACGACGACCCCGACGCCACCATGGCCGAGGGGGCCGGCGCCGTCGACGCCTTCCCGTCGTCGAGCATCTGGCCCTTCATCCTGGGCATGGGCTGCCTGATGGCCGTCCTCACCTTCATCCTCGGGCTCTGGCTGGCCCCCATCGCCGCGGCGCTCATCCTCTCGGCCCTCATCGGTGCCACCGTGGAGAGCCGGCGCGGCGGCACCATCTGAGGCGACCGGCGGGGACCCACGCCGCCGGCACCCCCACCGGCGGGGTCGGGGGTCGACCCCGCTACCGCGAGGTCACCGACCCCATCAGGTCGCGGGCCCTGTCGACGGCGCCGGCCAACGCGTTGGGCAGCAGGTTGGCCGGCGGGGCGTCCGGCGACCGCGGGTGCGGGCGGGTCGGCGCCCCCCGCCGGGCGGCGGCCAGCAGCCCGCCCAGCTCGACCAGCCGCTTCCGGCCGAGGTGCCGGCGGAGGATCGGGAAGAGCTCACCCTCCTCCTCCTTGACGTGGTGCCGCACCTGTTCGGCCATCACCGTCACCTTGGCGTCGAACCGCTCGTCGGCGGGGTCGAGGCCGGCGAGCTCCGTCAGCTCCCACTTCACCACGTGGTGCTCCTCCAGCGCCTCCAGCACGTCGGCCAGGGCGTCGGGGACCTCGCGACGGGCGGCCGGGTAGAGGACCTCCTCCTCGATGGCGGCATGCACCGACAGCTCGGCGATCATCCGGTCGACCAGCTTCCTTTTGGTCTTGCGGGCACCGTCACCGGCCCGCTCGAACTGCTTGAAGAGCTTCTCCACCTCGCGGTGGTCGGCCTTGAGGACGGCGATGGCGTCGGGGGACGACGTCGATCGGGTCCGGCTCGGGGTGGTGCGGGTGGTGGCCATGGATCCTCCCGGTGGCTCTGCCTGTCTGCTGGGTCCTTCCGGTACCCGGCCACCCGGTGTTCAAACCGGCGGTGGGTCCTCCGGGCGTGCGGCGCGGGCGGTGCGGGCGGCGGTTCGATCCCACCGACCGGCGGACCCGGGTGGTTCCGCACTTGACCCGGCCGAATGACAGTGGTGTGATTCGGGGGGCCGGGCACCTCGCCCGCCGTCGCTGCGGGGAGGGCGCATGGTGTGCACGCCGGACCGGGCGCAGGTCCTGACCCTGCTCCGCCACGCCGAGGAGCTCCCCTGGCGGATGCAGGACATCGGGCTGATGGGCCTGCGCCTCGACGACCGGCGGACGTCCCGCCTGCATGTCTGGGACCCGGGCTCGTGCACCGGGGAACCACCGGTCCACGACCACCCGTACGACTTCACCTCGACGGTCATCGCCGGCGAGCTGACCAACACCCGGTACCGGGAGGACCCCGACGGGGACCTGTACGTGCGCTTCCGCTACGTTCCCGGCGCCGAGGACGAGCGGCGGTCGGACACGGTGCGGCTGTCGTCGACGGCCACCACCTTCACCATGGGCCACGAGTACCGCCAGCTGGCGCCCGAGCTCCACGCCAGCCGGCAGCTTCCGGGGACGGTGACGGCCATCCGGTGCGACTGGGTCAGGGTACCGGAGCTGACCGTCTGCCACCGCGACGGGGGCTCCTGGCGCTCCGGGCAGGGACGGGACGCCACCCGCCAGGAGATCAGGCGGATCGCCGCCAGCGCCCTGGCGTGGTTCTGAGGACCACCGCCGCCGAGGGGCGACTGACGAACCCTCGTAAGCCCCGTCGGCGCCGTCTCCGGGCCGGTCCGGACACCGGCCCCCGTCTACGCTCGGGGGATGTACACGGCTCCCGACGACCGGGCCCTCGACGACGACGAGTGGCGCGGGTTCGTCACCGCCCAGGGCTTCGGACAGCTCATCGCCGCCGGCCTCGGGCGACCGGTGCCCGAGGTGACGCCCACCCAGTTCGTGCTCGACGGGGACGAGGTGGTCCTCCACGTGGTGGCCCGCAACCCGGTGTTGGCAGCCATCGCCGAGCAGCCCCGGGTGCTGCTGGCCGTGGCCGGTGACTGGGCCTTCGTCCCGTCCGACTGGAAGGCGCTGGACGGCGAGGACCCCACCCTCGGCATCCCCACCACCTACTACGCCGCCGTCGAGCTGGTCGGCGACGCCACGGTGGTCGCCGACGCCGACGAGCTGTCGGCCCTCCTCCGCCACCAGCTCGACCAGATCCAGCCCGGGATGCCGGTGGCCGACCCCGGCACGGCACACCGCCCCCGGTTGGCCGGCATCCGGGGCATCCGGGTCCGGGTCGACGACGTCCGCGCCAAGTTCAAATTCGGGGGGAACGTAGACCGGGCGCACCGCCTGGCGATGTCCGACCGGCTGGAGGAGCGGGACGGACCCGGCGACCGGGCGGCGGCGGCCAGGGTCCGTCAGCGCGACGCCCGAGGTGACGCACCCCGCTGAGGCGGGTGACGACCGGGGGTCGGCGGGCGCCGGGGGTCAGCTCAGCGCATGACCCGGCGCACGCCGGCGTCGGTGGCCAGCTCCGGTGGCACCAGGTCAATGTACTGGGGGACCGGCACCGCCTCGAGCTCCTCGTGCCCGTCGCCGGGTCGGGCCTCGGTGGACACCGTCGAGTACTCGCCCTCGGAGGAGCGCAGCACGACATTTGACCGCTTGCGCTTGCCGATCCCTTCGGCGTGGCGCATCTCCTGACAGATCTTGTAGGTCAGGAAGTACGTGATGATCGGGACGACGATCACCGCGAACCGGAAGAACCACAGCACGTAGTTCAGCTTGATCTGGAAGAAGTTGGCCAGGACGTCGGTCGACGAGGCGCAGAACACCATGAAGAGGAGCATCAGCATCATGGCCCCGGCGGCGGTGCGCTTGGGACGGTCCCGGGGGCGGTCGAGGAGGTTGTGGTAGGCGCGGTCCCCGGTCTTCTTCGACTCGATGAACGGCCAGACGATGAAGATGTTGAAGATCAGGCCGGGGAAGATCACCGCCGGGAGGAACACCTCGAGGGGGATGGTGTGGCCCCAGCCGACCCACTCCCAGCTCGGCATGATCCGCAGGGCGCCGTCCAGCCATCCCATGTACCAGTCCGGTTGGACGGCGTAGGAGATCTGGAAGGGTTCGTACTGGCCGAACTGCCAGATCGGGTTGATCTGGGCGAACCCGCCCAGCAGGAAGATCACCGCGGTGGTCATGAAGAGGAAGCCGGTGGTCTTGGCCATGAAGGTCGGGAACATCGGGGAGCCGACCACGTTGTGCTCGGTCTTCCCCTTGCCGGGGAACTGGGTGTGCTTCTGTTTGACCAGGAGCCCCAGGTGGGCGGCGAGGAGCCCCACGATGAGGGCCGGGACGATGAGGATGTGGAGGAGGAAGAACCGGGGGATGATGTCGCCGTTCCCCGGATAGTTGCCCCCGAACAGGAAGAACCCGAGGTACGAACCCACCAGGGGGATCGACTCGACGATGGAGAAGGCGATGCGGATACCGGTCCCCGACACCAGGTCGTCGGGGAGGGAGTAGCCGAGGAAGCCGTTGACGATGCCCAGGATGAGCATGGTGACGCCGACGATCCAGTTGAACTCGCGGGGCTTGCGGAAGGCCCCGGTGAAGAACACCCGGGCCATGTGGACGGCGATGGAGCCGAGGAAGATGTCGGCGGCCCAGTGGTGGGCCTGGCGCATCAGCAGCCCGGACTTCACGTCGAAGGAGAGCCCCACCGAGGAGGCGTAGGCCTCGGAGACCTTCTGGCCCCGGAGCGGCAGGTAGGACCCGTGATAGACGATCTCGTGGGCGGAGGGGATGTAGTACAGCGACAGGAACACCCCGGTCCCCAGCAGTACCACGAACGAGTACAGGGCGATCTCCCCCAGCATGAACGACCAGTGGTCCGGGAAGATCTTGTCGAGGAACGTCCGGCCGCCCTTGGCGATGCCGAGCCGGTCATCGACCCAGTTGAGGGTGGAGTCGATCATGGGCGCTCCCAGAATCCGGGGCCGACGGCCTGGTCGTACCCGCCGTTGGCCACCAGGTACCCGGCGGCGTCGGCCTTGAGGGGCAGCTGCGGCAGCGGGCGGGGCGCGGGCCCGAACTCGGGCACGGCGCCGGCCCGCACGTTGAAGATCGACTGGTGGCACGGGCACACCAGCTGCTGGGTCAGCTCCTGGTAGAGGCCGACCGGGCAGCCGAGGTGGGTGCACATCTTGGAGTAGGCCACGTAGCCCTGGACGCCCCAGGAGGTCTTGCCGGGGGGGGACAGCGGGTAGGGGGGGTCGAAGGGGCCGAGCACGTCGAGGCGGATCAGGATGGTCTGGTCGGGGGACGACCCGGCGAAGCCCTTGGGGAAGACGGTGAGCACGCCACCCTGCACCAGGTCGTCGACGTGGACCTGGCGGCCGTCCACGGTGACCAGCGGGGCGTTCTTCGTCCAGTTGGTCTCGAACAGCGCCCGACCCGGCTTCGGCCCGAGCGAGCGGATCAGGGGAAAGAGCAGCACGATGCCCATCACCGTCGCCCCCAGGGCGAACAGGCCGCCCAGCACCTTCCGGCGCTTCACCTCCATGCCGCCGCGCTCGACGATGGCGCTGGCCAGGGCCTTGCGCTCCTCGTCGGTCGAGTGGAACGCGTGCCGGTCCTCCACGAAGGGCCCCTGGGCCATGAGGTACTTGCCCCAGGCGATCACCCCGGCACCGAGCCCCAGCAGGCCGACCCCGAACGTGGCCCCCTCCCACTGGGTGTTGTCGCCGACCCAGTAGGCGATGCCGAAGCCGATGAAGCCCAGGAAGCCGACGATCATCGAGAGCCCGGCCAGGGCCTGGACGCGCTCGGGGTGCTTGGCCATCGGCTGCAGGTGGGGCTCGGACAGCTTCACCGGCGTCACCGAGGGCGCCTTGGGCGACTCGTCGCTCACGTACGTTCTCCGATCCAGAAGCAGACGAGCATCAGCAGGCCGACCCCGAGCAGCAGGGCGACGAAGCCCTCACCCACCGGGCCGATCCCCCCCAGCCCGAACCCGCCCCGGTCCACCGGGTGCTGGATGACCCCGTGGACGTAGGCGGCGATGTCGCGCGCCTGGGCGTCGGGGATGTTGCCCTGGCTGAACCGGGGCATGTTGCCCGGGCCCGAGCGGATGGCCTCCACGATCTGGGTGGTGGTGGCCAGGTGCAGGCTCGGGGCGTAGGCCCCGCCGGCCAGGGCGTCGCCGGCACCGGTGATGGTGTGGCAGGCGGCGCAGTTGAGGGTGAAGAGGCTGTTGCCGTTCTCGAGGTCGGCCTTGCTCAGGTCCACCACCGGGATGCCCAGGCCCTGGTTCGGGGTGAGGGACTGGACGAAGGCGGAGATCTCGTGGGTCTGGAGCGAGTCGAACTTGGGAGGCTTGCGGATGGCCTGGGCGGACGGGTTGGCCAGCGGCATGCGCCCGGTGGAGACCCAGAAGTCGACGGTCCCGGCCCCGAGGCCCTGCAGGTTCGGTCCCCGCGAGGTCCCCGCGGCGTCGTTCCCGTGGCAGCTGGCGCAGTTGGCGGCGTAGAGGGCCTGGCCGGGGGCGATGAACGAGTCGGGCGGCACCTGGTAGACGATGCCGTCGGGCGTGCTGGTGGCCGCCGTCTTGGCCCGGGCCGCGGGGCTCGGCGTCGCCCGGGTGCCGATGGTGGTCGGGGTGGTGGACGTCGCGGTGAGCGCCGGCAGGGTCGTCGTCGACGTGGTCGGAGCGGTGGAGCCGGCCGGGGCGGCCACCGGCCAGAACACCGAGAGCCCGAAGATCCCGACCCCGGCCAGCAGGACGGCGGGAAGAGAGAGTCGACCCCGGAGAATTCTACGCATTCGGGCGGGCACCTATGGCTTCGGGAGGAAGAAGAGGCAGAAGTAGAGACCGATCCAGACGATGTCGACGAAGTGCCAGTAGTAGCTGACACCCTGGAACACCGCTGTCTCCCCCGGGTCCCCCTTCGGTCCCTTCAGGCGGGCGAGGAGGAAGATCATGGCTACCAGGCCGACGGTCACGTGCAGGCCGTGGAGACCCGTCATGATGTAGAAGAGCGAGCCGTAGGCGGTGTGCGTCGGGTCGGTGGCGTAGTGGTGCGAGAGGGTGATCCACTCGTAGAACTGGTTCGCCACGAACATGGCCCCCAGCACCAGGGTGGCGACCACCCACCGCTTGGCGCTCGACCGCTCCCCCCGCTCCTGGTCGAACACCGCCTTCTGCATGGTGAAGCTGGACGACACCAGGATGGCCGTGAAGATCCCCGCCTGGAGGGTGTCGAGCTTGACCCCCGGTGGCGGCCAGACGGTCGCTTGGGACCGGATGGTGAAGTATGCGGCGAACAGGCCGCTGAAGAACATCACTTCGGAGCCGAGCCAGATCATCACCCCGATGGCCAACATGGGCGGTCGGTCGGGCCGGTGGCGCTGGCGCTGGTTGGTCGCCGGATCGACGGCGAGGGCCTGGGTCACGGCGTATTTCTAGTCCACGCGGCGCGCTCCGGGCCAACTTGCGCCTCCGGCCCGTCCAGGCACGCTGCAGGCATGCCGTTCCGGCGCCCGGGTGACCGCCGGGTGACGCCCGGGTGTCAACCCCCGCCGGTCAGGACGGCGGGCAGCGGGCTGGCCGAGACGACGGTCAGGCGCTGGGTGGGACGGGTCAGCGCCACGTACAGGGTGCGCAGGCCACGGGCCGTCTCGCCGGCGATGGTGGCGGGCTCCACCACCACCACGGCATCGAATTCGAGGCCGTTGGCGGCGTCGGCGCCCAGCAACACCAACGGGTCGGACAGGCCGCCACGGCGCATCCCCCGGGGGTCCACCACCGGGTGACCGGCGGTGGCCAGCGCCTCCGCCAGTGCCGGCAGCAGCGGCTCCGGCGCCAGCACCGCCACCCGGCCGGGGGCGACCGCCGCCACCTCGGCCGCCGCCTCAGCCGCCACCCGTTCGACCAGCGCCCCGACGGTGGGTCGTCCCGACGGGCGCCCCGCGTCCTCCAGGGCCACCATCCGGGGTGCCACACCGGTCCGGCGCACCGGGGTCGGCGGGCGGAGCTCGGGGGCGGCCACCGTCAGCACCCGGGCCGCCACCTCGATGACCTCGGCGGGGGTCCGGTAGCTGACGGTGAGCTCCACCGTCCGGGGCGGGCGGCGGTGGGGCAGGTGCTCGGTGATCTCCGGCCACGAGTGGGGGGCCCACGGGGCGGTGGCCTGGGCGATGTCGCCCACCACGGTCATCGACCCCGACAGGGAGCGGCGGGTGAGCATCCGGAGCTGCATGGGCGAGAGGTCCTGGACCTCGTCGACCACGATGTGCCCGTAGTTGCGGACGGCGTCGTCCGGGCCCCCGTTGCGGGCGCCGAGCAGGTTCCGGGCCTCGTCCACCAGGGCGGCGTCGGCGGCCGTCCAAGGTACGTCGTCGAAGGACGTCGAGCGGGGTCGGCGGAGGAGCGCCTGCTCCTCGGGGGTGAGCACGTGTCGGCCGGCGGCGGCGATCAGCGCCGGGGCACCGTAGAGGTCGTGGAGGAGCTCGTGGGGGGAGAGGCGGGGCCAGATGCGGTCGAGGGCGGCGGCGAACTGCGGCACCCGTTGGAGCTTGCGCGAGAAGTCGTCCAGGTCGAATTCGTCCTCGGTTTGGGCCGACGGGCCCTCGTAGCCGGGGAAGCCGGTGACCGAGCCGGGCGAGCCGGCCCCCAGCGACTGCTGGGTCTGCCGGGCCCGGTCGGCCAGCACCCGCACCACCGACTGGGTGACCAGCCGCCGACGCGAGTTGTGGGTGCCCGGCCGCCGACGGGCGCCGCGCACGATCTCCTGGGTGTCGGCCGGTGTCAGGCGGAGCAGCAGGGCGCCGTAGGGGATGGTCACCTCGTCGGACAGCGGGCGCTGCCGGGTCCGGATGGCGCGGGCCACCACCGTGGCCATCCGGGCGTCGCCCTTCAGCCGGGCCACCTCGGCGGCCTCGGCGCCGCGCACGCGGATCTCGGGCACCAGGCCCGAGACGGTGGAGAGGGTGACCCCCGTCTCTCCCAGCGACGGGAGCACCTGTTCGATGTAGCGGAGGAAGAGCGGGTTGGGGCCGACCACCAGCACCCCCTGGCGCTCGAGGGGGAAGCGGTGGGTGTAGAGGAGGTAGGCGGCCCGGTGGAGGGCCACGGCCGTCTTGCCGGTGCCGGGGCCGCCCTGGACGACCAGGACGCCGGGCAGCGGCGACCGGATGATCTCGTCCTGCTCGCGCTGGATGGTGGCGACGATGTCCGTCATCCGCCCCGACCGCGCCCGGCCCAGGGCCGCCAGGAGGGCGGCCGGGCCCCCGATGGGCAGGTCGCCGACGATCAGCTCGCCACCGTCGCCGGCGCTCTCCCCCGACCCGGCCCCGGTGGCCGGCACGCCCCCGGAGACGAACCGCTCGTCCTCCACGCCGACCACCCGCCGGCCGTCGAGGGCCAGGTGGCGGCGGAGCACCAGGCCCTGCGGGTCGCGCCCGGTGGCCCGGTAGAACGGCTCGGCGACCGGGGCCCGCCAGTCCACCACCAGGGGCTCGAGGTCGGCGTCGTGGATGGCCAGGCGGCCGATGTGGAACACCTCGGGGGCCGGTCCCCCGGTGGGGGCCGCGCCGTTCGTCGACCCGTCGGCGACGGGTCCGGCCCGGTCGATCCGACCGAAGGTCAGGGCCTGGTCGCCGATGTCGAGCTGCTCGAGCCGGGCCATGCTGGTCCGCACGACCACGTCGCGCTCGGTCCGCGACTGGAAGGTGCCGCCCCGGCCGAGGTCGAGCACGCCGTCGAGCATCGACCGGGCGTCGCCACGCATGGCGTCGAGTCGCGCGTAGGCCAGATCCACGAAGTCCTGTTCGGCCTGCAGCTCGCCATCGACCCCCACCGGCACCTCCGATCTGCCCCCTCCCGGCTGAGGGGAACCCTTGATTGTATGCCCGGTGCCCACCGCCCGCGCCGGTCGGCGGCCGGGACCGTGCCACCAGGGCCGGGGGCGGCACGCGGCGGACCGGCCCCGGTGGCGGCGGTAGCGTCAGGTGGTGCCCGCGCCCACCCCCGGTCCCTTCGACGACGCCCCCTTCCTCCTCGCCTGTCGTGGCCTCCCCGTGCCCCGGGTGCCGGTGTGGTTCATGCGCCAGGCGGGCCGGTCCCTCCCCGAGTACCGGGCGGCCCGGGGTCCGGGCAGCATCCTCGAGGCCATCGCCCGCCCCGAGCTGGTGGCCGAGCTGACCCGCCAGCCGGTCGACCGGTACGGCACCGACGCCGCCATCTTCTTCTCCGACATCGTGGTGCCCGCCGCCGCCATCGGCTTCGGGGTGGACGTGGCGCCGGGCACCGGCCCGGTGGTCGAACGGCCCTTCCGCGCCAAGGAGGACCTCCAGCGCCTCCGGCCGCTCGAGCCCGAGCTCGACACGCCCTACGTGATCGAGGCGGTGCGCCGGCTGGCGGCCGACCTCCGGGTGCCGCTGATCGGGTTCGCCGGGGGGCCCTTCACCGTGGCCAGCTACCTGGTGGAGGGCGGCCCGTCCCGCAACTTCACCCGCATCAAGGCCCTGATGCACGGGGAGCCGGCGATCTGGGAGGAGCTGATCGGCCGGCTGACCGACATGGCCCTGGCCTCCCTCCGATCGCAGATCGACGCCGGGGCCGCCGCCGTCCAGGTCTTCGACAGCTGGGCCGGCATCCTCGCCCCCCACCACTACGAGGCGCTGGTGCTGCCGGCCACGCGCCGGCTGTTCGCCGAGCTGGCCGACTCCCACCCGTCGACGCCCACCATCCTGTTCGGCGTCGGCACCGGCGAGCTACTGGCCCTGATGGCCACCGCCGGCTCGTCGGTGGTCGGCATCGACTGGCGGGTGCCGCTGGACGTGGCCCGCCGGCGGGTCGGCCCCGGGGTCGCGGTCCAGGGCAACCTCGATCCGGCGCTCTGCGTGGCCGGCTGGCCGGTCGCCGAGGCGGAGACCCGCGAGGTCCTGGCCCGGGCCGGCACCGGACCGGGGCACATCTTCAACCTCGGTCACGGCGTGCTGCCCGAGACCGATCCCGGCGTCCTCGAGCAGGTGGTCCAGCTGGTCCACGCCGAGGGTCGGGCCGGGGTGGGGACGGCGTCGTGACCGCCGCCACGCCGGTGGGCGTGCTGGTGATGGCCCACGGGACGCCGTCGCGCCCGGAGGACATCGAGGCCTTCTACACCCGCATCCGGCGGGGACGGCCGCCGACCCCCGAACTCCTCGCCGAGCTGGTCGGCCGCTACGAGGCGCTCGGGGGCGTTTCCCCGCTGGCCGAGCGGACCCGGTCCCAGGTGGACGGCCTGGCCGCCGCCCTCGAGGCGCGGGCACCCGGGCACTACGTGGTCCGCTACGGCGCCAAGTACACGTCGCCCACCATCGAGGAGGGCATGGCGGACCTGGAGGCGGCGGGGGTGACCACCGTCGTCGGCCTGGTCCTCACCCCCCACCAGTCGTCGCTGGGGTCGGGCGAGTACCTCCGACGGGCCGGGGAGGCCGCCGGCCCGTCGACCCGGTTCGTCCCGGTGCCGTCGTGGTACCGGGCTCCCGGCTTCGCCGGGCTGCTCGCCGCCCGCACCGAGGCCGTCCTGGCCTCGCTGGCCCCCGCCGCCGGCCCGGGGGGGACGGCGCTGTTCTTCACGGCCCACTCGCTGCCGCTCCGGGTGGTGGCCGAGGGCGACCCGTATCCCGACCAGGTGCGCCGGTCGGGCGAGGACATCGCCGCCGTGCTCGGGCTCGCCGGGCGGGCCGGGGTCCGGTGGGACGTGGCCTGGCAGAGCGCGGGCCGGACGGCCGACCCCTGGATCGGGCCCGACCTCCTCGAGGAGATCCGGCGGGTGGCCGGCGAAGGCGCCGGGGCGGTGGCGGTCTGCGCCGTCGGCTTCGTCTCCGACCATCTCGAGGTCCTCTACGACCTCGACATCGAGGCGGCCGGGGTGGCGGCGTCGGCCGGGGTCGCCTTCGCCCGCACCCCGTCGCTCAACGACGATCCGGCGTTCCTCGACATCCTGGCCGGCGTGGTGGCGGCGACGTGAGCGACGCCCGGCGACCGGTGGTGGCGGTGGTGGGCGGCGGCATCGCCGGCCTGTCCGCCGCCTGGGAGCTCGCCGCCGGGGCCGGCGGCGTGGTACCCGACGTCCACGTCCTCGAGGCCGGCGACCGGCTGGGCGGCAAGGTCCGCTCGACCGAGTTCGCCGGCCGCCGGATCGACCTGGCGGCCGACGCCTTCCTCGCCCGGCGTCCGGAGGCCGTCGGGCTGTGCGAGGAGCTCGGGGTGACCGACGAGCTGGTACCGGTGGGGGCGTCCGGCGCCTCCCTCCTGGCCCGGGGGCGGCTGCGGGCCCTGCCGGGCGGGCTGGCCCTCGGGGTCCCCACCCGGTGGCTGCCGGTGGCGCGTTCGGGCATCCTCGGACCCGGTGAGCTGGTCCGGCTGGCCCGCGACGTGGTGCTGCCCCGCGGGGGGGACCTGTCGGTCACCGGCGACCGCTCGGTGGGCGACATCGTCGGACAACGCCTGGGACGCCCGGTGGTCGAGCGGCTGGTGGACCCGCTGATCGGCGGCATCCACGCCGGCGACGTCGACGAGCTGAGCGCGGCGGCCACCTTTCCGGTGCTGATCGGTGCCTCCCACCAGTCGGGCAGCTTCATGCACCGGCTGGGCCGGACCCAGGCCGCCCTGGCGGCGGCCGCCCCGCCGTCCGACGGACCGCCGGCCCCCCTCTTCTGGTCCCTGCGCGACACCACGGCCAGCCTGGTGGACCACCTGGCCGCCGGTCTCGCCTCGCGGGGGGTGGGGCTCCGCACCGGCGCGACGGTGGAGGCGGTGACCCGGACCGCCGGGGGCCGCTGGCTCCTCACCCTCGGCGGCCGGCCCGGGGGGACGCTCGAGGCCGACGGTGTGGTCCTGGCCGTACCCGCCACGGTGGCCGCCCCCCTCCTGGCCGTCCACGCCCCGGCGGCGGCCGGCATGCTGGGCACCATCGAGTACGCGTCGGTGGCGGTGGTGACGCTCTCGGTCCCCGCCGCATCCATCGCCCGGCGGCTCGACGGCACCGGGTTCCTAGTGCCCTGCACCACCACCATCGACCACCGGCGGGCCCTGGTCACCGGGTGCACCTACCTCTCGCACAAGTGGCCGCACCTGGCCCGCGACGGCGACGAGCTGCTGCGGGTGTCGGTCGGGCGGCTCGGCGACGACCGGGCGGACGACCTCGGCGACGAGGAGCTGGTGGCCTCGACGTTCGGCGAGCTGGCCACCGTGCTGGGGATCACCGGGACACCCTCGGCGTCCCTCGTCACCCGGTGGGCCGGCGCCTTCCCCCAGTACCGGCCCGGCCACCTGATCCGCGTGGCCACCGTCGAGCGGGCGATCGCCGACCTGCCCGGCCTGGCGCTGGCCGGTGCCGCCTACCACGGGGTGGGCATCCCCGCCTGCGTCGGCAGCGGACGCGCCGCCGCCCGGTCGGTCCTCGGCTCCCTCGACCCGGGGACCGTCGTGCGGCCCGAGGCGTGAGCACCGGGTCGCCGCCACCCCCGGCGGCGGACGACGGGGCGGCGCACCGGCCCGCCTGGCGGGCACCGGGGGTGCGGCTGGTCCACCGGCGGGACACCCCCACCGTCCCCCGCCGGGGGGCGGTGGCCCTCCCCTCTCTGATCGCCGGGGTCGGACTCGCCCTGTCCCTGCCGCCGTGGGGCTTCTGGCTCCTGGCCTTCCCGTCGGCGGGGCTCCTGTGGTGGCGGCTCGACGGTCTCCGGCCCCGGACCCGCCTGTGGGCCGGCTGGCTGGCCGGCCTGGGGATCTACCTGCCCGGCCTGGCCTTCACCCGGGCGTTCACCCTCGCGGGCGCGCTGGTCCTCATCGCCGTCGAGGCGCTCTTCCCGGCGGTGGCGTGCCTGATGGTGCCGCCCCGTCCGGTGGCGGCCCGGGCGCTGGCCTTCCCGGCCGCCATGACCCTGGCCGAGTCCCTCCGGATGACCTGGCCGTTCGGCGGCCTCCCCATCGGCGGGGTCTTTCTGGGGCAGGCCGACGGCCCCGTGCTCGACGTGGCCCGGCTCGGGGGCCCGCTGGCACTGACCCTGGCGGTGTGGGTCGGCGGGGTGGCGGTGGCGGCCCTGGTGGGAGCCGTGGTCAGCGGGGTGACCCACCGGCGGCGGGCCCGGGCCTTCGAACGCACCGGGCTGGCCGGGGGGGAGCGCCGCCCGGTCGGCCTCGGCGGGGGTACGCCGGCGCTGCTGGTCACCGCGGCCGTGGCCCTGGTGGCGGTGGTGGCCGCCACGGTGGGGGGCCGGCACGCCCCGGACGGGGGGCCGTCGGTCGGCACCGTCACCACCGCCGCCGTCCAGGGCGGCGGCCCCCGGGGCTTCCGGAAGTCGCAGGTGGACCCGGCGACCGTCCTGGCCCGCCAGGTGGCCGCCACCGCCGAGCTGCAGCGCCTCGACGGCGCGCACGGCCCGGCCCTGGTCCTCTGGCCGGAAGACGTCGTGTCGCTGCCGACCCCGCTCGACGGCACGCCCGAGGAGGCGTCGCTGTCGGCGCTGGCCCGGCGGCTGCACACCACCCTGGTGGTGGGAGTGACCGAGACGGTGTCGGCCACCGCCTTCCGGAACGAGGCGGTGGCGTGGGGACCCGACGGCACCCTGGTGGCCCGGTACGAGAAGGTCCACCGGGTGCCGTTCGGTGAGTACGTGCCCTACCGGAGCTTCTTCGCCCACCTCGGCAACCTGTCGGCCGTCCCCCTGGACGCCGTCCCCGGCGACCGATCGGGGCTGATGACCACCCCGGCCGCCCCCCTCGGGGCGATGATCTCCTATGAGGTCTTCTATGCCGACCGGGGCCGGTCCTCGGTGCGAGCCGGCGCCCAGCTCCTCATCGTCCCGACCAACACCTCCTCCTACGCCGACGCCCAGATCCCCACCCAGGAGATCGCCGCCTCCGAAGTCCAGGCGGTCCAGCAGGGTCGGGACCTGCTCCAGGCCGCCCCCACCGGGTTCAGCGCGGCGGTGACCAACCGGGGGCGGCTCCTCACCCGGTCCACCCTCGGGGCCCAGCAGGTGGTCCTGGCCACCCTGTCCCGCCGGACCGGCCTGACCCCCTACGTCCGCTTCGGCGACCTGCCGGCCCTCATCCTGGCGGCGGCCGGGCTCCTGGCCGCCTGGCTCCTGGCCGCACGCCGCCCGGCCGGCCGCCCCGGTGGCGCCGCGGCCACGAGCTACTCTGCTCCCCTCCGGGACCGCACCCCCCGGTGGCGTCCCGTCAGGGTCCGCCTCCGATCGCGGTTCCCACCCGCAGCACCGCCGCCGCCCCCGGGCCCGGGGGCGGCGTCCGGGGACCATCGCACGCCAGCCCCCGAGGAGCACTGAGCATCCCGTGAACCCGTCGGACCCACCAGACGCCCCGACGACGGGCGGGCCCACGCCCGCCGGGCCCGATCCCGTCTCGCGCGCCGACCGACGCCGGGCGCGGGACCGGACCGGCCGCTCCCGTCGCTGGTGGGTGGGTGGCGCGTTGGCCGGGGTGGTGGTGGTCGGGACGGTGGTCGCCCTGGTCGCCGCGGGGGGAGTGTCGGTGGCGACCCCCCCGCCCGCCGCCCCGAGCAGCTCCCCGGCGGGGCTGGTGGTGCTCCACCACAACATGCCCAGTCCCTACGTGCTGGTCGACGGCTCGTCGGACTACCTCTACACGGGCGGTTACGGCCCGGGCGTCGCCCCCCACGTACCGGTCCGGCGGTTCACCACCCTGAACGACATCACGGCCGCCGCCCGCACGGATGCCATGCCCACCCTGCCGGCCGGCTCGTGGGGGTGGATCTGGACGGTCGACGTCCACCGGGCCGGCCCGGGCTACGCCATGTGGTTCACCACCGAGTACCCTGCCGTGCGCAACCCGGGCGGAGTGGCCAACCAGTGCATCGGCAACGCCACGTCGTCCAGCCCGCTCGGCCCGTTCACCCCGAGCGCCGGCCCGGTCATCTGCCAGCAGTGGGGCAGCATCGACCCCCGGGTGGTGGTGGCGCCCGGCGGCACCAGCTACCTGGTCTGGAAGTCGGACACCAACGCCGACAGGACGACGGTGATCCCCACCACCATCTGGGAGCAGCAGCTCGCCCCCGACGGTGTGACGCTCGTCGGCACCCCCCGCCAGATCGCCACCTCCACCCAGCCGTGGGAGGGAGCGCTGGCGGAGTCACCGGACATGGTCGACCTCGGCGGCACCTACTACCTGTTCTTCTCGGGGAACTCGTCGCTCGACCCCCGCAACGGGGTGGGGATGATGACGTGCGCCTCCATCCAGGGACCGTGCACCGACAGCCGGCCCACCGCCTTCATCAGCTCCAACCGCCAGGGCCAGGGACCCGGCGAGGAGTCGCTGTTCCAGCAGGGTGGGAACACCTGGCTGCTCTACTCGCCCAATGCCATCTTCGGTCCCAACCTCTACCGGCCACTGGCCGTGGCCCGGGTGGCCGTCGGGCCGCACGGCCCGTACGTGGCGAGGTTCGACGGGGCGGTGCCGGGCCGGTAGCCGTCGGTACCCGGCCCCCTAGTCGTAGTACCCGGAGTGGATGTAGACGCAGGGGATGCCCTCGGCGTGGAACATGGCGAAGTTGTCCGGATCGTCCTCGAAGGCCAGGCGGAGGTCGAACCCGAAGGCCCGGAGCCCGGCCACCTCGTCCCGCTTGAACCGGGTGACCTGGGAGTAGTCCCCCCGGGACCGCATCACCAGCAGGTCCCAGCGCAGGCCGTACCGATCCAGCCAGGCCAGCGTCTGGGGCTGGACACTGAACGGGCGACCGGTGAGGAGGATGACCTGGAGGCGGGGGTCGAGGAGCTCCATCAGCCGGGCCAGCTCCTCGATCACCGGGTCGTCGCCGCAGGCGGCGAAGAACCGGTCCCAGTCGCGCCGGCCGTGCTCGAGGAAGTGCTGGCGACCCACCGCGTCGGAGAGCACCCCGTCCACGTCGAAGACCACGGCCTCGCCCGGGCGGTGCACCGGGCCCTGCCGCCACGCCCAGTTGGTGTGGCCCGTCCCGGGCGTCACCGGTGGCGCGCCGGATCCGGTGGCGCCCCGGCGCTGGTCTGATCGGACATCGTCTCCCCTTCGTCCACGCGTTCCGCCCTGCCCGGGCGGCCGCGACGAGCCTAACGCCGGCGGGCCTCTACGATTGAGGGCGCGTGAGCACCCCAACCACAGAGACGGCGGCCGTCCCCGGCGGTGGCGGCGCCCGCGACGACGGCGGACCCCGGCCCGCCGCCCGGCACGATCCCGCCGTCCCGGTGGTGATCGACGTCCCCATCGGGCGCCGGGTGATGGTGGTGAGCGACCTGCTGCTCACCGCCGCCGCCACCCCGTCGTCCACGGCGGTGAGCAACGAGCTGGCCCGGGCCCTGGACGCCTGGGACGGCCCCGGACTGCTGGTCATCGCCGGCAACCTCTTCGACCTGTCGGGCACCGACACCCCCCGGGTGGAGGCCGAGGCCGGCATGGCCGCCCACCCCCGCCTGCGCGAGGCCTTCCGGCGCTTCCTCGGCTCCCCCGACCGCCGGGTCATCCGCCAGACCGGCACCCACGAACCGGGCTACGACACCCACCACGAGACGGTGGCCGCCATGGCGGCCATGGGTGTCGAGCAGTTTCCCGTGGTCGATCTCCACCTCCAGACGGCCACCGGCCTCCGCCGGGTGCGGGTGGAGCCCGGCGAGCACGCCTACGCCGCCGGGCGCCAGGCCGGGGGCGGCTCGGACCTCGACCCGGCGGCCGATGCCAAGCCAGGGGCGGTGGGGAGCGACCGGGCCGGCGAGCGCTGGCGGGTGCTCACCGAGCAGTCCCAGGAGGACTCCCCCTGGCTCGACGGCATCGAACGCCTCAGCGACCCGTCCGCCCTCTCCCGGTTCGTCACCTCTCGGGTGCTCTACCGGCGCTTCGGCCGGTACGCCTGGTGGCTACTGGTTCCGTTCGCGGTGGCCGCCCTCCTGCGGGTGGCGGTCACCCCGTGGGTGCTGGCCCATCTGGGCAACGGGCTGCCCGCCCGGGCCATCCGCAACGTCCACCAGGCCGACTGGACCGACCAGTTCCAGGTGGCGAGCCTGGTCGCCCTGGTCACCCTGGCCGTGCTGATCGTCGTGCTCGGCCTGCTCAGCCGGCGGGCCTGGTCGATCCTGGGCGGCGGCTCGCTCGAGACCGTGCAGAGCGAGGGGATGGCCAACGACCTGGCCCGCGACGCCGCCCGCCTCCTGGTGGGCGAGGGCTACGCCGGCCTGATCACCGGGGCCACCTTCCACTCCGAGCTCACCAACCTGGGGGTCGGCTTCTACGCCAACATCGGGGCCACCGCCGAGGTCGTCGAGGAGCAGCGGGGCCGGCTGGGCCTCCCGCCGGTCTTCGTGCACCGGCGGCGGGTCAGCTGGATCGAGGTGGAGACCGGGGCCGAGCTCCACGTACGCCTCCTCCTGGCCCAGACCGACCTCCGCTCCCCCAGCCTCCTCGAACGCGTCGTCGTCCTGCGCCGGAGCATCCATGCCCTCCACCCGACGGTGGTGGCCTCGTTCCCCCACGGGGACTCGTGGCCGCCGGCGCCCGACCTTCGCCAGGCCCACCGCCGGACCCGCCGGGTCCGCCGGCTGGCGTCGGCGGCCATCCTGGTGGCCGGCATCCTCGACGTGCTGGATGCCATCACCCCCCCGCTGCGCGGCCGGCTCCACGTGCTCCTCGAGTACTTCCCCCTCCGGGCCACCGTCGCCGCCGGGGCGCTGGTGGCCCTGGCCGGCCTGGCCCTCATCGCCATCGGCCGCGGCATCCTGCGGGGCCAGCACCTCGCCTGGCAGGTGGCCGTGGTGCTGCTGGGCGGCACCCTGGCGCTCCACCTGCTCGCCGGCGGCGACGTCGAGGAGTCGATCCTGGCCCTGGCCATCCTCGTCCTCCTGGTGGTCAACCGGCGCGAGTTCACCGCCTCCTCGGACTGGCCCTCGCTCCGGTCGGCCGTCCTCGCCCTCGTCCTCGGGGCCGTGGCCATCACCGCCATGGCGACCATCTCCATCGAGCTCTTCGCCCGCCTGGGGATGCACCGCCACCACACCGCCATCCCGTGGCCCACCGCCTGGTGGGCGGGGGCCGAACGGCTGGTGGGGATCAAGACGGTGGCCCTGCCCCCGCACCTCGACCGCTTCCTGGCCCCGACGCTCCTGGTGATCGGGGTGTCATTGGTGGCCGGGACGCTCTTTCTGGTGTCGCGACCGGTGGTCGACCGGCGCCTCACCTCCGGGCGGGCCGCCGAGTTCCGGGCCCGCGACATCGTGCGGCGGCACGGGACCTCGACGCTCGACTACTTCGCCCTGCGGACCGACAAGCAGTGGTTCTTCCACCGGGACAGCCTGGTGGCCTACGCCATCTACGGCGGCATCTGCCTGATCTCCCCGGACCCCATCGGACCGTTCAACGAGCGGGAGCAGGTCTGGGACGCCTTCCGGCGGTTCGCCGACAGCCACGGGTGGGTCCCGGCGGTGATGGGGGCCGGGGAGAGCTGGCTGCCCATCTACCGGGAGTCCGGCATGCACAACATCTACCTCGGCGACGAGGCGGTGGTGGACGTCCAGCAGTTCAGCCTGGCCGGCGGCGAGAAGAAGGGTCTGCGCCAGGCCCACAACCGCGTCCAGAAGAAGGGGTACACGGTCAGCTTCCACGACCCGTCGCGGATCGGCCCCGAGCTCTCCGCGGAGCTGGTGGGCCTGATGAGCCTCAGCCGGCAGGGCGAGCACGAGCGTGGCTTCTCCATGATGCTCGGCCGGGTCTTCGACCCCCGGGACACCGGCCTGCTGCTGACCGTCGTCCGGGGCCCCGACGGCCGGGCGGCGGCCATGTGCCAGTTCGTCCCGGCCCGGGGCATCCACGGCTTCTCCCTCGACCTGATGCGCCGCGATCCGGGCGACCACCCGAACGGCCTCCTCGACTTCGCCCTCTGCTCGACCATCGAGCACCTGCGCGAGGGCGGCTACGAGGGGTTGAGCCTCAACTTCGCCGCCCTCCGCTCCACGCTGGCCGGGGAGAAGGGGGACGGCGCCGTCCAGCGGGCCGAACGCTGGTTCCTCAAGCGCCTGTCGAGCTTCGCCCAGATCGAGTCGCTGTGGCTGTTCAACGCCAAGTACTCGCCGAACTGGCTGCCCCGCTACGTGGTCTTCGATACCGCCGAGCACCTGGTGCCGGTGGTGATGGCCATCTTCCGGGCGGAGTCGCTGTGGGAGATCCCGGTGCTGGGCAAGCTCCTGGCCGTGGGGGCGGAGAAGCGGATGCTGGCGGCCCAGCACGAGACCGAGGCGTTCATCGCCTCGTCCTTCGGCGACATCGAGCTGCCGGCCGGGGACGTGCCACCCCCGCCGGCGCAGCCCAGCCGGTCCCACTGAGCGGGGGCACCGGCGCCCTCAGCCGTCGGTGCGGTCCGGTGCCCCCCGGGCGTCGTCCGCGCTCTCCTCCGCGCCCTCGGCCGCGGTACCACCCGGTACCGCCAGCACCATGCCCGCCGCCGCCGGGGCGTGGGTCACGAAGGAGACGAGGGCCACGACCGCCGCCGTCACCAGCACCACCACCACCACCACGGTCGGCGACGGGTTGTCCCAGGTGAAGAGGACGAGGGCCCCGATGCCCACCACCACCCACAGCAGGGCCTGGCGGAAGGTGGTCACGAACCGGATGAAGGGGCCCTCCACCAGCCACGACGGTCGGTGGTGGCTCCGCAGGCGGGCCCGGATCCAGGGGTTGCCCACCGCCGTGGCGATCACCGCCGCCACCAGCGAGACGCCCAGGATCCACCGCACGGCGTCCATGGGCTGGGACGTGATGATGTCGTAGGCGGCCGCCGCGGCGTTGGCCGGGATGCTGGCGGGCAGGGCGTGCAGGTAGATGTTCCGGCCGATGTCGAAGCCCAGGAGCAGCAGCCCCATGGAGACCGCCAGGCCCAGGGTGGCCCGGACGAACCCGCGCCGTCGGTTCATGGCCAGCAGCACCGCCCCGATGAAGAGCAGCAGGGTCACCAGGGGCAGCACCACGGTCAGGCGGTTGACCTGCCGGGTCACCGCCTGGGCCCTGGCCAGCTGGGTCGACTTGAACAGGACCAGTTCGGGCCCGTTGCCGGTCTGGACCTTGTCGAAGATGGTGATGCCCCGCTGGTCCAGCGCCTGGATGGCCTGGTCCGCCACCTTGCCGAGGTTGAGGGAGACCACGCCGTCGTTGGCGGTCACCGGGCCGGAGGTGTCACCGGTGAGGAGGGCCACCAGCTGTTTGTGGGCCCGCTGGTTGAGCTGGGTCCACACCGTGGCGAACTGGTCGGACTGGACGAACTTCAGCACCACGGTGTGCACCGCGGTGTCGACGCCGCCGGCGATCGGCGACGCCAGGAAGCCGGCCCGGGAGGGCAGCGCCTGTTGCACCTTGGCCTTGACGTCCACCTTGGCCAGCAGGGCGTTGGAGACCGAGTTGGCCACCGCCGTCTGGATGGCGGGGTCCTTGGCCAGCGGGGCCACCGTGGCCACGTAGCGGTCGGTGTTCAGCGCCTCGTTGCGGATGAAGACGGCCTGCACGGAGACGACGGCGAGCAGGCAGGCCAGGACCAGGACCACCCACGCCGACACCCGGCGGAACCGGTGGGGGCGGTGGTGCTCGAGCTCCTCGACCTCCTGGCGGAGGTGCTCGTTCTCGTCCCGGAGGCGTTCCACCTCGGTGTCTCCCGTGGTCATCGGGCCACTGTAGACCCGCGCCCGCCGGCCGACCCGGGACCGGGCGGCCCCGCTTCAGGCGTCGGCGGCCGGCGCCTCGAGGCCGTCGGGCACGCCGCCGGGCTGGCGGTCGAGGAGGCGGAAGGCGGCGGTCGGGAAGGCCAGCACCGACAGCACCGCGGCCGCCTCCAGGGCGGCGGCGGTGGCCGGCTCGATCAGGTGGGCGGTGAGGCCGAGGTCGACGATGACCACCACCAGCGGCAACGTCGTCGCCGAGAAGAGGGCGAAGGCCAGCCGCTGCCCGCGCCGGAGCACCTTGCGGTAGAGCAGCCACACCGGGATGCCCCGCACGGCCAGGAACCCGACCAGGAAGACGGGGATCCGGATCAGGGCCCGGGGATCGTGGACCAGGTCGGGGATGTCGAGCTCGATACCGCTCACCACGAAGAAGATGGGGATCAGCAACCCGTAGCCGATGGCGTCCAGCTTCCCGGACACCGCCTCGACGTCGAGGCCGGCCGACCCGACCCGGACCACGATCCCCGCCGCGAAGGCCCCGAGCAGCACGTCCACCCCGAAGCTGGAGGCCAGCAGCAGCAGGCTGACCAGGATGAGGGCGGTGATCCGCACCGGGAGCTGGCTGCTGGTGTGGGTGTGCCGGCGCAGGGCGCCGAGTACCCGCAGCGGCTTCGGCTGGCTGGCCACGTAGGCCGCCCCCACCGCCACCACCACGAAGCTGACCAGCACCACCGTGGTGCGGACGGCACTGGTGTCGGTGAGCACCAGCCCCACCAGCACGATCGGCCCGAACTCCCCGAGGGTGCCGGCGGCCATCCCGTGCAGGCCGAAGCCGGTGCCGAGGACGCCGGCGTCGCGCCACAGCGGCATCAGGACGGACAGGGCGGTGGTGGCCAGGGCCAGACCGATGACCGCCCAGGAGGCGGCACCGGCACCCAGCTGGACGGCCAGGCCGACGAGGACGGCCAGGACCGCCGAGATGGCCCAGCCGCCGGTGGCCAGCTTCATGGGCCGGCCCCGGAGCCGGGCGAAGTCGATCTCGAACCCGGCGAAGAACATCAGGAAGGCCAGGCCCAGCTCGGAGATCCCCTTCACGCCCGAGGTGACGTGGGCGATGCCGAGGAGGGCCGGGCCGAGGATGACACCGCCGACGATCTCGATGACCACCCCGCTGATCCGGTGGCTGCCCAGGGCGTCGCTGAGCAGCGGCGACAGCACCGCCACCACGAAGATCAGCGTCATGGTGACCAGGGTGGCGTTCACCGGGGCGATGTCCTCTCCAGTCGGTCGGGTCCGGCGCGATGCCGGGTGGGCCACCGTCGCCCGCCGGGAACGGACCGGCGCGTCGGCACCACGGTATCGTCGTGCGGTGGGCCCGACAGAACGGACGGCAGGCGGGGGGCCGGCGGCCGACCCGGGGATCCCGTCGGGGCTCCCCGGCCGGGCGGCGCGCGCCGAGCTCGGCCGGTCCCTCCGGACCGCCCACCCCCGGGGCGTCCACGGCGGCTGGTCGCCGCGGCCCGGACGCCCCGACCCCGTCGAGCTGCTGGGCCGCTCCGACCCCGACCGGGTGCCCGAGCTGGTCCCGGTCCGGTACGCCCGGATGGCGGCGTCACCGTTCGCCTTCTACCGGGGGGCGGCGGCGGTCATGGCCGACGACCTGGCCGCCACCGACGTCACCGGCCTGCGGGTCCAGGCCTGCGGCGACGCCCACCTCCTCAACTTCGGGCTGTTCGCCAGCCCCGAGCGCCATCTGGTCTTCGACGTCAACGACTTCGACGAGACGCTCCCGGGACCCTGGGAGTGGGACGTGAAGCGGCTGGCGGCCAGCCTGGCGGTGGCGGCCCGGGAGGACGGCTTCGACGACCGCCGCACCGCCGAGACGGTGCGGGCCTGCGTGGCCGCCTACCGGCACCAGCTCCGGGTGTTCTCCGGCCTGGGGGTGCTCGACCTCTGGTACGCCCACCTCGACGCCGAGGCCTCCCTGGTGGGCCTGCCGCTCAGTCGCGACGGCCGGCTGCGGGTCGAGCGGGCACTGGCCCAGGCCCGCCGGCGGACCAGCCGGCAGGCCCTCGACCGGCTGACCACCGAGGTCGACGGGCAGCGGCGGATCCGGAGCGAGCCCCCCACCCTGGTCCGCATCCCCCTCGAGGGCTTCGGCCGGCAGCTGGTCGACATGTACGACAGCTACGCCGCCTCCCTCGACGACGACCGGCGCGAGCTGCTCGCCCGCTACCGGGTGGTCGACCTGGCGGTGAAGGTGGTGGGTGTCGGCAGCGTGGGGACCCGCTGCTGCATCGTGCTGCTGGAGGGGGCGGATCCCGACGACGTGCTCTTCCTCCAGTACAAGCAGGCCGGGGCATCGGTGCTCGAGCAGTACCTGGAGGCCAGCCGCTTCGACAATGCCGGGCGGCGGGTGGTGGCCGGCCAGCGGCTCACCCAGGCGGCCAGCGACATCTTCCTCGGCTGGGGGGTGGGCGCCGACGGCAACCACTACTACTTCCGCCAGTACCGCGACATGAAGGGCGGCTTCGAGCTCGACACCACCTCACCCGACCGCGGCCGCCACCTGGCCGAGCTGGGACAGCTGTGCGGGTGGTCGCTCGCCCGGGCCCACGCCCGGACCGGCGATGCGGTGGCCATCGCCGCCTACCTGGGCAAGCGGGACCGGTTCGACCGGGCGGTGGTCGAATTCGCCGTTCCCTACGCCGACCAGAACCGGCTCGACCACGCCCGCCTGCTGGAGGCCATCGCCGACGGCGAGGTGCCCGCCGACCTCCGGCCCTGAGGTCCCCGGCCGACCGGTCGCCCCTAGCGCGCCTTCTTGGCGGCGTCCCGTCGACCCTTCTGCTGGCGCCACACCAGCAGCCGGTCGACCAGCGCCCCGAGGAGGATGCAGATCAGCAGCACCCAGATGAGGGCGACGTCCGAGCTGAAGAAGAGGAAGTGGACGGTGACCGTCTGGCTGTTCTTCAGCACGAAGGCGATCAGCAGCACCAGGATGACCAGGACCACCACGATCCGTACCACGTCCCGGGTCTCGCGCTTTTTGATCTCCTTGCCCGGATCGGGGGATCCCTGCACACTCGTCACGGTCGGCTCCTGTCGTTCGGCCTGCCCGGTCGAGAGTAGCCCCGGCCACCGTCGGGGACACGGATCGGTGGGGCGGTGGGGCGGTGGGGCGCTAGCTGAAGAGCAGCGTGGCCTGGTGGGCGAAGTCGACGATGGGGCCCGGGATGATCCCGAAGACCACGGTGAAGGCCACGCAGGTCCCGATGGCCAGCCAGGTGAGGGCCGGGACCCGCACCACCCGTCCGGCCACCGCCTCGGACGGAGGCGCCTCGGTCAGCACCGACAGCCCGGCCGGTTCGGACCCCGGATCGGCGCCGGTCTCCCCCACCGGGGCGGCCTCGACGCCGTCGGCGCCGGGGCCCGTGCCGTCGGCCACCGCGCCGGCCGGCGAGTACATGGTCACCGCCACCCGCAGGTAGAAGAAGGCGGCCACGGCCGCCGTGACCATGGCGATCACGGCCAAGGCGTAGGAGTGGGCGTCGACCGAGGCGGCCACCACCTGGAACTTGGCCAGGAAGCCGGTGGTGAACGGCGCCCCGGCCTGGCCCAGGAGCAGCACGGCGAAGGCGAAGGCCAGCACCGGCTGGCGCCGGGCCAGGCCCCGGTAGTCCGAGAGCTGGTGGCCGGTGTCGCCGTCGCGCCCGAGGACGGTGATCACCGCGAAGGTGCCGATCACCATGAACACGTAGGCGAAGAGGTAGTAGAGCGACGCCGACACCCCGCGGACGGTGGCCGCCTGGACGCCGAGAAGGATGAAGCCGGCGTGGTTGATGGACGAGTAGGCCATCATCCGCTTGACGTCGCGCTGGTTGAGCGCCACCACCGCGCCCACCACCAGGCTGAGGACGGCCAGCGCCCACACCAGCGGCTGCCAGTCGGCCCGGAGGGTCCCGAACGACGAGAGGAACACCCGGAGCAGGGCGGCGAAGGCGCCGGCCTTGGCCACCGCCGCCATGAAGCCGGTCACCGGCGAGGGCGAGCCCTGGTAGACGTCGGGCGACCACATGTGGAACGGGACGGCGGCGATCTTGAACCCGAAGCCGACCAGCAGCAGGGCCAGGCCGGCCAGCAGCACCCCGTTGCGGGCCACCACGTTGCGGGCCAGGTAGTCGGCGATCTGGGTCAGGTTGGTGGAGCCGGTGGCCCCGTAGACCAGGGCGATGCCGTAGACGAAGATGGCCGACGAGAAGCCCCCCAGCACGAAGTACTTGAGCGCCGCCTCCCCCGACTCCGCCCGCTTGTGGTTGAAGGCGGCCAGGACGTAGAGGGCGATGGAGAGGATCTCGAGCCCCAGGAACACGACGATGAGGTCGTTGGCCGAGCCCATCAGCATCGCCCCCGACGCCGACAGCATGGCCAGGACGTGGAACTCGGGGCCCTCGACGCCCTCGCGGCGGAGGTACCCGTCACCCACCAGGGCGGACAGCAGCATGGCGATGGCCACCGTCACCGAGACGAAGACGCTGAAGCCGTCGTAGGCCACGGAGCCGGCGATGGCGACCTTGGCCCCGTGGTTCTCGATCTCGTACCACTGGACCAGGGCGGCCACCAGGGCGGCCACCGAGGTCATCGAGGCCACCAGGGTGCCGGTGCCCACCCCCAGGATCTTCCGGAAGAGCGACGACACCACCACCAGCACCACCGCGCCGCCCATCATGATGAGGATGGGGAGGATGCTCAGGTAGTCGATGTGCGGGGTGTGGATGGTCGGCGCCGTGGAGGCGGCCACCAGCAGCGGGGACATCACCGGGCACCTCCCGTGGTGTCGATCGAACCGTGGACCGGGGCCGGAAGCCCCGAGGCGCCGGCGGCGCCGGCCGGCTCGTGGGTGTGGGTCACCTGGTCGACGTGGGCGATGAGCTGGTTGACCGACGGGGTGATGCGGTCGAGGACGGGCTTGGGGTAGACGCCGAGGACCACGATCAGGACGATCAGCGGGGCGATGACCCAGCGTTCGGCCGTCCCGAGATCGCGGGTCTTCCGGTCGGCCTCGGTGGGCTCGCCGTGGAAGACCTGCTGGTAGGCCCAGAGCAGGTAGAGGGCGGCGACGATGACCCCGAGGAGGGCGACCACGGCCCACCACCGGTGGACGACGAAGGTGCCGACCAGGATGAGGAACTCGCCGACGAAGCCGTTGAGCCCGGGCACCCCGATGGAGGCCAGCATCACCACGGTGAAGACCGCGGCCATCACCGGCGCCGAGTACTGCAGGCCGCGCAGCTCGTTGGTCTGCCAGGTCCGCCGGCGCTCGTAGATCCACCCGATGAGGAGGAAGAGGGCGGCGATGATCAGGCCGTGGTTGACCATCTGGATCACCCCGCCGGAGAGCCCCTGGGAGGTGAGGGCGAAGGTGCCGAGCACGATGAAGCCGATCTGGGCGAGCGAGGAGAACGCCACCAGCCGCTTCATGTCCCGCTGGGCACAGGCCACCACGGCGCCGTAGACGATGCCGACGACCGCCAGGGTCAGCAGCTCGGGTGTCAGGGTGCGGGTGGCCTGGGGGAAGAGGTTGAGGTCGAACCGGATGATCCCGTAGGTGCCGATCTTGGCCATGACCCCGGCCAGGATCACCGCGCCGGCGGTGGGCGATTCGGCGTAGGCGTCGGGCGACCAGGTGTGGAACGGCCAGATCGGGGCCTTGACGGCGAAGGAGATGGTGAAGGCCAGGAACAGCAGCACCCCGGCGGTCCCCGACAGGTGGGTGTGCTCCAGTGCCCCCAGCTCGAAGGTGAGCACCCCGGTCTGGGACTGGTGGATGAAGGCCACCGCCACGATCCCCACCAGCAGGAAGGCCGAGCCGGCGAAGGTGTACACGAAGAACTTGATGGCGGCGTAGCCCCGGCGGGCGTACCCCCAGCCGCCGATGAGGAAGTAGGCGGGCACCAGGGTGAGCTCGAAGAAGAGGAAGAACAGGATGAGGTCGAGCGACAGGAAGCTGCCGACACAGGCCGCCTCCAGCAGCAGCACCCAGGCCACGAACGACTTCGGGTCGCGCTTGGCGGTCGCCCCGAACAGGGTCAGGGGGATGAGCAGGGTGGTCAGCAGCACCAGGAAGAGCGAGATCCCGTCCACCCCGAGCGACCAGTGGATGCCCAGGGCCTTCGACCAGACGTGGTCGGAGGTGAGCTGGTATCCGGCCACGCCCTCGGTGAATTTGTGGAGGAGGACCACCGACAGGGCGAAGGTGGCCAGCGACACCGCGATGCCGACCGCCTGGTGGAACCAGGGGGCCACCCCCCGGCGGGGGATGAGGGCGACCACCGCCGCCCCGATGGCCGGCAGCAGGATCAGGACGGTGAGGAACGGGAAGGCGGTCGATGACATCAGCCCCACCACATCCTCGTCAGCATGAAGCCCAGCAGGCCCACGATCCCGACCACGATCCACAGGGCGTAGTTCCGCACGTAGCCCGACTGGAGCTTCCGGACCGCCGAGCCGGACCGCCGGGTGAGACCGGCCAGGCCGTTCACCGCCCCGTCGATGACCCTGGCGTCGACCACCGCGGCGGCGAACTGGGCCAGCCGGGCGCCGGGGCGGCCGATGACCGTGTCGTAGAGCTCGTTGAGGTACCACGACCGCTGGAGGAAGGCGGACTCCAGGGCCGGCCGCTGGGCCCGGGCGATCCACAGGCGCAGGCCGACGAAGACCCCGAGGATGGCGATCACCGCGTCGAGGGTGGCCAGCTTGAAGACGGTGGAGCGCACCTCGTGGTCGTTGTAGAGGCTGCCGCTGAACACCGGTCCGATCCAGCTGTCGAGGGAGAGGTGCGGGTTGGCGGTGGCCATCACCCCGCCGAAGGCGGCCAGGACGGCCAGGACGATCAGGGGGATGGTCATCACCGGCTTCGATTCGTGGGGCTCGGGGAGCGAGCCGTCGGGCAGGGGGTGCTCGGCGTGCCGGGCCTCGACCTCGTCGGGGTCGATGGGGGGCCGGTTCCAGCGGTCCTTCCCGAAGAAGGCCAGGCCGGTCAGCCGGCTCATGTAGTAGGCGGTGAGGAAGGCGGTGATGATCCCCACCACCCACAGGGCCGGGTGGGCCGCCCAGGCGTTGTCCAGCACGTCGCCCTTGGCCCAGAAGCCCGACAACGGCGGCACCGCGGCGATGGCCAGCCAGCCGATGGCGAAGGTGACGAAGGTGATGGGCAGGTAGATCCGGAGGTTGCCCATGCGCTTGAGGTCCTGCTCGTCGTGGAGGCCGTGGATGACCGAGCCCGAGCCGAGGAAGAGGAGGGCCTTGAAGAAGGCGTGGACCACCATCAGGAAGACGGCGGCTTCGTAGGCCCCGCAACCGATGGCTAGGAACATGTAGCCGAGCTGGGAGACGGTGGAGTAGGCCAGCACCTTCTTGATGTCCTGCTGGGCACAGGCGATGGTGGCGGCCACGAAGGCGGTGGCCGCCCCGATGATCGCCACGGTGAAGGCGGCGTTCGGCGAGGCGTGGAGCAGCGGGTTGACCCGGCAGAGCAGGTAGACCCCGGCCGTCACCATGGTGGCGGCGTGGATGAGGGCGGAGACCGGCGTCGGGCCCTCCATGGCGTCGGCCAACCAGGGGAAGAGCGGGATCTGGGCCGACTTGCCCACCACGCCCACCAGCAGCAGCAGGCAGATGGCGGTGATGTTGGCCGAGCCGATCTTCGGGATGTCGGCGAAGACCTGCCGGTACTCGAGCGTCCCAGTGGTCTGGAAGGTGAGGAAGATGGCGGCCAGGAACCCGACGTCACCGATCCGGTTGTAGATGAAGGCCTTCTTGCCGGCGCTGGCCGCGGCGTCGCGGGTGAACCAGAAGGAGATGAGGAAGTAGGAGCAGGTGCCCACGCCCTCCCAGCCCACGAAGGTCACCAGCATGTTCGATCCCAGCACCAGGATGAGCATGGAGGCCACGAACAGGTTGAGGTAGACGAAGAACTTGGCGTAGTCGCGGTCGCCCTTCATGTACCCGACCGAGTACATGTGGATCAGCGCCGAGATGCCGGTCACGAAGAGCACCATGGTCATCGACAGCGGGTCGACGTAGAGGTCGGCGTGGACCTGCAGGCCCCCCACCGGAATCCACGTCCAGAGGTTCTGGGTGAAGGTCCGGTCGGCGGCGTGGACACCCAGGAGGTCGAGGTAGACACCCACCGACACCACGAACGAGGCGGCCACGAAGACGGTGGCCACCCAGCCGGCGGCCGGGTCGCCGAGGCGACGGCCCAGCAGCAGCTGCACGCCGAACCCGACCAGGGGCAGCAGGATGATGAGGTACGTCCACTGGAGCACGTTCCGGTCAGCCCTTCATCAGGTGGAGGTCGTCGGCCGTGGCGTTGGCCCGTCGGCGGAAGATGGCGACCACGATGCCCAGGCCGACCACCACCTCGGCGGCCGCCACCACCAGCACGAAGAAGACCAGGACCTGGCCCCCGATGTCATGCAGCATGTTGGCGAAGGTCACGAAGGTGAGGTTGGCGGCGTTCAGCATCAGCTCGATGCACATGAACATCACCAGGACGTTCCGTCGGATCAGCAGCCCGAAGGCGCCGATGGCGAACAGCACGGCGGCCAGCGACAGGTACCAGTCGCCGTTGATGCCGCCGTTGATCGCCCCGTTCACCGCGGTCATGGCGCCACCTCCCCGTGGGTCCGGTCGGTCGGCTCGGCGGGCTCGGTAGCCCGCGAGGCGGCGTAGGCCCCCCCCACCGGCTGGTCCGAGACGCTGGGGTCCTCCCCGGTGACGTCCTCGGTGGCCCCGGCGTCGGGCGGGTTGGCCACCGCCGGCGGTCGCCGGGCCAGCACCACCGCGCCGACCACGGCGATGACCAGCAGGGCGGAGGTGACCTCGAAGGGGAACAGGTAGGTCGTGTACACCGACTTGCCCAGCTGGGCGACGTTGGAGGCGGGGACGTCGGTGGTGCCCGCCACCGAGCGGGCGCCGGTGGTCCACTTGGAGATCTCACCGAGCAGCAGCAGCCCGGTGGCGCCCAGGGCCACCAGGGCCACCGCCAGGGGGCGCTGTCCCCGGAGCGGCTCGACGGCGATGTTCTCCTGGCGGTCGACGCCGAGGAACATGATGACGAACAGGAACAGCACCACGATGGCCCCGGCGTAGACGATCACCTGGACGACGGCCAGGAAGTCGGCCCGCTGGAGGACGAACAGCACGGCGATGCCGAACAGGGTCATCACCAGCATCAGGGCCGAGTGGACCGGGTTGCGGGCCACCACCACGCCGATGGCCCCGGCCAGCACGATGGCGGCGGCCACCACGAAGGTGGTCCAGCTGACGGCGTCGGCGTGTCCGGTGGTGGTGGCGGCGGCGAGCAGCAGCCCCTGCACGGCGGCGAGCATCAGCCCTCACCCCCGTCGGGGTCGGGGGCCGGTGGGGAGACCGACGGGTCGCCGCCGGCGCTGTTGCCGGCCACCACCGAGGCGGTGTAGTCGGCGTCGGCCTGGGCCCGGTGCTTCTTCCCGAAGCCGGGGGAGAACCGTTCGGCCTTCTCCCGCATCCGGCCGATGGCGCCCCGCGGGCCGCGCTTGTCGGCCGGCTGATCGATCGGCCGCAGGTGGCGCTCGAGGGTCTGGCGGAGCGGCAGCGAGCCGGTGGCGGCGTCGTCGCGGTTGCCGCTCTGGCCGCCCTCGGGGGTGCGCACCCCGAACCCGAGCTCGCCCGACCACTGCACCTCGCCCTCGAAGGCGGCCGCCCCCGACGGCGAGGTGGCCCGCATCCAGCCGGAGGTGTGGAGGTGGTCCTCCTCGCGCCAGTCCTCCCAGGGCAGGTGCTGCGGATTGCCCTCGTCGTCGACCAGGAGCTCGTCCTTGGTGTAGATGGCGTCGTTCCGGTTGGTGAAGGAGAACTCCATGAGCTTGGTCTCGGTGATCGCCTCGGTGGGACACGCCTCCACGCACATGTCGCAGTGGATGCACCGCAGGAAGTTGATCTCGTAGACGTAGCCGTAGCGCTCGCCCGGGGAGACCGGGTGGTCCGGTGGGTTGTCGAGGCCGCGGACGTAGATGCAGTCGGCCGGGCAGACGCCTGCGCAGAGCTCGCAGCCGATGCACTTCTCCATACCGTCCTCGTACTTGTTGAGGACGTGGCGGCCGTGCTGGCGCGGCTGCTTGGGCCGCTTCTCCTCGGGGTACTGCCGGGTGACCGGCAGCCGGCCGAGGTGCTCGAGGGTGAGCTTGAACCCGCCCAGGAAGTTCTGTCGCTGCTTCGGCGGCTCGGGTGCTGCCATCAGGAGCCCCCTCCCTCGGTGGTGGTGGTCGACGGCGTCGGATCGGCCGGGGCCTCGGGCGGGCGAGACCAGAGCCGGAGGCCGACCTGGGGCACGATGGCCCGGGTCTCCTCGCGCTCGGCACCGATGGCGAAGGCCCGCGAGATCAGCACGCCGGCCACCACCACGGTGGCGGCCATGGCCAGCCCCCACCAGGCGTCCAGGACGAACCCGGCCACCAGCATCAGCCAGCCCAGCGCCAGCGGGATGAGCTTCTTCCACCCGAGGTCCATGAGCTGGTCGTAGCGGAGCCGGGGCAGGGCCGCCCGGAGCCAGACGAAGACGAACAGGAAGATGATGGTCTTGCCCAGGAACCACAGGATGGGCCAGAGCCAGTAGAGGTGGGGGATGTGCGGCACCGGCCCGTCGGGGCCCCCGAAGAAGAGCGTCACCGTGATGGCCGACATGGTGATGGTGTTCATGAACTCGGCCAGGAAGAACAGGGCGAACCGGATCGAGGAGTACTCGGTGACGAACCCCCCCACCAGCTCGGAGTCGGCCTCCACCAGGTCGAAGGGCGGGCGGTTGGTCTCGGCGATGATGGCGATGAAGAAGATGACGAACGGGACCAGCCCGAGGCGGATGACGTTCCACTGCCACAGGTGGAGGGACTGGGCCACCACGATCGCCCGGGTGGAGAGCGAGCCGGTGATGAGCACCACGGTGACCACCGTCATGCCCAGGGCGGCCTCGTAGGAGATCATCTGGGCCGAGGCCCGGACCGAGCCGAGCAGGGGGTACTTCGACCCCGACGACCAACCGGCCAGCATGATCCCGTAGACGCCGATGGACGACATGGCCAAAAGGAAGAGGATGCCGGCCGGCGGATCGGCCAGCTGCAGTTCGAAGGTGTGGCCGGCGATGGTGACCACGCCGCCGATGGGGACGATGGCGAAGGCCAGGAAGGCGGGGATGATGGTCAGGTAGGGGGCCAGCTTGAAGACGAACCGGTCCGCCTGGTCCGGCAGCAGGTCCTCCTTGAAGAAGAGCTTGATGCCGTCGGCCAGCGTCTGGGCGATGCCGAACGGCCCGGCCCGGTTGGGCCCGATGCGGCTCTGCATGTCCGAAATCACCTTGCGCTCGAACCAGATCATCAGCATCACCGCCACCATCAGGGCGCCGAAGACCACCAGTACCTTGATGAGGACGATGAGCAGCACCACCCAGCCGGTCCCGTTGACGTAGAGCGGGTCGTTGGTGGTGCCCGACAGGGCGTGGAGGGCGGGGAGGGCGGCGGTCACGGGGTCTCCAGCCGGAGCTCGGTCACCGCGGCAGCGGCGTCGATCAGCTCGGCGGCCGAGCCGCCGGCCAGCGGTACGTTGAAGTCGGCGACCACCACCCGGCGGGGCAGTGACGGGTCGGGCACGGCCGGGGCCACCAGGGAGGCACGGGCCGTCCGGATGCGGACGTCGCCGCCGGCGGCCACCCCGAGGTCGTCGAGGTCGTGGGGGTTCACCCGCAGCGCCGACTCGCCGACCAGGCCGGCCAGCGCCGGGGTGGCCCGCACGGCGGCGCCGAGGTCGTAGAGGCGCCGTCCCGACACCAGCCGGAGCGAGTAGCTGTCGGTGGGCGCCACGTGGGGCACGTCCAGCCCGACCGGGCCGGCCAGGACCGGGGGGGGCGTCCCCTCCTCGGCGGTGGTCCGCCCGGTGGCGCCGAGGCCGGCCGACGGGCTCTCGGCCAGGCCGGCCCGCGGCGGGGCGCCCTGGCGCTCCACCGACTCCACCCCGGGGAAGGCGATGGGGTCGAGCGGGGCGGCCCCCGGGCGGTGCCCCAGGGCGACGGGGGTGACGGCCAGCGGGGCCACGACGCCGTCGGCGGCGCCCGGGCCGTCGAGCACCGAGCGGGTGATGCCGCGGTAGGCGGGGGCCAGGCGCTCGATCTCGTCCCACACGTCGTTGACCGAGTCGAGGTGGAGGTCGGCGCCCAGGTGGACGGCGAGCTCGGCGGCGATCATCCAGTCGGGCCACGCCTGGCCGGGCGGGGTGAGCTTCTGGCCCAGCCGGCTGATGCGACCCTCGAGGTTGGTGGTGGTCCCCGGGCGCTCGTGGGCTTCGGCGGCCGGCAGCACCACGTCGCCCCGGTCGGTCAGCGGTCCGGGCGCCGTCGCCACCGCCACCACGAACTCGGCGCCGTCGAGGCCCCGGCGGGCGAGCTCGGCGTCGGGATGGTCGGTGAGCGGGTCGGCCCCCAGGACCACCAGCGCCCGCAGGCGGGTGCCGTCCCCGTCGCCGGCCGCCGAGGTCAGCATGCCGGTGGCGTCCAGCCCGGCGGCGTCCGGGACCGAGCCCCAGGCCTCGGTGAACCACGGCCCGCCGGCCGCCAGGGTGACCCGTCCGGGGAGCAGGCCGGGGGACAGCCCCATGTCGAGGGCACCCATGACGTTGCCCCGACGGAGGGCGGGTAGGAAGGTGGCGCCGGGGAGGGCGGCCGCCAGCACCTGGGCGGCCTCGGCCACCAGGCGGGCGTCCTCGGCCAGCGACGGGCGCCCGAGGACCACGACCACCTTGCCGGCACCGGCCAGGCGGCGGGCGACGGCCAGGGCGTCGACCTCGGCCCCCTCGGGGGTGGCGGCCGAGGCGTCGGTCAGCGCCCGGGCGAGGGCGGTGGCCCCGCCGGGGAGGTACCGGAGGGAGGCGGCGGCGTACGGGGTCAACGAGGTGGACCGCGGCGACAGCTCGACCAGCGACAGGTCGCCGTCCACCAGACGGGCCCGCAGGCGGAGGAAGAGGACGGGCACCTCCTCGCGCACGTCGCCGGCCAGGACGATCACCGTGTCGGCGCCGGCGGCCTCGTCGATGGTCGCCCGGGGCAGGGACAGCACCACCTCGGCGGGCAGCCCGTCACCGAGCTGGGCGTCGACCGAGTCGGTGCCGAGCACCCCCTTGGCCAGCCTGGCCCAGGCGTAGGCACCCTCGTTGGTCAGGCGCCCGCCACCGAGCACGCCGATGCCGGCCGGGCCGCCCGCCGCCTTGTCCGCCGCGCGGAGGCCGTCGGCCACCGCCGCCAGGGCCTCGTGCCACGAGACCGGCACCAGCTCGCCGTCCTTGCGGACCATGGGCTCGGTGAGCCGGTCGTCGCTGTTCACCGCTTCGAAGGCGAAGCGCCCCTTGTCGCACAGCCAGCCGTGGTTGACCGGGTCGGCGTCGATGCCGAGCAGCCGGGTGAGCCGGTTGGAGGACGACTGGACCGCCACCCGGCAACCCACCGAGCAGGTGGTGCAGGTGGACTCGACCTGGTCGAGGTCCCAGGGCCGGGCGGTGAACCGGTACGGCGCGGCGGTCAGGGCCCCCACCGGGCAGATCTGCACGGTGTTACCGGAGAAGTAGGACGAGAACGGGAGGTCGGGGAAGGTGTTGACCTCGAGGCGCTCGCCCCGGCCGATGAAGTCGATCTGGGTGTCGCCGGCCACCTCGTCGGCGAACCGGGTGCAGCGGCTGCACTGGATGCAGCGCTCCCGGTCCAGCAGCACCAGCTCGGAGATGGGGATCGGCTTCTCGAAGTGGCGCTTCTCCTCCACGAACCGGGTCTCCCCGGGGCCGTGGGCCAGGGTCTGGTCCTGCAGGGGGCACTCGCCGCCCTTGTCGCAGACCGGGCAGTCGAGCGGGTGGTTGACCAGCAGGAACTCGAGGACGCCGTCCTGGGCCTTCTTCACCTTGTCGGAGTCGGTGGTCACCTCGGAGCCCTCGGTGACCTCGACGTAGCAGCTGGGCTGGAGGGTGGCGCCCCGGGGGCCGCTCACCTCGACCAGGCACATCCGGCAGACGCCGACCGACTGCATGCGCGGGTGGTAGCAGAACCGCGGGATGAAGACCCCGGCCTGCTCGGCGGCGGCGATCAGCATCTCGCCCTTGCGGGCGGTGACCTGGCGGCCGTCCAGGGTGAAGGCGACCCGTTGCTCCTCGACGTCGGCGGGCACGGTCAGCGCCGGCCCGGTGGTGGTGGCCCGGTCAGTCAAAGGGACACCCTCCCTCCTTGATGTGGACGAGGAACTCGTCGCGGAACATCTGGACGGCCGACCCGATGGACGACGGGATGGAGGGACCGAGCACGCAGATGGTGGTCTGCTGCGGGGGCCAGGTCAGGCCGGGGGCGATGTTGTCGCAGGCATCGAGGAGCAGGTCGAGGTCCTCCTCGCGGCCCTGCCCGGTCTCGATGCGCTCCATGATCCGCTCGAGCCAGCCCGAGCCCTCGCGGCACGGGGTGCACTGGCCGCACGACTCCCGCGAGAAGAACTTGGTGATCCGCCACGACGCCCGGACCGCACAGGTGTGGTCGTCCATCACCACGATGGAGCCCGAGCCGAGCATGGAGCCCGCGGCGGCCACCTCGTCCTGGCCCAGCGGCAGGTCGATCTGGTCGGGACCGAACCAGGGGGCCGACACCCCGCCGGGGATGAACGCCTTCAGCTCCCGGCCGTGGGGGATCCCCCCGCCGAGGACCGGGGCGTGGATGAGATCAGCGAAGGTGGTCTTGACCATCTCGATCTCGTAGACGCCGGGGTTCCTGACGTGGCCGGCCAGGGCGAAGAGCCGGGTGCCGGTCGAGCGCCCGCCGCCGAGGGCGGCGAAGGCCGCACCGCCGTTCCGGACGATCCAGGGCAGGTTGGACATGGTCTCGACGTTGTTGACCACCGTCGGGGCACCGTAGAGGCCGATGGCGGCGGGGAAGAACGGCGGCTTGATCCTCGGGAACCCGCGCTTGCCCTCCAGCGACTCGAGCAGGGCGGTCTCCTCGCCACAGATGTAGGCGCCCGCCCCCGGGTGCACCACCACGTCGACCGAGAACCCGGAGCCGAAGATGTCGGCACCGGCCGCCCCGTGGCCGTAGGCGTCGTTGCAGGCGGCCTGGACCCGCTCGAGCCCGAGGGCGAACTCGCCCCGGAGGTAGATGAAGACCTGCGACACCTGGAGGGCGTAGGCGGCGATGAGCACGCCCTCGATCAGCTGGTGCGGGTCGCGCTCGACCAGCAGGTGGTCCTTGAAGGTGGCCGGCTCGCTCTCGTCGCCGTTCACCACCAGGTAGGTGACCGGGCTCTTGCGGAGCATGGCCCACTTGCGGCCGGCCGGGAAGCCGGCACCGCCCCGGCCCAGCAGGCTGGCGGCGTCGACCTCGTGGGCCACCGCCTCGGGGGTCATGGACAGGGCCTTGCGCAGCCCGTCGTAGCCACCGGTGGCCAGGTAGCGCTCGAGGGTGTGGGAGTCGTCGTAGCCGATCCGCCCGGTGACGATCTTCGGTGCCTCGGTGACCGCCATCAGCCGTTCCCCCCCTTGGACGCCGCGGCCTCGTCGGCCCGCCGCTGCTGGGCCTCGGCCATGGCCGCCCGCTCGGCGGCCACGCGCGCCCGGTCGACGGTGAGGCCGGCGGTGCGGCGGACCCGGACCAGCGTGCCGTGGTCGGGGATCTCGTCCGACCGGGTGCCGGCCCGGAGGTCGGCCACCAGCCGGTCGAAGGTGTCGGCCGTCTGCGCCCCGACGTAGCGGTGGTTGACCTGGACGCACGGCGCCCGGTCGCAGTCGGCCAGGCACTCGGCCTCCTCCAGGGTGATCACCCCGTCGGCGGTGGTGGCGCCTGCGTTGACCCCGAGGGTCGCCTCGGCGTGCTCGAGGAGCTCCAGGGCCCCGTGCAGCAGGCAGGCGATGTTGGTGCACACCGACACCACGTACCGGCCGACCGGCTCGGTGTGGAGCATGTCGTAGAAGGTGGCGGTGCCGTAGACCTCGGCCGGGGTCACCCCCACCAGCTCGGCGATGTCCTCCATGGCCTCGGGCCGGAGCCAGCCGTCCTGCTCCTGGGCCAGGTGACACAGGGGGATGAGGGCGGAGCGGGGCTCGGGGTACAGGGCGATGAGCTGGCGGGCGCGGGTGGCCGTCCCGGCCGAGAGGTGCCGGACCCTCGGGGCGGCCGCCCCGGTCGGGCGGGGGGCCGGCACCGGTGTCGGGCGGGGGGTGTCGCTCACCGGTCCACCTCCCCCATCACCGGGTCCACCGACGAGCAGACGGCCACCGCGTCGGCCAGCAGGCCGCCGCGCATCATCAGCGGCAGGCCCTGCAGGTTGACGAAGCTCGGGCCCCGGATGTGCATCCGGAACGGCTTGGACCCGCCATCGGAGACCAGGTAGCAGCCGAGCTCGCCCCGTGGTGACTCGATGGCGGTGTAGACCTCGCCCTCGGGGACCTTGAACCCCTCGGTGAACACCTTGAAGTGGTGGATCAGGGCCTCCATGGACTCGTCGATGCGGGCCCGGGGCGGTGGGGTGACCTTCTTGTCCTGGACCCGATAGTCCCCCGCCGGCATCTTCTCCACGATCTGGCGGATGATCCGGATCGACTCCCGGATCTCGTTGAGCCGCACCGAGTACCGGTCGAAGTTGTCGCCGTAGGTGCCCACGATGACGTCGAAGTCGACCTCGTCGTAGCGGAGGTAGGGCATCGACCGCCGGAGGTCCCAGGGGACGCCGGTCGACCGGAGGATCGGACCGGTGAGGCTGAGGGCGAGGGCCTCCTCGGCCGACAGCCGCCCGATGGACTCGGTCCGCTGGCGGAAGAGGGGCTGCCCGGTGAGCAGCTCGTCGTACTCGTCGGTGCGGGGCAGCACGGTGTCGCAGATCACCGAGACGTCGTCCTCCCACCCGTCGGGGAGGTCGGCGGCGGTGCCGCCGGGGCGGATGAAGTTGTGGTTCATCCGCAGGCCGGTGGTCTTCTCGAAGAAGGCCAGCACCATCTCGCGTTCGCGGAAGCCGTAGATCATCATCGAGGTGGAGCCGAGGTCCATCCCGTTGGTGGCCATCCACATCAGGTGGGAGGAGACCCGGTTCAGCTCGGTCAGCAGCATCCGGATCCACTCGGCACGGGCCGGCAGCTCGATCCCCAGCAACGCCTCGACGGCCAGCGACAGCACCAGCTCGTTGTGGAGCGGCGACAGGTAGTCCATCCGGGTGACGTTGGTCGACCCCTGGACGTAGGTGAGCTCCTCGGCGGTCTTCTCCATGCCGGTGTGGAGGTAGCCGATCACCGGCTTGGTGCGCAGGACGGTCTCCCCGTCGAGCTCGAACATCAGGCGGAGCACCCCGTGGGTGGAGGGGTGCTGGGGACCCATGTTGATGATCATGGTGTCGTCGTCGGACTGCTCGACGTCGATGTTGCCGGGGTCGACCACCACCCCCTCGGGGAGCCGGAGCACCGCCCCGACCTCGCGGCGGAGCTCGCCGGCGTCGGTGGTGCCGCGGCGGCTGAGCTCCTGGGTGCCCTCCGACGTCTCCGCCACCAGCCCGACGACCTCGCCGCCGGCCGTCCGGCTCAGGAAGACGTCGCCCGAGGGCGGCGGGCCGAGGACGGTGTCGGGGTGCGCCGCGGTCCGGTCGGCGTCCGCCGGCGCGTCGCCGTCGTCCCCGCCGTCGGGGGTGTCAACGGAGGATCCGGTCATCGCGGACCCGGGGCTTCCTTGAACTGCACGGGCACCCGGCCCACGCCGTAGTCCTTACGCAGCGGGTGGCCCTCCCAGTCCTCGGGCATCAGGATGCGGCTCAGGTCGGGATGGCCCTCGAAGACGATGCCGAACATGTCGTAGGCCTCGCGCTCCATGGCCTCGACCCCGGGGTAGATGTCGAAGAGGGTGGGCACCACCGGGTCCGACTCCGGAACCGGCACCCGGATCCGGACCCGCCGGGCCAGGCTGAGCGACAGCAGGTTGACCACCACCTCGAACCGCTCGTGGGCCACGCCGTCGGGCAGCTGCCGGCCGAGGTGGGTGAGGTAGTCGACGCCGCAGAGGTCGGCGCACATCTCGAAGCCGTCGTCGTGGTAGCTCCGCACCACGTCGACGTACTGGGCGCGGGTCGGGAACACGGTCTCCTGATGGGGGCGCCCGGGCACGCGGGAGCGGCCACCCCCCGAATCGCTGGCACCCTGTGGTCCGACGGTCGGCTCGACCGCCGCCGTCACAGGGGCTCCCCCACGCTGCGGGCGATGACCGGGTTCCGCCGGGGGGTGCCGAGATGGACGGCGTCGGGCCGGTCGGGCGTCCAGCCCTCCGTCGCCTCGTCGGCCCCGGTCCGCCCGTCGTCGGTGTCCCCGCCCTCGTCGTCGCTGAGGCTCCGGGCACCGCGGGTGCCGGGGATGACCCGGGTGCGACCGGGCCGCTGGGTGATGTCGTTGGTCCGCACCTTCTCGTGGAGGGTGAGGATGGCGTGCATCAGGGTCTCGGGCGTCGGCGGGCAGCCGGGGGCGTAGACGTCGACCGGGACGATCTGGTCCACGCCCTGGACGATGGCGTAGTTGTTGAACATGCCGCCACTGCTGGCGCAGACGCCCATCGACAGCACCCACTTGGGCTCCATCATCTGGTCGTAGACCTGGCGGAGGACCGGGGCCATCTTCTGGGACACCCGGCCGGCCACGATCATGAGGTCGGCCTGGCGGGGCGAGGCGCGGAACACCTCCATGCCGAAGCGCGCCAGGTCGAAGTCGGCGGCGCCCACCGACATCATCTCGATGGCGCAGCAGGCCAGGCCGAAGGTGGCGGGCCACATCGAGTAGGTCCGGGCCCACTTGACCAGGTCCTCGAGCCGGCCGGTGAGAAAGTTGTGCTGGAGGTCTTCGAGCCCCACGGCGGCCCCCCCGCCTACGCGGCCTGGCCGGGTCCGGGCACGGAGACCGGATCGCCAGTGGCTGGAGGGACTGGATCGGTGGCTCGGCCCGGGCCCGACGGGTCGGGACGTCCGCCGGGTCCCCCCGGACCGGCGGCGATGCGGGCGATGGTGGACGACGAGGTGCGCGACGGCATGGCGCGCTCGAGGTGCTTGGCCGGGCCCCAGGTCAGGGCCCCGTTGCTGACCAGGAAGAGGAACGAGACGAAGACCACCGCCGCGAACACCACCACCTCGATCAGGCCGAACGAGTTCAGCTGGTGGAAGATGACCGCCCACGGGTAGAGGAAGACGATCTCGATGTCGAAGATGATGAAGATCATGGCGATCAGGTAGAAGCGGACCGGGAAGCGCACCGGCGGCTCGATGGTGGGCACGATGCCGCACTCGTAGGGCGCCACCTTGGCGGCGGTGGGCCGCTTGCGTGGCGCGAGCAGGGCGGACGCCACGAAGGAGACCGCGGCGAAGAGAAACCCCAGAACGAGGAGGACAAGGATCGGGAGGTAGTCGTCCACTAGGGGTCGTTTTACCACGGCGGGCTTCTCCCGGGCACATCGACGGGACCCACCGCCCGGCGCGGGTCCGGGCGGCCCCGACGGCCCGCCCCCGGGGGGGCCCCGGTGTGTGGCGGGCGGGCGCCCCGGCGTACGATCGGGGAGGTGAGCCCCGTCACCGCCACCAACCCACCGGAACCCGCACCGACGTCCGCCCCGGACCACGTCCACGACGTCCTGGTGGTCGGCGGGGGTCCCTCGGGCTCGTCGTGCGCCTACTGGCTGGCCGAGGCCGGCTGGGACGTCGCCCTGGTGGAGAAGAAGGTCTTCCCCCGCGAGAAGACCTGCGGCGACGGGCTGACCCCCCGGGCGGTGCGCCAGCTCGCCGACATGGGGCTGGAGGGCTCGCTGGTCGGCGCCCACCGCTACGGCGGCCTGCGGGCCCACGCCTTCGGGAAGGTCCTCGACCTCCCGTGGCCCGAGACGCCGAGCTTCCCCTCCTACGGGTACGTGATCACCCGCCACGACCTCGACGCCCTGGTCAACGAGCGGGCCGCCAAGGCCGGGGCCATCGTCTGGCAGGGAACCGAGGCCGTCGAGCCGGTGGTGGAGGGCCCGGCGGGCGGACCCGGCCGGCTCCCGACCTGCGTGGGCGCCGTGGTGCGGGAGAAGGCCACCGGGACGACCCGGACGGTCCGTGCCCGGTACGTGGTGGTGGCCGACGGCTCCAACTCGCGGTTCGGACGGGCCCTCGGCACCGCCCGGGACCGGAGCCAACCGATGGGGATGGCACTGCGCGGCTACTACCGGTCCCCCGGCCACGATGCCACGTTCATCGAGTCGCACCTCGACATCCGGGACGGGGAGGGCAACGTGGTGCCGGGGTACGGGTGGATCTTTCCGCTCGGCGACGGCCGCGTGAACGTGGGGGTGGGCCTCCTCTCGACCGACCGCCGGTGGAAGGGCATCAACACCTCGACGCTGATGGAGCACTTCGTGGCCTGGGCCCCGGCAGAGTGGGAGCTCTCCCCCGCCACCTCCCTGGGGGCACCGACCGGGGGGAAGCTGCCCATGGGCCTGACGATCGGTCCCCGGACCGGGACCACCACCCTGGTGGTGGGGGACGCCGTCGGTTCGATCAACCCGTTCAACGGCGAGGGGATCTCCTACGCCTACGAGACCGGCCGGTTGGCCGCCGCCTCCCTGGGGGAGGCGCTGCGGGGCGACGGGGCGGCCGCCCTCGAGCGGTACGACACCCGGCTGGAGGAGGCGTACGGCCTCTACTACCGGGTGGCCCGGGCGTTCATCAGGGTCATCGCCAATCCCGAGCTGATGAAGCTCTGCGTGGGGACCGGCATGTACTCCGAGTCCCTGATGACCTGGATCCTCCGCATCATGTCCAACCTGCTCCGCCCGGAGGAGGTGGGCCCGGCCGAGGCCGCCTACCGGGCGCTGGCCACCATCGCCCGGCTGGCCCCGGCGCCCGCCTGAACCCCGAGCCGGTCCGGCGGCCGGGCCCGGCCGGTCCTCACCGGTTCTTGGCGGCCGCCACCCGGCCCACCATGGCGTTGTAGGCCATCGAGAAGGCGTCCGACGGGACGGCGGCACCCTGGGTGGTCGGCACCAGGGTCGCCTCGATCCGGCCGCCGACGATGAAGGCGTCACCCTCCACCTTGGTCCCCTGGCCGGGGACGGTGAAGGTGGTCACGTAGCCGTAGGCGGTGACGCCGGCCGGGGCGGTGAGGGTCACCTGGGTGACCGACGCCGAGGCGCCCGGGACGGCGGCCACCGCGGTGGCGGTCTCGAACTGCTGGAAGCAGGTCACGAAGTTCGGCTTGGCGAAGGGCGTGGCGTCGGCGGTGGCGTCGGCGGCCGTCTTGACCACGTTGGTGTTCGACTGCATCTGGACGGTGGCATCGGTCGGGCTCCGGAACACCGGCGAGCTGGCGGCGGCCGACACATCGGTCTGGGGGCCCCCGCCGAACAGCTGGCCAATGGTGGCCGCCGGCATGCCGAGACACGAGGCGAAGGCGGTCACCGCGGTGGAGGGGGACTGCCCCGAGCCACCCGGCGCCCGGGACGCCACCACCCAGCCGGCCGGGAGGTCGGTCGACCGGAGGTTGATGCTCACCGCCAGCGCCTTGTCCTGGGCGGCCGGCGACACCACGGTGGTGGGCGTGGGCGGCGTGGTGGAGACGTTCTTCCGCTTCGCCAGGAAGTAGCCACCGGCGCCCAGCACCACCACCAGGAGGACGATCAGGAGCACCAGGGTGCGCCGGTTGGTCGGTGCCTTGTCGTCCGCCGACTCGGCCGGCAGCGGGGAGAGCGGCGGGGTACCCGGGGTGGCGAACGGGTCGGGCTGGGTGGGGGCCCCCGGCGGGGCGAACGGGGGCGGGGGCGGGGCGTCGCCGGCGGCGCCCCCGGCCCCGGCCCCGGCGATGGCGGCGGCCGCGGCCTCGGTCTTCTTCTCCTTCCGAGTCTTCCTCGGGGGCTTGCCGGTCTCCGGTGCGGCGAGCGGGTCGGCGGCGGCGGCCGGGTCGAGGCCCGACGCCGGTCCGGGCATCCCGGCCGGATCCTGGCCGGGTGACGGGGCGCCTGGCGGCGTCGGGACGGCGCCCTCCACGGCCGGGGTGGGGGCGGTCGGCGGACCGGCCGAGACCGGGGTTGCCGGTGCCGGGGGTGCCGGTGCCGGTGGTGCCGGTGCCGGTGCCGTCTCCACCGGCGGGCGCGCCGCCGCGGCGGCGACCGCGGCCCCCGCGGCGGCGGCCGGAGGCGGGGTGGCGGGGGCCGCCGGGGGGACGCCCGCCCCCCGGTACCGGTCCAGCCAGGCAGGCATGGCCTGGTCAAGATAGGCGGCCTGGCCGGGCGAGACGGTCTCGGGCGGGAGGAGGAAGTGGATGGCCTGGCCGCCCGAGGTGAGGACGAGCACGGTGGCCGTCCGGCCGCCCGGCAGTTCGGTCTGGTCATGGCAGGTGGCGCTGTCGAGGCCGGCCCACGGCAGCAGTCGCTCGGACTCGGGCTGGGCACCCTGGACGGTGATGCCGGCGGAGGTGAAGAGGAGGCTGAGCCCCTCGGTGGTGGCGGTGCCCCGCGCCGGGTCGCCCGCCAGTGCCACGCCACCGAGCAGCATGCCCTCGGGGGGCAGGTCCATCGCTCCGACCGTCATCTCCGACTCCTTACGTCCGCGGGGCGCTGGTGCGGGCCCCGGCTCCCACTGTCGTGCCACACCTGTTGCTGGAGGTCGCACCGGTGGATCGGTGGCGCACCCTGTACCTGACGTGCCCGTTCATCCTTGCCCAACGGGTTGCCGGATGCGTGACATCCGTCCTGGCCGGACCCCGGATCGCCGGGCACGGTGCCCGGTGCCCGGTGCCGCAATCGTAGGGTGCCCGGCGGCCGGGGTGCGCGACCGTCGCCGGTCAGGCGGTGGCGCCATCGCCCTCGGAGGCGAGTCGGTGCTCGAAGGTGTCGATGCTGCTCGACAGCACATCGCTCGGGAATTGGGTGCCCACGGCGAACGCCACCAGCTCTCCCTCGACCCGGTCGGATCCGACCATCAGCTGGTCGACGACCACCGGGATGGAGGTGACGGCGTCGGTCAGCGCGAACGACATGGTCATCCCGAAGACCTGCTCTCCCCCCGGGGCGGTGAGGGCCACCACGGTGGCGGTAGCCGCCCCCGCCGGGTCGCTGCCGCCGGTGGCGTCGTTGAGCCCGAGCTGCATCTCCGAGGCGGTCACCGCCGCATCGCACGGGGGGAACCGGGGATTGGAGAAGAGCCCGAAGTCGCGAACCTCGTCGGCGCGGGTCTTCACGACCGACGCCGAGGTCTGGACCTCGAGCCCCGAGACCGAGCCGGTGCTGCCGGCCGGGCCGACGAAGACCGGCGACGACGTCTGGGCCGTCTGGTCGGCGGCCTGGGCGCCGAGCGCGCTGGCGGCCTGGGCCGGGGTGATCCCCATGCACTGCACGAACGTCTGGGAGATCTGCTGCTGGGTGGACCGGTCGGTGGCGCTGTTGCCGCCGCCGGTGCCACTCGACACCGACCAGCCGGTCGGGAGGTCCCCCCGGGTCAACATCAGCTGGTCTGCCAGGTGCTGGTCGGGCGACACCGGACTGGTCGTCGGCGTGGTGGTGGCGTGGTGGTCGTGCCCGGTGCCGAGCCCGACGGCCAGCCCGACGGCGGCCACCAGCAGCACCACGGCCGCCACCAGGTAGCCCACCTTCCGCCGGCGCTTCGGCGGGCGGCCGTAGGCGTACGGGGTCGGGGAGGGGCCGCCGGGTCCGTAAGGCCACGGGATGCCGGCCGCGGGCCCGTAGGCCGGGTAGCCCCCGGGCGGGTAGCCCTGCCCGGGAGCCGGCAGGGTGCCGACGGCGGCCATCCCGCCGTACGCGCCGTACCCGCCGGGGGGACCCAGGGTCGGCGGGCCGGGCGGTGGTGGCGGGGCCATGGCCGGGAGCCCGGGGGGCGGCGGGGCCATGGCCGGGAGCCCGGGGGGCGGCGGGGGCGTGGACCAGCCGGGTCGGGCACCGGCCGGCGGCGTGGAGCCGACGGTCGGGACGGGGGGTGCGGGCACCCCGGCCGGCGGGGCGGGCGGGGATGCCGGAACGGACGTCGTGGCCATCCACCCCGGGAGCCGGGCGGTCAGCTGCGCGATGCCGGTGGCCCCGACCCGGTCGCCGTAGAGGAGGACCCGGACGGTCCGTCCGCCCGAGGTCAGGTCGAGCGGTGTGGCCACCCGACCGTCCGGGGTCGTCCCCGGTTCCCCGCACGACGCGGCGCTCACCCCCGACCACGGCACGCGCCGCTCGACACCCGGTTGCGGACCGGCGATGGTGATCCCCCCGTCGTCGATCGTCAGCACCAGGCCGTCGACGACCGTCGATCCCGCCCCGGTGCGGCCCACCAGGGCGACACCGTCGAAGCGGAGCTCCCCGCCGGCCGGCGGCGGTGGCCCGGGGACCGCCGTCACCGTTCGGTCCCCGGCGTGGTGGTCTGGTCCGTCATGACGTCCTCGATCGGGTGCGGGTCGTTCCAGACTACCGACGGCGTCCGGGCGTCGTCAGCCCCCGGCGACCTCGGCGATCGCCTGGCCGGCGGCGTCCACCGCCAGGTCGAGATCGGCATCGGTGTGGGCCAGGGAGGTGAAGGCCACCTCGTAGGGACCCGGCGCCAGCGCCACCCCGCGGTCCAGCATGGCGTGGAAGAAGCGGGCGTAGACACCGGTGTCGGCCGCCCGCCCCGCGCCCTCGTAGTCGGTCGGCACGCCGTCCCCGGCGGGCACGAAGCAGATCCCGAACAGGGGGCCCACCACGGGCACCCGGGCCTCGACCGGGGCGCCGGGTCCCAGTCCCCGGGCGAGTGCGGCCTCCAGCCGCCCCCCGAAGCGCCCCACCCGCCCGGCCAGCTCGGCGTAGGCCCCGGCGTCGACGGTGGAGAGCACCGCCAGCCCGGCCGCGGTGGCCAGCGGGTTTCCCGACAGCGTGCCGGCCTGGTACACCGGACCGTCCGGCGCCAGGACGGCGAGGACGTCGCGCCGGCCCCCGAACGCCCCGACGGGTAGGCCGCCGCCGATCACCTTGCCGAAGCACCACAGGTCGGGCCGGACGCCCGACCAGGCCGAAGCCCCCCCTTCGCCGAGCCGGAAACCGGTGATCACCTCGTCGAAGATCAGCAGCGCCCCGGCGGCGTCGCAGGCGGTCCGCAGGCCCTCGAGGAAGCCGGCCACCGGGGCCACCAGGCCCATGTTGGCCGCCACCGCCTCGACGATGACGCAGGCCACCCGGTCGTCGAGCTCCGGCACCACGTTGTAGGGCACCACCACCGTCTCGGCCACCGCGGCGGCCGGCACCCCGGCGGAGTCCGGGAGGCCGAGGGTGGCCACCCCGCTGCCGCCGCCGGCCAGCAGCCCGTCGGAGTGTCCGTGGTAGCAGCCGGCGAACTTCACCACCCGGGTCCGCCCGGTGAAGCCGCGGGCCACCCGGATGGCGCTCATGGCCGCCTCGGTGCCCGACGACACCAGGCGCACCTGGTCGCACCCGTCGACCCGGTCGCAGATGGCCTCGGCCAGCAGCACCTCGCCCTCGGTGGGGGCGCCGTAGGTGGTGCCCCGCCCGGCCGCCTGGCGGACCGCGGCGACCACCGCCGGGTGGGCGTGGCCGAGGAGGGAGGCGCCGTAGGACTGGACGAAGTCGAGGAGCCGGTTGCCGTCGACGTCCCAGACGTGGGCCCCCTCGCCCCGGGCCACGAAGTACGGGTGTCCCCCCACCGAGCGGAACGACCGGACCGGCGAGTTCACCCCGCCGGGGATGACCCACTGCGCCCGCTCGAACAGCCCGTCCGACCGGGAGCGGTCAACCACCGAGCACCTCGGCCAGCTCGCCGGCGAAGTAGGTGAGGATCACGTCGGCCCCCGCCCGCTTGACCGCCCCGATCTGCTCGAGGGCCACGGCCGGTCCGTCGATCCACCCCCGCTCGGCGGCCGCCTTGACCATGGCGTACTCGCCGCTCACGTGGTACGCCGCCACCGGCACATCGGTGGCGGCCCGGACGTCGGCGATGATGTCGAGGTAGGTGAGGGCCGGCTTGACCATGACCAGATCGGCACCCTCGGCGATGTCGAGGGCCACCTCGGCCAGCGCCTCGCGGCGGTTGCGCCCGTCCTGCTGGTACCCGCGGCGGTCGCCGTCCCCGGCGATGCACACGTCGACGGCGTCGCGGAACGGGCCGTACAGCGCCGACGCGTACTTGGCCGCGTAGGCCAGCACCGCGGTGTCGGTGCGCCCGTCGGCGTCGAGGGCCGCCCGGATCGCGCCCACCTGGCCGTCCATCATGCCGCTGGGGGCGATCACGTCGGCGCCGGCGGCCGCCTGGGTGCGGGCCACCTCGGCATAGAGCGGCAGGGTGGCGTCGTTGTCGACGTCGCCGCTGGCGGGGTCGAGGACGCCGCAGTGGCCGTGATCGGTGAACTCGTCGAGGCAGCAGTCGGCCATCACCACCATCGAGTCACCGACCGCCTGGCGGACGGCGTCGATGCCCCGCTGGACGATCCCGTCGGGAGCGTAGGCCTGGCTGCCCACCGCGTCCTTCCGCTCCGGCCGGGGCAGGCCGAAGAGGATCAGCCCGGGGATGCCCAGCGAGGCCAGACGCGAGGCTTCCGCCGCCAGGGAGGCGAGGGTGTGCTGGGACACCCCGGGCAGCGACGGGATGGGCCGCGGACCGTCGATGCCGTCGGCCACGAAGAGGGGCGCCACCAGGTCGTCGACGGCGAGCCGGGTCTCGGCCACCAGGCGCCGCAGCGCCGGGGTGCGGCGGAGGCGGCGGAGGCGGCGGACCGGATAGCGGGGGGTCGACGGGAGGTCGGGCGGCACGCAGGTCAGACTACGGCAGGACGACCGCCGTCACGCCGGGCGGGGGGTGCCAGGTCAGCACCAGCACGCCGTCCCGGTCGAAGGTGGTGGTGGCGTGCAGCCGCCGGCGGGCGGCGGCGACCACCGCCTCGGCATCCGCCGCCGGGATCGACTCCAGTCCCTGGGCGGGGACGACCACCAGGACCACCTCCGGGGCGCGGACCGGGAACGCCTGGGGCGAGGCGAGCAGCGGGTAGACGTACCGGCGCTCGGCGAAGCGGCCGAGCACCCCCTGGGAGACGATGACCTCGGCATCCCCGGGCACCCGGGGCAGGGCGGTCCGGAGGGCGGCGGCGGTCGGCGCGTCCACCCGCCACCAGTCCGAGCGGATGGATCGGAACACCGGGATCCCCTGGACCACGCTCACGGTGGCCAGGGCCAGCGCCAGCGCCAGCGCCACCCCGGCGGCGGCCCGGGGGGCCGGGGGCCGGGCGTGGCGCCGGGTCCGGTCCGTCCGGGCGTCGACCGCCGGGCCCGAACCGATGCGGACCAGCACCATGACGGTGCCCACGAACACGAACGGGATGACGGCCAGCGTCTGGAAGGCGATGGTCGGGGTCAGGAAGGCGGTGTTGGCGTTGAGGGCCGCCGGCACCAGGGTGCCCAGGGCGATCAGCAGCCCCCACGGGGTGACCACACCGACCAGGCCGGCCGACGCCACCACCCGGCCGATGCCCGCCCGCCGGTCCACCAGCACCCGCAGGGCGTGGCCGGGATGGAGGGCCAGATGGCCCACCACCGAGCTACTGGTGGCATCGGGGGCCGCCCCCACCAGGTAGCCGTAGTTGTCGACGATGCCACTCCCCTTGTTGGCGCCGAGCAGCGTGACGAGGCCCAGCCAGGCCAGCGCCCCGGCCCCGGCGGCCAGGGAGGTCCGCAGCCCGCCGGCCCGCCGCACCCGCCGCGACAGCAGGCCGGCCAGGGCGACGCAGAGGACGGTGACCGTCACCACGTCGCCGAAGAGGACGGCGGCCCCGGCGGTCAGCAGGCAGGTCCGGGTGCGGCCCTGCCAGAGCGCGTAGGCCGACCAGACGACGAACGGCAGGCCGAGGAGCTCGAAGTGCACGTCGAACGAGGCGGCCTGGTACCACCACGGGTTGACCACCAGAAAGGCCAGGGCGGCGATGGCCACGGCCGAGCCCCGCCGGTGGGTGGCGCACACCGCCGCCGCCCAGGTCACCGCCAGCCATTCGGTGGCCACGATGGCGAGGTCCTGGATCCACAGCAGCTGGAGGCTGTGGGGCCACACCCGGCCGACGAGCGCCACGGGCCACATGGCCAGCTCGAAGTGGCTCTGCCAGAAGGGGTAGTTCGGGACCTGGACGGTGTCGACCGGGTTGAGGTGCCCGTGCCCGATCAGGAACCAGGCCTGGGCGTAGGTCCCGAAATCGTCGGTCAGGTCGAACCGGTGGTAGAGGAACGTGCTGTAGGCGAGGAGGCCGACCAGCTGCACGCCGAGGACCACCAGGGCCGTGACCCGGAACGCCCGACCGGGCCCCCCATGGCGGTCCGGTCCCCGTCGGGCCCCGTCCGGCGTGATCGCGGTGGCGGCGGTGGGCTCCGCCCCGGTGCCGCCCGCCGACCCACCCCCGTCCGGACCGTTCACTGCTGCCGGGGTCGCCGCGGGTCGCCGGCCAGCACCGCCACCAGGGCGGCGGCCACCCCGTCGATGGTGGGCTCGGTGGCCTCGGCGGCCACCTCCAGACCGGCGGCGCGGGCGGCGGCGGAGGTGACCGGCCCGATGGTGACCACCACCGGCGGCAGGCCGCCGGAGCCGAGCAGGTCGAGTGTCCGTTCGACGGTCGACGAGGAGGTGAAGGCCACCGCGTCGGCCCGGCGGGCAGCCCCCACCGCGGCGGGATCGGGCTCGCCGCCCACCGTGCGGTAGGCGACGACCTCGTCGACGGTCCATCCCTTGGCCCGCAGCCCGTCGGCCAGCGCCCCCCGCACCACCTCGGCCCGGGGGACCAGCACGGTGCCGCCGGTGTCGGGGGCCTCGGGGAAGGCGGCGGCCAGGTCGTCACCGGTGGCGCGGTCCGGGACCAGGTCGGTCCCGACCCCGGCGCCGGCCAGCGCCCGCGAGGTGGCCGGCCCGACGGCGGCGACGCGGACGGTCCCGCCCACCGGCCGGCCGTCAAGGGCGGACGCCAGGCGGGCGACGGCGTTGGCGGAGGTGACCGCCATCCAGTCGTAGTGGTTGCCGGCCAGGCGGTCCGCCGCCGCCCGGAGGGCTGCCCCGCCGTCGGGGGGGTCGGTGACGGCGATCACCGGGAGCTCCACGGTGGAGGCCCCGAGGCCGCCGAGCCGGACGACCAGGGACGACGCCTGCGCCCTCGACCGGGTGACCACCACCGTCCGGCCGTCGAGCGGACGGCCGGTGCGGGGAGGACCGGCGCTCGGCATGGGGAACGAGCCTATCGGGGCCGCCTACGGTCGAGGGAGGAAGTCGAGGAGCAGCCGGTTGACCTCCTCGGGGTGGTCGAGCTGCATCCAGTGGCCCGCCCCCTCCACCCGCTCGTACCGCCACGGGCCGCGGACGTGGGCGGCCGAGCCGGTCATCTGGAGCTCGGTCAGGGCGGCGTCCCGGGTACCCCAGATCCCGAGGGTGGGCGCCACCACCGGCGGCAGCTCCAGCGGGGGACCGACCAGGCGGTCGGGAGGCAGGTTGGCCCGATACCACTGGAGCGCCGGGGTCAGCGAGCCGTTGCCCAGAAATTCGGTCACCACCCGGTCCCCGTCGGGATGCCCGCCGCCCAGTGTCGCCAGGCCGCCGTCGGCCAGCCACCGTTCGGCGACCCCCTCGAACTGGAAGAGCAGGGTGTACCAGGACAGCTCGAGCTGGCGGAGGCCGGCATCGGCGAAGGCCCGGGGATGGCCGACGGCCAGGACGGCCAGGTGGTCGACCCGCTCGGGGAAGAGGGTGGCGAGCACCCAGGCGAGCGCCGCCCCCCAGTCGTGGCCGACCACGTGGGCCCGCTCGAGGCCGAGCTCGTCGAGGATGGCGCCCACGTCACCGGCCACGGTGACCAGTCCGTACGCCCCGACCGGGGCCGGCTTGTCCGAGCGCCCGTAACCCCGCAGGTCGGGGACCACCACCCGGTAGCCGTGGTCGACCAGGGCCCCGACCTGGTGGCGCCAGAGGCGGCGCCCGGTGTCGGGGAACCCGTGGAGGAGGAGCACCGGCGGCCCGCTCCCCAGGACGTCGAACTCGGTGGCCACCCCCTGGTTCACGACCCGCACCGTCACCCCGGCTCTCCGACCCGGGCCTCCCGGGTCGACCTCATCCTGGCGGGAGGACCGGCCCGGCGTCCAGGGCCGCCACCGCCCCGATCACGATGGTGGCGGGCGGCGGGAGGTCCACGGCGGCGAGGCCGGACAGGTCGGTGCGGACCACGCGCTGGCGGTCGGTGGTGCCCCAGTGGACCACCGCCACCGGCGTCGACGGGTCCCGGCCGGCGGCCAGCAGGGCCCCGGCGATCGCCACCCGCTCCCCCATCCCCATGAGGACCACCAGCGTCCCGCCGACCCGGGCCAGCGCCGTCCAGTCGACCGGGGCGGCGGCCGGATCGCCCTGGCGACCGGTGACCACCGTCACCGAGGTGGCGACCCCGCGGTGGGTGACCGGGATGCCGGCGGCGGCCGGGGCCGCGGTGGCCGAGGTCACCCCCGGCACCACCTCGAAGGCGATCCCCGCCGCCCGGAGGGCCTCGGCCTCCTCGCCGCCCCGGCCGAAGACGAAGGGGTCGCCCCCCTTCAGGCGGACCACCTGCCCACCCCGGCGGCCGTGCTCGACGAGCAGCCGGTTGATGTGGTCCTGGTGGGGCGGCCCGCCGGGGATCCTGCCCACGTCGAGCACCTCGGCGCCGGGGGGCGCCAGGGCCAGCAGCTCGCGGCCGACGAGCCGGTCGTGGATCACCACCTCGGCGCCCCCCAGCAGCGCGGCACCGCGCACGGTGATCAGCTCCGGATGGCCGGGGCCCGCCCCGACCAGGTAGACGGTCATCCGGCGCCCGGGTCGCCGTCGGGGGGGCCCCACGCCCCCACGCCGCCGGCCCCGGCCCGGTCGAGGAGGTAGCGGGCCACCGACCGGCCCAGGCCGACGGGGTCGTCACCCTGGTCGGCGTGCCGCAGCACCACCCGTCCGTCGTCGCTCGCCACCATCCCCGTGAGCGCCAGCCCCCCGGCCGGGGCGGCGGTGGCGTGGGCGCCGACCGGCAGCGTGCAGCCGCCACCCAGCTCGGCGAGGAAGGCCCGCTCCGCCTCGACCGCCCGCCGGACCGCCGGATCGTCGATGGCCCCGAGGGCGGCCCGGGCCCGGTCGTCGTCGGCCCGGCACTCGACGGCCAGGGCCCCCTGGCCCACCTGGGGCAGCATCACTGCGGGGTCGAGCCGGTCCGTCGCCGTCCCGGGCGGTGCCACCCACCCCAGCCGGTCGATGCCGGCGGCGGCCACCACCACCGCCGTCACGTCCCCCACCGCGGCCAGCCGGGTGGCGAGGTTGCCCCGGAGGTCGGTGAAGAGCAGGTCGGGGCGCAGGTTGGCCAGCTGTACCCGGCGGCGGGCGGAGCCGGTGGCCACCAGCGCCCCGACGGCCAGGGCGTCCATCCGGGCCCCGACCAGCACGTCACGCGGGTCGGCCCGCTCGGGGAAGGCGGCCAGCACCAGGCCGGCGACCTGCGCCTCGGGCGCGGCGGGCAGGTCCTTGGCCGAGTGCACGGCGGCATCGGCATCCCCCCGGGCCACCGCGGCCTGGATCTCCTTGACGAAGACCCCCTGGCCGCCGAGGGCCTGGATCGGCACGTCGGTCCGCCGGTCGCCCTCGGTCGCCACCACCACCAGTGAGGCCTCGACGCCGACCGCCGACAGCAGGGAGGCCACCCGGTGGGCCTGCCAGCGGGCGAGCGGCGACCCGCGCGTGGCCAGTCGGAGGCTGGGCCGGCCCGTCACCACGGTCGGCGCACCGGCTAGAGGTCGAACAGGGTGCGGAGCGCCTCGACCAGGCGCTCGCCCCGCGGGGTACCGGCCGCGTCCTTGAGCGCCACCGTGGGCTGGTGGAGGAGCTTGGCCACCATCGCCCGGGTCACGGCGTCCACCTGGTCCCACTGCTCGTCGGACAGCTCGGAGCGCTTGGACCGCTGGCGGTCGAGCTCGGCGCGCCGGGCGTCCTCGGCCCGGGCCCGCAGGGCGGACACCACCGGGGCGGCGCCCCGGGCCCGGGAGGCGATCCGGTAGCGCTCCATCTCGTCGCCGACGATCTCCCGGGCGTGGGCCACCTCCGCCTGCCGGCCGGAGAGGGCCTCCTCGACGGCGGCCCGGAGGCTGTCCATGTCGAGCAGCGTCACGCCCGCCACGGTGGCGGCGGACGGCTCGACGTTGCGGGGTACCCCGAGGTCGACGATCAGCAGCGGGGCGTCGGACGGGCGGCCGGCGGCGGCGGCCTCGACGGCCGGGCGCTCGATGATCGGGTGGGTGGTACCCACCGAGGTGAAGGCCACGTCGGCGGCGGTGAGGTCGGCGGCGAGGTCGGTCAGGTCGGTGGTGCGGGTGATCCCGGCCAGGTCGTCGGGGAGGGCCGCGACGATCGCCGCCGCCCGCTCGGGCGTCCGGTTGGCCACCACCACCGAGGCGGGGCCGTGGCCGGCCAGGGCGTGGGACACGCCCTCCCCCATCTCCCCCGCCCCCACCACCAGGACGGCGGCGCCCACCAGGCCCGCGGGCCGCCGGGAGGCGGCCATGGCCACCGCCCCGTGGGAGAGCGAGGTGATGCCGCGGGCGATGGCGGTCTCCGAGCGGACCCGCTTGCCCGTCTCGACGGCGTGGCGGAAGAGGTTGCCGAGCACCGGGCCCGACGCCCGCTCGTGCTGGGCCCGCTCCCAGGCCCGGCGGACCTGCCCCAGCACCTCCGACTCGCCCAACACGGCCGAATCGAGCCCCGAGGCCACGGTGAAGAGGTGGTCGGCCACGTCGTCGTCGAACCGGATGACCAGGTGGTCGGTGAGCGACTCGATGGTGGTGTCGGCCAGGGAGGCCATGAAGTCCTGGATCTCGGCCACGCCGTCGTGGAACCGCTCGACCACCGCGTAGACCTCGGTGCGCAGGCAGGTGGAGACCACCACCGCCTCGGCCAGGTTGGCACGGTCGCGGAGGGAGGCCAGCGCCTTCGGGAGGGCCTGGTCGGCGACGGCCACCCGTTCGAGGAGGTCGAGCGGTGCCTCGCGCTGTTCGATGCCTACGACGACAACGGACACGTCATCGCCTCCCTCGTTCGGACATGCACAGCCTCGATTCCCACGTCGTCGGCCCGGGATCCGGTCCGGGGGCGGCCCGTCCAGCATGGCCGTGCGGTCGGTCCGTTGCCAGTCGCCAGTCTAGGTGGGCCGGCGGCACCGCCCGGCGCTCAGTCGACGTTGGCGCTGGTCAGACCGACCGAGCGGATCACCGGCATCGGTCCGTTTCCGGTGGCGGTGAGGCGCGACTGGTAGAAGCTCATGATCTGCAGCTCGATGCTGAGGTCCACGTAGCGCAGCAGGATGTCGGGACCCACCGCCAGCACCTTGGGGGCGAAGTTGAGGAGTGAGCGCACCCCGGCCTCCACCAGCAGATCGGCCACCCGCTGGGCAGCCGCCGCCGGCGTGGCGATGACCCCGATGGCCGGCGGCCGTCCGGCCATGACGGCCGACAGGTCGTCGAGGTGCCGCACCACCACGTCCCCCACCTGCTCGCCGATCACCTCCGGGTCGGTGTCGAGGGCGGCGGTGACCCGGAAGCCCCGCGAGGTGAAGCCCTGGGAGTGGGCCAGGGCCCGTCCCAGGTTCCCGATGCCCACGATGACCACCGGCCAGACCCGGTCGAGCCCGAGCTCGCGGTCGATCTGGGCGATCAGGAAGGCGCTGTCGTACCCGGCGCCGCGGGTGCCGAAGGACCCCAGCAGGGACAGGTCCTTGCGGACCTTGGCCGCGCTGACCCGGGCCAGCGAGCCCAGCAGCTCCGACGACACCGTGGTGGTGCCGGACCGGAGCAGCTCCTCGAGGATGCGCTGGTAGACGGGCAGGCGCCCGACGGTGGCCTCCGGGATGCGGCGGGAGCCGTCCGGTTCGGTGGGGAGGTTCGACGTAGGCACTGGCAGGGATCGTAGGACCGACGGGCCCCCGGGGTCGAAAACGGGGCTCAGGCGGCCGGACCCAGGCGGACCACGGGTCGCACGGCGGCGTCGACCGCCAGCCGCCGGCCGGCCGGCGCCCGGTCGAGCACCAGGGCCAGGTGCCCGTCGGCGTCCACCAGCAGGCCCAGCTCCCCGGCGGCCAGGTCCCCGAACGCCGTCACCCATCGCGCGGGCACCGGGGCCGAGGGCCCCACCGCCACCGCCACGGTGGCCCCCGGGCCGAGGCCGAGGTCGGCGAGGGCGCCGGGCCGGGCCGCCAGTGCCACGTTGCCGAAGCCGTCGACGTGGGCGACCGAGGTGACCAGCCGCCCCCCCTCGACCCGCCCCGGAGGCCCGGACGCCGTCCGCACCAGGTCGCCGGCAGCCAGCTCGGGGCCGAGGTCCGCGGGGTCACCCCCGGTCACCAGGTGGGCGGCGGCGGGGGCGAAGACGTCACGGCCGTCGAAGGTGGACCCGGCGGTCCGCAGCCGGTGGACGGCCCGTGGGCCGCCGAGCCGGTCGGCCAGGGGCACCAGCAGCCCGTTGTCCGGCCCCACCAGCCAGCCCGGGTGCCCGCCGCCGGCGGGCCCGCCCACCCGGACCGCCACCGCCCGGCGGTCGGTGGCCACGCCCGGGTCGACCACCGCCAGGACGACGCCGGCCCCGAGCGACGGTGCGCAACGGACCAGGGTGGCGGCGCCGGCCCCCACGTCGAAGGCGGGCACGCCGTGGGTCAGATCGATCACCGGCACCCCGGGGGCGGCCCGGTGGAGCACGGCGTGCACCACGCCCACGAACTCGTCGACGAGCCCGTAGTCGGACAGGAAGTGGACGGTCGGCGGGGAGGCCGCGCCCGTCACCGGGCGGCCCGCCTCAGCCGGCCTTGGTGTACTGCTCGGCCAGGTACCGGTGGAGGTCGTCCTCCCGGATCCGGAACGACTTCCCGATCCGGATCGCCGCGAGCGACCCCGTGTTGATCAGCCGGTACACCGTCATGTTGGAGACCCGCAGGATGGCCGCCACCTCGGCGACGGTCTGGAACCCCGGGCTCACGCGCTCTTCCATCGGTGATCCGCTCTCCTCCACTCGTGGCGACTGTACGCCAACCGCCCGCACGGGGAAAGTGGGAATTCCGGACCCCGGCGGGCGGGCGGCCCGGTCACAGCCTGGCCAGGGCGGCGGCCGAGAGGTCGAGGAACGGCCCGGTGCTCGGTGAACTCGACGACCAGCCCAGGAAGGTGGCGTTGTCGCCGCGCACGCCGTAGAACACGTCGAGGTAGCTGGCCCGCGCACCCTCGGCGAGGGTCATCTGGGCGGCGAAGCCGGCGCCGGCGCCGGCCGGGGCGGCCAGGGGCCGGATGCCGACCCGGGCGCGGGTGCCGCCGGGATCGAGCACCAGGCCGTTGCAGCTGTCGAACGTGGTCCGGAGCGCCGCCACCGACCGGGCGGCCGTGCCGGGGTCGAAGGCCCCCACCGTCTGGATCACCGCGTCGGGCTGCTTGCCGGGGCCGACGAAGACGGCATTGGCCCGGCTGGCCGAGCCCCGTTCCACCACCAGATCGGCCACGCAGGACGGCGTCCCCTGGGTGCCGGCGGCGCCGGCCTGGGTGTCCTGGGTCCACCCCATCGGGAAGTCGGCCGCGGTCAGCAGCAGGGTATGGAGGGCGGCCAGCTGCGCCGGCGGCACCGTGGTGGCGGTGGTCGACGGGGCCGCGGAGGGAGGCGCCGGGAGGGCGGACGGGCCGCTGCAGGCCGCCAGCCCCAGTGGGGCCCCGCACAGGGCCAGGGCCGCCCACCGGCGGAGCCGGCCGGCGACGCTCATCGACCGAGCTGTCGCGACCGCTCCACGGCGGCGGCGACCGCCTCGATGAAGGCGGAACGCACCGCCTTCAGCTCCAGCATCCGGAGGCCGGCGGCGGTGGTGCCCCCCGGGGAGGTCACCGCCGCCCGGAGGGTCGCCGGATCGTCCCCCGTCTCGTCCAGCATCCGGGCCGAACCGACCAGGGTGCCGACGGCCAGCTGGCGGCTGGCCGCCCGGGGCAGGCCGGCCAGCACCCCGGCCTCGATGAGGGCCTCGGCCACCAGGAAGACGTAGGCCGGCCCGGAGCCCGAGAGGCCGGTGACGGCGTCGAGATGCCGCTCGGGCAGCCGGACCACGGAACCGACCGTCGAGAGGATGCCCGCCGCCCAGTCCAGGTCGGCCGAGGTGGCCGCACTGCCGCCGGACATGCCGGCCACGCCGGCACCGATGAGGGCCGGGGTGTTGGGCATGGCCCGCACCACCACCGTTCCGGGGGGGAGGACCGCCTCCAGGCGGGCCGAAGGCAGGCCGGCGACCACCGACAGGACCCGGTGGACGCCGACCGCCGCCAGGGTGAGGCAGGCCGGCTCGGCCACCTCGGGCTTGACGGCCAACAGCGCGTCCTCGGCTTCGACCGGGGCGTCGACCACGGTCAGGCCCGGGTACGCGGCGGACAGCCGTTGCCGGGTGGCGGCGTCGGGATCGCTGACCACCAGCTCGCCCGCCGGGGCCCACCCGCCGGCCAGGAGGCCGCTGAGCAGGGCGGAGCCCATGTTACCGCCGCCGACCAGCATCAGTCTGGGTGCCATTCGGAAGAAGCTACCAGCGGGCCGGCCGACGCCTCCGTGGGCCCCGGCGGGCGGCGGGACGGCCCGGGACCGGCTACCGCCCGGCGTTCGGGCGGCGGCGGTACCTGCCGGCGTAGCCCAGGGACATGGCCGTGGGGAAGCACTCGTCGGTGTACGCCAACGAGGCGCCCATGATCCGGTCGAGCTCCTCGTCGTCCACCCGCTCGACGGGCACCCTGCCCAGCAGGTAGACGGCGTCCTCCGGGCCCAGGGCGAAGGACATCCCGAGAAGGTCGGCGTTCCGCCGGAGGAGGTACTCCCAGGTGGCCTCGACGTTGGTCTCCGGCGCCGGCATGAACTGCGCTTCGTGGTGGAGGGTGCGCTGGCGGAGCGTCAGCCAGACGGTGACGAACTCCTTCTCGTCGCCGCGCATCCGGAGGTACCAGCGCGGTGCGCCGGTGAGCGGATCCCCCCCGGGCTGGCGGTCGGCGGCCACCAGGGCGGTGCCCTCGGCCAGTGCCCGCTCGGCCCAGGCGTCGATGTCGGCGACCACCCGGCGGCGCTCCTCGTCGCCGAGGACGCCGCTCCACCGGTCGGTCACCCGCACTCCACCAGGCAGCCGGCGGTCAGCTCCTCGTAGATGTCGTGAAGCTGTCGGGCGGCGCTGGCCCAGGTGTACTCACGGGCCCGGAGGACGGCGGCCGTCCCCAGGCGCTCGGCCAGTACCGGGTCGTCGAGGACGGCCGCCACCCGGCCGGCGAAGGCCCGGGGATCGGCGTCCTCGACCAGGTAACCGGTGCGGCCGTGGTCGACCAGGCTCCGGAGGCCGCCGACGTCGGAGGCCACCACCGGCGTGCCGCAGGCCGCCGACTCCAGGGCCACCAGGCCGAACGATTCGGAGCGGCTCGGCACCAGGCAGACGTCGGCGGCCCGGTAGTAGGTGGAGAGCAGCTCGTGGGGCCGGGGCGGCACGAACCGGACCCGGGACCCGAGTCCGAGGGTGTCGACCAGGGTCGCCAGCCGTTCCATCTCCGCCGCGCCCCTCGGACCGCTGGGGCCGCCGACGATGGCCAGACGGGCATCGTGGTGGACGGCCGGCAGGGCGGCGAGGGCGCGTACCGCCACCTCGACGCCCTTCAGCGGCTGGATCCGGCCGACGAAGAGCAGGAGCGGCCCCTCGACGCCGAGCCCGAGCGCCCGACGCGCCTGGGGCCGGTACCCGGGGCCGAAGAAGGCATGGTCGACCCCGGGGGCCACGATCCGGACCCGGGACGGATCGGCGTGGTAGAGGTCGGAGATCTGCTGGGCCTCCACGGTGCACGAGGCCAGCACGGTGTCGGAGCAGTTGATGACGGCGGCCTCGGCCTCGGCCCGCCGGTTGGCGGAGTCGGCCTCCACCTCCTCGGGGCTGGACTCGGCCTTCACCCGGTCGAGGGTGTGGAAGGTGGAGACCAGTGGGAGGTCGAGGGCGTGCTTGATGGTGTGCCCGGCGAGCCCGCTCAGCCAGTAGTTGGCGTGGACCGCCTCGAACGGGTGGTCGTCGGGATCGAGTCCGGCGCCGGCGCCCTCCATGACCTTGAGGACACCGTCGGTGAACTCGTCCACCACGCCGGTGAGCGCCTCCTTGCCCATGACGGTGGGCGCCCCGGCGGCCACGTGGTGCACCCGGAAGCCGGGCTCGACGGTCACGGTGGGGGGCAGGTCGTCCGACCACGAGCGGGTGAAGACGTCACAGGCGACCCCGGTCCGGGCCAGGGCCGACGACAGCTCGCGCACGTAGACGTTCATGCCGCCGCCGTCCCCGGTACCGGGTTGGGCCAGCGGCGACGTGTGCAACGACAGGACTGCCAGGCGCCTCATGCGACGCCGAGCCTACCGGCCGGCCGCCGATCGGCGATCCCCCGGACGGGTCCGACCAGCCGCACATAGTGGCGAAGTGATCCTCGTCGGGTGTAGACGGGGGGGAAACATCTGGCACTCGGGGGGAACCATGCAGCTGCGCACACACGTCCGTCGGATCGCCCTGGCGGCCTCCCTCGTCCTCTCCGTGGGCTTCCTGGCCACCACCGTGACGCCGGCCGTCACCGCCGGCGCCAGCGCCCCGTCGGCCGCCCATATCGCGACCGCCAACGTCACGCCCAGCGGCTACTGGACGGTCGCCGCCGACGGCGGCATCTTCTCCTTCGGTGACGCCACCTTCCACGGCTCCACCGGCGGCATGCACCTCAACGCCCCCATCGTGGGCATGGCCGCCACCGCCTCGTCCAACGGCTACTGGCTGGTGGCCTCCGACGGCGGCATCTTCGCCTTCGGCGACGCCGGCTTCTTCGGCTCCATGGGCGGCCAGCACCTCAACAAGCCGATCGTCGGGATGGCCGCCACCGCCGACGGCCAGGGCTACTGGCTGGTGGCCTCCGACGGCGGCATCTTCGCCTTCGGCGACGCCGGCTTCCGGGGCTCGATGGGGAGCACGCCGCTCAACCAGCCGATCGTGGGGATGACGGCCACCGGCACCTCCAACGGCTACTACCTGGTCGCCTCCGACGGCGGGCTCTTCTCCTTCGGCGACGCCGTCTTCTACGGGTCGATGGGGGGCCAGCACCTCAACCGGCCGGTGGTGGGCATGGCCGCACTGCCGGGTGGGTCCGGCTACCGCCTGGTCGCCTCCGACGGCGGCATCTTCTCCTTCGGCAATGCCGGCTTCTACGGCTCCACCGGCGCCATCACCCTGAACCAACCCATCGTCGGCATGGCGGACACGCCCGACGGGCTCGGCTACTGGCTGGTGGCGGCGGACGGCGGCATCTTCTCCTTCGGCGAGTCGGTCTTCCACGGCTCCACCGGCAGCATCCACCTCAACCAGCCGATGGTGGGGATGGCGTCGTTGGGCTTCACCGTCGGGGGCCACGCCCTGCTGGTGGGGACCTTCAACGGCATCCCTGGCCAGTACCAGACCATCCAGGCGGCGGTGGACGCCGCCCAGCCGGGTGACTGGATCCTCATCGCCCCGGGCGACTACCACGAGAGCGACGACATCACCAACCCCCCGACCTCCAGCGACATCTCCCAGGGCTGGTACGGCGGGGTGGACATCACCACCTCCAACCTCCACATCCGGGGGATGAACCGGAACTCGGTGATCGTCGACGGCACCAAGCCGACCGCCTCGACGGCCTGCAGCAGCAACCCGGCCGACCAGAACTTCGGGGTCGACAACGGCGGCACCCCGGCCGGACGGAACGGGATCCTGGTCTGGAAGGCGAACAACGTGAGCATCGAGAACCTCACCGCCTGCAACTTCCTGTCGGGCCACGGCTCGGCCGGGAACGAGATCTGGTGGAACGGCTCGCCGTCGGAGAACGGCCCGCTGGGGGTGACCGGGCTCACCGGCAACTACCTCACCGCCACCAGCACCTACTACGACCCGACGAACACCGGCACCGCCGCCGGGTACGGGATCTTCTCATCGGCGGCGGCCGGGCCGGCGGTCTGGAACAACATCTACGGTTCGAACTTCAACGACTCAGGGATGTACGTGGGTGCCTGCCGCCAGCAGTGCGACACCTGGATCCACAACGCCTGGATGGAGTTCAACCCGCTCGGGTACTCGGGAACCAACTCCGGGGGCACCCTGGTGGTGTCGCACTCCCAGTTCGACAACAACAAGGACGGGTTCGACACCAACACCCAGATCGCCAGCGACCCGCCCCCCGGGCAGATCGGCACCTGCCCCGGCAACGGCACCAGCGGCATCACCCACACCACGTCGTGCTGGGTGTTCGAGAACAACTTCGTCCACGACAACAACAACCCGAACGTGCCGAAGAGCGGGTACGCCGGTGCCGGCCCGGTCGGCACGGGCATCACCGTCTCGGGCGGCCGGAACGACACCCTCATGAACAACAACTTCGTCCACAACGGTGGCTGGGGGGCGCTGTTCGTGCCCTTCCCGGACACGGATACGCCGCCCGCCGGCGTCACCTGCGCGGGCTCGGGGGGCACCGACTTCTCCGGGGCCGGGTTCGGGTGCGTCTACGACACCCAGAACGACGCCCTGCTCAACAACACCTTCAGCCAGAACGGGTTCTTCGGCAACCCGACCAACGGCGACTACGGGCAGATCACCCTCACCGGTGGCCACCCGCAGAACTGCTTCGCCGGCAACGTCACGGCCTCGGGCACCCCGGCCTCGGGCGCCCCGTCGAACCTGGAGCAGACCCAGCCGACCTGCGGGCCCACCACCACCGGAGCCAACACCGGCGGACCGCTGTTCAACGAGGTGCTGTGCGCCTCGGGCCTCCTCGGTACGGGCAACCCGCCGTGCTCGGCGACCGACAGCTACCCGCGACTGACCACGGTGACCATGCATCCGCTGCCCACCAACCTGCCGACCATGCCGAACCCGTGCGTGGGCGTGCCGGACAACGCCTGGTGCAAGTCGGGCCAGCCCGCCTGAGGCCCTCCCCCGGCGGCTGGAGGGGCCGCCGGGGCAAGGGCCCCGCCTGACGCGGAGGCCGCAACCCCGAGGAGCTCAGCCGTCGTAGCCGGGCGTGGCCGTGACCCGGTGTCCCGGGTGCGGATTCCCAGTGGGTTCCAAGGTGGCGCCCAGCCGGCGCCCCGGGTGACCCGTGAGGCTACGCACCCGAGGAAGGGGCGCACCGCGACCCGCAGGTGACTGTCGGATGCTCGACCATGCAGGCACGACGTCGGATCACCCGGGACGTGTTGGTCGCGTCCCTGGTGATCCTCGCCCTCGCCACCGACGGGGCGGTCACCCCGTCCGGGGCGTCCACCCGAACCGTCCACCGGCCGGCACCCCCGAACCGACGGACGTCGGCCGGCTCCGGGGTGGTCCGCTGGGCGGGGGCGCCGGTCACGACCACCGCCATACCGCTGGGGGACGGGAAGATCTCGTCGAGCCCGAGGACCGGTGACGAGGACTCCTGCGTGCAGTCCTTTCCGTCCGGCGGGGCCGGGGCCGGTGGGGGTCCCCCGGGTGGTGGCGGCGGTGGCGGCGGCGCCAGCGCCATCGTGCCGTGGATCGACACCGTGGCGGGCACCTGGAACCTGCTGGACGCCACCGGCCGGGACGCCGGCGCCCACGAGGTCCAGGACAGCTGCGACGGCCACCCCCAGATGTCGGGGATCTACCACTACCACGACTACTCGACCTGCCTCGACACCGCCGCCACGAAGATGGCGGGCTCCTCGATCCTGGTCGGATACGCGCTCGACGGCTACGGCATCTACGTCGAACGCGACGCCTCGGGCCGTCTCCCCACCGATGCCGACCTCGATGCCTGCCACGGACGGACCAGCAGGGTCCTCTGGAACGGGAAGGAGTCCGTCGTCTACCACTACGACGTCACCCTCGAGTACCCGTACCTGGTGGGCTGCTTCCACGGGGCGCCGGTGACCGGCACCCGGTAGGAGGCGGCAGGAACCGGTCCGCCCCGGGACGGGCCCGGCGCAGGATCAGTCGATGACGGGTGGCGCGGTGGTGACCGCCGCCCGGGCCACGCCGGCGACGTCCGGGTCGCCGGGGGTGCCGCCCGCCTCGTCCTCGTTCTCGTGCCGGAAGGAGAGGTAGATGCGCATGAGCGCCTGCTTCTGCTCCTCGGTGAGGTGGTGGTCCGAGAGGATGTAGCGGGCCAGATCGGTGTCGCCGTCGGGCTTCTCGAGGATCCCGGCCTGCACGTAGAGGGTCTCGGCGGAGATCCGGAGGGCCTTGGCGATCTGCTGGAGGATCTCCGCCGAGGGGCGCCGCAGCCCCCGCTCGATCTGGCTCAGGTAGGGGTTCGAGATGCCGGCCAGCTCGGAGAGCCGTCGGAGCGACAGGCGCGCACCGGCCCGCTGCTCGCGGATGAACGACCCGAGCTCGTTGAACCGCTCGGGGATCTCCTTGACGAACTGGGCACCATCGGTGAGCGGGTCGTGGTCGCCGGACGTCACGACAGGAGACCGTCGACGGAGGCGCTCCCCGTCTTGTACCGGCTGACCAGCTCGGCCTGGAGGGCGTCGATCCGTTCGTGGAGGGCCCGTCGCTCGCCGGAGATGCGGCGCTCGTACTCCTCCAGAGCGGTGGCGATGGCCTCGAGCTCGTCCGGGCCGAGGCTGGACAGGCGCCCGATGTCGTCGGCGCCCAGCACGGCGTCGAGCTCTTCGGTCAGTTCGGGGTCCTCGGTGTCGGGGGCCAGGAGCATCGGGAGTCGGCCAGGGCCGGTGGGGCGCCCGGGGCCGGTGGACAGGATCTCCGGCATCCCGTCGACCAGCGAGGCCAGGTCCGGCGAGGGCTCGGCCGCCGGGCGGTCGAGGTAGGTGTGGACGATGTCGAGACGTCCCTGGGCCAGGCGCCGCAGGTAGGAGAGACCGACCTCGGCCTCCTGGCACTCGGCCCGCCGGGTCCGGATGTCGTCGAGCGAGGCGGTGTCGATGCCATCGAGGTAGGCACCGTCCAGCAGCCGGTCGAGATCGAATCGTGGGCTTGCCATCAGGCCCGAGCGTACTCTCCCGACCAGGGGCCGTGGCCGGCACGGCCGGCCGGGGCGTACCGGTAGACGGCCCGGCCCAGCACCGATGCACGCGGGACCGGACCGAAGGTGCGGCTGTCGGTGCTGGTGGCGGCGTCGCCCAGCACCGTCACCGTGCCCCCGTGACGGTCCACCGAGCCCACCCGTTTGACCAGCGTCCGGTCCGGGACCCTGGGGTCACGGACCGCCACCACCTCGCCGGGGACCGGCCAGCGGCCCGAGGCGGTGAGCCGGGCCCAGGCGGGCCGGCCCACCACCACCAGCCGGTCGCCCGGAAGCAGGGCCGGTGCCATGGACCCGCCCGTCACCTCGACCCGACGGATCGGGGGGACGGCGAGCAGGGCCACCCCGGCGACGGCCAGCACCATGGTTCGAAGGGCCCTCATCCGGGCAACGTGGGTACAGTGGCTCGACAGAACGGCATCAACCACTCTGTAGCAGAACCCGCGACCGGGGAACCGGTCGTGCCGAGGACGGCGAACCCGTCGCCGCCAGCACCGAACGAAGGAGTTTCGCCCATGCGCATCGCCGACCGCCTGCTCGCCACGCTCGACCGGGTGTCCGCCCCCACCGTGGTCCACGCCCACTGCGACCTGCCCTGCGGTGTCTACGATCCGGCCCAGGCCCGCATCGAGGCCGAGTCGGTCAAGGGAATCCTGGCCAAGTACGCCGCCGGGGACGAGCACTTCAAGGTCCGGGCCACCATCATCAAGGAGGAGCGGTGCGAGCTGGTCAAGCACCACCTCTGGGTCCTGTGGACGGACTACTTCAAGCCCGAGCACCTCGAGAAGTACCCGCAGCTCCACGACCTCTTCTGGAAGGCCACCAAGAAGGCCGGCGAGGTCAAGAAGAGCACCGACCCGGCCATGGCCGACGAGCTGCTGGCCCAGATCGCCGTGATCGCCGACATCTTCTGGGAGACCAAGAAGTAGGACCTCCGGTCCCCGCCCCCGGGCGTGTCAGGAGCGCAGGTACGTGCCCGCCACCGCCGTCGGACCACCGTCCGGCTCCGGTGGCGGGCACGTACCACACCGGGTGGCGGTGGGGCGTCCGGCCAGCACGGCGTCGTCGATGAGGGCGCCGCACTCCTCGCACCGCCCGTAGCTGCCGGCGTCGATCCGGGCCAGGGAGGCCTCCACCTCGTCGAGACGAGCATCGATGGCTTCGACGTGGGCCTGGATAATGTCCTCGTCCCGGACCGACGGGGCGCCGGGCGACCCGTCGGCGGGGGCGCCGGGCAACCCGTCGGCGGGGGCGCCGGTGGTCGACGCGGTGGCCGGGGCGGTCGGGGTCTCCATTCCCGGATGGTACCCGTCCGACGGGGGCTCCCGGCGGTGGCCCGGCGTAGGGTGAGCCCATGACCGCCGCCGCTCCGCCCGGATCCGCCGACCGTGGGCACCGGGTCGACGCCCCGCTGGTCACCCTGGTCGGGACCGGCGTGATGGTGCCGTGCGTGGACGGCACCGAGCGGCGGGCCGTCGAGCTCGACCAGGCCGCCTCCACCCAGGCCCTCCCCGAGGCGGCGGACCGGGTGGCGTCCTTCCTCCCCTGGTACTCCAGCGTGCACCGGGGGGCCGGCTTCCGGTCGCGCCGGGCCACCGCCGCCTACGAGGAGGCCCGCCGGGCCGTGCTGGCCTTCGCCGGACGCCCGTCCGACGGGGACGACGTGGCCATCCTCTGCCGGAACACCACCGAGGCGGTCAACCACCTCGCCTACCGGCTCGGCCTCGCCCCCGACGACGTGGTGGTGACCACGGTGGTCGAGCACCATGCCAACCTGCTCCCGTGGGGGCGGGTGGCCCGGCGCCGCTACGTCGAGTGCACCGCCGAGGGGACCTTCAGCCTCGACGACGTGACCGCCGCCCTCGACACCGCTCCGGCGCCGGCCCTGCTGGCCGTCACCGGGGCCTCCAACGTGACCGGGTGGCTGCCGCCGATCGACGCCATCATCGAGGCGGCCCACCGGCGCGGCGTGCCGGTGGTGGTGGACGCCGCCCAGCTGGCGCCCCACCGGCCGCTCCCGGCCGCCGCCGACTTCCTCGCCTTCAGCGGGCACAAGCTCTACGCCCCCTTCGGGTCGGGGGCGCTGATCGGGCCACGGGCCACCTTCGAGACCGGTGACCCGTTCCTGGCCGGTGGCGGGGCCGTCGACCTGGTCGGCCTCGACGAGGTGATCTGGACCGCACCGCCCGACCGCGAGGAGGCCGGCTCGCCCAATGTGGTGGGGGCGGTGGCGCTCCACGCCGCCATCGACGCCCTGGGAGCCGTCGGGTGGGACCGGATCCTCGAGCACGAGCGTGCCCTGGCCGACCGCCTGCGGCGGGGCGTGGCGGGCATCCCCGGTGTCCGCCTGCTGGGACCGTCGCCGGACGGGGCCGAGGAGACGCTGCCGGTGGCCGCCTTCACCGTCGAGGGGATGCACCACGCCCTGGTGGCAGCCCGCCTCAGCGCCGAGTACGGGGTGGCCGTGCGCCACGGGTGCTTCTGCGCCCACCCCTACGTGGTGCGGCTGCTGGGGCTCGGGGACGACGCCGTCGACGCCTACCGTGACCGGGTGCTCCACGGCGACCACCGGACCGTCCCGGGCGCGGTGCGGGCCAGTGCCGGCCTCGGTACCACCGGGGAGGACGTCGACGCCCTGTTGGCGGCGGTGGCCGACCTGGCCGGGGGGCGACCGGAACCGGTCCCCTACGAGCAGGACGTGGCGACGGGCGACTTCTTCCCCGTCACCGACGAGCCCGGGTGGCGCCACGCCGCCGAGGAGCCCGGCGCCTCCTGCGCCCGGGGCTGAGACCGAACGGCGTCGGCGAGCGCCTACCATCGCCGCGTGTCACCTTCGGTCCCCCGCCCCCGTCGCCGTGTTCCCGGGTGGTGCGCGACCGTGGCCGGCCGGGCCGGGCGCGTCCTGGTGGCGGGCGGCGTGGTCCTGGCGGCGGCGAGCTGCACCACCCCGGTGGTGGCCGGTTCGGCCCACGGGGTGGTGGCCTACGTGGCCACGCTGGCCGGCCGGGCCGATCCGGGCAACGAGCTGGCCGTCGTCGACACGTCCACCGCCCGGGCGCTGGCGCCGGTCACCACCGGCTCGCTGCCGTCGGCGATGGCGGCGACACCGGACGGCCACGACCTGCTGGTGACCAACCAGGGGGCCAACCAGCTGGTCGAGGTGTCGACCTCCACGGGGAAGGTGGTCCACCGCACCACGGTGGGCCTCGAGCCCGACGCGGTGGCGGTGTCGCCCGACGGCACCCTGGCGCTGGTGGCCGACTTCGGCGACGCCACCGTGACCCCGGTGGCACTCCCGTCGCTGACGGCCGGCCGGCCGGTGGCCGTCGGGCGCCAGCCCGTGGCGGTGGCCATCGCCCCGGACGGACGGTTGGCCCTGGTGGCGAACTACGAAGACGGCAGCGTGACGCCCCTGACCCTGCCGGCGGTCACCGCCGGTGCCCCGGTGCCCGCCGGGGCCCAGCCGATCAGCGTGGCAATCACGCCGAACAGTGCGGCGGCCCTGGTGGCGAACTTCGGGGCGGACCAGCTGACACCGATCGACCTGGCCGCCCTGCGGCCGGCCCCGGCCATCGCGCTGCCGGGGAACCCCACCGACATCGCCCGCTGGGGTGCGGCAACCACCGCCTGGGTGAGCGCCGGGGACGCCCTGGTCCCCATCGACCTGGTGACGCTCCGGGCGGGAGCGCCGGTCGGGATCGGCACCGGGGCACAGGCGCTGGCCCTGGGGAACGGGGGCCGGACCGCCTGGGTCGGCACCGGTGCCGGGACCCTGGTGTCCGTGGACCTGGCCTCCGGCCGGGTGGGCCGGCCGGTGGCGGTGGGGGGTCAGCCCTCCGCGGTGGTGATTCCGCCGGTGCCGGTCGGCTGAGCCGGCACGGGGCCGTCACGCCGAGGCGTCGCCGCCGGGGCCGTCGCGCTCGAGGACGAGGAAGGTGAGGGTCCGGCGGGTGGCGAACCCGATCGACCCGTAGAGGGCGATGGCCCCGGTGTTGTCCGCCGAGGCGTGGAGCACGGGCAGCTCCCCGCGACGGAGGATGCCGTCGGCCACCGCCAGGACGAGCCGCCGGGCCAGGCCCCGGCGGCGGTGGTCGGGATGGGTGGCCACCGCGCTGATCTCGGCGTGGCCCGGCGGGCGGAGGCGCTCGCCGGCCATGGCCACCAGGCGGCCATGGTGCCGGACGCCGAGGTAGCCGCCGCACTCGACCGTCCGGGACAGGAAGGGCCCGGGCTGGGCCAGGGCCACCAGGGCGAGCATGTCCGGCACGTCGTCAGCACCGAGGGGGTGCAGCTCGGGGAGGTCGGCGGTGCGGTCGCCGAGGCCCTCGTCCCCCAGCATCGAGGCCACCCCGTGCCCGACCATCTGGATGCCCCCGATACGGCGCTGCACCGTCCAGCCGGGCGGTGGAGGCGGCGGGTCGCCGGCCAGCGAGACCAGCCCACCCGGGCCCACGATGGCGGCCAGGTCGTCCCACGCCCCGGGGGTCGGCACCTCGGCCAGCCCGCCGAAGGGGGTGATCGCCGGGTCGAACCGGGCGGCCCGGGAGGTCGACCGTCCGAGGTGGTGCTGGGGGCCCCGGAGGGCGTGGAAGACCGGGTTGTCCAGCACGTGGGCGGGCGGTGACGGGGTTCGGGGGCTCGACATGGCCCCGTCATTCTGCCCGGGGAGCGTCCGGGCCACGCCGGAGCCCACGGGAGCCAGCCGGTACGATCCCCACGGGCCGTTAGCTCATCCGGAAGAGCAGGGGACTTTTAATCCCAAGGTGGCGAGATCGAGACTCGCACGGCCCACCAGGTCAGATGCAGTTTTTGTTCTCGTCACACCCTCCAGTTAGCCTGAAACCCAACAGCTTGCCCAACAATTGGGAGAGGGTCTGGAGGGGCGAATGCCCGGAAGCATGCGGGAGCGGCAGCCGAACGTGTGGGAACTGCGGGTGTTCCTCGGTCGCGATGCCAACGGCAAGGTGCGGCACGGCAATCAGACGTTTCGTG